>Ga0118677_10000077_pt1 | contig 184128 bp, 191 predicted proteins | sample AliMusrvi5mmetaG_FD_86154 | JGI IMG/M metagenome (GOLD analysis project Ga0118677, IMG submission 86154) | reverse complement strand
CCAGTATACCCATTATACCCAATTGAACTCTTAAAACATCCCATAAATCCTTTATTTACAATACTACTTATATAGAGATTACCAAGACCATTCAGTGTACTTGTGTAAGACTGTGTTGAAATTAAAGGTGTCTGTGAAAAAACAGAATCTATTGTTGAAAATAGAGAAGCCGCTGAGATATAGTCTAATGGCATTAACGTTGAAACTGAAGAAACATATCCAGCATATCCTCCATAATCAACAATACCTTGTGTTGTAGATTGTATAGTTTGTATATAGTTTCCAAAAATAAATGAAATACCTGAGACAGTTGATTGGAGAGTTGACCCTAAAGTAAGCGACGATACATAAGGCGCATTATCATTGATTGATCTTACTGTAGAACGCAGTGATCCGACAAATACAGAATTGGTTGTGTAAGGGATTGTTTGAAGTAACGTGCTTGAAATATAAGAGAGAGTTGCCACAGTGCTAAGGAGCGTCGCCGACGAAACGTATCCAATTGACCCAAGTTGAGCAAATGTGCTGTTTGTTGAAACAATATATGAAGTGAGAGCCGCTGTAAGCGAATTACTCATATTTTTTATGTTTGTGCCAAGTGATGTACTTAATGTAGATAATTGTGTAGAAAATACGAAGAGCCTATTTATAACAGCATCATTTATAGAACCATTATTAAAGTCTGTAAAAGTTGAAATTGTTGATGTGACTTTTGAGCCCGTATTTGAATAGAGAATAGCATTGGTTGCATACATGAGAGATTTTGTAATTTTTGCTGTAGAGATTGTAGATAATCCTGTATTTAGTATACCAAACTGATCTGTCAGTTGAATTACAAAAGCGCGCGCCAATGTCTCACCCACAGCATTCAAATAACGAATCTGCGAATAATTCGATAGTTCAACGAGTGTTGATACATTTGTTGAGTGATTCAGAAATTCTATCGTTGAAATACTACCCATTCCTGTTGAAAAATCGGGCTTTGTTATATAGAGTGTGCTAATTGTAGACATACTTGAAATATACATACTCCCCACTGTAGTGCTCATTTGTAAGAATTCCGCCGCCGTGTATGGATACATTGATAGAAACACTTCCTTTGACGTTGTAAATGATGATAATGCCAATGGACTGACTGCAGCAAAGGTGGTATAAAAAGTGTAAGAGTCTCCTGAGAAAAGAGTATTTCCACCGAATTGACTAGTATCAAGTGGAGCTTGTACAGATGAAATGATTTTTAATTGTTGAAAATAGAGATCTCCCGTTGAAAGAGCTGGGGCTGGTTTTGAACTGGATAGTAGTATTGTGTTTGTATTTGAATCACTGGAAGCCGATATAAATCCCGTTGTTGCAATCTTTAATTTGCTATTATTAATCGAAGTCGAGCCACTTACATCTATATATGAAAGACTTGCTCCATACAAGGTAGATTCTCTCATAGAAAATCCATCACCAACAGAAAGTCGTAGAGTTCTATTTGTTTCTGTTGCGATATACTTTTCTGCCGATGTTTGAAATGCATTAAAGGTGGGCAATGCACCTAGTGTCTGGGGTGCTGCCCAGAATGTTCCACCCAGTCCATCAGATGCAAGAACCTTTGTAGACGATGTATTTTGATTTTTTACATTTTTTTCATAGACTGTTCGTAGACTCAGAAAATTTGTGTCTACTGACTTAGTTGCCGCTGCCATCTATCGCATACAAGTATTTTATATTTGCCATTAGTATCACTGCCCCGAATTTAAGATTGTAAGAAACAATGAATTGATTGGAGACATATAAATAGAAACACCAGGATAAAAATCAGTAACTGTGTCACCGTTATTTACGTAATGTACAAGATTATAAGTACTTATATAATTTTTTTGTATAAAAGGGGTACTTATATTTAATGTTATCATCTTGCTATATATATTGGATGAACCATTTATTCCCAAAAATGTATCTGTATATGTTGCTGAAGGCACTGTTCCACCACAATATAAATAGGTTGTTAAATAATAGACTCCATTATATGATGCATCATTTGGTCCTTGAAAAAACAGATTCACATTCGCGTCAAATGTAACAAGCGATGTACTTTGAATAAATGATGAAAATGTATCAAAATTCAGTGTTGCTGTACTAAAATAGAGAAATGCGTCAGCGCCTTGAGGATTTGATGTCATTGTGATTCCAATATTATTAGATCCAACATAAGCAATAGATGAACGAATATTTATAACTGATTTTCTGAAACCGTCAATTGAACTTACCATTGAGGCTGTACTTATGTATCCAATTGTACCAAGATTATCAATTGTAGATTGTAGATTTGGACTTGATATTAAATTATAAGTGAATAATGAATTAAAACTAGATACAAGTTGAGTGGTTGATATATATCCAAGAGTACCGAGTCCTTGGATAGAAGAGTTTATAATGGTATTTAAACCAGATGTACTTATATAGAATTGCCCAAAAGTAGTATAGAGTCCAAGCGTAGTGGATTGAAGTGACGGCGTTGACAAATATCCGAGGCTTCCTAAACTATTCGTAAGACCCAGTGTAGTTGATTGAAGAGTTGAGGCAAGTGATTGTGTTGATATATATCCATAAAATCCAAGGTAATTATTTATTCCCAATGTTGTTGATTGGAGTAATCTGTCAGAATAGGATGTAGAAACATATCCAAGAGTACCTAAGCCCTCTATAGTCGATGTCAATTGGGGTGTAGAAATATATCCAATTGAACCAAGACCCTGTGTCGTTGATATGAGTTGTACAGATGATATATATCCAAGTGTTCCTAGTCCTAGAACCGTGCTGAAGGTAGATAGTAAGTTACCCTGATTTTGTAGCGCCAAGGTACTTGTAGTACTAATGATGCGACTGTTTGTCGCCGTGCTGAGTGTGCTTATATCATTTGGATCATATACTATAGTTCCAACACTGAAATTCTTGATTGTCCCTCCATATAAGTAGACACTTGAAATACTACTCAAAAAAAGAGTTGTAGATACCTGATTTACTATACCTGCTGACGAACTAAGGTAATCAATATAGGAGACGTAATTTGTTGAAAAAGAAGAAAGCGACACTTGAAAGTTTCCTGTAACATCATTTAATTGAACAATAGTGGCGCGGGCATTAATTAGACCCGTTAAAAAATCGAATTTTGTGGCAAAATAGGAGGACACGCCAAGAATAGACGAATTCACAGTTGAGGCATTCGAAAAGGAGTTTGTTGATAAACTGATGGCGCCTGTTGAAAATTGCGGAACTGTTACAAATCCAGAGGAAATTGTGCTTATAAGGCGGTTATAGACTGAAAACGCCTCGCCACTAAGAGCTAGATAACCTGCCGCGGTAAAACTACTTACTGAGAAAAAGACCTGATTTGTTGAATAGTTCGTACTCAAAAGGAGATCACCAACTCCAGCAAATGTAATCTGTGTAGATTGTGAGTCAGCGAAGAGTGTTTTCCTTGGATATGAGGAAAGATCTGTCTGAATTGTACTGACAGTTGGTATAATCACAAATTTATTAAAGCCATAATATCCTGTACTAATCGTTTGCGTCATTGGACCATCAATAAAAAGAGTATTTGTGTCCGAATCCGTATGAAGCTGAACATAGGAATTTTGTCCCGCTGCAAATTTCACATGAGATGTCAATGTATCATTAGAAAACGCTTTGAGTGTGTCCCCTCCGCTCACGTCAATTTGGCTGAATGCCTTTGCATAAATAAAGGTTTGATTTGAGCCCACGGGTCCATTTGTCATACCTACGCCTTGTCCCGCAAAAAGCCGAAAGGTATTAAATGATAAGTCAGCCGTATACGTACCTCCTGTCGTAATAATTTGGTTGAAAGAGGGGTTTGTACCAAATGAAGATGGCTGTATCCAAGTTGTTCCGCCACTTCCATCGGCTGTTAAAGCACGAAGTGCTGGGATGATAGAATTATCTGCATTCTTTGCGTAAACTGTACGTAAAGTAATGAAATCTGTATCATATGTTCTGCGGCTCGACGCCATTCTCTTCTAGTCTGTGAGATTCATTTATGGTAGATTTTGAACGGATATGAAAAGTGAGTTCGTGGAACTTCCTCTAACGGTTACGTTATTTGTTCTAAATCCTGGGGTAGTAAGATATGTAAGTCCTGCTGGCATATAATGATATAAAATGTAATTACTCGTCCAGTTTCCATTAATAACCGAGCCTGGTATCTGTAATTTGACCTGCTGACTAAAACTATTTGAATACCCCGCTGTTTTACTATTCGCATTTACCCAGGACGTATTTACATAAGGAAGTAAGTTTGAATTTGTAGCATTTGCTGTAGTATCTCCATATTGTATAAATGTACTGATAGGTAAAAAGAGTGATCCTGTCGCCCCCGTATTCAATTCACTAAATGCGATTGTTGGAAAAAAGTCTACATAAATACGACTCTTTCCGTTTATAAAACTTGACATCGCATTAAAAGGTATAATACACGTTGAAAAGAGTAGATCTGTACCCGTGGTTGGATTTGGGAGAATTGTAGCTTGAATTGACCCATTTGTACCCTGGTATGTTACAGATGACTGTAAGAATGTACTCAAGTAGATAATATTGCCATTCATAGAAGCAACATTAATCGTTCCGCCCTGTATAATAAGATTTCCTGCCCTATCAATTGAAACCACACTATTATTTACAATCTTATTTATAAGATCTTGTGTTGTGCTTTGAAGTGTCAATGACGATACATATCCAGTATCGCCGCCCGATGCGAGACCTTTAACAGTTGACTGTAATGAAAGCGTTGATATAAAATTATTATCCCTACGTGTACCCAGATCAGCGACTGTAGAAACGAGTGCAGTATTCAAATAGTTAACTGAAATTGGTGATGTAAGGTTCGCAAAAATACCTGTAACAGTACTTGCTAGTGCGCCTGTGCTTACATAACGCGATGAATCTAATAGATAAGCAGTTGTGCTTTGAAGAGCACTTGATGATACATATCGCAGCGTTCCTAACCCTTTGGATGTACTTGTTAAAGCCAAATTCAAGGTTGGTGTTGATACATAATTACCAGTTGTACCTACATTCGCAAGGGCGCTTGTCACATAACTCGTGACATAATCAGTAAGATAAGATGTTGATACATAACCCACTGTGCCAAGTCCATCTGTTGTTTGTTGTAAAGCAAGGTACAACGTGGGTGATGAAACAAAATCTCCTGTAGATCCACTATTTGCCAGTGCATCTGTCACGTATGCCACAAGGTAACCTGTTGATACATATCCCGCTGATCCTAATCCTTGTACTGTGCTAACCAATGATAAATTAAGGGTCGCAGTTGATACATATCCTGCTGATCCTAAACCCCGAACTGTACTTGTTAGTGATGAGCGAAATGCGGAAGTTGAAATATATCCAAATACACCAAGACCAAGGATGGAGCTTGTTAATGCAATGTCCAATTGGGCATTTTGAACCACATAACCAGGATTTACTAAGAGACCTGCTGTAGTACTAATTAATGCGCCAGTACTTACATATTGTGAAGGATCAAGGATATATTGAGTCGACGTTAACGCGGCATTCGCAGTGCTTGTTGTCTGTGCTAATGTCTGTGAAGACACATACCCTGCAACAGCAAGATTTTCAATAGTACTTATCAATGCTGCATTTAGATATGATGTTGATACATATGTAAGTGTGCCAAGACCACTTGTTGTACTTAGAAGGGATGCATCTAAGTAAGATGTAGACACATAATTAAATGTACCAAGTCCTTGTGTTGTGCTGACAAGAGCTGTGTTCAAATACGATGTAGAAACATATTGAATAGATCCAAGTCCACCTACAGTACTTACAAGATTAGGTAGAGATATACCACCAAAAATAATAGGATCAACCCAATTAATACCACCAGCACCATCCGTAGTGATGATATAATTTGTAGAAATAGGAAGATTTGTAGCAGGATTGATGGCAAACATGCTCCTCAAAATTAAAAGATTTGTATCATATGATCCATTGTTTAGTATATAGGAATCCATCTTCTTCTATAGACTCTTCTTTTTGTGCGTGTTAAGCGCAAACATATATCTATCTTCTTTTTAGTATGGTAGGTGGTGGTGGTTTATTACAACTCATCGCAATGGGAAAACAAGATGTATTTCTCAGTGGAAATCCTCAAATTACCTGGTTCAAAATGGTCTATCGGCGTTATACGAATTTTTCAGTAGAAAGCCAACCCATGTATTTCGATGGTGACCCCGATTTCGGTAAACGACTCTCTTGTTTAGTTCCGCGACGTGGAGACTTACTTGGTCCCGTTTTTCTTGAAGTAACATTACCTGCAATCTATCTATCTTCTAATGGAAGCGCAACCAACTATGTAAATTCTATTGGACACGCCCTTATTCAAGAAATCAGTATTGAAATCGGTGAGCAAGAAATTGATAAACAGACAGGCGAGTGGATGGAAATCTGGTCAAACCTCACGACCACTTCAGAAAAGAAGTCTGGATTTTATGACATGATTGGAAAAGTAGACGGATATGTTCCTCCCACAGGATCACTGCCCGGTCCTCTAAAACTCTATATTCCACTCCAGTTCTGGTTTAATAAAAATCCTGGTTTATATTTACCTCTGTTGGCACTTCAATATCATCCTGTACGCATTAATATTACGTTGCGACCGCTACAACAACTTTTCTATAGCGGCGAACTTATTAGCAATTGCGAAACAACAACCGTAAATCCTGCGAAAATCACATCGATGATGTTATGGGGTGACTATGTTCATTTGGATGTAGAAGAGAGACGTCGTTTTGTAAGTACATCCCATGAATACCTTATCGAGCAAGTACAGTACACGCCACCCCTCGGTGTTCCTGCCAGTGTAACAAGTGTTCCTCTACGCTTAGAATTCAATCACCCCCTTCGGGAACTCATCTGGGTGATTAAACGTGATATTATGGATAGTTATCACGAGTGGTTCAATTACAGCAGCCTTTCCATTAGTGAAACAGGTAGTCGCACAGATATGTTAACAGCAGGAATACTTCAATTGGATGGCATGGACCGTTTTCAAGAAAGAGACGCGGGATATTTTCGTCTTGTTCAAGCATGGCAGCATCACACTGTCGTTCCCAGTGACGATTTCATCTATACGTACAGTTTTGCCTTAAAACCTGAAGAATTACAGCCAAGTGGTTCTTTGAATGCAAGCCGTATTGATAATCTTGTTCTTATGTTGACAATGAATCAGACGACAACACCTCCTCGCGGAAATTGCACGGCGCGTGTATATGGATTAAACCACAATGTTCTTCGTGTAGTTGATGGGTTCGGTGGCTTACTCTTTACAATCTGAACACTCGGCGGAAAAATTTGAAATTCTTATTGTATCAAACCTTGTTAGAATAAGAAGAAATGATTTCTGTAAAACTACTTACGATGATTAATCTTATGATAGGTTTCGCTTTTGGAACTATACAGAGTGATAGTGGCTGCGCATGTGTTGTTACGAAAACGGCAGTTACGGCACCTAACGCGTCGGCTTCTGTGGCGGCTGGATGCTCTTCTAAGGTTGATTGGACGAACGCCACAAGTAAATGGTGCCTCGTTGATCAGACCGCTGGATCCTGTGGTACATTCTATACTGGCTTTGGATACGCCGATTCATGTATAAATGCTGGATTTCCAGGCTTGGCGCTTGTTGCCCCCGTGAATCTTGAGTGGGATCAGACTGGATACACATTTTATAGTGGACAGACTCTAGTCCTCAATTGGACAACATGGAACATTAACTCAGATGAATGGTTGAAACTTACGTATCTTGGTGTGGGTGGTGCGCGAACGCTTACAACCGGCTCGGGTGTCAATTCAACTGCTGATACATTTAGTGTACGCCTTAGTGATAGCGCAAATTCCTTGGCTACAAATGTACCTCTCATGTTGGCGACTACAACAAGTCCTTCTGTCTATAGTGTCACGCCCAATATCACAATAATTCAAAGTAAGATTGGCACGATTTCGCTGTATGATGGAAATAAGAGCGTAGCTGCAGGTGCGTCCATTACATCCGATGACAGAAACGTAACGATTGTGTGGCGCGGTATCGGTGAAGCCCAGGTAGGTATTGCTTCGGTCAGTGTACGAAGTAACGGAGGTGGAGGTGGTGGAGGTGGTACCACGGTTGGAACGACTCTAACTGGTCTTATTACACAAGGAAATATGAGTGTAAATTATCTCTTACCTAGATCATTCACAGGTGGCTTCGGAGGCACAACCTACACTGCGCAAATTAGCGTTCAAAGCCCTGGAACGGGCGTGGCTCCTTATACCGCTTCATCTGTCTCGTTCCTCATTGCAGTGGCACCAACACCAACTCCTTCTCTATCAACAGGCGCCACAGCTTCTAACACTCCGACTGTGTCGGTCACACCTAGTACAACACCCAGTCTAAGTTCTTCTCTGACACCGACGGTATCAACAACAGCATCGCTTACATCAACTGTAAGTGTTACACCCACGCCTTCACAGACACCTGCGCCGAGTCTTGATCTAGCAGCAGTCGCCGCCGCCGCGACAGCCGCGGCAAATGCGAATACAGCAGCCATTGTTGGAGGTATTGTTGGTACAGTTGCCCTTGTTATTTCTTTCTTTGTTGGTCGCAGAGTTTATGAAAGAAGACTAATTCATCTTCGTCGCCTTCGCAAACTTGAAGCAGCCAAGGGTTCTGCACAAAACATAAAAAATGCACGTGCCCTGTATGGTATACATGATGAAGAGAGCGAAGATGGTACTACAGTCATGTACCAGGTAACCATGCCACAACAGCAACAAACACAAACACAAACACAAACACAGAGTAAACGAAATATGAGACAGTACGCATCTGGCAGACGCATACCTCAGCGCACAAGCGTGTAAAATTGAAATGTGCCCTTCTCTATTAGAAGGGTAAGAATGGCAGATAATGAAGTCAACGAAGGAGCAAGCAGCAAGATTTTTAAAACGCCTTTTGGTGTTGTAAAAATCGCGAAACGTAGATCAAAAACTCATGATACTGTCACACAGCGACGGATACACGAAATGGCTAAAAACGTTCTGAGTGATCCCAAATATAAGGTTCTAAAAGTTCCTGCTCTAAGTGCAAATCGATCACAGTATGAAATGGAAAACGTAGATACAAAAATACCAGTATGGCAGCCGACTGGTCCTGTAGCAGGGGAGCTTCTCTCCTTTTGGAGAGAGATGTTGGAAAAGGGACTTGCACTCTATGATTTTGAACTCTATTTACAGCCAAACGGTACTATTATGCTGCTTGATTTCGATTCAACAGGATTTCGCATGACATGTGGCAATACATGTTCGCATGTTGAAATACCTGGTAAGAAGATTCCTCCTGAAAACTTCTTCATACATCCCTCCTTTCCCCCCGACTTTGAGAAACATCTTCAGGATCTGCGCCTACCCATTGGAAAGCGGAACATCTAGCCTTAAAGTAGTATGTCCGAAGAGAAGTCTCAAACAAAAAATAATTTTCCGTATACACACGGATCTTACTGGGAAGGATCCTCTCTGCCCTTTATTTTCTATGTATGCCTTGCCGTCTTTCCACTGACTGGATTCTTTGGTATTGATCAGTTGCTTTTCTTTTCGCCTGTGACTGCCGCCCAGAAAGCATTCGTGAATATGTTCACCTTTGGTCTCTGGTATTTCTATGATATGATGCAAGTGTTTGGTGATCGCAAAAATGTTGAAGAATACGGACTCAGTCGTCCTCTTTTTGGTCCTTCCGGTCTCGGATATCAATTCTTTAATCGTGTAACCAATTTATTCGCCCCTTCAAAGAACGATTTACCTCAGGGTGAAGGATTTATGTCACTCGGTTTCTTTATGGCGTACTTCATGACTATTTTTGTGCCATTTGGTCTTTCCAGTTTTATAGCTGGAGATATGAATGGTGGAATTGCAAAGTTTGTTCTTACAATGATGTTTTTTACTATTCCATTCCTCTTCCTTTGGAATCTTTTTGAAGTATCTACTCTTCTGTGGAGCCCTAAAGACACCTTTGAAAAGGGTGTTCCTCGTATTCCACCGTTCACTGCCACAATGGATTCGCGCGGCTTAGCGACAAACTTCACAAAACCAAGTGTTCTGAAAGAAATGGGTAAACCAACAGGTACAATTTTTTCACGTTTTTTCAGTATGATCTTTGGATTTTTTGGCATACCGAATCCCCTTGAAGTGATCAATACAGCTGCGTGTGCCGTTGTTCCTCCTGTACAATCAACTATAAGCGCTGTCTCTACAGCCGCATCAGGTGTTGCTGGACTTGCCGCCGCCGCGCCTAAGATAGCAACCAAAGTCGCAGGGAAAATGGCAGCCTTTTCTGATCCAGCGAAGCTGGCGGCACTTGCGCAGCAGGGACCTTCGGTGGGCATCACAGTAAACCCGAACGCAAAGGCTGCTATGGGAAATCCAATCGGTATTCCTAGCGCTGTAGGGACTATGGTCGGCGGCGGCTCTTCGCCGCTTGACACCTGGTTTATTATTGCGATTGCCTTTGTCACACTTGGTGGATTTGCCCTCGCAGGAATTCGCAACTTAAGAAATATGTCACTTCAAAAGGAAAGAAATGACTACCCCCCTGAAGAAAAAAGAGATGATTCCCCTCCAAAACCAAGAAATGTTTGAACAACTCATCGGGCGCGTAGAAACAAAAGACCCGCTGCCGATTGTATCAGTTGTCTATTTTACGGCAAAGTGGTGTGGGGCTTGTAAGCGCCTTAATCTTGATGTCTTAATGGGAAATCACCCCACTGTAACTTGGTACAAATGTGACATTGACCAAAATGACTATACGGCTGGCTTTTGTAGTATTCGCCAGATACCAACTTTTCTGATTATTAAAGAAAAGGAAATCCTCGGAACTTTAAGTCACTCGGATACAATGACTGTCAGTAAATGGATCTCTGAAAAGATCTAAAATGGAATCTATCCTCAAAATAAGAATGTTCAACTTTGACATTGTTATTGTGGGGGCTGGGCTTGCTGGTCTTTATTGTGGCATTGAACTGGCTAAAAAGGGAAAATCTGTCTGTATTCTTGAAAAACATGATTATCTTGGTGGACGTGTTCTAACTTATCATGAAGGTCAATATTCTTGGGAAATTGGAGCAGGGCGTATTTCTGATTCTCACACAATGGTTCATTCACTTGTATCTCGTTATGGTCTGAAAACATACCCTCTCTCGGAAAAGCAGATTTTCGTAGAACATGATGGGACACAACGCGAAAATAACTTCAGCACGATGATTCAGCCGATTCTAAGAGAACTAGGTGAATTGCCTATCGCAGTACTAGAAAAATACACACTCGAAGAGATCATGAAAAGTATTTATGGAGAGGCAAAGACACGCGAACTTGTCGCTGAATTTCCGTATCGCGCCGAACTTTCTGTTCTGCGTGCCGACTTAGGTATTGCGGCTTTCACAGAAGGCGAGATGTCAACCTACAAGGGATATTCTGTCGTCGGTGGTGGGCTCTCTTCGCTTATAGATGCCATGGCAACTGAATTCAAGAAGAAAGGTGGTGTCATCAAACTGGGGTATGAAATGGTCGGTCTTTCACAACCAGATGCGCATTCAAAAGTTGTCATTGAATGCCGTGTAGAGAAGCATTCTGCCGATGTCGTCTATGCGAATAAAGTTATCTTAGCCCTCCCTGCATCAATACTCAAATCGTGTCCCGATACACGCCACTTTCCTGCCCTTAAACACCTTGTCATGTGCCCACTCTTACGAACCTACGGTGTCTTTCCTACTCAGGGCAGTTCTGCGTGGTTTGCTGGTCTAGAGCGTTGTATAACAGCTGGACCCGTTCGTTATTTCATTCCGATTGATGAGAAAAAGGGAGTTGCGATGGTTTCATACACTGATGCGGATGATGCGAATTATTTGATGAAAATGCTGAACAGACAAGGCGAGGTAGCTGTCGGTGAATTTATTTTAAAAGAACTCCGAACCATGTTTCCAGATCGAGTGATACCCAAGTACACTCTTTTTAAGGCGCACCCGTGGTATTCTGGCTGTACATATTGGACGCCTGGAGAGTATGACCCTGAGCGCGTATCACAAGAAGCAATGCATCCTGATAAGTATCTCCCTTCTGTCTATGTATGCGGTGAGTCATTTTCCATGAAACAAGCCTGGATGGAAGGGGCTTTAGAGCACGCGTCCGATATGATAAATAAGTATTTTAACTAAATTAGGAAGATGGCGAAAGAGCTCGATAAACATAAAAAATACAAAATAATGTATGGCTCAAATGAACTTTTTTGGGGGGTCGGTATTGAAGAAGAGAGCTACTTTCAGTTCACAAAACCAATTCATGTTGCTACACCCATTATACGAACCTGCCATAAAGCTGAACGATACAGTGTAGATTATTATACAGGATTCAAATCTGGATACTTGACTCTATTTGATCAACTCTTTCTAGATGCCTCTGGATGTATACCCCTTCCTTTCTTTTTTAATGGGCATTCATTTGAAAAAATGGACTTGAGCGGACAGCATGCGACGACCTATGAAAAGGACCCCAAGCCCAATCCACGTTTCGGAAAGAGCTTTTTTCATGAATTACAGGCGTTTAGTTCTTTTTTTAAAGATGAATATGAAAAAAAGTTTTGTTTTGATGGAGACACTATTGAGTTTATTACACAAGGCTTTTACAAAACACGCGTAGATAGTGTAGTAAAGGAGCTCATTGATACAAAAATACGATTTCTAAAAGGAGTCAACGACTTCTTAGTTAAACGGCGAGTACACAGGGACAAAGGGCTCCTTATGTATCCACCTGTAAATCCTGGCTTTGCGGTTTTCTACAGTAATCCTCGCAATGTCGTTATGTTTAATAATGGAACGTATCACATAAATATAACTTTGCCGACGATGCTTGGTAAAAAAGATGAAACGGGGCTCGCGCCGCTCCTCTATCCCGAATTATTCAAAGACCAGCACAGACAATACATTCGCTATATTCAATGGATTGAACCATTGTTAGTTGCCTTATATGGAACCGCAGATCCCTTCTCAAAGAGATGTCAGCGGTATTCAAAGGCTTCGCAGCGATGTGCCATGTCTCGGTACATTGGTATTGGAACCTATGATACAGTTGCCATGACTGAGGGTAAACTGCTTACAGTACCACTGAATGAAATAAGGGGATCGCGACTCAGTTACTGGTGGTACAAACAGTATCACATGAAAAGCGGATATATGCCTCTCGATAAGATTGGCATGGATATTAATTATAAAAAACACTACAACCATGGTGTAGAACTTCGTATTTTTGACTGGTTTCCTGAAAATCGTTTAGTGGACTTGTCTACATTTTTGGTGTATTTGGCGGATGCGTCGCTCTGTTTACCTGATGTTGGTGAAGCCTGTATGAGTGAAAGCTGGAATGACTTTGTCGTTTCTGTCTTGGATGATGGCAAAGACTATGTACTTCCAGATACTGTATTGGGGATGTATGAAAAAATATTCGGATTTAATTTTGTCGGCAAGAAACTTACAGTTGAAACTGCTTTTGCGTACTTATTTGATTCTTTGAAGCGAGTCTACAAAATGGGTTTCTGCGCAAAGTGTATGTTATAAGTAAAGAGATATGATCATCTTCATCTCCTCCATGACCCCCACCGCCTGAAGATCCAGAGAATCCAGGTCTTAGAGGATCACAGAGTTCAGGGCACTTTGATGGATGATGTCCCCGTTCGCCACACACACTACACTGTACCCCTACTAAATCGGACATTCTGATATTTAGTATGATGTAAATTGATGTCAATTTTATCATACTAAAATTGAAACTGATGACGTGCTGGATAGTGGCACTCAAATGGCGTTCTTTGATTGGGATCTAGGAAACGGACAGGTCTGGAGGATTCCTCTTGAAGATCCTACACCTAAGAAACGAATGTTCAAAATCAAGCATGTTTACCTTACTGAGGCAGAACAGGCTCGTGAAGATATGCGCGAATACTATGCGGAGGTTCTGAAGCAGCCTGTTCCTTCTGAAGAAGAGGAATTTGCGGCAGGTATGATCGAGGCGGAAAAGAACCCAACTCCTATTGTTCCTGAGCCCGTGGTTCATGACGAGAACTATATTCCGCCGATGCCTGAATATGGCAGTAAGGACTTCTTCATTTGGTGTAGTAAGACGAAGAAGGCTCGTGAGGCGCTCAAGAAAAAGAAGGAGGATGAGAAGAATGCCGCTGCGGCGGCAAAGACCGCAGAGAAGGCAGCTGCGAAATCAGCAAAGGATACGGCGAAGGCTGCTAAAGAGGCTGCCAAGGCTGCTAAAGAGGCTGCTAAAGCTGCTAAAGAGGCTGCTGCCAAAGCGAAGTGAAAGCTGTCACGCCAATTATTGAGAAGTATACAGTACAACTTTATATATCCGTGAGCCTTATTAATATATTCATAGTGTATAGATGAATATATTAGTTACATGTCATCGTCCTCCTGGTGCACCAAAGTCTGTTAAAAATCCTTTAGGGGCACCACATAGCAATGTATTTTTTGTAAATAAAAATCTTACTCGTAAAAACTTAAAAAAGGCTAATAATGCCACAGATACCCATGTAATCTTTTATTTAGACGTAGAACCAGGTGTTCCAGAAAATACTCCACATTTTTACCCATCTTGGTCTAGTGTTCCTGATGGAACTCTAAATATTATTTGGGCACACAACTGTCCCGTTTTGGAACCATTTATTAGTTATGAAATACCAATATGGAGTTTGGGCGATGGGCGTCGCTTTACAGAACATGCTGGCGGCACGACAATAAGTATGTGGAGCGATTTACTTAAAAATGGAGAACGCATCTTAAAAGAAGGAGGGCATATTATAATACCACTTCCTTCAGGTGAAAATAATATTAAAGGTAATTTAGAACTCGCCTTAACAGTTAGAATTCTTAATCTAGAGATTTTTCCAGATTATTTATATTCAGTCGATGTAATACTACCTTTTAGCAAAAAACATAAACGTTATTTAAATAATCTATTTATAGCAGATAAAGATGATATGAATCATAATATAAAAAAATATAAACTTCTCGTTATTACAAAACAAAAACTAGAAGAAGAAAATGAATAATCTTCTTATTACATTTTTATTTACTCAGAATAAACTCCAGCGCCATTTACGCTTGGTGGCATACTTGTGTAAAATACATTCTTCAGACCATAACTCCGCTGACACTTCTCAAGAAAGAGTGTACAACTCCTACATGGCTTAGAATTAGAGAAGTATGTCTCTCCTGTAATTGCATGCTCACGAATCTTCATCACAAAGAGATCACATCCCTTTAGCTTAGATAGATCGCCCACCTTTTTGATACAGTTCTTCTCAGCGTGAATCGTACACCACTTTCCATATCCACACCCGCCTCGCGACGGTGTTCCATAGTCGTTTGATGCCATGGAAACAATCTTCCCCCTAAGAACAAGCATGGCATAGTGAAATCGCTGGGTCCGATGCCTCTCGCGCATCCGTGTTATGTTAGGGTCGTTCATAAACGACTCTAACAGAGCATAATGACGGTCATTAATTGGTTGCATTTTGATTACATAGTTTGTAGTGGCTGCGTTTTTCAATTTTTACGTCATGTTACGCTCAGTGTAGATTGCCTTCCAATAGATATGATTTTCATAGTCAGTCCGAGGATAAATCTGCGTATCATTCTTGATTCTCCTATTTGTGTAAAGACGCGTATGAGGAGCATACGTGTAATCCATATAATCAAGATAAAACGGATAACGAAGATAGTTTAGAAAATCACAGACATCGTCATCACAGAGAATAATATCAAACCACTTCTGTGTGGGATTGGTACTTGTAACAGGATTTACTCTTGAATGAGTAAAATGCTTAACTAAATGATAGAATTTAGCCTCATCCTCTTTATTTATATCGCTTCTATCATGTAAAGGATAAATAACACGCGCCGTAAAACAGACCATTTCACTACTTCTATACAATATTAGTTGTGTCAATTTTTCATGATCAACCTGTACAAGATCATCTGGACACTCGCGACTGTAAAGATCTTCATTGTATTCACACATTTTCTTGATCCCTAGTAATGGACCCCCATATTATCTTAGCTCTTTTCCACATTTTTCTAGTTGTTCCCTTCTTGCTCTATGTGGCACTTAACCGCGGCAATGTTCCTTATTGGATCTATACGGCTATGCTTATCATCGGTGTTGTTGTGTTAGTCTATCACGGCTACAAATCGTGGGTTCGCATCCGTGTTCAGTCTCCGAGTCTCTGGATAAATCTTGTACACGTGTTTATCGTTGCCCCTCTCCTTATTTACGTTGGAGCCAACGAAAAAAATACACCTAGACCTGCTTTTGAACTCTTAACAATGACCGCTTTCGGAGCGCTCGGCTACCACTTGTACAACCTGGTTATAAGTGTAAATTCAATCCAAGATGTTACAAAATAGAACGAATGAGTGGATGCGGTACTTGATTATTTGTTACAAGACAAGTAGCTAAATGATAAATAAACGAGGCGCGATTCTTAAACTGGGTTGAACAGAGCTTACAACTTGACTCATTTGAATCGTTTCGTGTAACCTCATTTACCTGAATTACATTACCACAATGATTTCGTAAGAAGTGAGGAATTCTATTTCCTTTCGTCTTAGACTCGTGACCGCATCCATCAATTGGACATGTAAAGACCTCGCGCCCCTGCTGCTCCTGTGCCTTGGTAGGATGCTGATCTAGTATATGCTGCTTCAAATTAAGTTCATGTGTATATTCCTTATTACAATGACGACAGGTAAATGGACCTTCGTGTGTCTTCATATGATAATGCATTGTGCTCTGTCTTGAAGTAAATGTTCCATCCGCATTTTCCTTCTTAGGAACTAGCTTATCACAGTGGGGGCATACAAGATCACCGTTGTCATTGTAATGATATTCAAACATTGTGTAGCTGATTTGAATTCAGGCGGCGGAAAAATTCAATTTTTTACTTTGGGATGTTAAAGACTCTTGGCTATGGTAAATTAATGACCCTAACTATCTTAACACTTGCCCTCGGAAAGGATTATTGCCGCAACTTGGAGAAGGCTCTTAAATCAAAGGTAGACTATGCTCAAAAGCATGGGTATACATACATTCAGGGTGATGAAGCATTTTGGGATCGCGATCGTCCTATCTCATGGTCAAAGGTGCCCTTCTTGCTTCACCATCTGGAGAAGATGCCTGATGGTGAGATCGTGTGGCTCAGTGATGCCGATGTCTACATCACCAACCAGTCCATTAAGTTTGAGGACAATGTGCTCTCAATCTTTAAGGAAAATAAGCAAATGCTTATGACATTTGATGCGTGTGGTCATGTAAATGCTGGTAACATTGTCATGCGAAATAGTCCATGGCTTCGCAATTTCTGGCGGCGTGTGTATCAGCAGACTGATGTAATCTATCACATCTGGTGGGAGAATGCTGGTATTGATAAACTCATGAATACAGATAATGAAGTCAAAGAGGCAATTCAGGTAACAAATGAACACAAGCGTTTTAATGCGTATCTGATGGGCTTTGATCATGAGCCTAAGTGGGAACAGGGTGATTTTCTCGTTCACTTTGCTGGAGTCTACGACTCGGGTAAAATGAAGGATTTGATTGCGCGGATTGATGCAGGTGAGACTCCTAGGCTTTCCATGTACTAAATTAATTTCTTCATACTCATTATAAGTAAAATGGCTCCTACTCGCAAGAACCGCAAGAATCCAATGATGGGAGGCGCGATGGTAACGGTTGGCTCCAAGAGCCAGGTCTACCACGGCACGGCGAAGCACACTTCCGGTGGGCTGACCAAGGGCGACCTCATGAAAACCAAGAAGGGTCGCATTGTAAGCAAGCGTAAGCATGCGGCGGGCTTGAAGGCGATCAAGAAGCTCTTTGCGAAGGGCTTCAAGCCGAAGAAGGGCACGTTCAAGTTGATGCGCAAGTAAAACGCGCGCGTCAACGTTAACGACATAAGGAGTTTCAAGTTGATGCGCAAGTAATTGTAATCACTTCGCAGACGCAATACGCTCCGCCAAATCATGTAAAAACCCAGCCGTTTCCATAGGATTCCACAATTCTTCTGGCGGCTGACCATCCATTGTATCAAACCAATACAATGATCCACTTCTCTCTGTTTCGTCAATGTTTGACCAAACCAGTGAAGCCTTCGCCGTTCTCAATTCAGGTAAAATACTCCGAAGATTCATCGTCTTGAGACCACTCGGTCCAACCCGTGAAATCAGCATCTCTTCAACCTGCTGTGAATTCATATCAGACGGGAAAAAGATGGCATTCCAAGGTTGAACGGGTACATGTGTTCTTGACCCAAGGGTAATAACCGTTATAGTAGGATCAAGCAGTTTCTGTAGAACTTGCGCCGACATTTCTTCTCCGACCCAAACAACATGAATTGGCTTCGTAGCATTCGTAATATAGGTGAGCGCGAGACGAAGATCTTGTTGATCTTTGAGTTTAAAAATAGCATCCCATGCAAACTTCTGAAATGACTTTGGTAGGGTATGATGAGAGTCGAGTATACAGACCGTACGCCCTCGTCCCAAGTTCTCGCTTACCGAAAGGTTCAGGCGGCGGAGGGCGAGAGATTCATCGCCGACAATCCACACCTTTTTTCCTCGTACCGAAGATTCAAAGCCCTCAAGGTGTATAACCTCGGACATTCTATTTAGAAAAATTGCTAAATGAATCCGAACAAACCGCATACGCCTGGCTTGAATCTTTCGTGGTCGGTGACATTTCGGGCATCATATTTACACTTCCAGCAAGAATCTCTTGTCCGGGAAGAACAATTATATGATTCCGTGTTGTCAATGAGTAATGCTCTCCTGTGTGGTAAAAGAGGTTCGGATTATATCCCTCTTTACCACATCGTAGGAGCAGGTACTCCAGGGTTTGGGCGTTCTTTGTATGAATGTACTTCTTTGAACTCTGCATGAGCCATTCAAATGTGATGGGATATTCAGGCTCATCGTGCCCTAGGAAAAGCTGATTGTCCTTGTACCATACGTCAAGTTCCACGTCGTAGCCATCTTCAATTCGCTTATCAAGAAGGCTCGGGGCGTTCTCCTCGGAAAGTTTCTTTCGTTCAAGATTACCTCTGTGACAAATGAAACGTTGAAGAGGAATTGTTGCGTAAGTTGAAGTATTTTTACAAATAGTCCAGCGTGACATGCGAAGTTCACCGAATTCACACTGCGACCACTCAAGCAGCTGCGTAGACTTGTATTTCTCACAGGCTGTCACTGTTCTGAAACGACAAAGGGGCACTGTCAACAGTGTTGATAGGTTATACGATGAAACGCCGTACTTCTTGAATTCGCGCTTAAGTGTATCAGTCATCGTATCAAACCGATCTAAATCCTTTTCCTCTTCAAAATAACCGATTAGATGAATACCTGTAAAGGTTACAATCACGCCCCTGAACTTCATACAAAATGAATAGGCGTCGGACTCTAGAATTTTCTTAAGGGGTTCCAAGAGTTCAGCTGATTTATCTTTCCAGGATAGAAGTTGAAAATTCGGCTCGTCAAAAAAGATGACATCGGGATTATCAAACTCTTTTTGTAGGAGTGTGCGGAGTCTGCGCCAGGCAGGTAGAAAATAGAAGTGATCCTTGCACTCAATAAGCCATTTACTTTCTGTGTTTCCATAAGATGAAGTTTGATCCATTGTCTCTCCTACTCACTAGTTTATTGATTTTAGCTATTGATATTCCGTGGTTATATATGACACAAGAACTTTCTGGTAAAATGTTTAGGTCAATACAGGGCGCCCCGATTCAGGTCATCTGGTGGGCGGCGGTTGTCGTCTACATTGCGCTTGCCTACCTGCTTTTACAGACGAAGGAACCTATAGAGGCGTTCGGTTTAGGTCTAGCAACCTATGCTGTCTACGACTTCACGAATCTGGCAACACTGCGGGGGTACGAGCCGTGGTTTGCCTTTACCGATTCACTCTGGGGGGGTGCACTGTTTTATATGGCGCGTTTAGCGCTAAACACTTTGTAAAATTGAAAATTGCGACTTAGTTATGTTTGGCATTAAAATGGCAAACATCAGTAAGCTTTATAACTATCAGAAAGAGCAAACAGATGAAGAGTATATGGAACAGGTGCGCCTTGAACACGATGGGTATACTAAGTGTATTCTTCTTCCAAAGCGTGATCTTCTCTATGTCAAGTCTGAATGTACAGTCCAGGAACTCTTGAATTTCTATACGCAGGGATCCGATGATTCGTTCAAGATTGCCTGTCATCGCTATGACTCAAGTAAAAATGAGTACGTTTATTGGCAACCTGTCACAGAACTCGGTAAGAGTATTGCAGACTTTGAAAAGGATGCTGGCTCCAAGGTTCGCCTCATTATCCTAATGGAGGCACTTCATTGAACTCTTGTAATTGTCCTTCCCAATTTGTTACTTTACCACTTAGGGTTCCATTTGCCTTTACTAATAAATACCCTGAATTCTTTTGCTTTACATCTCTATTTTCTAATTGAAGTATAAGGGCATCATGTCTTATAGGATTAGGAATATTTCTGCTGAATAAATTTCGTATACTATTAACAGTCGCTCGCGCTACCCGCGGCGGCGCGACGCCTGCCTCCAGCGCCGACGCCACACGTACTTCTTGTGTGTTTATATTCAATAATACTTTATTGTCTTCATAATATCTTGATGATCCAAAAATATAAATAGCTTTAATTGGAACTCCAGATAAATTATTTTCTAGTATTGTTGTATTTATTTGTTCAAACATATTATTTAAATTCAAAGGACATTCCCCACCGAATGCATATGTTGCTGCATTATAATGTAATGCTATTTTATAATTTCCATTAAAAATGATAGTAACTGTTGTACACGACGTTATTGTATCTCCATATGAAATTTCTCCTTCAGGTGTTACATATTCAATACCATTTTCTATAATAATTCGACTTAAACCTTTTAGATAAGGTTCAGGATCTAATTTACTAGCAGTCATCGATGATGTACATATACCATTATGTGTATAATTGCCTGTACGATCTATCGCACAATACTTACCGCATGTAGATAAATTACAGAATTGTTTTTTTGATTTAGTTGCATAACACTCATCGCATTTTGCTTGTAACATTTGTATTGTTGTACCATTTTTAAAACCTAATCTTGTGCCATTACCCCCACGCTGCCTACGTGTTCTTCTTAATTTTCTTGCCCTTCTCGTTTTCCGAACCATTCTACTAAATATAGGGATTATATGCCCAATGGAGAAGAGCTTGTCTCTGCCTCGGTCTACAGGACAAGTCGTGCGGATCACAATTGGCTTTGATGGCGCCAGCGTGTCGCGTAAAGGCTCGCCATCTCTTAATTTGAACCTCGTCAAGTTCCGGGAGACGTCTACCCATCCAATACCTACAATACCACTGAAACCAGCCCCGCTCATCTGGATTTTTTTCAGGATCACTCAGGACAGGATTCTTTTTTGATTTGTGGCTACCTCCTTGCTCACGCGGCACCCAGCCTGCCTTCCGCCACTCAGATAAAGGGAGACGTGAGTGAATCTGAAAGGCGTTTATACTTACATCGGCAGCTTGAGGGCTCAACTTTCCCAGCGCAATGGCTTTGAGAAACCATTCCGCAGGAAATTCCTCAATACAATCATTCAAATACTTTCCCTCGAAGGCACCTGCGCAAAGGATTTCATCCGGATCCGCATAAGGTTGAAATGCCATATCTTGCCCGGGATTTGCGTGTAAGACATATGAATAGTTCTTTCTCATTTTGTTTGATACATGTATAATGTCTCCTAATCGAAACGAGGCGAGCGGTCGTCCCTTTTCTTTTACTTCTTTGAGCATTTCTAAGACACGCGGATGCATGTTACTATTCTAGATACACAAACTCCAAAAGAAGTGTAAAATCGCGTCCATTGAAATTAAGGACTCTATCAAACTCATCTCGGAATGAAATGGTGAGTGTCGTAAGGCGCGCAATTGGTGCAGGACTTGACTGAAAGAAGGGTTGAAATGACTCTTGTGTAAACATCTTATAAGGTGTTGTTTGGTCCATATAAATAATGGAATAAGGTGATCTTTTTCCTATAGATCGCTCAATAGTTGCAATGTCTTGATTGTTCTCCTGATTTATGTATAAATACATGCGGTTCGTAAGAAAAGCACCATCGGCAGCTGTAGGTGATACGATTACAGAATTGCTGCTTGTATAATCGAGGGCAGAGAAGCCAAAGAGTTTAGCTGGCGAATTCATCATTATTAGCGCATTGTTGTTATCATAAAGATCAATAAAATCGCCTGAACCAAATAAGAAGACAAAGCCTTCGCCACCTGTGGCTGTAATCGTAAGTTGATCCGTTGTAGGGCTCTGTGAAACAACATATGTATTAGTCGCAGCAATTGCGTTGAGTTCTTTCTGTAGTTCTGTGATGAGTTGTGCGTTTGTATAAGCACCAGGTGTTAGCGTAACAGTATATCGCGTCGATGATTCTTTGAAGGTGAATTTATTCCACCCACTATCGACGTTGAAAAACCTAGTCGGTACAGTGCCACCCACGATTTGGATTGACTGCACATCCTTCAAAGGGCGAAACAGCTTCCAACGAAAATCGGTTGCATTCGGATAGGATTTTAGATTGCGGTCTCGACTATTAATTTCTAATAACACAGTTCTGTTTGATCGCTGCTTTGTTTTAGATGGTAATAAAATATTTTGTCCAGAAGCACGTTGACCTTCAAAAGTCGGAACGGATGTAGGCGCATTCATTTCTAGCAAGAAGGCGAGGAATTTTAGAAGGGATGCTTACGGGTAAAATTGATGCGTGAAAAGGCTTAAGCCTTATTTTCTATAGATTAATTATCCGATCGCACTGGAGCACCTTTCTAAGATCGTTACACTCTACGCGAGTCACCTAGGTTCGTTCTCTGTCTTCTCAACTGTCCGTGTTCAAGGTAAGTGGAATCATTGGATAAAGCAGCTGCCAAATGTCAAGCCCTTCTACGCTGTCAAATGTAACCCGAATCGTGATCTTCTCCAGACCATGGCGAGATTCGGCGCAGGCTTTGATTGCGCGAGTGAGAGGGAGCTCATTGAAGTTGGCAAGGCTTCCACATCCAAGGGAAAACTCCTTGATTTCCAGCGCAATGTCATCTACGCAAATCCTTGTAAGTCCATCCGCGATGTCACCTGCGCTCACAATTTCGGCGCGCCGCCCACCGTTGTAGACTCCTACGAGGAGATTCACAAGCTCAAGACCCTCGGCTGGAAGGGCGGGGCACTCATTCGGATTCGTGTTGAGGATTCTGGCAGCCTCATGCCCTTCTCGAACAAGTTCGGTGTGGATCCCAAGGAAGTCAAGGACCTGGCGGCGTTCGCATATGGAGAGGGATTTCCTATCAAGGGAATCTCGTTCCATGTTGGCTCGGGTTGTAAGGATCCTCGGCAGTACAAGTATGCCGTTGAGAGCGGAATTAGTCTTGTTTATACCTTGAAGGAAATTGGGCATGATGCGAAGACAGTAGACATTGGCGGTGGATTTATGGGTGATGAGGAGTCATTTGAGAGGAATTGTAGAGCAATCCGCGAAGGAATCTACACGTCAAACTACAGGGGGCTACAGTTTATTGCGGAGCCTGGGCGTTTCTTCGCATCGGATGCTGTGGATCTCTTCGTACAGGTGATTGGGAAGAAGCCTGGGCTGTCAGGTAAGTCGGGTGAGTATCGGTATACAATTGATGAGAGTCTCTACGGGCAGTTCTCGTGTATTCCCTTTGATCAGCAGACGCCGAAATGGATTCGTGTACCCAAGCTTCAAGATGTACATGACAAGAAGCCACGGAAAACAATCAAGGGAACACTCTTCGGTAGAACATGCGATAGTCTTGATATGATCGCGGCGGCAGAGGAAATGGAGGAACTTGAAGTCGGTGACTGGCTCTGGTTTCCGCATATGGGTGCCTATACATCCGTGACTGCCTCTGAATTTAACGGGTTTCCCACCCCGCCACAGCATGGATCTGCGACGGAGAGTGTGTTTCTACCTGCTATTCCCGATGTATTGAATACATCTCTGGTTCGCTTCCCCAAGGGAATGAAGTATGTTAAGCCTGTGAGCCTCTCCTAAGTAAAACATGACCATAAAAAAAGAGTTGACGATAAGCGATTTGTGTAATTGGAGGAAATTGTGTAAAAAGAGTTTCAAGCCATTCGGCTATTTGATGCCTTTTTTTCAGGCATGCGTGTAAATAGACTTTCTGGTAGAGATTTGCCCAATCGGGTTGGGTCTCAAATTCGGATTCGGTGAGTTCCTTGTAAAACTCTTTGAATTCTTCAAACTTGTTTGCGTTAATGTATTCTTTACATTCATGCAAAAGAGCGGTTTCCATATCTAAAGTTAGCCTACAAAGTTAGCTTAAGATGACGAAGAGTTCACTTGCTGACGGAACGGGATTTGTGGAGTGTATAGAGGTGTTCGGGTCGGACCTCACGGTCGTCAACGCGGCACGCGTCTCGTTTGCGAACGAGTCAAAGGAGCTTTCGGAGCGCGATAAGAAGCTCATCGTGTATCTGGCGAAGCATGGGCACATCAGCCCTTTCTTTCACCCGCAGATTCGGCTGCGTATCAAGATGCCAATTTTTGTGGCGCGTGAGTGGTTTCGTCACACGGTCGGCTTTGCTCGCAATGAGGTCTCTCGGCGCTATGTAGATTTTGAGCCTGAGCTGTTTGCTGCGAGCGAGTGGAGGGAGCGTGACTCAAATAAGAAGCAGGGATCCAAGGCGGATGCGGTCGAGTGTAATGATGAGGTCGCGCAGCTGGTTGGTGACTGGAATAAGGGGGCAATTGACTTGTATAAGACGCTTCTGGAAAAAAAGGTGGCGCCCGAACTGGCGCGCACCATTCTTCCGCAGAATATGTACACGGAGTTCATTGAGACAGCGTCCCTTTCGGCGTATGCTCGTCTCTGTAAGCTTCGTCTGGATCCACAAGCCCAGGCGGAGATTCGTGAGTATGCCACTTTGGTCTCTACGCTCGTCGAAGAATGCTTTCCTGTATCGTGGAAAGCCCTGGTCGCGGAACAAGCTTTTTCAAGTCCACCTCCAACCTAATTATTGTCTTATTTACAATATTATAAGATGATATAACTTCATCGCCGAGGCAAGTATTATTTATGTAAAGACTCATCGCCTCTGGATTAATACCACACTTATCCTCAATCTGCAACTTGATTAACTCTTGTCTATCATCTCCTTGTACAAACACTGTATCTGTCTTTGTGCTAGGATAAACGACTGTAACTTCAAAGATTTCCATTTTGGTACTTATGTACGAGTGGAGTACATTTTCAATTTTTACGGGACTTGTATTTCTTGTTCTTGCCCTTGCCCTTAGCACTGCGTTTTCTATTTGTGCGATTGCGTCGTTTACCGCCCCATTGTATATCTGCGGTGCTAATAAAATCACACTTACCCCTAAACTGTTCTATTGTTAGATCTTCAACGTTAGGGCTATCATGACTTCTATTAGTTTCATAAAATTTTTGTAGAGCTTTAATTATACTAAGGAGACAAGGAACCATTGCTCTTGGTGCTCCTGGCATAATTTCACCCAAACAACCCCTTAAAAATTGATCAAATGTTTTTATTTTCATTCCTGCGTAGCCTTCAAATTCTAATGCTAATATTTCTTGTTGTTCTTCTTGAGGAAGGTTAGAAAGATTTGTACGTATATTTACAACTACAGGTCGTAGATTATAAAATCTACAGGTTTCATTTCTTGCATTATTTCTAGTAGTTACTCCTTGAAGATCTTTAATATTTTCATTTATATACTTAAGACATTCTATCTTGTCTTTTAAAAATAGAAAGAATGTAGTTCTCGCAGGTGTTGCAGCGGCGCGCGCAGCGGCGGCGGCGGCTCCGCGCGCAGCCGCAGCATTTGGATCTGGTATTACTTCTGCAATCATATCAGCTAGTGTACTACCTTCTTCGCCTCCCTTTGTTCGCAGTTGTGTAAGTAGTTCTGTTCGGGTTATGGTATTACTTAATTTTATATTTTCATCACCCAAAAATGCATTTCTATATTTTGATATGTCTCCTTCAGCCTGTATACCACTTATAACACTTTGAATATTAAAACAATGTATTAAATTATCTTGTCCTGTTAAAAGAATTACATGATTAATATCATCATTAATTTCCTCAAGTGATGTAGGATCGTCCATATTTGAACATGTATGCCGGGGCATTTCTATTAAGTATTTTTATTTTACGAACACCGCATTCTGTTATATTCTTACAGTGCTTTGCGTAGGCTAACAGAATTGGAAGATGCTGATTTATATAAGATGGTTAACTATATTTCTTATGATATAGATCAAGAAGACTCATTATTCAATTAATAATGAGACCTTTAGATATGTTTTATCGCTCAGAATCACTGTCTGGAAAATCGGCAATACGCTCCTTTTCTCGGTCCAAACGACCACAGTATTTTCCTACACCACCATCTGGCATTACCGTATAGAGTTTATCTTTGTCTGAATTCAAATAGTACTTACGACCAGCGTGTTCGATCTTACGCACGCTGATGGTAATACAGGGGAGATCTTGTAGCGGCGGCTCCGTTGATTCTGTCGCGAGCGGGTTAACCGCTAGAACTGCGGCTTGTACTTGGACCACCTTTTTCGGTTGGCGCTTTGCTTTTACTGGCGCTTGTGAGAGCACTGGCGCTTGTGTGGGCACTGGCACTGTAGGCGCAGCAACCTTGAATGTTCGCTTCTTTACTGACGTGGCGCTTACTGGCGTGGCGCTTACTGGCGTGGCGCTTACTGGCGCGGCGCTTACTGGCGCGGCGCTTACTGTCGTGGCGCTTACTGCAGCAACAACATCTGTCCGCGCTTCTTCCTTTGCCTTCTTTGCCTTTTCCATATCCTCCTTACTAGGATCTCCATAGACTGTGCGTTTTAGATCATACCACGCCGATTCATAAATATGACTCAATGGTGGAATTGTTTCAGAGATAAGCCCATGCTCCCCCAGATTCTTACTCCCAGTACACGTCTTACAGAGTTTTGTCTCACTCATTTTCTTACACCTCTCCTCTGTGTAAAAGTAGTGTTTTCCATCTCCAAATAGGAGGCGCTCATTTGTTCTTCGCCCAAGACATCGTGATGCCATTTTGTTAGTTATTTGCTATCACAAATAACGAGCCAATTTTTCAGGCGCTAGTATAGAATGGATACATTTGTAGATACTCCTAGTCTTCCGGCTATTTCAAAGAAAAATGTGCTATTGTACAGTCTATTTACCATTATATGGTGGGTCTCTATCTGGGGTCTCTCTGAAACCCTCATGGTCTACCTTGTAAAAAATTCTCTCATTTATCGCGCGGCAATTTATGCGGGTCTCCTTCTTCTTGTCTTTGTTATGATGTTGTTGGATCCGAACTTAATTGAATATCTATAGTAGATGAGAGGAGGATCTCTTAAATTTCCAGATGGAAACGAAATTATCATATATGATATCTTTAATGCTTATTCTGTATCTGATGCAAATGCTAACCAACCACTGAAACCAGAAATATTATTTATAGAACATTCTGTAAACTATGACAATGACTATGGAACTCTTATAAAAAAATATATGAATGGTTCGTCTTCTCTTTGGATTGATTCTATATTAACTCCACTTGATTTTAGTACCATTGAAACTAGAATATGGGGTAAATTAAATAAAATACCTTCAACTGATAATAAAGTTGCTCTTTCATCTCCTGTTTATTCTTTTCGATCAGGCATAACAATTAATGACTATATAATATATGATCACGACACCAAAACTATCACAGTTGGGGGAAACATTGTTGATCTCAAAGGAAATAGGATTCCAAACTTAAATGATATTTCTTGGAAAAACATAGATGCTATCTTAAAACAAATTTTATATTCACCTCAGCCTGGTAAATCAGATCAGACACAAATTTCAGGAGGACAGCTTCCTCAAAATATAGCACACTATGTTGATATACAACAATATTTAACCACAATTAAAAAAATAAACGATACTTATTATCACGATGAAAATAAAAATTTGTTTTTTATAATAACTGGGGACGGTGACGATAAACAAGTTAGATTCTTTCATTTAATACAAGAAGGCAATATATATAAATTTCATCCTCATAATCTAATTAACTTTTTACCAAATACAATAGATGAAGACTTATTTAAATCTCTCTTTAAAGATATAACTAGCAATTTAAATACATTTATAAAAGATTCTTATAATAATAAACCAGATGGTTTTTTTCATATTCATGTAACTAAAATAGACAACGAAGAAAACACAGCCCTATTAACTTTGCATGCGCGGTATGAAATAATAACAGAAGGTAATGATATAGAATATATATATAATGGAAAATCAAGAACAAGAAAAGGAATAAGAGGATTTAATGATACATCTAAACGAGAACATTCATCTTATCTTCTTTTAAATTTAAAATCACACAATCACTCTCTTTTTACGATTCATCCTAATGCTCCAATTTCTCAATCGTGGGATATGTTTAAACAACAAGAAAGTTGTCATTCAGGTTTTGCGCTGACTGAAAACATTAATGGTGCTACTATATTTGATATTAATTATATTGAGGATAAAGGAATTATATTAACCAAAGCACGCAAACCGTGCACACGATTGTGTGATTCAACATATGTAGCAGCACATATCTTGAAAAAAATACAGAATAAACAGAACAATTATATTAATCTTCGTACGGCGTCGCCGACAAGAGCGGCGGCAGAAAAACAGGCGCTTCTTTTTAAATATAAAATTAGACAGGGTGGAAAGAGAAAAAGTACTCAAAAAAGAAATAATAAGAGAATTAATCGTAAATCGCGTCGCTCTTTTCAGAGAAAGTAGTTCTTGTAGAACTCGTTATTCTTTAAGGCAGGATATATAAAGTCCGGCACGACATCAATGAGATGAAACTTTGAAATTGTAATTGACTTATTGTTGTAGGGAAGTGGATGAGAAGAACATGTATACGTACTTTCTAGCTTCTTTTCATCGGTCAGTTTCAGATAAAATCGGTTTCCTCCAGAATTTGTATATCTTTCTCTGTATATATTTTTCTCCTTAGAACTTACAACGAGATCAATTGTAAGTTCTAAGAATCCATCATCTGTACATGACGAACCCTCAAATGAGTAATCGCTTCCAGATAGCTTATTGAAACGTTTTGCTAGAAGAGCCCAGTCTAGGGCAATCAGATTAGAATTTTCATCCATTTTTGCGAGTAGTACTAACATTCGAGGCGGCAGGCGTTTCAATTTTTCTAATCTATTAACTAGATGGAAAGTATAAAGCCATTTATAAAACTCTATACTATTTGTGATCCAGATACAGGCTTAGGTGCTCCTGGAACAAAAACCGAAATACCACTTGATTCTTTTTCAAAAGATGATTTATACAATAAAAATTCAGTCCAATTTGAATATGTAAAAAATGAAAAGGTATATGCTCATTTAAAAATAAGAGCATTTCAAAAAAATTCAATTAGTTCCACTATATTAAAGAGTACAATAAATATAGATCAAATAAGACCACATTTTGATCTATATATCGATAGTGAATTTAAGGATAAAGAAGGATTTCATTCACAAGGCTATGCAAACTACGCTTTTTTAATAGAATATTATCATAAAGATATACGTAATACAGGTCAGAATAAACTTCCATCTAAAAAGTTTGGTGCGCCAAATCAAGAGAATATTCCAAAAAATACCAATGCGACAGTGAAAACAGCAACAAAAGACTTGTTATTGTTTGTAGAAAAATTTATGTTTACTAAAGGATTTTCTATTTGTGTTCTTGAAGCAGATTCATTATCTCTTGCCTATAAAGTATATTCTACTTATTATCCAATTTGGCGTCGTAATATTGATACAGTAATGGGTCGCAAAGATGAAATTGATACTTCTGGTATTCCAAAAATTAATGGCATGCACTCGCGCAAGTTTGTTCAGGCTATACTTGAGGGTAGAGAACCAGATAAAACTCTTATAACATGTGATAATACTTCAGGACCCTATATGTTTAAACTATTAGATCCTTCAATTTCCTCTCCATTATATGATTGGAGCCTTGTGTGTAATGCATGTAATCCTGGCAATCCGGCAAAATGTAGTAAAAAATCGGGTGGAAAGCGCACACAGAGAAAAAGGAAAGTAAGAAAGTCAAGAAAAATAACAAGGAAAAATTAATGTGTTTTGTTTTTGTTTTTGTTTTTGTTTTTGTTGTTACTTACTTAGTCGTGCTTGTGGTCGTAGTCGTTGCTGCAGTCGTGCTTGTGGTCGTAGTCGTTGCTGCAGTCGTTGCTGCAGTCGTGGCAGCAGGAAGAACCACGAAGATCTGCATGCCACCTCGCAGACGCAGCACCAGATGGAGTGTAGACTCCTTCTGAATGTTGTAGTCACTCAGCGTCTTTCCATCCTCCAGCTGCTTGCCCGCAAAGATCAGGCGCTGCTGGTCAGGCGGGATGCCCTCCTTGTCCTGGATCTTCTGCTTGATGTTCTCAATTGAGTCAGCAGGCTCAACATCCAGCGTAATCGTCTTGCCTGTAAGAGTCTTCACGAAAATCTGCATTCCACCGCGGAGACGGAGCACCAGATGGAGTGTAGACTCCTTCTGAATGTTGTAGTCACTCAGCGTCTTTCCATCCTCCAGCTGCTTGCCTGCGAAGATGAGGCGCTGCTGGTCAGGCGGGATGCCCTCCTTGTCCTGGATCTTCTGCTTGACATTCTCAATGGCGTCGCTCGGCTCAACGTCCACCGTAATCGTCTTGCCTGTAAGAGTCTTCACGAAAATCTGCATTCTATATACTGTTTGGTATGCTGGGAGTTTAGGTCGCGCACCGATTCAATTTTTCGGATTTTTTTCAATTTCCTTATGTTATCTGTTTTGTCTGAATCTCAGTAAAAACAGATATGTTTTCATTGTGTCTATACACCACCGCGCAGTCTTAAAACCAGGTGGAGTGTGCTCTCCTTCTGAATATTGTAGTCGCTGAGCGTCTTATTATCCTCCAGCTGCTTACCCGCAAAGATCAGGCGCTGCTGGTCAGGCGGGATGCCCTCCTTGTCCTGGATCTTCTGCTTGATGTTCTCAATTGAGTCGGCAGGTTCAACATCTAGCGTAATCGTCTTACCTGTTAGGGTCTTCACAAAGATCTGCATTCTATATTCCAGCCGTACATTTCTTTTGTCTTGGAAACTACGAGTTTTCAATTTTTCCGCGTTGTGCGGCGCTTGTGATGTCTGAGTGTGAGAGAAGATCGGTTTGGAATTTTAATTCTCAGTTTACTCCGAGGTGCATTGTTTAACGAATGCGTATGCGCATAGGCATTTTTTACTTTTCTTGATGCCCAAAATGAGTTTACTCTTGATGAAGAACGAAAAACACTCTTTATGGTATTTCTCGCCTTCTTGGATGTATTTTTAAAGGTCTTCGAAATTGTTGCTCCCATTCTACTATATTAAGTCTCTATAAAAGTCTGGCACTCGGATCTGTTACTCCAGGGCTCCACTTAGGCATCCAAAAATACGGAACATTTGTCTTTTCACACTGTTTACCATACCATGTATAATAAATGTGCCTGTAATAATACTGCTCCTTTGTCTGCGGCTGAGGCGCTGTCCACTCTTTCGCCGCTCTTTCTTGCCAGTTCTCAGGTACAAGATCTTCAACGCGCTCGGCGATCTCCTCAAACCATGACTTTTCTGTACTGGATACGCCGTCGCTGAACGCCTCCTTTCTACGCCAGAGGACGGTAGGCGGCAAAGTCTTACCATCGTCAAACGCGCGCCGTAGAATCCACTTCTCGCAAAGACCTTCTCTCACGGGGCGGCGCCACCCTGTCGCAATTGAGCGGGCAACCGCAACAAACTGCCGATCCAAGAAAGGAGTTCTCGGCTCCAGTCCATGGCTGCTAATACTTCTATCTGACCGCAGAACATCAAAATAATGTATATCTTTCAAGAGTCGTTCAGACTCTTCCTCGAACTCCCTGTCAGACGGTGCTCTGTAAAAATAGAGATAGGATCCAAACAGCTCGTCGGATCCATCGCCATTAAAGACAACTTTATACTCCGTCGTCTTCTTGATTTCCTTAGCAACAAGCCAGTTTCCAACACTTGCCCTCACAGTTGTTGTATCATAGGATTCAATATCATGAATAACTTTGGGTATTGCGGCAAAGAAGTCGTCTGCACTAAGAAGAATTTCTGTATGATCGGACCCGATCCACTCTGCCACCAGTTTAGCAAACTTCATGTCGGTTGATCCAGGCATTCCAATACAGAATGTCTTCAGTGGCGGCTTTCCTAGCTCTCTCAGGTACTTCGAAGCCAGCGACGCAATTAAACTGCTATCAACACCGCCCGATAAGAGGGCAGCAACCGGTCGCTCCGTCATCAAGCGCTTCTTGACCGCTTGCTCTAAAGAAAAGCGCAGAGACGCACATGCCATGTCAAGACCATTCGGGTGAGCGGGTGTAAACATCGGATTCTTCAACCACGTCTGTGTATGATATGTCTCTATTCCTAGGCGCGTCGTATCCTTCAGATTATAGATTTGAAAGGTTCCAGGAAAGACAGGGCTGATGGTAGAACAATAAGGTACAAGAGCCTTCATTTCACTGGCAAAAATGCGCGTACAGATCACGCCATCCTCGTCATATGCGAGTCCCATATACAGCGGTCGCACACCGTAAGGGTCACGACCTACAATGACACGATTGCGCTTCTCATCCACAATCGCAATCGCAAATACACCATCAAATGATCGGAATAGAGACTTCAAGTTGTCAGCGTACTTATTGTAAAGATGCCCAATGACTTCGCAATCGCTTCCTGATATGGTAATGATTTCGTGTTCTTCCTTCAGGGCATCTGAATTGTAGATCTCGCCGTTACACATCCAGTGAACACCGTATGATGACCACGGTTGCATACCAAGCGGATTCAGACCATTAATTGCCAGACGTGTAAATCCCATATGCGCTAAGCCACTGATATCAATGAGCCGTGATCCTTCCGGACCACGGGCTGTCAATTTATCAAGTCCATTTTCTGGCTTCAGGGCAACCAGACCTTTTCCAAGAAGCATCCAAATTCCACACATTCTTTCTTAGAAAAAATATAAGGAAAAGACAGAATGGACGCAAGTGACATAATCAAGAAATTACAGTCGCAGGCTCAATACAGATTTTACAAGGAAACACTTGCTGTAAAAGCGCCCACTGTAAATATCAGCACATGTGGGGCGATCATACCTGCTACCACGGGTGTTACAGTGAATTTTCCTAGTTATATAGATAAACAGCTCATGTTCCAGGGTAAATTGTATTGTAGCTCATGTACAAATTCATGCGGTTGTTAAATTCATAACATGATACCGCAGAGTTTTCTTGCGTGGGAGAAAACTGTGAACTTTTCGCTCATAGAAACTTGTTTTCATGGGTGGGGTCGGTGGCGGAATGGCATTTTTATACTCTTGTGTAAGATGGACTGAAAGTGCCGATGCAGTTTCTTTCAAGCGAATGCTGATCCAGAGTGAATCATCAAGCGGCACCGTTTCAAAGTATCCAACATTGTTCTCTATTACATGACGCCTATACTCAAGGTTGGCGAAACCTTCCTTCAAAAGTGATTGCAGATCTTGTAGTGACATATTTGTATATACGGTGATTTTTAAAAGCGGCTGCTTTCAAATTTACTGTATGTTTGTAGTAAGAAGGATGAATCTGAATCTAGATGGACCTCTTTATGAGCTCGTTTCACGAGGAAATAAAGATGTATATTTTCAAGAAGACTCGACTGATGCCCAATTTCTCTTTGATAACCGATATGGACCTACGGCGCCTGTTATTCATGAACTCAGGCGTCTTCCGCCCTTAAATTCAGTGGAATTTGGTCGCTCGTCCGAATTTCAGCTGGAAGTTGCTGGCGATTTCATTGTTTCGCCAACACTTATCATTGATTTACCGTCGTGGTTACCTCCCAATTATCTGGGACTTAACGCGAAGGGCGTTGTTCAAGACAGCGACGGAGTCTCCTATGGATATACAAACGGTATTGGCTATTTCTTGTTTGAAAAGATTCAGGTCTTACAAGACAATATTCTGTTACAGGAATTTAGCGGCGATTCACTCTGGATTCAGGGAAGGGCTCGCGGATCTCTAAATTCGGCGTTCTTGGAGGATGCTATGCTGGGTGTACACAATGGCTCTGCGCTTTCCATCGGTCGCAATGCGACTCCTGGTCGTCTTCGGCTGCCGCTCCCACTCATTGGCTGCCAGGGATTGGAAGAGGGTGGTTTTCCTTCTCTTTGTTTGCCGAATCAGCAGTACAAAGTGAAAGTCTGGTTACGGAAACTGGAAGATCTCGTGGAGGCGAGTGACGGCAGAGAAAAACCCGCGCCTTGGGGCTCCACGTTGCGTGTTCAGACGGAAAGGGACGGGGGATTTACGTCATTTACGGCATTGGATCGGCTACTTGTCGGAGCTCCCACGATTTATTTGGAGACACGCCATGTGTACACGAATGACGAGACACGTGCCGCCCTTCGCGCATCCTCCCTTGATATTCCCTTTGAGCGTATCTATGAGAACATATTTTCACAGAATCCTCAGGATTACGCTGCTGCGTCACCGTTTTTAACGCGTATCTTGGACGCGACACACCCCTGTTCACGGATCATCTTGGCGTTTCGTTCATGGGCAGATCTGCGGGCGAATCGTCTCTGGAAACTACAGTCCGATTCCGCGACGGGCGACTACTATTCTGGACTCAAACTGCTGATTGCGGGGCGGGATCGTACACAAATCTGGAGTCCTCTTGTCTGGAATAGCCTGGACAATTATGCAAAAGAGGAACGTGATTCGGGTATGCGTCTCGCGACGATTAATTTCGGTTTCGGTGAAAAAAAGGGGGTGCGAGCGCCTTCTTATAATCGGCAGCCCGATGGCACCATCAACTTTTCTACGGCAGATAAACCCACACTTTTCATGCAGCTGACTGATATTGTAAATGGAACGAAACGTTCTGAGCTTCGTGTGATTGTAGAGACATGGGCGGTCTTCTCTGTTTCGGATGCGCGGGGTGGTCTGAAGTTTGGGAACTAACCCCCACGTACAGTTGAAACAATAAGAACTCGCCCATATTTTGCAAGTTCTCTAATGGGGCGATTCCAATGGCACTGTGAAATACTTGATGTGTTTTTACCATCGGGGTCAGTTCCAATAATTCGAAGATAACACAGAAAGTCTTCTGGATTTTCCGTATTATTCATTTGCTTGAGAGTTGATGAAACCGCTTCGAGAAACGGAGTTTCGCCATCAAATTCTCTTGTGTAATTAAATCCAATTTGCAGTGTGATCGTCATTTTGATTACCTACTATTAGTCAAAAAAATGTTTCAATTTTTTTATATCGTAAAAGTAGATGTTAAATATAAGTAAGATTGATACGTCTGATACAGATAATTTTAGATTCATCTTTAATGAAGGTGATCCTTATAATACAATACAGTCTCTCATGGGGGCTTGTTCTAAATATGGAGATTCTTCACGTATAAGAAAAGACCCTCTCGCAAATCAATACTGGACAAATGCTTATAGAATGCCCATGAAAAACAAAGGACATAATGAAATATTTGGCTCAGCATATGGAAGTTTTGTATCGTATGAACAAGATCCCACGCAACTTATTTTATTTAGTGATATTTTATCTAAAAATATGCCCCGTGTAGAAGAATTGGCTTCTAAATTACTTGCAAATCCAGATCGAGCTGAAATACAAAAAATTCAAGAGCACTATAGGCTAAACCAGAAATGTAAGACAATTAAATTAGAAACAGATATTCCTGTAGAATATAATTTAAATGAAGGTGAAATATTTAAGGTATATTATGCACTTACAACAATATATTTTAATGGCAGAACTCTAGACGATTATATCGACAAAGCAGTAGAAGTACAAGAGTTTATTTCAAATAATTGGAAAAAAGTGTTTACAGAACTTGATCCTGAAGATTCACGTAATTATTTAGATGAGCTATCTAGAAATAAATTTTTTATAAACTGTAATAATAAATCACTCCAATCTGGAAAATATGGTAAACTTACAGTTGTATCAAAAAGAGACGATTGGAACGATGCTACTGAAAGTATGAAAACTTATGAAACTACTAAACTTTATAGTTTATTTCACGGGGGGTTTTTTAGTGAAACTGATCATCTAAAACCAAATAACTCAAGTCCAAACGCTGTTAGTCAGGGTATGGAAGTACCTTTTATGGATACAGGTATAAGTTTACGAGGACTTGTTTCTCTTTTACAATATAATAAATCAACTTTTCTAACTACTATGGGTCATGAGATGGGACATGATATATCAAAATCTGGATTTGGTACAATTAGAGAAATCGGAGAATTATGGTTTGGTAATGCTGCAGCGTCACGTATTATACATGCTTTAAATATAGATGAATTTAAAAAGGCATATCATATAACACGTAATAAATATACAGCTAAAAATATATCTGGTAAAATAAAAGCAATAAATCCTAATACTCATAAATGGGCTTGGTCGCAGCAAGTCTTTGCTGAATCGGCTGCCGATTTAATGGGTGTAATGCTTTTAAAAATTTATGTAGATGAGATATCTGATCCACATGAAAAAATAGATGCTATTATTTATTCTATGCTTTGGTCCTGTAATTATAACGGAGTTATTGCCGTTCATCCTCCCTCCTCAATCACTATGAATATGCCACTGATCATCAAAGACTTACACAATGCTCTGCTTGCCGACTTAGAATATACAAAAACAATGTTGGGTAAATGGGGTCAAGCAGGGTTTACACCGAAGGGCGGTAAACGGACAAGAAGAAACAGAAACAGAAACAGAAACAGAAATAAGAAGAGAAAATCTACGCGCCGGCGCATGTAAAGAATCTCTCATAAATAAAAAGCAATGAGCCGACCTCGCGGCGATATAACAACACTCTTGGACCTCACCGATCGTGATGACCAAGATTCCTTTTTTTCTCCTGTAAATCCCGACGTTTCCTGGTTTACACGCAGTGCGAAGCGGCGCTATACACCCTTTACACCTTGTATCCAAGAGTTCGCATATCGTGGTCCCGCCTCTTTCGGGCAACGCATCTCCTTTGACCTGAAAACACAGACATCAGGTGATCTTGTACATGCCGCCTTTCTCCAAATCAAATTGGCGCATTGGTTTAACTTATCGGCACAGTTACAAGTCGCATCTGGCGCTTACGAGTATGTAGATCCTACAACGGCATGGTTCTATGCGAACTCTCTGGGAACTGCGCTCATACAGAAGGCAGAACTTGAGATTGACGGCGACACGATCGAAGAGATTGATGGCGATTTTATCAACGTCTTTAGTTCTCTCTTTCCAGATCTTAATACACAAGTCGGTGTTGCCACCGATGCCCTCGGCGCTGTTTCAGCCGATTCACTGAAAGCCTGGTCACCTACGCGTATATTTCCAACTGAAGATGGATATATACACTGTCCGCTCACATTCTACTTCATGCGGACTAGGTTGAAGGAGTACCTGCCACTATTAGCATGTAAAGATGGAACTGTTCGGCTTCATATCACCTTCAAGCCATTTGCCGAGGTTGTACGTCAAGCAAGAGGGTATCGTGACTCATGTACATCAGTGCCTCTCTGTACGACCATAACAGTCTATGACAGAATATATCCATTTGACCAACCGGTAGATATACCTACGGCGGAGGGTGAGCCGATGTTTGATAGTGTCCGGCTGGTCACTTACGGTGCCCTTCTAGATGGTGCCGTTCGTGAAAAGATGTACAGGGATCCGTTTGAACTCATGCACCGTGAGGTTCAGACTTTTTGGTTTAGTGAGCCGCTCAAATATGCCGTTGTAAAAGCTGGGGCGGATTCTGTGATTCGTGTCCAGTTACCTCTTGAAGCGAATCACCCCGTTGAAGAAATTATCTGGTTTATTCGTCGCAAGGAGGTCTCTCAGAACAACGAATGGACGAATTACTCGGCAGTCTTGGAGCGGGAGTATGACTCCGTGTACAATGCGCGATCGGGTCTCTTGACCTGGGCAAAGATACAAGCCGATGGCATTGATGTGATTTCCGCAGAAGAACAGTATTTTCGCCAACAAATTGCGGGCTCTCACCGCGGTGGAATTACTGCGTTCAATTCATTTATCTACGGCTACTCCTTTGCGCGCCGTCCATCCGAACTTCACCAACCTTCGGGTTCCATAAATGCCAGCCGTCTCCAGAGCCTGCGGCTCATTCTGGATATTCAGCCGCCCGGAGGATCCTTCGGGGGAGAATGGGAAGTCAAAGTCTTCTGCCTCGGGCTCAACTGGCTCCGTTTCCAGAATGGTCTAGCCAATCGTATGTTTGAGGACTAAAGGTCCAAACAGTAGAATAGTATGGTGGCTGCTCTTTTAAAAATCGTTCATACGGGCATCCAAGATGAACGACTTTTACCTATGCGTGGACAACCCGCACTTTCCTTCTTCAAAAAAGCCTTTATAAAGGCTGGACGTTTTACAACTTCGTGGGTTCGGTTGGATTTTGATACTGTGCCTGCGCTTGGCGCATCGGCAACACTGAGTATACCTCGGCAGGGGCAACTCTTGTCGCGGCTTTACTTGGTAACAACCATGCCCGATATCGCAACGACACAGGCTGCTGCGGCTGCTACTCCTGGTTTTCTTGGTCCTAGGTTCGGGTGGACAAATAGTCTCGGACATGCGCTTCTTGGCGAGGCGACCATTGAAATTGGAGGCGCGCGGATTGAAAGTCTGAACGGGCGGCTCTTGGAAGTCTTGGATGAATTTGGAACTCCTCTTGAAAAGGTGACGGCTGCGAATACTTTGCTGTGCCGGAAAGATACTGGATTTGGAGTTAGCAGCTTCGGGTCTACCGTGGGTACACCTACACAAGTCGTTACACCGTTACCTTTTTGGTTTGCCAATGGTGATCCTGGTGCTGTTCTGCCGATTGACGCAATTAGTGCGGATCTTGTGCGCCTTAAGGTCACGTTTGCTGCCCTGGGGTCATTGTACGTATCATCGGCACAACAGGCGTTTGATTCTGCTTCTTCAGTGGCAGGTTCGGCGTATTATCCACTTCTTGGGTCGTCCTTTTACAAGACAGATCCCGCTGGTTCTATGGTCTATGGACTTGGCGGAAAGTCTGGCACGGGTGTTAAGGCGACCGTCATACCAGGTATTACAATGCCGACGACTTTCAGTCTTGGTGATACATATGTGATGGCGGAATACATCTATTTGGATAAAGTTGAGGCGAATCGTTTTCGCATCTCGGATTTTCAATATCCCATTGTACAACATTATTCAGTTGATCCGTTTGACAGTAGAGGTCAGTCTCAGCTCACAGCTCTGTTGCGCGTACCGAATCCTACACGCGATTTGTACCTCTATGCTCAGAGACCTGAGGCTGTTGCGTATAATGCGCCTTTCTTGGCGACACGTGACTTAAGTGGCGCTGACGCGCTTTTGGCGCCATGGTGGTCAGATGCGCAAGGATTGTCGGCGCTGGTTCCTGGTGATTACATGCCTGCATTTTCTACACGCGATTCTGAGCCGCTTCAGTCAATACGTTTAGTCTATGAAGGTAAACTCACACGATATGATACAGTGGCACCGTCTTTTTTTAGAAGTATTTTACCGTCGCTCATGCAGAGAAAATCCCCGTGGCTTCATCGGTACTATTACAACTTGTCGTTTGGAGTCCAGAACGGACTCTTTCCACCGTCTCTGCCTAGCGGCGAGGCAAATCTAGATAAAGTTCAGCGCGTTGAGTTACAACTTGGATTTAAACCAATGCGCGGATCTATCAATCCAAATGCGGTTCCTAGGTATAATGTTTATGTATTTGTACAGACATATAATGTGTTTAGAGTCTATGGTGGGCGAGCTGGCTTACTCTTTGGATATTAAATGCGCTTTCTATATTTTCTTGTTACAGATTTTCTTCTGGAACGTGAAGATCGTGTGCGCCCATATCTGGAACCACCACTGGTAGGCTTTTTAAAAAAGGCGTCTAATTTATCTTTAATAGAACCTACTTTTTGAAACGTTTTTAAATTTCCTCCTCTATTCGGATGTCCCTTAAGAGCAAATTTTTTATACGCTTTTGTAAAATCACTTTCTGTTGATGTTTCTGTTAATCCCAAAATACGTAGAGCTTCTAGTATTTTTTTATCATCTTCATTGTTATCATCTAATCTCTGTCGCGGTATAACAATTCTTTTCTTTTCATCTTCACTTAATAAATATATAAGATTAATACCTGTATCACGCAGTATATTTATATATTCTTCGACTTTATCAGCACTTCTTTCTAATCTCGATACAAAACTATTGTATTCACCAAGCTCTTCTATAGGAAATTGCGTGGGATCTGGTTCAAATTCACCATGTTCCATTATTCTCTCTATTCTTTTAGCAATACGTTCTGTTATTGTCATAGGTGATCCCGCAACAAAACCTGCTGTTATCGCTACTTTTAATCCTTCTTTATCTCTTAATTTCTCTTCTTCGCTTTCCTGCGCTGCAGCCTGTTCTCTTCTTCTCGCATTTGCACTGGGCGCAGCTGAAGGAGCGGCTGAAGCAGCCGCCTCAGGAGGAGGCGCTTTATAGGGTAGAAAATCGGTAGGGCATGGCGCAGGAGACAGATATTTTTCTTGAATCCTTACCTTCTCTTCTTTCTTTCCCTTTTTGTAATGAGTTAGTTCATATTCAATATAATTACTACTGTCTGTAGCGCCAGTAATTATATCAATTGCCGTGACCATTGGTGTTATTTTGTTCAGAAAAAGTTGTGTTTTTACATCAATCTCTGTTTTTAATTGAGGGTCGGGGTTAAGTGTAACACAGTCGCCTAGCTTAAATTTAGGTACTGGTGGTGCTGGTGCTGGTGGTGCTGGTGCTGGTGGTGCTGATGGTCCTGATGGTGCTGGTGCTGCTTTTGATCTTGATGGTCCTGGTCCTGGTGCTGCTGATGGTGCTGGTGGGCACGCTACTTTTTCTAGCACTGAATTATTTTCTGTTCTTTCTCTTCCCGTTCCATCAAACTTTTTAATAACTGATGTTGTTGGAGTTGAACTTATTACACGATAGATGGTATTGTCTCCTCCTGTGGTTGTAGGACATTCTGTTTTAACAAAATTAGATATAAATTTCCATATTCTTGGACCTATTTCGCTTACACCTTGCATTTTTCTAATTTGAGCATCACCTTCATCTCTTACAAGAACTACTTTGTAAAATGCTGTATCACTGCCTCCATATATATGAACACAGTCTCCTACATCTATAGTATCATCAGGAGATGGATTTTCAGGTGGATCTATTAGCTCAAGTTTTTTCTCTAGAATTCTTATTTCATCTTCTTTTGTTTTTAATTCTGCTCCTTTTGTTGTGATTATCTGATCTACATTTCTTATTCGTTCTATTAATTCTTCTATTCTTTTATCAATATCTTTTATCTCTTGTATATTCTCTGGAGTGAGTGTTCCTTTTCTAAACCAACCATCTCTTCGTTTACTTACTTTATCTCTTTGTATATGTGTTTCTGTTGATCTTTTTGTAAGTTCTTCCTTGGCAGCTTCTTGAAATTTAATATTCGTTTCTATCGCTACTTTCTCTTCTTTTGCTTTTTTTAGTTTTTGTTTATACTTTATTGTAATATCATCTGTATAAACAAGATATTCATGTAATATCTTTATAATATCTTCATTCATAGACTCAATTGCGTATTCAATTGGGAGTGTTCCAGTATTATCTTTCTCATCTACATTTTGTTTAAGAACTGATAAGCTTTCTATTACCTTATCTTTATCTTGTGCTTTTATCGCATTTATTAAATTAACTGGTGTTGGTGCTCCTGGTGCTCCTGATGTTGCTGCTGATGCTGCTCTTGGTGCTCCTGATGTTGCTGCTGGTGCTGCTCTTGGTGCTCCTGATGTTGCTGCTGGTGCTGCTCTTGGTGCTGCTATTATTTTTACACAATCGTCAATTGAGAATTGAGTAGGGGCGGTTGCGCCAGGAGCGGCACTAGGAGCGGCACTAGAAGCGGCGGCACTAGGAGCGGCTGCGCCAGGAGCGGCACTAGGAGCGGCTGCACTAGGAGCGGCTGCACTAGGAGCGGCTGTGCCAGGAGCGGCAACAGGTGTAACTACATTTGCATACTCTCTTCTAAGATTGTTCATCTGTCCACGAGGTTCTTTCAGTTTTAATCCTTCTTTCTTTTTCTCTTCATTCAATCTCCTTTCTTCATCTTCAAATGATTTGTCTTTGGTACCTAATTTTTGTAGCTCAGTCACTAGTGTATAAATTCGCTCTCTTGAATCTTCTTTGTAAAAATCATCTACAGGTGGTATAGGAACTCCTGCTTGTGTCTTTTTACTACATGTCTTGTAATAATTGTTTAATACAAATAAAGAAAAATTATCTATATCATCTGTATCGTCGACTGGTAATAAACATTTATATGTATATTTTACTTTATTACGTAAAGCTTCTTTAAAATCATCTGGATAATAGACACTTACTTTATTAATTTTAGCGGCAGGTATAGTAACCGGTCCCTCAAAGGTTTCATCCTTCAAAATCATTGAATATTCAAAATTCTTAAGTAAAATACCCTTAATGGTATTTGTATCCATTTGAATAAAAACATTTTTCGGATTTAATGTAAGATTTAGAAGATGAATGTCTTTAAAAATAGTTAGCGCGTTTTTTAGTCCCTGTTTTACTAGTTCCAATTCAAGATCAGTTATATTTCTCCTAATTAATTTATCAGAAGTAATGCCTGCAACATATTCAAGTAATAGACGCCCACCGCCTCCAGGGGTGTCCTCTGATCCAAAATAATAAGGAACATATTCAAAGGAGCTCGGAGTTTTTGATAAGACTTCATAAATTCTCTTTTCATTTTTGTATTCAGCGTCTTTAGTTTGTTCAAAGTCCTTGCGAATAAATCGTCTATTTCCATTATCATAAAGTATAATCACTTCTCCAGATACTGGATCTTTAGTACCTTTAAACTTAATTACATCTCCTCTGTCTTCTCCAGCATACTCTAATAATGTTTTTATATCTATTTCATTAATTTGTAATTGAGCGAATTTATCTTTTATATTGTTTTCAACTTTTTGTTTTCCTTGTCTAATGCCTTCCTTTTCAATTCCAATTTCAGCCTCTCTAGCCTCGACTTTACCTATTTTTGTTTCTATTTTTTCTATATCTCTCTGTAGATCATTACGTCTTTCAACATATACTCTTCGTCTTTCTTCTTTCCTTTTCTTTTCTTTCTCTACTTCTCTTGCTGCATCCTCTTCCTTACGCACTCGTTCTCTTTCTCTTTTCTCCTCTTCTCTTATTCTTTCTTTTTCCTTTCTTTCATCTTCTGCTGCCTTTGCTGCTGCTTTTGCTGCTTCTTCTGCTTCTTTTTTCAACCGCTTCAGATCATCTTCATATGCGGCATCTCTTTTTTTAGCTTCAACTTTTTGTGCTTCTCTTAATTTTTCTAATGCAGCAATTTTTGCTTCTTCAGCAAGTTTTCTTGCTTCTGCCAATGCCTTTTCCGCTTCTATCCTTACCCTTTCTCTTTCTAAATCTGCTATTCTTTCATCTTCGCGTTTTGTCTCATTTTCTTGTATCTGTAATACTAATTTAGCAATATCTTGATTAAGTTTGTCAATGCGATCATTTGTTTCCCCTATTAGTTTTTTTGCTTCTTCTAGATCTTGTTGTACAGTAGAACTAGTAGACATTCGTTTATATAGTATTAGATTATAATTAACCATGTGCAGACACTTAGCTTATAATTCCAAAATATGTGTCGGGGAGAGTTATAGCAGTTATATAGTCGTTATTTAAGGTAAAATTTACATCTATTTTTCCTTCTGTTTCTAGATCTACTTCTACTTTTCCTTCTTCTGCTGCTGCTTCTGCCTTTGCTGCTTCTTCTGCTGCCTTTGCCTTTATCTTTGCCTTTCTTTCTTTTTCCCTTCTATCTACTTCTGCCTGAGTTTCCCTCATTTTACTCTTATTTGATTCGCTCATACCAAGCTGTACTGCGCGATTATATTGATCAGCCTTTTCTTGTGGTGAACCGTATTCTGCTGTATATCTATTCATTGCCGCGGCATTGCCCACCCGCACCCTTTCTTGAATCTTTAGTGCTACAGGCTTTACTTTCACTTGTCCCTTCGCAGCCCATGCTATATCTCTCTCCTTTATACGTTCTGCCTCTTTTTGGACGGCTATTGCGGCTGGTGCACGTTCCTCTGGATAAGGCTGTAACTCTTTTTTCTTATCAGTTTCATAACGATTAAGATTGAGAAAACTTGGACCTTCTTTCTTCATATCTACTGTAACACTTTCTTCTTCAGCCGACATATCTACTGTAGATACTCAAATAATTTAAATCTTAAATCCAAAATCTTCCCATAGACAATCATTATTTATTTTTTGTTGTCTGGGGTCCGTTGATGAATTGAAATTGATATGTTCAAGACCGGGCTTTCCTGCTCTTCTTGTCATATACTGTAGCAAATCGGTTTCTTCTTTCTTATATATCTTATGCGTCGGTATAATCTTTTGTAGGATAGACTTTCTTGTTTTTACATCTATATCTTTAAACGCCTTACCTCCAGCGTCACTGTGCGATTCTACAGCACCTTTAATACTAGATATAACATTGTTTTCATTGAAGATTTCAGAACGGCTCATTCCGACCGGAAAGAGTTCATCTGATGTAATTGCGTCGATTTGAGGTACTAGATCAAATGCAATTAATACATAGTTTACCATTACTTTCTGTAAAATTTCAGTAAATTTGCTCGGATTCAAGAGTGTCGTGTAGAACTCCTTTAAGGATGGAATCGTTGTCCCAAATATATCTTGTAATAGGAAAACCATCATTTGAATTTGTACTTCAGTTATATCAACACCATATCTTCCTATCTCTACGTTGACTTTCTTACCAGTATTTTCATGATAGATAAGCGGCTTTATCTTTTTTGATTCAAAATATTCATTAAATAAATTCACACACTGTGTTGGTTCTATAGTGACTGGTTTTTTACCCTTTAATATTGCATCATACGTATCTGTTTCTGTGTAGAAAAGTGACTTGTTTGCAATAAGTCCCATTTCTCCTGCTTGGGCTGGAAAGAAAGATAAATTTGGTACATCAAAGTTAAATACTTCTTTATAGAAATGACGCCTGTAAATATGAGAACGAATCTTATTGGAGAAAATAGAAACAAGAACCTCGAGTAAAATCGTGTACGAATAGACTTCAAACGTAGTGTTTTTACTTGTGCTATTAAGAGTATTTTCCTGTGAGATAAGATTCTTCTGTGTTTCAAACAAAAGAATGTGTTTACGTAAGACTTCAATGGCAGGTATACTGATATCAAAGTGTAACATCATAATATATGATTTCATACCGAGATAAAACAATTCCTTTCCTCTGCGAACAGCTTTCTTTACAACATCGGATTCAATAATTTCACCATATCCTTTTGATAATTGACAAAACGTACTTGTGGGTCCTTTAACTGAAGTCTTATCTTTGTAAGAATCAACCAGTTTATCTGTGATCACATTAATGTATATGGAATAGAGTTCATCGGATGAATAGAGGGGTAGATCAATCGCCGTGGGAAAACGACGAGGTAAACCTTCATTTACATCAAAAAAACACGTTTTCATTTGAGCAGCATATCCTGCTACAATGAATGCTCCAATACCAGGATGCTCAGACATGAAGGGTAAAAGAGTTGCTACAAACTCATTGCCATATGCGTCATCCTTGCGTTTTCCTGTCTGGTCATCAATTTGACATCCCGCAACGCTATATGCTTCGTCAATAAAGAGTGTTTTTTCAAGCGTTGAATAACAGGCTCCAAGAACTTTGGGCGCAGTCTGACCAAGGAAAGGCGCAACGAGTTCTGTACGACCCACTACATTTAATCCAACCGCATCGTTTTCATAATAAGGATCGCCTGATAATATACCCAAAATAAGATACCAGCGGGCAATCAGGTTGGCAAGTGTTGTCTTTCCTGATCCGGCTGGACCTGTGATTGAGCAGTTTAGGGCAAAGGATTTCTCAAAGTTTTCGGGCGTATAGGCAATGACCTTAATAAATCTAAACAGACCATTTTTCAAAGGAGTGTATCGTTCGCCACGATATTGATTATAGATCTTATTTGCCATTTTAAAAACGCCTGATAACAAGCATTCCTTTCCTTTATCACCCAAATTTAACATGGCAACAATGAATGCTCTGCGCATTTCTATATTACGTATTGCTTCCGCATACTTATTTTTTTGTTGTAGCTTTTGATTGAAAATAAGTTTATATCCTGTTGTTACATCTTCAGCAAGTTTATCGTTAAATGATTTCTTATAATCTTTAGTCACCGGGTCAGTAATTGGTAAAGTACTAACCATCTCTGTAAGTCCAGTCTCGAGATTTTCATTTAGTTTTTTTAATTCGTCATCGAGTGATGATGCAAGAGTATTTAGTTTCTTCTCTTTTATTTTTAATATTTTACCTAGACCGTAGACATATGTGTAATAATTTATATCTTCATCAAACCATTCTTTTATTTCATCTGGAGACTGTAATATTTTACCGTATGAATCAACTGCTTTGATCTCTGGTTCTGTTTCAAAGGTGGCAGGGGAGGTGGCAGGGGAGGCGGGAGGTAACGGGTTTTCTTCTTCTCTATTTACTTCTACCATGGGTTCCTCTGAAAGTTCATTCTCTGCATTTTGCCTGCCCTGTTCTTCTTCATCTTCATTTGCACGTTTTCTCTGAACAACGCCGCGCCTATTTCGTTGTTTGCGAGTTGTACGGAATATGCGCCCTGGAGCAGCATTCGGTAAAACTTCGCGAGAAAGCTGAGTGGTTGCAGAGCCAGTGGGTGAGGGCGGCTGTTCAACTCTAGCTGCTGGGGCGGCTATAGGCGCGGCTATAGCTAGAGGTTCAACAGCTGGCGCCGCGGGTGCTTTTACCTTTCTTCCTCTCGTTACCACCGTCCACTCAGGACCATTAAACTCTTCGTTATGAGGCAATGGAATCCTGCGTACAGCTTCTAGATCGGGGTTTTGGTTTTGACTCATGTCGTATCTCTATTCTTAGCCGGAAAATATTTTTACAAAGATGTAAACATCTGCTAAAAATATGTGTTATTTGGCTATAAAACCTTTGGCTCCTCTCACTTGGGCAAGGTATCTTTGCATCAGATTATATGTTGCTTGTTGCATTGAGACGCCCGTTATCTGCTCAGCTTGCCATTCTCCATGAAATTTACTACCTCGTGCTACTTCAACTAATGAGCCGCTTATTTGTATACCTATGCCCATTGCAACCAACGCAGCAATATCATCATCATACCCTTCAAATAATATAGAACCCTGACCTTTTCCTGCAGTGGCGCCGCCTGCGTTTATACCCGTTATTCCCATACACACTGTTTTCTGAGTGCCGACACATGTCCCTCCACATCCTGCGCATATCGAATACTTTTTCCATTTCTTCTTTTCAGCAGCAGATATCGCCGTTGCCCGCGCCTCCGCCGCTATCGCTGCCAGCGCCGCTGCTCTTTCTGCTTCTGCTCGTGCTGCTGCGGCTGCCCTTGCTGCTTCCTCGCCAGCGCGCTTTGCTTCCGCTACTGTCTTTCTATGAATTTCTTCAAGCCTTGCCCTTTCTTTTGCATCTTTTTCAGCCGCGGCGGCTGCTGCGGCGGCGGCGGCGGCAGCCTCAGCTTTTTCCTTTCTCTCTTGTGCCTCTTTCTTTTTCCGCTCCATGTCTTCATTAATCGCCTTTAGCTTCGCATCAAGTTCTTTTCTTATTGTTTCTTCAGCTTCTAATTTTGATTTGGCTTCCCTCTCTTTTCTATACGCTTCTTCTTCTTCTCTATATCTTTTATTTTCCTCCATCATACGCCTGTTCATTTCTTCTACTTCCTTAAACTTCGCATTGATTTCTGCTTGATTTACATCCATTTTTCCTTTTACTTCTGCACCTAAATCCTCTACTTTTTCTTCAAACTGGCGACGATTCTCTTCAAGATCTCTTTCTATCCTACGCTGGTTTTCTTCATTCTCTCTACCAAGTGTTTCAATTTGAACTTTTAATTCTTCTGCTCTTTTCCTGCTAGCTGCGTTGTGTTTTTTAGACTGTTCTTCCATTTCATATTTCAATTCGTCAATTTGCGCCGCCTTCGCCTGTGAATCTTTTAACATCTGTTCTTGAATACCAGTCATTTTAATTTGTAGTTCTAGCATGCTTTTTTTGTTTGCTTTCATTTGATCCTTTTTTGCGGCATCTATTTCTTTTCTTATTTTTTCATCCATTACACGTACTGCTTCCTTAACGGCATCTGTTTGTTTTTTCATTGTATGTGCCAATTCAAATATACCCTTTTTAAATTTCTTACCCATTTCTTCAATACTAGATTCTAGTGCTTTGTGTCGAGCTTCTGCCTCTTTTTCTGCTGCTGCTGCCCTTGCTGCTGCTTCTGCTGCCCTTGCTTCTGCTGCTGCTGCTGCTGCATTAATTTTTGTTGTTACTACTCTATGCATTTGTATAGTTTTTCCATCGTCTATTAGTTTTTGTGTCTTATCATTTCTTGTACCCAAAGATGTTCTTTGTAGAGTTGTTTTTGTAACACTTACAAGCCCAAGAGATGCATTTCTAGCGGCACGAGCAGCTTTGTTAGTAGCAGCACCAGGAGCAGCAGCAGCAGGGGTAGCAGCAGCAGGAGCAGGTGCAGCGGTGCCAGTGGCGGTTGTAGCTTTTGGGGCGGCGGCATACATGGTTTTCTATTAAGTAATTTGTTTTTGTTTCATACTGTCTACTTTATTGATTTCCCGGTCCGGGAAACATACTAAGAGTATTTGTGCCTACGGGATCTCCTACTCTTTCTTCTAGTAGTTCGTCTATTTTTCTTAGCACCTCCCTTTGAATGTGACTCTCCAAAAATAGTTTTTATTTCATTTAAATCGGGTGTACCCTCTTGATAATATACTTTAAAAAGATCTATTTGTTTTTTGGTCAATTCATCTATAAGGGCTGTGCTATCCATTCCTATATTCATAGTATGTATTTTATTTTAAAGATAGCTTATTTCTATCCATAGAATAGAATATGGCAGGTACAGCCGTCAAAGATAAAGAATGGTATACTAAAATTCGTGAAGTAAAGAAAAATAATGCTAAGAATGTTGCAAATTGGTATAAAGATGGTAATGTTACTCCTAACCCATATCTTTTTAAAACTCTTGACAAAGATGAGCGAGAGACCATACGAGTACTCAGTGAAGAATTAAAAAAGACATGTGCTGATAAGCAAGATTCTATCGCAGAGGAAATTACAACACATATTACTGCATTTGGTAAAGCATCGGGTCCTGTTGCCATTGCCTTCTTATATACAAATTATATCAAAACAAGTGTATGTACTATAACACTATCATGGGATCTTATCAAAAAGACATATCCAGAGTTAGATGATTTTGAAAAATGGGAAAATATTTTAGTAAAAGATCTTGATATGTTTGCCTATAAAAATGATGGTTATATATTACTTTTATTTTTAGCACAACTGATCAAGTATATAGATTTACCAAGAGATGCTTTTTTTGCTATGCCTATTGGTTGGAAAAATCCATATGATGTAGATTATAATGTAGAAACATGTATGTCTGAAGTGTTAATAGGGGCAATTCAGACAGAACAAAAAGAATCAAGTCCATCTGTAAGTAAATTTACTACGATTTTGAATGCGTATCCTTCTCTTTATGTATACAAATATAATGACAAATCTAACCGATGGAATATTCGTGTTACTTTCGGCGTTATAGGTGGCATACACTCTATAAATAGTTCTGTATTCCGTACGATTACAAATTATATTTTAAATTCAGGTGAATTTGCAGACATAAACGCGCAACTTGAGTTTATTGAGAACTTATTTAGGGTTATCTATTCATTAAAATCAAGTATAGATTTTGAGGTTTTAAATGATACTGGTTTTTATGATTCAATGGATTTATATGATGAATTTCAAAGTTTTAAGTTTCGTGATGATGATCCTGTGGCAGAGGAGTTGAGGACAGTCTATACATATAATCAGCTTAAAGCTATTTGTGATTATATCCAACAAAATAGGCTATCTTTCAATGGCAGATATTCACAAATTATGGAAATCTATAAACTCACTAACGCCGCTGGAACATTTGAAATAACGATAAATGCGGGAGGATGTTCTATACCTCCTTCTGTTCCGAATCCCCCGCGTATTGTTATACTCCCAACGCCTGCTCCTGCCCCTGGTGTTGCTGCTCCTGTTGCTGCTGTTCCTGCTGCTCCTGCTGCTGCTGCTCCTGTTGCTGCTGCTCCTGCTGCTCCTGCTGCTGCTGCTCCTGCTGCTCCTGCTGCTGCTGCTCCTGCTGCTCCTGCTGCTCCTGCTGCTCCTGCTGCTGCTCCTGCTGCTCCTGCTGCTGCTCCTGCTCCTGTTGCTGCTGCTTCTTTCACCAAAAATACTATACCTGAAGTCATACAGAAACTTATTGCGCGTAATCTTGGACCACTTGCATATAAAAATATATATGATCTTGTTGAAGATAAGTTATTAAAAGATGAATCAATAATGCTTGCAAATGCTGGTGCCCTTATTAATAAATCTAAAATAACAGAGCTTGTTGCCTGGTCAAAAGCAAATGAGGAGAAACTTAAACTCTATAAGAAAGCCCTTGATGAATTAAAGTCTACAAATACAAAAGATACTCATACGCGATCAACTCTCATCTATATTACGAAGAATATGCTTGAAAAGGATTCTGCCTTACAGGGTAGAGCGGCAGAGTTAGCTGAAGCAGTTATTGATTCATTAATGGTTGTAAAACAAAGTACTAATCTTGAAACAGACTTGAAGAATGAAGTGATAAAACGTTTACAAACTCCGTCCGCCGAAATTGATCATTGGATTACTACCAATATTCAAACATTACAGTCATTTGTAGATCTATTAACTACAAACTACCCTTTACAAGCACCCCCTGTTCCTATTAAAATACCTCTAGCTACACCCGTGCTAACACCATTATCTCCTCTTTTGTTTGAACCAAATGTACCTCCTAAACCTTTTGATGAAATGGAGAAAATGACACAATATGCTAGTGGAGAATCTATTCTCAAAGCCATTGTAGAGAAAAATAAGAAACAGTTTGATACCCTCTATGAAACAGATACATTTGATAAAGATAATAAAGGCAGAGGCTTGATGTTTTATGCTGCGATTGCTAATTCTGTAGATATACTTAATGAACTACACCCAAATAATCCTGAGGGCTATAAAGAAAAGGATGTGGATGGTAAAACTATACTAATGTATGCGGCTGAAGCGGGGGCACTTGATGTACTTGACTGGATTCTTAGTACAGATAGTAATAATAAAGAAGTTATTAATGAGAAAAATAGTGAGGGCAGAAACGCACTATGGTACGCAACAAAGGGCTGTCACATCGAAGCTATACGTAAACTGAAAGATTACTATGATGTACAAGATATACTTGCTGAGCTACAAATTGACAATCTGAAATTAAATGATATGAGATTTGAAGCGGACGTATTAAAAGAGCTGGGTTCAAATAAATTAAAGATTGCGAATTTAGAGGGAGGGCGGCGTTATAGAACAACAAGAAGACGGCGTTCGAGTAAGTATTAAATTTGATTTGACCTAATTTTATTCTATTGTTTAGAAGTAGTATGACGAATTCTAAACAATATTGTGAGCATTGTGGTGAACGATGGCGATATGGGCATGATCCATGCGACTACAAGAAGGATCCCGTCTATATACGCATTTACCTAAATGGAAAGCGCATCTCATCTGCGCGTCTTAGTGATGATGGAAGTGTATTTGAGATCTTTCCAGGATTTTATATACCCTACCCCAACGTAGAAGAGTGGAAGAAGAAACATATGGTGGAGGGTGCTACAGTTGAACAACGATAGGGTCTAAAAAATTGACGACAGTTTAGGCTAGGATTTTTGTATACAAATGAGTGATCAGTCTCCTCCTCTTCCGCCTGCAAAGAAGTCGCGTGTTTTGAAGGTAGCACATGATATTACAGAGCCTGTTTCTGTGCCTGTCGTTCCTGAGCCTGTCTCTGTGCCTGTAGTGCCCGAGCCTGTCGTTCCTGAGCCTGTGCCCGTCGTTCCTGAGCCTGTCTCTGTCTCTGAGCCTGTGCTTGTGCCTGTAGTGCCCGAGCCTGTGCCTGTGCCTGTTGCTGTCCCAGAAGTGCCCGACTTTGATCGCGAAGTTGAAATGTGGAGAGGAATTGAGCTACCATCCACCGTATCAAAGACTGAGGAAAAGGAGGACGATATGCCTCCTGTCACTAAGCCCCATGACATGCCACCTCTTGAAGATTGCGGTGAGGAGGACGATATGCCCCCTCTGATCCCTGTCACTAAGCCGCATGAGATGCCATCCCTTGAAGATTGTGGCGAGGATGATATGCCTGCTCTTGATAATGGTGAGCTTGATGAGAATAATCAGGCAGACGACGAAGCTGAAGCTGAAGATGAAAATGAGGAGCAGCCTCCAGTTGAGCAGGAGCCTCCACTTGAGGACTGCCAGTTCCTACACGATAAATCTACTACAATTGACGGCGAGCTCGAATCATTCAGCCAGAGAATTTATACTGCTTTCCAGAATGTAAATAATGTACTCATTGCACTTGCTACAGGAACAGCACTTGGATTCATTCTTGTAAATGCCTTTAGTAATAAGTCAATCAATAATCTAAACGAGCTATAAACACAAAATGGAGTTAAACGATTTCCCCCAATAAACCATAGATGAATTTTTCAGAATCGTTAGAAGGATCCACATCCTTACTGAAAAAATCAACTGTTCTTTCTATGTATTCTCTCAACACAGACCTAACCTATGTACCCGAAACATTTTATGATACACTACATAAATCTTTCAAAACAAAGTCTCCTGAACATGATGTTCTTATAAAGACAATTTTTTCGCATTGGTCTAAATCAAAGTCAAATGTAAATGCCGCCCAAAGCGGTTATATTGTGTTTGTATCAAAAAACTCGCCTGTTTTTGTCTTAGAGAATTCCTACCTATCTAGCTCAGGACATTCTTATTGTGAAGTAATTAATCTAGATACAGTTGTCATGGATAACTCTCCATCTTCACTGTACTGGATTCTTGTACTCGCTCTCTGTATGTGTATCATCAGTTTCATTATTATCTTCCGCTAAGTCATCTGGAAGGCTAATCGGTTCAACACCATATTCCTTGTCAAACTTCTCGCGACTAATTTCGCGAGATATTTGCCATCTATACTCGTGCTCCTCTGCTGCTATTACAGCTTCACGTTCAGCGCGTTCCTTTCGCTCAGCAAGATACTTGAGTCGTCCATACTGTGAAATTGGAAGAAGGTCGTAGTGCTGAAGTGACTTTGGTTGTTCAACTACACGACGTGCTACAATGTTCTGTTCGTCTATACGAATTGCGGTGGCGATTCGTGTTGCTAACGAAGGACCCTGCTCCGTTCGTACCTTAACAGGTTGCGAGGCTGCTATAAGAGGAGGATACTCATCCTCCTTCGGCTTCTTTGCGTAAAACGTTGGTCTTACTTGCGGTCGCTGCTGCGACTGCGACTGAGACCATTCTCTAAAATTGCTAGTAGACTTCATATTGTCTGTGCTTTCGATATAACGAGTCCACGTGCGCTGACCTTTCAATTTTTCGCCCGCATAAAATTGGAAAGTTTTTTACAGGGATTCTAGGTAAGAATGGCACTCGTCATTGTAGAAAGTCCCGCAAAGTGTAAAAAGATTCAAGGTTTTCTCGGCGACGGCTGGACCGTGATCGCTAGTATGGGTCATATTCGTGCCCTGGAAACTGAACTTGATGCCATCGGTTTGGATCGCGATTTTGACGCCCGTTTTGCCTTTCAGAAAGAAAAGGCGAAGGCGATTCAGGGAATCAAAGCTGCCGCAAAAGGCGTAAAAGAAATTTACCTAGCCGCAGACGATGATCGTGAAGGCGAGGCGATCGCTTATAGCGTAGCAGTTCTTCTCGGTCTAGATCCTAAAACGGCAAAGCGAGCCGTTTTCCATGAGATTACAAAGACAGCTATCACGAAGGCAATAAGAGAACCGCGCCTAATTGACATGAATAAGGTAGACGCCCAACAAGCTCGCTCTATTCTGGATATGATGGTCGGATTCACGATTAGTCCGCTCCTCTGGACATATGTAGGAAATGCGCTCAGTGCTGGACGTTGCCAGACACCCGCTTTGCGCCTCGTCGTTGAACGAGAGAAGCAGATCCAGTCCTTTACCAGTCAAACGACATGGAAGCTTTGTGGAGTTTGGAAAAAGGGGTCCTTGGTACTCAATGCGACTCTTGTAGATGATCTGGAGGATGAGGAATCCGCCCGCAACTTCTTGGATAATATCCACAATGATGCGGTTGGAACAGTGACGAGTACTGTCACAAAGCCGTGGGTTCACTCTGCCCCGAAGCCGCTCATCACGAGCACTCTTCAGCAGGAGTCATCAGCTCGCTTCAGCTGTAACCCGAAGAAGACAATGATGATAGCACAACGGCTGTATGAGGCTGGGCATATCACGTATATGAGAACGGATCACGCGATTCTCTCTGAGGAAGCGATTGTTGCGGCGAAGGAACTTCTGCGAAAGGAATTCGGCGATGCCTATGTTATTGACGAGGTTGTTACGAAGAAGGGCGCAAAGGGCGATGTCAAGGCACAGGAGGCACACGAAGCCATTCGCCCCACGCACTTTGAGACCGCTGATCTCCCAATGACGGAAGACTGGTCGGCGGTAGATCGTCGTATTTACAAACTCATTCGTGATCGTGCGCTTCAAAGTGTGATGACACCGTGTAAGGGCGATGAACATACTGTACTCTTTCTCGCTGACGGCGATCCCGCTGAGTTCCCATGGGCGACCAAGTGGAAGCGTACAACGTTTCTAGGCTGGAAGCGCATTGGTGTTGCCGAGGCGAATTTGGACGGCGACGAGGAAGTTACAGAGGAAGATTCAGAGGCTACGTGGGTGCAAGCTACGGCTCTCAAGATTGGTGATAAGGTTAAATGGTCTTCGCTGGAAGCGTTTCCAATTGTCACGAAGCCGCAGGGTCGTTTCAATGAGGCGACTCTTGTAAGAGAACTAGAGAAGAAAGGTATTGGTCGCCCCAGCACCTTTGCGATGCTGATTTCAACGATCATGGACAAGGAGTATGTAAAGAAGGAAACGTATCCTGCTCGTGAACTTAAGATCAAACATCTGCTCCTCAATGCGCTTGGTCAGGCAGTGCCAACTGAAGTGGAAAAGATCAAGAAGGTCGGCGCAGAAAAGGATAAGCTCACACCGACAGATCTGGGGGCGCGTATCCTTGAATTCTGTCTGCGCGAGTTTTCCGGTCTCTTTGACTACGCTTTCACCAGTCGTATGGAGGCGCGACTTGATAGTATCGCCGAAGGAAAGGAGCCTTGGAAGCAACTGTGTAGAGATACATGGTCTTCCTACAAGGATACGGTTTTACGGTTGAAAGCGAGTGGTGGCGAAGCCAAGAACAGTCGCGTCAAGGAGTTTGAGGGTGGACTGAAGGCTGTTCTTTCAAAGAAGGGACCCATTCTCTTGAAAGAGGACGAATCGGGCGACAAGGATAAAACGCAGTTCTTTGGATGGGTTGAAGGGCTGAAGTTTGAGGATATGACCGCAGAGATTGCGGCGTCCTTGGTGGCGAAAAAGAGTGGGGGCGCTGAGGCAGAAGCATGGGGTGAATATGACGGGCAGCCGATTGTCCTCAAGTCTGGACCATTTGGTAACTATTATCAGTGTGGGACGGTTCGTATTCCTGCGCAGGAGGGTGATACTGTAGAAGCGGTTCAGGGGCGACTGGAAGCCAAGAAGAATTCTGTTCTTCATACTCTCGGTGATTTTGAATTCCGCACAGGACAATACGGTGTATTCATGTTTAAAAAGACAGTTGCGAAGGGAAAGAAGCCTGCCTTTGTCGGATTGCCCGAAGGATTGGACCCGAAGGTCTTAACGGAGGAAGCGGCTATACGGATTTACCAGACAGGACTACAACAAAAGGCGCGTTCAAAGGCGATTGGTGCTGCGACTGAGGATAGTGGCGCAAGTGGTCGTGGGGGCTTTGGAGGTCGCGGTCGGGGTCGTGGTGGCTTTCGAGGTCGAGGGCGTGGTCGCGGTGGAGCAGCTTCGTAAATAAATTTCTCTAGAATAGAGGATTATGTCAGGTCAAACTACACCTACAGAAAATCGCTCCAGATCAAATTCGGTGGATTTATCTGGAAATCCGACATCCCCTGCGCGCAAGAAGTTTTTGAATGGTTGGGCGAAGGAACAAGAGAATTTAATGGCGGAGTGGGCTGATAAGGCTGGTTGCTATCGTTGGTTACATGATCGCTGTGAAAAGAATTTTTCTAGTTTAAATATGTCAATTACAATTCCTGTCATTATCTTATCAACGTTGACGGGAACTGCTAACTTTGCCCTTGGAAGTTTTATACCTCCTGATAATCCTACTCTGAAAAACTATGTCGGCGCAGGTATTGGAGTTGTCTCTATTTTTGCTGGAATTTTAACAACACTCGGAAATTTCTTGCGGTATGCCCAAGGAAGTGAGGCGCATCGTGTAGCCGGTATTTCTTGGGGTAAGTTTCAAAGACAGATCGCAGTCGAACTCGCCATTAATCCAATTGAGCGCATTGATGCGATGGACTTCTTGAAGATATGTCGCGCGGAACTTGATCGTCTTATTGAACAGTCGCCGCCCATTCCTGATGCAATCATTGCTGAATTTGAGAAGGAATTTAAGAACCAGCCTGATATCAAGAAGCCTGAGATTTGCCATGGTCTTGAGCACACACGTGTCTTTGAGGATCGCGGGGCGCGCCTGCGTATGCTCTCTGGGGAGGCAGCGCTCATGCTCATGCACAAGAAGAAGGCTATGCGCGAAGCCATTGTACCTGATCTGGATCGCATGATTAAGAAGGCAGTTGATCAAAAAATATACGATATCTCTGGAGCTGTCGTTGAGGCGATGAGAAGACCCGAGCCGCCGCCGCAGGAAGATGACGCAATTGATTGGGTCAAATTGATCCGTCAGAAGAATGCTCAGGCGGATGCGGTACTTAATAAAATAAAGAATAGATCTGCTACTAATGTAATGCTTTCAGATGTTCATATAGATGTGGTTGGTCAAGGAGATGATAATGCAAATATATATGTAGAACCTGGTAAGGAAGCAAAGTCCTAAGAAGTCGTTTGCTTCCAGAGATCACTCAGTGAAATGTTAGTGCCATCTGTATTCCTCTTGTAGACATCATTCCATGCGTTTTCAGTGCTGAATGGATCGGATGGTATCACCTTAAACTGCTTATTCAACGTTTTCAAGAAGGCGACAGGTGGCGATGAAGTGCCTGTAAAGAATTTTGACTTGTCCCATGCGGGCTGAATGGCAGGAATGCCATTAGGATCTCGGACCACAGTTCCATACGCTGTAGGATGCCTGTCAGTAGTTGCTGTAATCAGTATAGTACCGAAAGGCAGGTAGTTAGTCTCTTGTGTGATTTTCTTGAAATTGCGGGGATTGAAGATCTTGAATTTCTTGATGATCTTCGTTTCGACTTCAGGAGTTTCTGTATGGACGCGTGTTGGAACTGGAACTGGATCTGGAGCTGGAACTGGAACTGGAGCTGGCGCAGTAGGAATTGAATTCAGAATGAATCGCTGACATATCGCGGCAACTTCGCGAACTCCAAGGGACTTGGCAAACACTTCAAGTGTAGTATAGAGGGCAGTGTCCATTTATGCCGCTTGCACAAAAACACATATGTTCAATTTTTATTTTCTTAGTATAGACAGTTCATAGTTTTTCTTAATGCGCTCCCTTTGCTCGGGCGGCGCATTTTGTAGTGCCTTAAATGCAAATTCAGCACATTCTTCAAACTTACCCAAATAATAACAATGAATAGAGAATTCGTCATAAAAAAGAAAACTGTGAACCATATCTTCAAAAAATAAGAATCCAGACTCTACCTTTTTTACAGACTCTTTATTTGAAACGTACGCAAGTGCATACGCCTGTTGACTCCACAGGTTTCGCCCCCGTGTGTATCGTAATACTTCGTATGTGGCTTCTAGGCGCTTGGGGCACACGGAAAGTGCTCTCCAGGCAAGTTCAAATTTTTTTTCAAGAGAATCTGTAAGTTTTATCATATTGTAAAGACTAATGTACCGTTCCTGATACCAACCCGTCATTGTATCCGCCCTCTTTGAATACCAAAAATATGCCTTCTCTCTATCACCATAATCTCGCCAACTTTGCGCGGCATAAAACATAGATCTTTCGCTAGTAGGGTTTTGTTCTAAATCCTTTTCTAAGAGTTCAGCATCATGTTTATATTTATCTGTATCTTTACTGCGCGCACCTTCTGTCCTTGCGTCAATGTACAAATTGTCTAAAACGACCGCCTTCTGATTTACAAGACCTGGGCACTCAGCATACTCATGAACAACTCCTATATAACGCCAAGGACGAGTATTATTAAAAAACGAATATCTATAGTATGTGATATTACCTCTTTTAACTGTTAAGTTATATAGATCTACTTCAGGAGAAAAGGCTGGTCTATTTTCTTTCTTCTTTCCCTCAAATCCATTTAAGATATCGTCGGCATCGAACATAAAACTCCAATCGGCAAGTGATCTTGCTAATTCAAGTGCCTCGCTGCGATTGTGTCCAAAATTTACCCATGGGCGCTGATGCAAAATTCCCTTTACACCAAATTCATCTGTTATTTCTTTTATTTTTGTCATAGTCGAATCGGTTGAACCTGTATCAACGATACACCATGAATCTACAAACGGTAGAACAGATGAAAGAGAGCGACGAATAACATTCTCTTCATTCTTTACTATCATCACGAGACAGATTGACATTTTCCTTTTTTCTCTTTCTGTTTCTACTACGTATACTACTTTAGATACTAGTTCGTTGTAATCTACAGTAATACATCTTGGGTCATTGTCCAAACTAGTTTCGCTAACGATTGGTACACCTATAGATAGCCAGGCATCACATCGCGCGGACTCAAAGATAAGATAGTCATCTTCCACATGAAGATTTAAAAGTACTCTACATTTAGCTAATTCCTTGTCTCTTTCATCACCAAAACCCTTCACTCTATTTACTTTAACACCTTTCTTTTCTAATTCTTTTAAAATGTGTTCTCTTCTTAGAGAGGGAGTTCCGCAAAATCCAACATCATATAGAATACCCTTCTTTCTAAATTCTAGTAGTTTATCTGAATATAGTTTGGGTGTTTGTAGTGGAACATGTTTTGCAATAATAGAATGCTGTTTAAAGAGTTCAATATTTACTTTACTGTAATCCCATACCTCTTTTACCTCATATTTTTTTATGTATTGTACTATGTAGTCCAGTTTTAGTTTATTCTTTTTGGATGTTAATTGTTCTGTATTATAATATATGAAAGAAGGCGGAAGCTTTTCTTCATCATAATAGCGCAGAACAATAGGCACATCTGTTTCAGGTGATAGATCTGAATTTAAAAAATGAAGAAAACTGTCTAAAAAAATACTATGACCAGCATCACACAAGATTGTTTTCATTAACTAAGGTTCAAAACTTTTTTTTAGATGTAACACATTCAAAAAAAAGGTTGCTCCTAGTGGGGATTGAACCCACGACTTTAGCCTCACTACGTATAGGTTTTCACTATAAGAGCCACGCTCTACCAACTGAGCTATAGGAGCAGGGGGTGCTAGTTTTTACGAAACTAGCAAAACGTGTGCCTCAACTGGGGATTGAACCCAGGACCTACCGCTGCTATGTAATATACAAAGCGGGTGCTCTACCACTGAGCTATCAAGGCAAGTACACCTGGTGGGGATCGAACCCACGGTCTTCCGCTGATCTTCTAGATATAGAAGGCGGACGCGTTATCCACTGCGCTACAGGTGCGCAGTCAACCTTCAGCCGCCGAGCGGCTCAATTTTTGTTTTTTTCAGTTTTACAGCTTGAGCACAAGCCTTCTTCCTCCTCTGGTAAGGGCGTGTTACACTCAGTACAATGTTCTTCCAACTCTAGATCAGGTATCTTCATTGCCTCTTTAAGGAGAGAATGCTCAACGCTGTAGCGTTCCTCAAGCTCAGTGCACATCTGCTGAAAGAGCTGGTTTCTTTGTTTTTCTGTTAGATGAAACGAGCAGCGCGCCACAACAGTGAACAGATCTTCCAATGTATAAGTTGCCTGTGTTATAACAGGAAGCCTATGAATTTCAATATGGATTCCTTTTTCAATATATAAACGTGTGAGTCCTTCTTTAGCTTCTGGTACATCAATCTCATTACACGAGATTTCGCCCTGATTTTCTGGCAACTTTGACCACCTTTCTTCTTCATCCAATGTTTCTTTGTGTTTACTCTTTACTGCGTTTACTGCCTGTTTGTAGGTTGAGTATGCAAGAGGATAGGCATCTCCGTTTTCGACGACTGTGTAGATTCTTTCCATTTTGTTTTTGTCTTTGTCTTTGTATTTGTGTTTATGTTTAGTAGATTTTTATTCGTTTCAAATTTATGTGAGCGCTTCACAGTAACAAAAAAAAGTTGTTACCGATTGCGGGGCTCGAACCCGCGACATTCGGCTTACATCCGAAGATTAAAAGGCCGACGCTCTAACCAACTGAGCTAAACCGGTTGGTGTCCGTTTTTAGAGAACGAACAAACTCATGTACCGCGTAAGGGGCTCGAACCCTTGACTATCGGATTAAAAGCCCGATGCTCTACCAACTGAGCTAACGCGGTTACGGGATCCAGCCGCCCTCCTCCACCAGATGCTTTTTAGAAAGAAGCATCAAACTTTTTACGGGGAATGGGGTTCGAACCCATGCGCTTGCGCAGCAGGTCTTGAATCTGCCTCCTTAACCACTCGGACATCCCCGTTTCTTAGTGTTTTTGAAGAGAACTACCAAACTCTTTTACGTACAGCGGGAATCGAACCCGCGTCAAGGGTGTGGAAGACCCTCATTCTACCACTGAACTATGCACATTATAAGCAGGCTCCATTGATTATGAATATCAAATGGTTGCTGTGTGGAGCCTTGAGGTCGTGACGATCACCAGGTGCTTTTTGTAAAGAAGCACCAAACTTAATACCGATACCGGGAATCGAACCCGAGTCAAGGCTGTGAAAGAGCCCTATCCTAACCACTAGACTATATCGGTGGAAGTGGTGGTTTTGAAAAGACCATCCGAACTTTATATACTAGGAATGGGATTCGAACCCATGCGTTTTGCAACAGCAGATCTTAAGCCTGCCTCCTTAACCAACTCGGACATCCTAGTTACTGTGCTCTCGCACAAGGCGCTACTGGGGATCGAACCCAGGTTAAGAGGTGACTGACTTGTTCAAAGCCTCCTGTCCTGACCACTAGACTATAGCGCCATGCCGCCGCCGCGGCACCATACCCTTAAGCCCAAAAAGCGAATCAATTTTTGGTTTTTTCGCTGAAAAATTGACGTTATAAAATGTCAGAGACTTAGCACAGATGACGCCATCCCCACTTCGCTATCCAGGAGGAAAAACGCGCGCGGTCAAACTCCTTGAGCCTCTTGTAAAACAACGTTTTCCGACGCAAAAAACACTCCTCTCGCCATTCCTCGGCGGCGGATCATTTGAGCTTCACATGCTGGGACTCGGGTACAAACTGATTTCGAATGATCTCTTTAAGCCTCTGTACACCTTTTGGCTCATGTGTAAGGAACAGCCCGTTGCCCTACAGGCTCTTGTAAAAACATACATGCCGATGACAAAAGAGAAATTCCTTGTCATTCGTCAAAGCATCTTGACTGATACCGATTCGCTCAGCATCGCCGCGAAATACTTTGTAATCAATCGTTCCTCCTTCAGTGGTTCCACCTTCTGCGGTGGCTACTCTGCCGAATCAGGTGAAAAGCGTTTCACGGAGAATTCCGTGCGAAAAATCGGGGCTCTGGACCTCTCTGGACTTACTCTGGAGAACAAGGATTGCCTTGACTTTATTCGGTCGCATCCACAGACTAGCGACACGATCTTGTATCTAGATCCGCCCTATTACATCAGCACCTATATCTATGGGCGAGATGGTGATATGCACGAGGGGTTTAATCATGCGGGTCTACTTGATGCCTTGAAGGGGCGGACGGATTGGATTCTCTGTTATAATGATTGTCAGTATATCAGAGACCTTTACAAAGACTGTAAAATAGAAAAAGTGTCTTGGGCGTATGGTATGAATTCCACGAAGGAATCGTCTGAGATTCTTATCTTTCCTAGTTGAGTCGTTCAAGACCAGCGGGGAGGGGTCCCTTCATTAAGCAGAAGGGCGTGTTGGGTAGAGTGTTTTTATTGTAGTTGAGTGCCGCCATGACAGTTCCAGGGACAGACCCCTTGTGGCGCTTGCAGCGAATGCGGAGGCGGGTTGCGCAGGAGAAGAGCGGCACACCGAATCCGCAGGGATCTTCGCCCGTGTGGTACAAGCCCTTGCCCTCTATCTGAATGTAATGCGTGCCCTTCTTCTTGTAGAAATCTGCGATGGTTGTGTTATCAGCATCTACATAGACATCGCGGAAGATCGCGCGCTCCTTGTTCCATGTCTCTTGCGTGCGGTCGCCCTTGACGAAAGAAGGGACCTGTCCTCCCCATAGGGTGAAGTTGGCTGGAAGAAGTGCCTTGTGAATCTTGGTGCGGTCCTCATCTGGCAACTGTAGAACGCCATTTACGAGAATGAACTTCCTCTGCCCACCCTCTGATGCGTTGAGCGTCTTTGCTTCCAGTCCATACGAGCCGCCGCGGAAATGAAAGGGAACATCAATGCCCTCGTCTGCACCGGCCGAAACGGCGTCAAAGGCACAGAGGCAATCTCCATTCTCAATATCATATGTGTGCTTGAGAGTTTCCAGAAGCCCCCCTTCAAATTGCATACCTGCCTTAAATGCGCTTGCCATTTTATCTACCCTGACCTATGTAAAAATAGGTTCAAATTTACCTAGAAAGAGCAAGAAGATATGGAGATTGTCTTCGTGTATGGTAAGTGTGAAACCCTAGAGTCATCCAGCGAGTTCCAACGCACGTTATGTAGATGTTTGTTTCATAGAAACCATTCTTCTTATACCAAGCGATCACGTGGTTGCTTGGCACGGGAACAAGAAAAAGCGATTTACTCTTTGCAATACAGTTCCTTAGTATTGACTGTAAGAGTTGAGTTCCCAGTTTATATTTTTGGTGGTCTGGACTAATTGCAATGAAGTTGAGTTTTCTCTGATAATCAACCAGGGCAAACCCGACGAGCTCATTGTAATGTGTGTAGATACCCAGACTTTCTTCTTTATCCCTGTGCCTCCAGGCAGAGGTGAAATCAGAATATTCACTGTTGTCAAATACGTCTAAAAAAATCTCTTTCGCTGTCCTGTAATCAAGGCAGGTCAGCGTTTTTTGTTTGTATTTCATTCTATTTGTTCTTGGGTTTTGATTTTACCAGGCAGTGAGAGGAATCTCCTGCGGAAGCGGCGTGACGGATGCGGGGCGACCACGGGCGGCAGCAGTTGCCTCGCACGCCAGATGAACCGCCTTGTTCAGCCACTCGCGGTCCTTGTTCATCCTGTACTCATTTGTAATGAAGCGAAGGGCACCGACTTCCTTGACGACGATCTGCTGAAGATCGGTGAACTTCTTCAGCTGTGCCTCCGTCTGAGTGATGTGGATCAAACAGAGTGTCTGATCGCTGTACGCCTCCTTGAGCAGATGCTTGGTGAAGGCGCGCTTGCCGCCCTCGGCGATTGGCTTCGCCAGGACTTCCTGGAGCTCGGGGATTCTCTTCTCCAGCGCCTTCTTCTGCTTGACGAGATCAGCCAGATCCATGCGGTTCTGTGTCACGTCGTAGTCATAGAAGGTGTGGTCACCCTTGAATGGCTGGTTCTTCCAGCCACTTGCTTCATCCGCAAGGATGATGTCAACGGTTCCCGCATACGTGCCCGTCGGCTGGGTGGCGGCGATCTGCTCCTCGAGCGTGAGAGTGGAAAGAGTGAAAGGCATCTTTGTTGTTGTAGGGGCACTTACTATTAGTGGGTGCGCATATTCAATTTTACAGCGGCAGTAAAAAATTTTTTGTTTTGTTTTGTTTTTTCTTGTTCTTGTTTTTTGTTATATGGGGTTTTTACTCAGTGGCGAGAACCGCTACAGCGACCTGCTTCGTCTTCTTGGCAGCGCGGCAGTTGTGACAGCGCTTCGGAGCTGCCCAGCCCTGCGCCTTGAAGTTCTTCTGCGACGCGACAGAGAAGGTGAAGGTGCCCTTACAGCCGACGCAGCAGAGCTCAATCGGCTGGGGCTGATTGTCCTTCTTCACCTTGAGGCACGGCGCACAGCGCTTGCGCGGCTGCATGCCCTCTGCGAGGAAGAGCTCCTCCTCCTTCTGGGCGAAGAAGAACTCCTGCGCGCAGTCGCAGCAGGTGATGTTGCGACCTGCTGGCGGAGGAGGGACAGCGAGAGGCTCGGGGTTAGAGCGCTTGACCTTGACCTTCTTGTCACGCTTCTTCTGCTCAAGCTCCAGCTGCTGCATCTTGGCGGTTGTTGCTGCAATAACAGCCTTCTCCGCGTCAGTGCGCTCAGCATAGAGCTTGTCGAGGCGCGCCTTGACGGAAGAGTCATTGGGGCGCTGCTGGAGCTGCTCCTCCAGAGTGGCGATAAGCTGCTTAATAGCGAGGGAAGACATCTTGCTAGCTATTTGGGGTGACACCTGGCTTCCTGTCAGCCAGGTGTTCAATTTTACCGCGCTTTGACAGCGGCAGTAAAAAATTTTTTCTTTTGTTTTGTTGTTTTGTTGTTTTTTATTTGGTTTTTGTTTTTTGTTCTTGTTTACTCCTCGGGCTCAGGGACCGAGGCGTCAATCGCCTTCTTCACGGGGTCGTACATGCCCAGCCATGCACCGACGCCCTGAGGCGTATAGGCGCGGACGTGTCCGAGCCCGTTCTTGTAGACGATGCGGCTGCTGTTGGGCAGCTGCTGCTTCGTGAAGGTCTCCTCGTCAATCTCGTCATCTGAGACGACGACAGAGGCGGCGGCGCTCTCTGGCGCAGACGCAGGGAGAGCAGGCAGAGCAGCGAGCTTCTTGGCGTCGCGCGTCGCCTTCGCCTTAGTGGCGCGCTTGATGCGCTCCTCCTCCGAGAGCTTCACGCCCTTCGGCGGACCGCGCTTCTTGACGGACGAAGTGGCGCTCTCGGCATCAGAGGCGGGCTCTGCGACGGCAGGCTCTGCGGCAGCGAGCTTCTTCGCCTCGCGCCCCGCCTTCATCTTTGCCACGCGCTCCGCCTTCTGCTCGTCCGTCATGTCCGCCCAGGGGTTCTTCTTCGCCTTCTTCTCTGTAGAGACAGAAGGCTCTGAAGGAGCAGACTCAGGCGCCGAGACGACAGAGGAAGCGGAGCTCGCCTTCTCCGCCTTCTTCTCCGCCTTCTTCGCCTTCTGCTCCGCCTGCTTGGCGGCGATAGCCGGATCGGCGAGACCACGAAGGCGCGCCGCCTCAGCGAGAGCGTCGCGGTAGATCGGCTCCTTGCCCGTCAGAGGGTGGCGCCAACCGTCCGCCTTCATCTGGACAAGGGTCTCGTTGACCTGCTTGTTCCAGGCGATGACGCCCGCCGAGAGCTCGCGCTTCGGCTTCTCCGCCTTTGGCTCTGTCGGCGCCGTCTTGTTGGCGGCGGCGAGCTCGGCGCGGATGATAGCAATCTGGCTCTCAAGCTGCTGGAGCGCGGCGGAGAGCTTCTGGCTGATAGAGATAGAGGACATTTTAGAATGACTTGCTACTGTTGTCAGGGATACTTGTCAACTAAGGCGCCCTTCGTTTCAATTTTTTTTTCAATTTGAATGGGCTGGGGGTACCCCCGTTGACTGACGTAGCCGCGCCTTTCAATTTCAAGATAAAATTGAAATACGGGGGAGGGGGGGACAAGAGGAGCTGAGACGAGGGGATCATGGCAGCATTCAATTTCGCAGTAAAATTGAATTGCGCGGCTACCTCAGTCGTCATTAGCCCTGGCGGGCTCTACGACATGCGCGCCAGGCGCCGATGCGCAGCGGCGACAGCCGTGAGGTTCTGCGAAGACTGGGTAAGACCAGTAGGTGACCTGTAAGGGTCAAGAGTTATTTTTTTTGTGCGGCTACGTCAGTCAATGTAAAATTGATGTGGTTGGCGGCGGCTACGTTAAGTATCCCCTCAACTACAGTCAAGATGTCTTACGCCACTAACCCCACTGTGACTAACGCTCTCGTGTCTGCGGCAGCTAGCGTCGCTGCTGCCCTACAGCCAAAGCCTGACGTCATCCGCCCTCCTCCGCACTGCCACCGCTTCTGGTCAGCCACGCGTGCGCGCAAGTTCGCCCGTGTTCTGCTCAAGGACCCCAAGCACCGCGGCACCTACGACCAGAACATCCGCCTCATTGCGAGCAAGACGCACCCTGATGTAGATGTGCGCCAGTTCATCGAGAAGGTCAATCCTGTCCTCTGGTTCCTGAAGGTAGGCTGGAGTAAGAATCTGCTCCCGCGGCTGATCTCCGAGCCCCGTGACTTATATCTTCTCTGGCAGCGCTGCGCCTACTCGAGCTGCGCCCACTGCCGTGAGCTTGCGCGCTACCACAGCGGCTACGCCTACTTCTACAGTGATACCACCGATCATGGAAAGACCTGCGAGTAAACAAGACAAAAACAAAAAGAACAAAAACAAACAAAACCCTCTTTTTATTGTGATCGTAAAATTGACTACACAACTTGCGTTTATAAAAGCAAAGAATGGCATCAATTGTGAAAAAACGCATCTTTAAGGTGGCGGCGGCGCCATTACAAACCAATCAGGCGGCATTTGATCAGAAGAACCACGATCTACTTAGTCGGCTCCGAGACACTCCTTCTCTACTTGAGAAGTCCTACCCAGAGCTTCAGGTGAAACTCAGGGCTCAGGGTAACCCCAATTCTCAGGGAACTGGTAACGTGGTTAGCCCACAAGAATCTTCGTTCGCCCACGAGCTTGAAAGTGAAGGGTTCACCTTCATCCCCAAGGAGAAGAAAAACGCTCATCTTGACAAGCTGCCTGACAACGGGTTCTTCTACACCTACCAGGCGAATGGTTCTCAAGCTGCGGTAGATTTTCAGACACATGAGGTTGTTGATAAGAAGATCGTAAAGTCCTGGTCATACGATCTTAAACACACCACTTCTGAGGTATTCTTCTTGAATGATGGATGGTTTCACAGTGGAATCATTTACATCGTCAGCTGGAAACCAAAGGCATCCTCTGCCACAGTATTTATTGGGCGTGGCGAAGACATCCCCACGGAAGAAGAGTCTGCGTATATGACTCAACTCCTCAAGTTGAAGAAGGATAGTAACAGCACAGGAAAGAAGGTTGGTTCGCTCTGCCCCTATATCCGCTTTGCGAATCGCTACACGTGCGAGAGATTCACGGATGAATTCACCTCAGCTTGCTTTGACAAGGTTGTAAACAAATAAACTCTATATAAACGCTTATAAAACAAAAATTGTGCCGCAGCACTTTTTTATTTGGTGAGGTTTATCATTTGTTTTAGCAGAGACCGAGACGCTCGCACAGAAGCATGGAGGACAGAAGCTTCGCATCCGCGCAAATCTTCCAGACCTGATCATACTCAACAAGACGGAGCTTGATCACCTCGCCCTCCTCCAGAAGACCAGTCGCCTTGCCCTGCATTGCCTCCAGCTCAGCGCGAGTGACCGACCTCTTGTGGAACATCAGGCGAAGGAACTCATCGCAGCCGCCCGCACTAGGAAGCATTCCCTTGACCGGTGCGACATTGCTGATCTTGTTCACGGCAGCAGTGACATCTGTCAGATCCGCCTCCGTCAGATCCAGCCCCGTCTCCTCCCTCAGCTCCTTCGCAGCAACGCCAGCGAACTTTGCGCTGCCGTCCAGCATACCAGCAGGAAGCTCAAGAAGCGCCGCAGAGCCGACGGGGACGCGCGGCTGCGTGGTGAGAATCACGTACTTCTTACCCTCGCACTCAAGGACCACGAGGACGGAAACAGCTCCGCCCCGCAAGAAGCAGACGCCAGGGATACGAACACCCTGGAAGTAGGTGACGGTCTCAATCTTCAGAAAGCCAACGCGCGGTCCGAAATAGTCCATGCTGGAGACGTAGATCTCGCGCACATCCAGACCGGGCTGTACATTCGCCGCCCAGTCAAGAAGAAGCTTGGACTTAGCAGCCGCCTCCAGATTGATCCCTGGCGAGGTCGGGTTGTACATGACCGGAACGGCGGCGCCATTAACAGTGACAGAGAAGGAAGCCATTGTAAATTGTTTGGGGTACAATAAAAGGAGCAGCCGCTAATTTCAATTTTATAAGTAGTTACATGCCCTGCCCTTTCGCAAATGCTCTTGGTGTACCTGGACAAGGAGTTCATGCGACGCGCATCTTCGGCTTCGCCTTTAACGATATTCTCGCCACAGTGGTCGGCGCTATTCTCTTTGCGTGGTCATTTCAGATACCCATCTGGAAATCACTGCTTTTCTGGTTTGTTCTCGGTGAAGCCCTTCATTACGCTTTCGGAACACAGACAGCCTTCTTAACAATGATTGGTGTTAGACCTTGCGCCTAGTACGACGAGTTGAGCGACGAGTTGAGCGACGAGTCTTACGCTTTTTTCCACCGCCTAGTGTGAGAACTTTTCTGGATACTCCCCTTAAATTATCTCTCGCGCCACACATATAAAGATAATAAGTAATCAATACATCTTTTAACGGAGTTTTACCTGATGCGTCCGTTACCGCTCTTATTTTACGAGTTAATGTATTAAGTATTTGTTCCGCGGGCTGCCCACCAAACAGACCCTCCCGCCTTAGGTCTTCTGAAAAAACAAGTTCCATGCCATCTTGTGCAAAGACTCCACCGTTTGGGTCAGAAGTCATATGAAAGCACGGCATATTTCTATATGTTTGTCCAGGTTCAAGAACATATCGGGTTTGCCTATTAAGATCTGCCTTTGGTGTGACCTTTCCTGCTGTTGTACAAATAACGGTATCAGACTTATATGGGTCATAAAAGAAAACAATACGGACCTTATCGGGAACTGTCCACGTACAGTTTCTTTTACCAGATGTAGACCCATGTTCAAATATATGTAGATTAATATGGCTAGTATCGTCTGGTGGTTCGGCGCCTTTGAATGGGGCAATAGAAAACGACATCGTTCTATTAAAGAGCATGAAAATTGAAAAATAAAAATCCAATAGAATGTAGTGTCCAAAATGAATCCCGCTCAGAAGCACTTTCTTCGGTTCGCTCTGAGTGCGATTGAGAAGTGCAAATCGCAGAATAAGCGCACTGTCATGGAGAAGAGCCTTGATGACATCTATGTGAAGCTTACCGTGACACCAATCCAGAAGGCATTTAGGGAGAAGTATCCGCCTTATGATCCCAAGCGACAGTTCTGCCCGAATCCGCGCGACTGTCATTTTGAATATGGAAAGACACCGTATCTGCGGGATGGCTACTGTCCTCTTTGTGATGATAGTTGTTTCTGTCTCTACTGCGGGAAGCTAATGGTCGGGACCGCGGACTGGGAACTTTCTCTCTCTGCAAATAGGCACCTCTGTTCAGATTGTAAGCATGAAGAGGATATGGAGGACCACAAGTACTACCGAAGTGTATTTCAGTAAAATTGAAAGGGATTGTTGTCATGCTGGGCGGTAGCACTATAACAATACACAAAAATGTTTATCATCAGTGATATGTTTCTCTACGCCCTCGTCTACTTTGTCACTGCGGTCTTCGCACTTCATCTCATTGCCTGTTGGATCGTACTCTTCTATGGAGCCTACAGCAATCTGCGGGAGTGGATGAGTCTTCCCGCAGGTGCGCGACTCAAGCTTCGTCAGGAGTTTGAATAAATTTAGTATTATACGGCTCTAACAAAACAAAAAGTAAATATAAACACTTACTAGAAAAAATGTCATCTGAGCTTTTGGAATGTAAGAAAAAATGCCGCCGTAGCCCCAATGGTAGTACGAAGCACGACTTTTTTATTGATAAAAATAATGGAAAAGGAGCTACACATCCAGGTACGATTGAAAAATGTAGAAAATGCGGATGCAAGCGCTGGGCGTGGCCCACTGCTCACCATAATGAATTCGGCGGCAGAGGCTCTAGTCATAAAAATCAGAAGAGCCGCAAAAATCGGAAGAGCCGCAAAAGCCGCAAAAGCCGCAAAAGCCGCAGAAATAACTAAGTAAAATTGAAAGGCATTGTTGCCATAGCACTACGTGCAATTACAACAATACTAAAATGGACAAGGATCCTCAGACAAAGAAGCAGGGGCACAAGAGTGCTAAGGACAAGAAGACCGGTGCGGACCGCCTCGGCTCAGCCAAGGGCGCGCGCCTCCTTGAGGCAAATCAGGAGAAGCGCAAGGACAACAAGAAGAACCACAACTAAAAAAGACCCAACTTATCTTTTCCCCACACAATACTATCCTTTATCACTTTTTCAGATAAGGGAACCTTGTAACCACGTACATCAAAGACAGAGCCCTTGAAGAGCTCATTTTTGTTTTCATACTGACTGGTCTCATTTGTCCAGTTACTTTTTCCTATGTAATTATTCGTGGTTGTTGACGACTGCGGCAGCCACCCAGATGCTTCTACCTTCACTTTCTCGCCATCAATGTAGACGGCAATATCAGGACGAAAACTATCTGTGGTTATCGCCGTTACACAGAGGTGTGTCCATTTCTTTCTAGGTAGAACACCAGGGATAACGATCCGCATTTTTCGTTGCTGGTGATCCCAGACCTCATACAAGAATGTTGCCTTCTCAGCTGCCATAGAGTATTTCACAAGGTCATTGACACGAGACGGTGGCAACTTTCGCGGCTCGACTTCAAACCCTTCAGATGAGTATTCGTCCACGTTTGCCTTGGAATCCAACATTGCCAGCTGCGGCGTAGTCTCCTTGACTGGCTGCGCACCCGATTTTCCAGTCGGTACCGTACTCTCTGTACCGCATAGAAGAGGTGGGCGTATATCACCCGCTGTAAAGACATTCGGGTCGCCCTTTCCAACGATACCCAAGACAACATTGTCGCGCCCCGCGCCATTCCCGAAATCAAGAATGTGCGTATTATTGGTGAATTCATCGAAATAGACCCAGAGCATGATGGCACGCAAACTGCGCATCTTCACCTTGTCACCGAGCTCCAAGTCCAGATTATCACCAAGACGAACAAAGTGATCCACGCCATTAAAGGACAGACCACGCGTAACAGGCGGATTCGCTGGACTCTCCTCAATCTCAAGACCACCATTTGTATACGTTTTTACATTATTTACGTAGTCCACCATATCATCTCGGAAGCGTAACCAGAACATACATCCACTGTAAAATGTCAGCAAGGTCTGTGTATCCTTTGGTAGATTCGGATCGGCACGAAGAGCATGATCAAACTCGTTGTCCAAGGGACGATTACAGAACGCCTGGTAAGATCCGTCCTTGTCCTTGAGAATGCGACAATAGGCACCTTTGTTCATGTAATCATCGCGACTCATTCTGAATCCAGCACTCGTAGACTGTGTTCTGTATTTCACGGATGATAGGTTATCTGTTCCAGCAAGAGCGCAGGCAAAGAAAGAATCTCCTGACGATTCTTCCTCGACCATACGACAAAAATCCTGCGAAACACCATATCCCTGTACGTCAGCATATCCACGAAAGTATCGACCATCCTGCTTATAGCCTCCTTCTTCTTCATCTATACCTACATCTCCACGTTTAGGTATAAACTGTGAAAAATAACCTGGTGCCGATACACCGATCAGTGATTCAAATCCTTCCCGGATTACAGTTGGATATAGGAGTTCTCCAGCCGCAAAAAAGAATATGATTAAAAGAACAATGAGTAAACTTGTTGTCATGATGACTTCTCCTTAATCTATGAGGGGACTCTTTTCTTGATTTGTCTTTTATTCGCTGCCATTAGAAAGAGATGAGCGATCAGTTAGGTGGTGAAATCGTAGGTGTCGGCTCCTATGGATGTGTGTTCGACAAACCACTCAAGTGTGCCGGTAAAAAGAAGATTGTTAAGAAAAACAAGATTAGTAAAATAACAATGGACTTTGATGCTGAACAGGAAGTTTCCATTGCGAACATTCTCAGGAAACGACCTCTCTGGCAGAATTTTTTCGTATTGGCAGATCCGGAATCATGTAAACTTGCGCCTATGAAACAACAGAGCGAAAAAGACCTTGAACGGTGTGATCCTGTTTTTAGAGAGGAGTCTCCAATTCCATATTCGGAGATGACTCAGATTTTTTTCCCGTGGGGTGGAAGGGCATTTGGTAACGTGTTCTATTCAACAAATATACATCCCACAAAGTTTGACTTCTATAAATTTATGGTTCATATATTGGAAGGAATTGGTACAATGACGCTGGGTGGTGTATGCCATTTTGATCTTCATCCTGGTAATATCTTGATTGATCAAAATGGTGTTGGTCGCCTCATTGATTTTGGAATGGCATTTAACGGAACAAAGATTGTTCAAAGTACCCTTGATAATCGCTGGAAGCAACTGTCGTTCGGTGATGTGAATAAAGGTGCCCACTGGATTTCAAATCAAGAAGCACCCGAAATAACAATCATGAATGCTATAAACCACGGGTATAGTGTTCATGATGCAATACAAAAAGTTATCTTTAGTAAACATATTTTCAAAGAGATGGCTGCGCCACTCTTTGGCATACCTCTTTCCTCCTCAGTCAAAAAAATGGAGAATTTCTGGGAGACCAGTCAAGCCGCCAGTAAAGAGAACTGGGTTTCCTTCTGGAAGAGTTATTGGGTTGGATTTGATAGCTGGGCTCTCGGTACAATTCTACACACCGTCCTTATGAAACAACTGTCATTCAGGTCGTTTACCGAGAGTTCAGCGTGGAAAGATAGGCGCGTTCCTATTTTAACGGCGATCAGGGGATTATTAGAGCCGAGCCCGAGGAGCCGTATTGATGCCATTGAGGCACTCGCTTTGCTTGATCCTGGAAATGCGTGGTTATCTAGATTCGGCGGTGTCGTCTGGTTAGAGAAAAAGGAGAAGCAGCGCGCCGAGCTCTTGAAGACCTAGTCTTTTTGTAGCCTCCCACTTTCAGATGTAAATGATGTGTTCTCGGAACACAGAGATAACTACAAAATATATTGTAATCAAGGCGCCCCTCTTTGTCGCTCCGATTCGCCAGCCGAGGGTCATAAATGGGTCGTCCCGACTGATCCTTATTTGTAACTTTCATACCACCAGGTTTATGCGACCAGTATCCATTTGAGTCTTGCCGATAAAAATGATAATCTTCATCGGGATCAACTACAATCGCAATTTTAGATGTCTGGGCTGGGCATTTATCTGTAAATGTTGCCATTTTTATACTGGGGTTGTCACCCAGTATACGCACAATCATTTCAGAGCATGTTTTCAGACGATCCGATTTGAATCCTGGTTGCCCTGCGGCACTGCCAGGTTGATGATACGGTACATCACAGTCCTTTGATTTAAGACATGCCTCTATTTGTTTGGGATCATGTACGTTCATGGCATACGAAAAACAGTTGTGGGTCTCACGGATTTCGTTCTTTTTGTTCCAGCGATCGGGCTCATACTTGGGCTCCCATCCTGTGAGAGGTGACTTTCGCGGACAGTAGAGACTATGTACATAGCAAACTGCGCTATTCGGCATTGGTGGTCTCTGACAAGACGATTGACACTGGCACACGTCCTTGTGTTGTTGCCGCGCGGGGGCTTTTGGTTTCTGTTTCTGGTTGCCGTTGCTGGGCATCCTCCTCTATTGTTGCCAATGATTTCTTTTGTAAGAGTTCTCTAATCAATTCTGGCGGAAGACTTTGTAAAGTATCAAGTATGGGTTTAAGAGGCGTGGGGGGTATAAGTGAATCTAAGTTTTTCTCTTTCGGTGCTGTTTCTGCTTCAGAACTACCTGTATTTGCTACCGTTGTCGTAATTGCCGCAGTTGCTGTTGTATGCGATTCTGTCAACTTGTAATATTCCTCTTCAATCTGTTTCATCTTAATCTTTTCAACCGAGTGACAGAAAAAGATGAATTGGTTTTCATGCGTAGGTTTTTCATTGGGACTGTAAAAACCACTGTATTTTCCACTGAGTTCAAGATATTGCCATCCCTCACTTCGCAGATGCTCGTATGTAGTATGTAAAAAATAGTATTTTTTGTCTATTTTAAACATATTGACTACGCCATTTGATGTTGTAACAAGAAGAGAAATCACCCATGTTGCCCAGTATATTTCAATTGATGCGCTACTTGCCCCTGGCGTTGTTCCCGTGTATTGAATTGAGAGAAGAGCGGGTACAATGAGAGATCCGACTGTTACAATAAAACGGGATACATTGAAATAAATCGAGAGGAGAAAGCACCGCCGCTTCATACCCGCAAGAACATTTACATAGCGCTGTTCTAATATACTTTGTTGAAGGGGCGTTAGATTCACATTACGCAGCGCTATTTTGAATGAGGTGTCTCGCTTCCACATACCTAATGGGGATAAAAATTGGGTCGGCGGCGGAGTGATCTGACAGTCACACAATGGAGCACACCGTCGCTCTTTATTCAAAAGTCTTTCTTGATTCGTATGATTCAAATGACTGGTCAAATGTAGCAGTTGATCGTTCTCTCTGGGAAGAGATACACCGCATTCAGACACCACTATTTTATGGCGCAGGTGGTAGACTTCCAGACGCGGCGTCTCATCGGTATTTTATGCAGATTGGTTCGGTTGAAGAGGGTTGTTTTGTTGCAATTGGAAATCCTGTAATGAATAGTAACGCAGAAGATAAAAAGATCTACATGTCACAGTGGATGCTAGAACAACATGGTTTTCAGGGAGAAGGTGAATCACATGAAGTAAAAATTTTAACGGAAGAGGCATTTCCTAATGCCACAAAGATCGTTCTCCGTGTAGTAGATAGTGCATTCTACAACTCGGATGTAAAGAAGGAACTTGAGGTTGCGCTGACGCGGCTTGGTATAATAAAGAAGAACCAACTTCTTCATATACCAATTGAGGCTCTGGATAACTTTACCGTTGACATTTATGTAAGTGAATTAGAACCAGCGAACATTGTCTTATGTGAAGGCGAAGAGGTTGTAGTTGAATTTGAGGAGCCTGTTGACGCATTTGAATCAAAGGAAGAAGAGAAGGAAGAAGAGAAGGAGACGTCGCCATTTGCTGTTGAGACTGCAATGGGACTTAGACCTCCCACGCCCATTCCTTCCGAGTTTGAAAGTCTTTTGCCGACACCACCCATAATGACTGGAAATATTCTGGGATCCGATCCAAGCGCAATTCCTGAGTGGAGAAGAGGATTGGCTGCCCCTCCGCAACGGCGGCAGCAGCGCTGAGGAACATAGGCACATCCCGTACCATCTGGTGAATTACTACTGTATATCATAGATCGCTATACTACTATATATTTTTATAGCTTAAACTGCCTTCTTGTAGTCATAATAATGGCATCGCAAGAGGTAATTGAAATGGGAGCGGCAGTCATCTGTAGACAAATTGAAGATTCTTTAAAAATGAATAAGGGTTGTATTATTGGCAGAAATGGTACAATTGAACTCAGTGCAGTTTTATATTACAGAAAACACGGGACGTTTTACATAGACCATCTATTGACTTTGGAAAGAAATGCTGGGGTGTTTCCTCTAGACGGTCCCGTTCTAAAACGATGGGCAGAGGAGTATCTTGAGGCAAATAGGATCTGTGAGATCATTGCTGCAGGCTGGTATAAACCTCTTGAAAAGCAGGAATTTGAACTTCTTGCGACAGAAAACAAGGGCGGCTACGCCTGTGTTCCTCTTCGTAGCCTTGAACCTTACTATGTTGATAAAGAGAAGCGATGGACTCAACTTCTAGCCGGGCGAAGGGTCTGTGTAGTGAGTTCATTTACAGATACAATCCAAAAGCAACTGGAACAACGTCATATGATCTGGGGCGGCGATGCTGAAAGCTTTTTGCCAACCACTGCTCAGTTTTCCTTTGTAAGGACAGGGTATGCGCCTGTTTTGGCGCAAGGACGCGGAGAGTGGAAATCATGCCCCACATGGAAGGATGCCATTGATCAGGTAGAGGCGGCTGTTCTTAGAAATGACGCGGAGATTGTTCTGATTGGCTGCGGTGGTCTTGGATTCCCCCTGGCGCAGCGCCTCAAGAAGAATGGTAAAATCGCCATTGTTCTCGGTGGTGCGATCCAAGTTCTCTTCGGGATCAAGGGGGAACGCTGGAAGAATCACAGCGTAATTTCGCAGTTTTGGAATCAGCATTGGGTTTATCCGAGTAGCGCTGAGACACCGAATGGCTGTTTATCTGTAGAAAACGCATGTTACTGGAAATCATAAGGTAAAATTGAATATCGGCGCCTAGTAGAAATTGTCACTCAAAATGGTCCTTCTTTCCGAAATTAAGAGCCAATACCCGTGGTGTTTTGTTCCGAATGTCAGGAAGGCACTCCATGACAAGGAGATTCTCACACAGGATGTAGAGGATGAATCGGCGCTGTGGCGCATTCCTCTTCTTCCGTGCCTCCCTGGATTCGCATATGTAGGCTTCAAGGTGAATACAATTGATCACGATAATGTAACAATTATTTCTGCCAGAACCGCACAAGGCGCAGACGATAAGCCTCTCTTTGGTGATGGCGCCGATAAGATTCATATTCGTAAGTATCCATCTGGATATATTCCCTTTACCTTTCCTATTGTATCACGTCTGTGTCACTTGAACGAAGACGAGATTCACTTAGTTATGTCATTTGACACGGATGTTACAGGTACTGTTGAGATGATTGCGCAGAAGTTTGATGATCTCCCTGAAGATGATTCGCGCACAAAGTATTATTACAAAATGAATGATGAAAATGGCATGCTTCTACAGAGTAATCAAATCATTTCCTTTGGGAAGTGTGACAGGATTTCTGTAGTCAACTACTATCCTGCTGCGATTCGTCTTCAGCGACTGGATCTGGACCAAAATGCACTGTAAACATTTCTCATCGTCTTATTTAAAAAACGCTGAGATGAATGACTCAAATCCTCAAACATCGTCTCTACAACGGCGCGCGGTGTTTCAGATGGACGTATACTACGGCGCGTAGTTTTGCGACCACCGCCTTTACGATTCCGCGTTGCCGAATTGCGCTGAAAAAGAGCTGCGGCATTGCGCACTGTCGTGTGATGTTCAGCAGGAAATGCGTCCGATCTACCAATATTATCAAACATTTTTTTGAAAATCGCAGGGCGCTCAAAGATAAAGGCGCGGCGCACAGGTGCCGTCTTTGGTATAATCGTTTCTTGTTTTAAAAATTTATCTGCGAAAAATGATCTGAATAGCACTCTATATTTAGACGCAAAGGTGAGCTGTGGTGCTGTTTCAAGGGGAAATAAGACTTGTGAATACGGACCTGCGCCCCTCAGAGTCTCTCTCCGTGCAAATGTATCAAGAACATAAAATCCAGTGCGGCTATCAAAACGCGCCTTTGTCATTCCAAGATCCGGTATATCAAGACCAGTTGTCTGTAAAGTATTCATAAATGTTTCCAGATTACCTTCAATCGCCGCGCGCACGGTATCATCAGCGTTTTTTACAGAGTCAGCGGGAAGTTCAGATGCCTGGAAATTTCCATTAATCCCGTCCAAGATGCCCGCGCTTGTAATGGAGGCACACGGTAAAAAGGCGAAATTATCTGACAAGGATTGGATCTGTTCAATGACCTCTTCCTCGTTCGCCGCGTCTGTCATTACGGTTTCCGCATTCTTTCTTAGCCACGGGTGAAGAACAATCTCGGGTATTCCGCGGTGGCGACGCCTGTCAGTGTACATATAGGATAAGACCTCTGCCAGCTTTCCAGGACGTCTCTGGTTGAGCTCCAATAAATACTTGCTCAAGGATGTATCTTTTGTAGTGAGTTTCTTCTGATCAAAGGTATCAAGGGCATCATAATCCGCAATCGCCACCCAGCCATTCAGACCAGCATACATCGGATGAATACAGTTGTCCCATGACTTGACCTCGCGTCTTCTTTCCAATTCGGTGGCAGCGTCTTCTTCTCTCTTTTTCAGTGTAGCTTCGGCTTCTTCAGGAGTGATTTCGCCTTTTCCTACTTTCTCGTCAAGATCCTCTTCCTTCGGTTTTATAGCACACTCATACTCGAAGTGGCTACATCTCTGTATTGGCGCCGTTCCATCTAATGTCTTAATATCTCCTCCGCGAAACATTGGTGATGGTGAGATTAAGCAGACAATGCGCATGGTTTTACGTGTAACATACACGTTAATCGCATTGAACCGCTTACCAACTGTGTGAGCTCCAAAAGGAATATAAGGAAACGGGTAGAAAAACACATTGTGAACAGGCGTCATACAAAACGAATCTCCAACGGGTTCACCCAAGAAATCTCTGACGAAAGAACGTGTATCATCTCCTTTCGCGATGTCGGGCAGTCTGATACCACGAAAGAGGAGTGTTCCTGCTGGTATGTCCACGACCGGCAAATCAAGTTCCTTATCTAAGCCCGAGGCAGTCTTATACGGTGTTTTTTGTATAGCCACAGCCGGTTCCATCTATCCTATCATGTTATTTTTTCATCTTTCTTTATCCGATCTCTTAGAAAGAACCAGCAAATGCGCATACAATTTTGTAGTGATTTACATCTCAATACGTATCCATATTCTAAAAAAGATGAATACGAGGAATTTGAAACGATTCTTAAACCTGTTGCGAAAGCACTTGTACTGTGTGGTGATATTGGTATCGTGGGCTCTAGCTTACTGAATTCCTTCTTTCGTTGGGCACATGATAAATGGGAGACAATCTTCTGGATTCCTGGCTTTCATGAATGTATGGATACGTTGGGCAGCGAGGCTGCCTTTCAGAAACGTATTACAGAAATGCGCGAATCTGTTGCCGTGTATACCAATGTACATGTAGCATACAGGGAAAGATTTTTTACAGAGGATGGCTTTATTTTTCTCGCATGTTCCTTCTGGACACGCATCATAGATCCTATCATTGATAGACAGCAACCGGTTATTAATGTGGAGCATGAAAAAGACGTCGCGTGGTTAAAAGCACAACTACAAGTTGCGAGTCAACCGATTATCGTGGCAACCTATATTGCGCCAACCTATCAACTCATTGATGATGGATGGCAACAACCAGCAGAAGAAGTCTTCTATGCCGCCGATACCGAGATCTTAATCAAACCCCCTGTCGTAGCCTGGATTTCTGGATATATCCACAAAGCACTTCAACTCAAAAAAGAATGGCTTAACTCTTATATATTACTTGTAACGAATGCGCGTGGATATCCTGGCGAGGTGACAGGGTATCGCAATGATGCCGTTTTGCGCTTAACGGCTACGAAGAAAACTTAGAAATATTGTTCTCAAATCCTTGTATAGATCGTAAAAAATTCGCAGATTGGTGAAACGCAATGGGTCTCTTATCTTTAATGTATAACATGGCATCTTCATGCTTCATTCCTGTAAGAACCATTAAGAACATGGCGACGACAGCTGCGCTTCTTTGCATGCCTGCTGCACAATGTACAAGAATGGTATTACCTTGTTTGTACTCCAAAAGAAGCTTGTAAATAATTTCAAACGACCAGAGCTCCATATTTCTGATTTCTTCTTCCTCCAGGTTATCGTCAACAGGTACACGGTAACGACGGCGCATCGTGTGATGAAACGGAAGGTCTTTTGTACAATTAAAAACTGTCTGAATACCATGTTGTCGGAGGAAGTTTTCATCCATCGATGCGTGTTTATTTCCTAGCCAAACTCGTGGAACAATCATATCAGCTGGATTATAAGGAGGTATTGTGTTATTTGGCATAGTATCTTACCCGCGACCTTGTTTTTAACGATAAAAAAAATTGGCTTCAGTTTCCACACTGGAACTAGCAACCCCCGCAAAAAATAGAATGTTGACTCGACATTTCTATCGCGATGACGAGGTCGTTATAGCACTTCTGTGGTGCCTTCAGAAACGGCGTGTGGAAGAAGGTTTATTTTGGCTACAGGAACTCTTAGATTCTGAGCTCTACGATGATATCTTTAAGGTGCTATTCAAGGGATGGTTGTGGAGTTTTGGTTGCGCGCAGATTGGATGGTTTGATGCGTTCTACATACTCTACAAGAAGGATGCTGCTGATGAGGACGAAATTGTGAATTTGTTCTACTCGCTAATCCGATTGCCTTCTGAGGGGCGTGATATCAGTGTTCTTGGTTTATTGGTGCTTGGTTCAACCGCCGATCTGGAGCCACTGCCGCTTACGCCTAGGACCGATAAGGTTGCCCTAGGATATCATGATACGCTGCGTGCCGCATTTGTTCGCTATGCTGCCCTTGGAAAGGCTAAATCTGCGTGGGTTATTGCTGTACAACTCTATCTGACAGATGCTACTGCCACATGGGACTTTCTTATTGAGCGCGGTGCCAGTTGTAATCTCAAGTTGATGTCAGACGAACTAGAAGATGTGGATATGAAGTTGTCTTTATTAGCGTGTACTGTTGGCTTTCTGTGTATAAAGGGTAAAAGACCTGCGTTTACTCTTGTAGAGGTGGACGAGAGGACGGCAAAAAAGAGACTAGAGTGGAAGCGACTGGAGGGGCGTAGAGTACGACGCGAGTACGCCATTCCAACAATGAGCCTGGCATGGATGACAGGGAGAGGCTGTGTTTCTTACAAGAAGCACACGCTAGGCGAACTCAGGAAAATCAACCTAGAAAGCCTGCGTAATCGCGCCTGTCCTTTCTGGCAAGAAGCAGTTGAAGGCATAGATGAAAACAACGATAATGAGCTAGAGACCTTCTGGGATATGTACTTTCCTGATGATCGTCCCGATGAATGGTCGCTTGAAGATCAAAATAAAAGTCACGGGCTCGGTACTTTGGCTTTAGAAGAGGAGCGAAATGTGGCAAAACATATACGAAAGTGGTACGGAACTTCAGGTAGTCTCATACTTTGGGACTGCGTGAAATCGGTTCTTCGTGTGTTTGATGGAACTATGGATCCGCGGTGGTCTGATGGATATAGCGCACTGTACGGAAAGAAAAATCTTCTTCACCGTAAGCCTGCGAAGCTGACATTCAAGGTTGTGAAAATTGACGGCAGTGAAATGGTAGTTACAAAGGTAGATCCAGTACCCGTTCCTGTAGACGATGACGATTCAACCGATTAATGTAGGTGTAGGTTCAATTCTCTTTCTTCTGTCACTCCTCTTTCTTGGTCCATTGTATATTGCGTTTCTTTCACTCGCCTTCGCATTTTACATGATTATCAGCTTTCTTGATACGGAGAATGTTCTGATAAAGAATGATGTAGATACTAACAATGATACAATTATGACTCGTTCTCGCAGGAGACTCCAAGCGAAAAAGATTACATCGCACACATCGCCTTGATTGTCCGCAGCTCATGAGTAAATTTACAAAGTTCTGATGTAAAAAATGCAATTCTGTTAAGCCGCCGTATCTGTTCATCTGTATCTTCATAAAGAGCAGTTACCTCGTGGTATTCATAGCAATACCTCTTCCAAGACTCAATTCTTTTTAAATGCTGACCTGCCTTTGAGCAGATTGCCCACGTGTATAAATTGTTGTCAAAATGAAATCCATGATACACGTGCTGCAATTCAATGAAATCTAATAATAGTTCTTTATCATTCTCTGAATATACAGAATCATGAAGGGCTTTCAAATATAATTGTTTATGATTTAGAAGTGCGAATTTTGTCAAATTAAATTCAGAATGCCGAAACGTTTCTAGTGTCCAGTGCATATAACCCAGACGCAGTATTTGATGATAAATACTTATTGTTTGAAAAAGAGTAAAGGGTAAATTTGTAACAATATTTCTTGGAAAGAGTGGATCTGGAAATAAATAATCATGGTGCTGTAGACGTGTGCGTATATCACCCAATAGAGTAGCAGCCTCAAACCGGTACATACGTTTCTGGGTCCAGTCTACCACTTGAATTGTGTGTTTCGGGATATCAAATGTAACGGGATCAACGTCATTCGCATACCGAAACTTCTTGAGGCGGATGCGGTTGAAAAAGGATTTTAGACAAAAACGCAACCGTTGATTTTTCTGGAAGATTGCGGCGGCACCTGTCCATGGTAAAGTAAGTTGTATCCTGCTCTTTATTTCACCGAATGTTGTAAGGGGATAGTCTTGAATCGCTCGTATAAGAGTTCCCAAGGATGAGTCGTTAAAATCAAAAAGAAATGCGACTGATCCACACTCTGAACGAGGAAGAAGTCTCCAATGCGTAGAGGATTCAAATGTATTTCTTTTAAAATCTAGTATAGTGTCGTTGTTTTTGCGACGTACAATTTTTATTTTAATACTCTTTTTCATCGCCTTTTTAATTCTATTTTTCTGCCTCTTTCGTTTGTCATCTGGAGATTTTGGCTTTGTTCCTATAGAGAACATCTGTATGTCTATGTTTCTTCTATTTTAAATACTACAAGAGATTTTTCTGTTCGCTGCCCGCAGCGTTTAAAATCACTATCGTATAAATCCTGTGTAAGGCGATCATAAAAGAGATGTGAACCATCATCTAACTTGACGCGGCGCAGAGATGGCAGATTTGTTGCCGTTGTAGCCCCAACTCCTTGTCCGTGTTGAGGGCAAAATTCTGTTCCCGCATACACAGGTTTCCGACACCTATGGGCGATTTTGTGTGTATATACAAGCTCCATACATTGTTCTGCCATAGTTTCCTGTTCAACAATATGAAGTTTAATCTTGTCCTTCACGAGTTCATTCCAAAGAAGTTTCTCTGGCTTTCCCACTTCTTCAGCAATCTCCTTCACGAGCTCTTTTGCTTTTGCCAGGAAAATAGATTCCACGCTTTCCCATAAGTCGCGATTAACTGGATACGACATTTCAGTGATTTTATGGTCGGTGGCGGAAAAATCAAATTTTACTCGTAGAACCATAGTGTAGATGCCACATTGGGGACCCCTCCTGTGGACCCTTTTACATGCACTTGCTGAAAAACTGGGTACACAAAAGCCCGATATACTCGCAACAGATGAAGCCAGAGAAATTGTTCTTATTTTACGTGGGGTTGAAGTGATTATGCCATGCGAGAAATGTCGGCGGCATTATCATGAATATCGATTGAAAAATCCATTTGAAGAATTTTCTAAGAAGAGAGGACAGGCGCTACGTAAAGCTGTGCGCGAATGGCTTTATGTATTACATGAGACAGTAAACAAGAGAAACGGCGTTGAACCACATGTTCTTTTGGAGAATCTTGAATCTATGTACAAACCTGTAAAGATTCAAGAAGCTTGGACCGCCTTACATAAAGTGTTAGTTGAATCGGTGGCAACGGGACTGATTCTATCAGAAAATGTAAAATCCTTTAGCCGTCATTTAGCACTCTTGATCACTGCCATTGGCTAAGGGCTATACATACATGTCATTGGTGGTTCATCTTTCATATTCTGCGGCAAAATTTTTTGTAGAATACCAAAGACATCCGCATCACGCGCACCGCAGAGCGCAGCTAGATGATACCATCCATTCGCAATCGGTGCGACGATCAGAATACCGAGCGCAGTGCCCGCAATCGTTTCACAGCCTGTTGTTGTGTATCTCAGAACAATAAGCGCAACGAAGAGTGCGAAACTGATCAAAAACGCCGTGAGCGTCTGCGCTTTGCGATTCGCCACCTTTGCGGGGTCTGCGCCCTCTGTCGGGGGCTTATTATATAATACCATCGCATTCGTCATGAGGAAAACAAAGAAAAACGTGATCTGTGCCGACCAGTATGAAGGGGCTACACCTACCATACCGAGGGATCCCGCAAGGGGAGCGCTTGGTACTAAATTACAGTGCGCCGAAGCCGCAACACTGAAGAGCGGACTTCCCTGAAAGAATAACTCATGTAGCATATTCGCGACAAACACAATCAGTGGGACAAGAACAATTTGCCCAAACGAGAGCATTAAAAGACCGAGGTTTCCCAGACTTGCTGCGAGAAACAGTATGATACCAACTAACACGAGCGGCAACGACATAAAACCACTGTAAAAAAGTCCTCTGATTTGTGTAACAAGACTCATCTATCTTCTTGTTAAGAAGACACTTTTTGTGGGCAAACATAAATGGGTTTTTTATCTGATGTGCGCTCTCTCAAAAGAGGAACACCAATCAAGTTAATTGAGTCCTTTCCAAGAAGGAGAAGGTTTTGCATTACGAGTAAGCAGCCAACGATACCGCCCGCAAGGAGTGAGAGTGTGGCGGGACCAACTGTATCACATCCGTTATAGAGTCTATAGGATGTCATTGTGAGAAGGAAGAGGAAACTGGCAAAAATTGCCAAATAGTAACGTGCCGAATAGTCTGATCCGAGTTGCTCAAGTTCGTCCTTGAGTGTGTAGAGTGAGGCAATAACGTAACTTGATGCCGTAGAAAGAAAGAAAATCGAGGGAGATGGGAATGCACTTTTCAAGTCGGCAGCCTTCAGGCTTGAAAAGGTAGAAAGAGTGGGACTCATGAAGCCTGATTTACACTTTGCGTCTATGTCGGCTAACGTAGGTAATAGGCGGGTTTTGTCTAAGAATGCAAAGAGTGTTTGTAGGATTGCATTAAGCCCAGCTGTTTCCAAGAGTGTAGCGAAGAAGACTGTCATTGAAAAGGACTGTGTGGAGAGTGCTAAGATAGCTGAACCGATTAAAAGAGAGTCGGGAAGCAAACGAAACTCTTCGTGGACATTCGGTTTGATGGTATTGCTCCAGAAATCAGTGATTGTCTTTGATGAAAAAAAGATCTTTGCCTTGTCTTTAAAAGCAGTAGTATTTTTAGCATTTATGTTTGCGTTTGCGTTTGACATTGCGTCTCCTAACCGCACGTGCGAAATTTAGTAGCTCCACCAAACAGTGAAATTGAGATGTTTTGCAGCAAACCATTCCAGTGCCTCCTTGAAGTTGTTATGCACCTCCTCGGTCCAATCATCATGCTGCCAGTTATTACCTATCGACTTTTTTACTGTAAGCCAAGGCGGATACTCATGTAGAAACTCCTCTACATCTGTGCTGTTTTGCCCGTCCTTATCAAACTTCTCGACATAGCAATGAAAGTGATGTCCTCTCTGCTGAACCCACTCGCGATACTTCTCAGGAACTTGATGCTCTGAAGGCACATAGGGTATATGTTCGAAGTTCTTCCCCCAGATATAGGGTAAACCCGTCTTCGAGTCAATGCGAAGGTTTAGAGTAATTGAAAGGTCGAATCCCATTTTTGCTCGAACTGTGGAACGGCGTAACGATTTTCAATTTTTTGTTTCTTCCTAAAGGATTGCCGATAAGTCTATGTAAATGGGTATACCGTCGTTTTATAAACGATTATTGACAGTACACAAAGGACTTGTTACAAAACAGCGTCCAACTGTTTTATCTCTTTATCTTGATTTTAATTGCCTAATCTACCATTGTGCGCGTCGTCCTGGATTTTTACCCTATGATGGCACCAATCATGAGGCGTGGGAAAAAGCGCTGCTGGATGAAATTGTAAAGTATGTGTCACAACTTTGGAGAGAGGCGGGGCAGCCGCCTGAGGTATTTCTTGCGGTAGATGGTGTTGTTCCTCTTGCCAAGATTAAACAACAGCGTTTGCGTCGTTTCAAGTCAGCCTGGTTATCTGAGGAGGAACGAAAACTCGGTATTCGCGAGGGTGTTTCATGGGATACAAATTGTATCACACCAGGTACTCTTTTCATGGAACGGCTTGGACTGAAACTCAAAGAACTATGTGAGAAGAAAACGGGATGGTCCGTCAGCGGTGCCAACGAGCCTGGTGAAGGTGAGCAGAAAGTGATGGTCAGAGTAAGACAAAAGGCGGCGGGGTCAGCGATCGTTGTGTATGGATTGGATGCTGATCTCATTTTGCTTTCGCTCTTAAATGGTAAAACACGTGACGTGTCAATCTTTTTAATGCGCGAAGACACCGAATTTGGTCTAACTGGCGAGTCCTATTCGTATTTATCTGTTGATGTTCTTGCTCGGTCTCTATGGAGTGATTTTGAGTCATTATCTGCGACGGACCGAGTTCGGCGTATTGAGAGCTATGTAGCAGGCATGAGTTTACTCGGTAATGATTTCTTACCGCATAGCCTCTCTATAAAAGTCCGCGAGGATGGTCACGAGAAGTTGGCTGGGGATCTCTTAGAACTTGAGGCGCTCGGTTGTCAGCTCTTAACTAGACGAGCGGATGGGTATCAAGAAGTCAGTCGCGAAACCCTGTACCTATTATTTGAAAAGTGGTCAAAAGAAGAAGAAAATCTCATATGTCATTCAATCAAAAAGAAATTTCAAATGAAAGGACGTGTCGCTGTTGCTGATGCTGCGGCTGCTCTCTCTGCTCGTCCTTTGGAATGGTCTGTTGAACAGGAGGTACTTTCAATAAAGAAAGGGCAAGATGACAAACCACAGTGGTCATTAGTGCCATCATGGAAAGAAGTATATCATGAAAAGTGGATGGGTGGTGTAGATATTGATACCGCATGTGCTTCTTATATCTATGGAATACAATGGGTCTATGACTATTACACTGCTCAAAAGGCGGTTGATCTTTTCTGGATGTATCCATCTATGTTGCCGCCACTGTGGTCTGATCTCTATCAGTTTCGCAATAAGCCGTGTACTATAGCGGTAAGCGACCGAGCGCCATTGTTACCACAAGAGCAACTCGCACTTGTTCTGCCACTTTCAAGCTGGCTTTTACTACGCGACAAGAAACTCAGAGAACTTCCCATTAGCTATCCGCAATTCTGGTGTAAGGAATTTTCTTTCTTTTCTGTCGGTCGGCGTATGCTATGGGAGTGTGAAGCAAATATTCCGTTCTTCCCTGTGTCGCGGCTTTACACTTAAAATGATTTCTATCCTAAAACAAATGGGTAACGGTCAATCGCAAATTCATCCGACCTATCTCGGAATCTACACAAAGTTGATACAAATTCAAAACGTCCATAAACGGGCTGAGACGATTCAAACCCTCCTATCGGCTCCCGAATATGTAAATGCCGCGAAGCAACTTGGTGTTTACAGCTCCCTGGTTCAGTATATCGCAAATGTACAAAATGGTCGTCAACCTGGTCTATTACCTGGTGAACGGTCGGCACCTTCTACAGCGTCTGCTCCGTCCTTTCAGGCGCCACAAATACAGCAGCGCAATATGCTGGTTAATTATCAAGCCGCACCGTCAGATCCATATGAACAACTCGCACAAACAGCCAATAACGATCGTGCCCTCAACTATTTTCAAGTCTGTCTCCAGGTCCTTGAGCTAGAAGAAGAGGTTGCCCTCACTGAAGAAGCACTCAAGGTGGCTTATAAAAAGGCGGCTCTGAAGGCTCACCCTGACAAGAAAGGTGGCTCCGAAAAGGCATTTGAACTTGTCACGCGTTCCTATGCCTATTTAACGGAGATTCTTCGTCGTGTTCGTGGGGGTCGCGATCAACTTAAAAAAGTCGATTCGCCCACTGCCCTCAAAGATACTCGCTTCAAAGAGTCAGATGACTTTCAACATGTAAAACCTGTCAAATTCAACCCCGATAAACTCGACATGAATGCTTTTAACCAGATGTTTGAGAAAACACGTATGCCCGACCCAGATGATGAAGGCTACGGCGATTGGTTACGGACAGCAGAAGATGCTAAGTCTAGCCCCACATTCGGTGGGAAATTCAATCGCGATGTCTTTCATAAAATGTTTGAAGATGAAACGGCGAAGAAAGGGCGACAGGGTGCCTCTAGTAGTGCGTTGTCAATCGCCGCCCCGCAGTCTCTCATGCTCGCGCCATCCATGGGTGTAGAACTCGGTCGCGATAGACCTGATAGTTACACTGCGGCGGCGAACGCATCACTCAAGTATACCGATTTGAAGGCAGCCTACACAACAGAATCCACCTTTTCAGGGCAGGTCAGTGATGTTCGTGTAGATCCGCGTGATTATGAGACCTATGCGAACACTCGTAAGAGAGCCCCTGATCCGCTCAGAGATGAAGAAAGAGAAGCCATTGCACACGCCGAAAAAGCCATGGAGGAGAGAGAAAAACAGAGAGCCTATCGTGCTGCAAATGAGGGTATTGCCGCAAACGATTATTTTGAGAGAATGAAACAACTCGTCATAACTGACGGAGTACCCATTGGAAAGACAAAAAGAAAATAAAGTCTATAGTAGAGTAAGAATGGATTCTTCATATATAGTCATCACAGTGGTAGTTTTATTCGTAAGTGCCTTCTTTTTAGGCATATACGGATACAAAGATTCAATGAGTGATAATATCTTTCGGGATAAAAACCTTATCAAGAAGAACACTGATCTCCCTGTAATCTGGCTTTACTACGATAATAGCGATGTAAATTCACGATGGTGGCCTGATTTTGGTGCTCGGTCAACCCGCGCAATCAATGTACCCTTTTTGAATCTCTGCTATAAGTCTATTACGGAGGCTAACCACGGGGTTTATCGCGTAGAAGTGATATCGGGTCTCGGAGATGCTGCGCTCAAACTCGGTGGATGGTCAGCCATGCCACAGTTTTTACAGAACTCCCTTGCACCGGTGGGTGCCGCGGAAATGAATTGGCTCCGCGCCGAGTTTTTGAGTCGGTTTGGTGGTCTCTGGGTCAGTCCGTCCGTTATTAGTTTGAAGCCGTTCCCGAAGTTGGAGAAGGGACAGCTCACCTTCTTCGGAACGGATCGTGATGAGACGTATGCTGGTAAGAACGGCACAGCTGTACCGAGTTTCCTGGTCATGGGTATCGCTGAACCGGGTGATGAGCGGCTCCAGGGCTGGGCGGCGGCTGCTCGTGAACGTGTAGAGGCGGGCGGCGGTGGCAAGCAGATCCGTGGTGATGCGAAATGGGATTACTTGCGGTTTGCCACTGACAGCAACGTGGTTGTTCATAACAAAGCTGAACTCTCCAGAAAGAAGAATGGCAAACGTATTGAACTTGAGGACCTACTGGCTGCCGGTGGCGACGGTGAACTGACGTTTGACCTCACGGATGATGCCGTATTTGTACCGATCCCGTGGGATGAGATCCAGCGCCGCAGCAATTTCGGCTGGTTTTTGAGAATGAATGAAGATCAGATTTTAGACAGTGACTTGGCTATATCCGAGCTTTTCCGTGTCGTTAATTAAATTCCACTAGTACATCTTGTTGACTTCCACTTAAATCTACATGTAGATTCGAGCGGATTTGGTACAGTGTGGTTTTCTTTCCATTTACAATCTTTTCTTGACTTTGAATCTCTACCGGGTGGACAACTGCCAGGTGTCGTAGAATTGTAATACAGCGATGCGCATCAAAATTCTCATGTAAGAATCGTTTTGCTTTACACGGTATATAGTATGACTCAAGTTCGGGAAGCCAATCATCCATTGTATCAAGGCTAAGTTCTTCCTTTGAAAACCACCTGTTTTGCTGTACCCTGAGGTTTGTCAGAATATGTTGAAAAAGTTCATATGGCGGATGTTTGCGAAATAGTTTGGGCATTGTCCGTCCCCTCTATGAAGTGAGGGGGCAACTTGTATCCCAAGTCTTACGAAAGAGTGAAAGTAGATCTATGAAATGTGTGCGTCCGTGAGTGTAATAGACCCAGCCTTGAATGATAAGTTCATATAATTCTTGCTCCTGCCGTGGGGGTAGGATTCCGATACCCTTCGCACACCGTGAAAGGTCTGTAAGAAAATCCTCGTAACTTATACCTGAATTCCAGATTTCAAAGAGTAATGTATATATTTTTTCATCGTCCTTGCGGAGGAAATACTTGATCAAGTCACGTATACGCCCGTCGGATTTACCTGTAAAAATATGTTTAAAATGGGCTTCAATATCTTCTTTGTTACCGAGTGCTTTTATACATTTCATGTACTGAAGCAGTTGCCTCGGTGATAAACTCATTGTCATCAAGTTAATGTAGACTGGCTTTGAAAGAGGTTCTTTGAATTCAAGGCGCTTACAGAAAACTTCGTATAGATTTTGCATTGAAACGGTCTCCATTTCCACATGGAGGCAGCGTGATCGGAGGGGGGCAATGAGATCGGAGACGTGGCGAGAGCAGAAGATGAAACGTGTTGTGTGTGCGTGTGTTTCCATTGGTCTTCTCAGAGCCTGTTGGCTAACAATTGGAAGAGTATCAGCATCGTCAATAAAGATCCAGCGATAGATTCCTTGTTTATTTGGAGAGTGACGGACGAATTCTGCCAGACCCTCCCGGACAGTATGAATTCCGCGATCCTTGTCGGACGATAGGCGATAGACCCACTCTTGATCATCGGGTTTGAAGCCATTGTTTTTCGCATAGGTCTGAATAAACTGGTTTGCCATGTGTGTTTTTCCGAAACCGAACGCTCCTGTAAGAAAAATGTGTGGTGGCTCGGTGATTACTGAATTTAGAATTGTGTAGGCACTTTCTTGCCCAATTAAAACTTCTTCCATTGTTTTTTCTTCTGCGCTTGGTGCTTAAACCCTTTTGAAACCAAGCATATAGATGTCAGTGGATTTATACGCAAGTCTAGGAGTTCAGAGGGATGCCGACAGGGAGGAGATTAGTAAGGCGTACAAAAAACTTGCTATGGTTCATCATCCCGATCGTGGTGGAAATCCCGAGGAGTTCAAGAAGATTCAAATGGCACATGAGATTTTGACGGATGATGATCGGCGGCGGCAATATGATATGACTGGTTCTGTTGAGGGTGATGGTGGTCAACAGCAGGGTGGTTTTCCATTTGATATGGGCGGAATGGGCGGAATGGGCGGATTAGGTGGTATCTTTGGTAGTATGTTTGGCGGTATGGGCGGAATGGGTGGCATGGGCGGCGGTCCTAGGCAACAGCAGAGACAGCGGAGACCGAAGGGACCGGCTAAGGTAATTGAAATTGCGTTGTCACTAGCTGATTTTTACAAGGGGAAGCAACTTAGAGTGAATTTTGATCGCCAGAAGTTTTGCGGTGGCTGTTCTGGAGAGGGCGCAACTTCCTTTCGTCCATGTGACGTTTGTAATGGATCTGGTGTTACCACACAGATGGCAATGATTGGACCTGGTATGGCTGTACAGATGCAGGGTCCGTGTCGGGAGTGCCAGGGGCGCGGCAAGAAGCCTACTGATAGTTGTAAGACATGTCAGGGTAGGAAATTCCAGAATCAAGAAAAGACTCTTGATGTAAAGATTGAGCCAGGTATGCCTGCAGGTGAAACTCTTGTTTTTGCGAACGAGTGCTCAGATCATCATGACTATGATACACCTGGTGACGTTCATTTTGTTCTTCAGGCTGCCGATGAGACATTGCCGTGGAAGCGTAATGGAGATGACTTGTGCGCGACGGTTGTAATCAGTCTAAAAGAGAGTCTTTTGGGTGTTTCTAAAACACTCGAAGGACATCCTGGGTTTCCTGGTGGATACACAATCGGCGTACCTGTTGGTGCAATTCATACTGAAGTCATTCGGAAACAGGGAGATGGTATGCCACGTAAGGGACGCCCTGGCACAAAGGGCGATGTACTTATTACCGTTAAGATTGATGCGTCGGCGAAGGATAAGGAGGTCTTAGAGAGAAATAAGGTTTTACTTCAGTCTATGTTTTCTTAGACGGCGCTTGTCTTATGACGGCGCTTGTCTTATGACGGCGCTTGTCTTACGACGGCGCAAAGGCACGAGGATTCTCCGCAAGCTTCCACTCGGGGTTCATGCCAGGGACAGTGACGCTTGACGGAAGTAACATTCCACCAGCGCCCGTTGACCCAGGGTTCATGGCGGGCATGGCACCACCACGGTAACGGCGGTTGCGCCTTGAGCCGCGGCGGTTGCGCCTTGAGCCGCGGCGGTTGCGCCTTGAGCCCTTGCGGTTGCGTCTAGAGCCCTTGCGGTTGCGTCTAGAGCCCTTGCGGTTGCGTCTAGAGCCCTTGCGGTTGCGTCTTGAGCCGCGGCGTCTGCCACCATCCTGCATACCCTTGATCTCATTCAGAGCCGCATTCAGAGGACCTACGCGCGCCGATGCAGCTAGGTTGTCTGACAAAAGAGGCTCACCACCTACAATGCCGGGGTAAGGACCACCAACGAGGGCGGCACCACCGTGCTGGTTCGCATGGAAGCTAGCGAACTGCTGACCCTGGTTCAAGCTCTGCTTGGTCATGTCGCCCATCGGGTCAACGCCGAGAGGGGCAGGCATGGAGTATTCACCACCCTGCATGCGGCGATTTGCGCGGCGATTCACACGACGATTACGTCTAGTATTCTTGCGATTACGACGAGTATTGCGGCGATTACGTCTAGAAGCCATTCTTTCTAATTGGACGCACGAAAAAATGTTTACGTAGACTATAGAAATGGAAACCGAGTGGATGAAACAGATCTCCAATGAATCAATCTGTAATTTCTTCTATGTCTTTTTTGTTGTGTATGCGGTCTTTGCCGTATTATCTTTAGTGTCTTTTGTGGGTGTTTTCACATTCATGAAGGTACCTAAGGGTCTAATGGTATCACACGGTGTTCAGGCATTTATCTCTCTCGGTATCGCCACGACAATGATGCTTTTCCTGTACCTTATCTGCGATCGCGCGCTCGGTCCTAAGAAGAAGGAGAAGAGAGAGTAAGTTCACACAGTTCGTATGTTTTTGAATCCACTGTATAAACGATCTTTCCTTTCTTTGCTTCGCGTTCTGCCACTTGCTGGTTCTTAGGACTGCGAGGACCCAGAAAGATAAGTAAATGTGTACATTCCTTCACGATTCGTGCATCGCGAAGAAATCCAGCCCTCCGACCGAGTTTCCGGTAATCAGCTTCAATTACCTGGCAGTCAACTTCGTTGCGTTCAGCCCAGATGCTCAGAAGAGCAGAGGATGTGCCTTCGGAACTTACGATCATTTTCTCTGGCATACGCGTCCATTCCGATAGAAGAGGATGTAAAACATCTTCATATATACGATTCTGTGTAGCCGACTCTGTTTTTCCAATAATCCCCAAGTATATGGGTGTTTGTGTTTGAATTGTTTCGCCGAATGGGTCCATGCTTTATTGTCTACGACAATAAGGATCAATTTTCGCAGTCTAGAATAGATGGGTGCCTTGTTTTCGTCCGAATCGGGTGAATACGCCACAAAAGAAAATATTGCGACTGTAAGAAAGAATATGAATGGAATAAGACGCAGCGTCAATCATGTTAAGAAAAATAATCTTGATCCTGGTAGCAGGGGAGCCAGTAACAATAATAATGATGATGAGAATTCCAATGAGAATCCCAATGAATTAGATGAGAATGCACATAATAATTCGTTTCTTGCTGCTGCCGAGGCTAATGGTGCTGCCAAGGCTAATGCTGCCGCAAAGAACGCGAATAAAGCAGCTCTAGCTGCTAAACAACAGGCAGTTGCAGCTGGTGCGACGCCTGCTGCTGCGGCAAAAGCGGCGGTGGCAACTGCGAATGCCACTGCTGCACCTGCTGTTGCCGCAGCTCCTCCTGTTGCGCAAAAGGCTGCTGGGACTGCGGCGGCGAACGCTGCTGCGAATGCCGCGGCTGCGGGGGCAAATGCCAAGCAAACGCAAGCTGCGACGACAGCGGCTGCGGAAGCAGCGTTGGTTCAGCCGCTTGTCTCGAATACAAATAAAGCTGTTGCGAAACCTTCAGAAGAGGTACAGGGTGCTAGCACTGAAACTGGATCGTATTCTCCTCCGCAAGTGAGGATTGGAAATAATTCAAATAAACTTACAAAACAATTATCTGAGAAAAATGCTGCGAGAAATGCCCAGGCTCGCGCGAATGCTGCTAATGCAAAGGCTGCTGCTAATGCCAAGGCTGCTGCGCCTGCTGCTGCGCCTGCTGCTGCGCCTGGTTCCAATCTCTTCGCAGGATTAACCGTTGCGAAGGGCGTTGCGAAGGGCGGCAGAAGAAAGAGACGATCCCGTACCAGGTCTCGTCGCAATCGTCGTAATACTAAAAAGAATTGAATTTAAACATCATCGCTATCACCGCGCATCGCCGCCGCCTTGATACCGCGCTTCTGGATCTTCCCTGAAACGACATAGATGGAATTCTCTGTCATTACAATGAAGTCCTCCTGAACCTTGTACACCTTCTGGATAAGGCTCGTGAACTCATCGCTGCTCTTTACAAGCATCTTCTCCTTCGTCTCCTGGTCCTCACCCATGAACGCCTTATTCGTGTAAGTGTCCATGAAATAGTCGAGCATGATCGGCTTGTCCTCCTTAATAGAGAGGCGAGCCGCGTGCTGGAGGGTTGTTACACCAGGCAACGGTTCCGCGGGAGCCGGAGTATTCGCAGAATTAGGGGCAGGGGCTGACATCTTCCAAGTCTGCCTGTTTCGGGGAAAACGCATTCATCTTTTTTCCGCAGCGCTTGCTACTTTGTAGCAAGAGGTCGCAGAATGTCCTTCGCATGTGCCTTCAAAATCGTGTTCATATACCCATACGCCTCATCAAGCTGCTTCTTCTCTCTCGCACCTGTTACGATAATATCTCCAGTCTGAAACGCAAGAACTGTAATCTTCTTACACTGCCCAATCGCATCTCCCTCACCCGTTCCCGAACACGGATCAGGGCAATTACAAATTCCCTTCGTTGCGTTCTTATCCGCACCTGTATTGTAGTAATACTTCACATTCACACCCTGATGAATAAGTTTCTCAAAGGAACTGAACAGCCTGTACTTATCCGACAGAATCGTATGTAAGACATCCCGATTGATATTGGCGTTTACATGGTAATCACTATTGATGAGTTGAAGCTTGAGTGTCTTGATAATAAGCGGATTTTCACTGATTGGTTTCGGTAACTTGGAAAGAATGGGCAAAAGCCACTCAAGTACTGAACGACCAAACTCCAGTCCTGTGATTCCTGTCATTTGAATTCCGCCGTTTGCAAACAACTTGATATTGACTTCCTTAAATATCTCTGGATTTTCCTCTCTGCGCTTTCGCACGACAAGTGTAGACTGATTAAAGAAGGTCTTCTTCGCCACCTTCTTCTTTGTAAGCATGTCCTTCTGTGAGGCGCCTATCCGTTTGTCCTTATGTTCCATCTTCAAGATACCCTCATCAGGATATCCAAAAGGAATGAGGAGCTGTGGCAACTGTTCAAATAGAACATCCAGCTTGATCAAGCCACCTATGTTTCCTGTCGCTGTATTCGTTGATATACGAAGAGGAGTGAATTGCACGTCTTGGGAATTCATTTTTTATACCTAAAGTGATTCCCAGGATCCTTCCAATTTTTGAAGGAGTCCGTTCACCCATAAAAGGAGATCCTCAATGAATTCATTACGAGTTCTTACTCTTAACAAATCACATTCACCAAAACTAAAGACATTTTTAATATCTGTAACTTCAAGAACTCCAAGTGAATAAAAAAGAAAAAGAAACTGTGCAATGAGTTCTGAATACATGGAATTCATCACGCGACTCTCAAGAAGAGTTCGTAAATCCTTTGTAGATCCATTCAATGTTGTATCATACAGTTCTTGTGATTCTTTTGATTTTGAGAGTTGTAGGAGAAAGAAACGAATATCTCCTCGGCGAAATACGATATCTACATTGGGTATATTACTTACATACTCTTGAATTTGCTTCTCTTTCCATGTAGGATAATTGATTGCCATGATCGGTTTCAGACGATCCTTGAATTGATCAGCGGAAGGAGTTTCGAAGGTAATGCGAAGGAATCTGTGTAGAATAGATGGGTGAATTTTGGAGACTGAATTACAGAGAAAGAAGATTAGAATCTCTGAAGCAGGTTTATCAAGAAGGGGTCTCAGGGCTGTCTGCGCCTGCTCCGTGAGAGTTTCAGCCTCGTCAAAAATAATGATCTTAGGGAGCTTAGGTCCACCGAGACCCTCAAATATATTTGAAATCTGTGAACTAGCGAATGGATAGACTTTAGAACGAACCGATTCCAAACTACGTTCGTCGCTGCTATTCAAGAAAAGCGCACGACCTGTGTAATGTTTTCGCTTTCCATACATGGCTTCCACAAAGGCGTTCGCTGTCGTTGTCTTTCCTGAACCTGGTGGACCAACAAATAAGAGATGTGAGAGTGTCTCTGGAGACTTTACAAAGTTTTCTAGAAGTTTTGCCACCGATTGGTGTATTCCTTCAAATGCCATCTAAATAGGTAAGAACTGTGTTTTTAGATTCATAGTATAAATGAAACAGCCTAAACCTCGTAGTTACAGTAGCAAATAGAAATGCCGCCGAAGAAGTCAAAGAAGCAAACTGAAGTTATTGCTGCGCCTGTAGAGCCCGTTGCTGCAGCTGTCACTGCGCCTGTAACTGCGCCTGTAGAGCCCGTCGTTGTTGAGGAGCCAGTTATCGTGGCGGCGACAGAGAAGAAGCGAGCAAAGAAGGCACCAAAGATCGTCGCCACTGTAACGCCCGATGGAATCACTGGAAACTTTCAAGGAGATATGCGCCGCCCCCTTATTGTACATCTAAAAGTGAATAGTTCTACTGTAAATTTCTCAAGCTTTCCCATTCAATATGATCCTAACCCGCCCGTTCAACCCGAGCCCTATGAGCCTGGCTTTGATAATTATTTCTCAAATCAGAATGAAATTCTTTCTCTTCAAGCTAAGGCAGAAGAAGCCGATAAGGAAAGGAAGAGTGAACAACCCAAGGCTTCTGTAAAGAATGACGGGGGGGCTGAGCCTTTGCCGTGTTTTACAACCTATGATCTCATGGTACAGTATCGTGACACTCAGGGCATCAATAAACTTCCCACGAAGTCAGAAGTGGCGTGTTTTTGGTGTGCGCATACATTTACTAATCAGCCTTGTGTTCTACCTGAGAGAGAGGAGGGTGGAACGTATCGTGTCTATGGTAATTTCTGCTGCCCTGAATGCGCAGTCTCCTATTTGTTAGAGGAAACGCTTGACTCAACTACACGTTGGGAGCGCATGGCTCTTCTGAATCGTATCTATGGTCCAGCAAGTAAGCATGTACGTATCTTTCCTGCGCCTTCTCGTTCTTCTCTCAAGTTATTCGGTGGACCGATGACAATTGAGGCGTACAGAAAGACCATCCTTCAAGGAAAGGTACGCATTGATATTCAGATGCCTCCTATGGTAAGTATCTTGGGATCCCTTGATACGAAGCCCATTGATTTCTACGATTCATCTCTCAAAAATACGGTGTCACCTCTTTTACAAGAAACCATTTCAAAGGCTGAAGAAGGGTTGCGCTTGAAGCGTAGTAAACCTCTGAAAGATAGAGAAAGTACATTGGATTCAGTAATGAACATTCAAATTCGCCCGAATGGGCGTAAAAATTGAGCGTCGGCTGAGGTTATAAAAAGGTAGAATCATGTCTAGTGAACTTTTACACGAACTGTTTAGTGGTCTTGAGAAGAGCGTACATGAGCGCCTAGTAATGGCAGAGGATGTACTTCATAAGAAGCAGGAATCTGAACTGGCTGAGCTGCTGCGTATTCAGGGCTATAAGATTGACGCGCTCAGTCTTCAGCTGAATCGTGTAGTAGAGCAGCTTTCTCAGATGAAGAATCCTCCTTCGCTTATGCCTTCAGCAATGGCAACGATGATGACTGTAGCTACACCTGCTCCTGTTGCTGTAAACACCATAAAGAACGTGATGGTCAGTCCTCCTGCTGTTCCTACAAAGCCTGTTGCCATTCTTCTGCCCGAACCCGAGGTAGTAGAGGAGGAGGTCGACGACGCTGAGGCTGAAGTTGAGGAGGAAGAGGAAGTGGACGAGGAGGAAGCTGTAGAGCTTGAGGAGTTCACCTACAAGAACAAGACGTACTACAAGGACGCTGAGAACCAGGTCTACCAGATCGGTAGTGACGGTGAGTTAGATGATACCCCCATTGGTATTTGGAATGAGAAGACGAAGAGAATTCATCCTATTTAATAGATGGATTGCCTACCCGCATACACAGGATCAGCTATTTTCACAGCGCTAGTCCTCCTTGATTTAATAAACCAAAAATGGACTGCTCTTCCAGGTCATATTTTGTTCGGTATTTTTGTTGTTCTTCTTTTGATCTATATCTGCCAAAGCAGGGGACCTGTGCTTGGATGGATTTTGCTCTCCATTCCTCTTGTTTTTATTCTGCTTGGTCTTCTTTTAGGTGTAATGAAGAAGCCTAGTGCGAGTGTGACAAAAGGTCCCACGTCAGCCAATGTTGATGTGTGTGAATGTCCGTGCTGTAATATAAATCCGTGTAGATGTAAACGACCTTGCCCTAAGCCCTCTCCCGGACCTCCCTGTATAAAGCCCACTCTCCAAACCTAGGTAGAATGGAGGATTTGTCAGGTGCCTTTGTTGAGAATAACGCACTTTTTGTAATTCCAGATGTACGCGAAAGAGTCTATGCGTACGTTCCGAATATAGATTATAATTATTGGCTGTTCACCTTGTTGAGCATTTTTCAGCGTATCACAGTATTCTTGTATTATGTTCGCAAGTATTCTATTCGCGTATGTAATGGAGTCTACAGGGGAATCACAGATGAAGAGTATGCTTTTCACCGCGGATCCAATACGGCTTTCACTCTCTACAAGCTAAAAACTGATTCGGCGGCGGCGGCTTCTCTTGAGTGGATTTATAGCACTGACAAGAAACAGTTCACGCATGTAATTGCCTCTCCAGAGGACGAGACGCAGTATTTTCCTTATCTTTCAGCGGAGGTTTATCATGGAAACCTTCGTCTGTATGATATTTCAGAGTTCGTATCTGAATTGAAGTGGACCGCATGTAATGGCGCAGAGAGACCGACCGCAAAGCATATCTTGTCTGCGTGGTCACTTGAAACGGGTGTTGTCCTTGATGTGGCACTTTCACTCTCACTTCATGTAATCACTGAGAGTGGCGAGGAGGAGATTATTTTGCTCGGCGATTGAAATGAAAATTGAATATAAAGGTCGGTTAGCATAGTATTCTAGCCAAAATGAATCTTGATTCAGCCATACCTACTGGTGAGTGGACACTCTATTTCCATTCACCAAGAGAAAAGAAGTGGAGCCTTGATACGTATACGCCGATTACGACAGTGGCAACGTGGAATGATATGTTTTCGGTAATCAATGAACTCGGTGACGCGAAGTTGAAGGGCGGTATGTTCTTCTGGATGCGTGCGGGTATTCCGCCACTCTGGGAGAATCACCAAAACATCCGCGGCGGCAGTTACAGTTTGCGCGGATCAACCGAGACCGGTCTAGATATCTTCATGAAGTACAGCGTTGGTGCCATGCTGGGTAACATCTCAGAGAATCCTGAGGATACGATCCTCGGTGTAAGCATCTCACCCAAGCTCGTTGATAAGGGCACACAGTCTGGTGTAGGATTCTACGTCATTAAGATCTGGAACCAGGATTGTACACGATTCTCAATTCCTGAGGGGATTAAATTGCTGGATACGAAACTATCGCATACAGAAATTATGTACGTTCCTCACAATGAAAAGAAGATGTAATTTACTGCTTATTCTTAATCGGCGCCAAGACCAACTTTACTTCACCGAGATTCGCAACCGTGTACCGTAAAATCAGAGGGTAATCATTTTTTAGGTACAGTTCAATCGATGGGCAGAGACTCGTGCACTTCGTAAAGAGAACAAGGTGCTTCAACTGGAAAATACCCTGGACAATCTCCGTGGTATTTGTCGTCTTCTGGACCTTCATCGTGCTGTTATTCTCGCTGATGATCGTCTCCTGCTCAGCGAAATCACCCACGCACTTGAAAATCAAGTCGGATCCAGAGGATGTAACCTCTACGTCCAACTTCTCACCCAGAGCATTCATGTCGCGGCAGATCTTCTGTAGATCCATGGAGGGCATGTGGATGATGCTCGTGAAATTCAGCGACGGGATCTGGATATCCTCCACGTCAGTGTCAAACAACTTCAGGTAATAGTTGGTTACAGTTGACTTCTCAGAGTTCTCCATGCGAATTCCCAGCTTGTTCGGATTGGACGCAGGGAGATAGAGAGTCAGGCTGTCATTGTTGCCCATCGTCTTGATGAGCTTGAAAAGATAGATCATGTTAACGCCGAGAACATGCTTCACAGGGCAGAAGTAGTTCTCAAAACGATCGGAGTGTAGTCTTAGATAGACTAGAACCGTGTGTGTCTCGTCTACCGCCATGACCTTAATTCCCTGGGGATCGAACTCCAGATTGGCTTCTGTAAGGATTTCCTTTAGAGCCTCAATTAGTGTGCGAAAGGCACCGGACTGAACTGTTTTTATTTCGAATAGATTTCCATTCGCGTTTGTCTTGCCTACCGTAGATGCCATGGAAATGAATAGGTGCTCTGCTTTAGATGTTGAAGCCTTTTTAGACCTTTTCACGCTGTAACTTCTGCTTTAAGAGTTGAAGGTGTTTTCTGAAGTTTTGTAGATTGGGTGCCTTGCGCGTCATGGTGGCTTGCTTGGGTGGCACAAAAGCAGGTGGTTTATAGTTAGAAGCACTTGACACCTCTACAACCGAGTTATTTGATGAATTACTCAGAGATGATATAGCATATGGCTCAGCTTCATTTTCATTTACATTTTCAGGTACAGCTGAAAGTTGTTTCTCCTTTTTTTGTTTGAGCAGAGTTAAGCGCTTACGAGTAGCATTTACTCGAGAACGGACTGACTCTAAAAATGCAGATGTATTTACGTTTCCACGCATCATGGACGCTAACTTGGAAATTTCCGCGGCGGTGGCTGAACCGATGCGCCCTAAGAGCTCCTTGGCGCGTTCACGATTGAGTCTCCATTGTTCTGTAGACTCGGTTTTTGCACGAGGTTTTTTCTCTTTTACAGGCTCTCGCGGAGCAGGCAGTTCTTCTTCCTTGGACTCCTCTTCTTTTGATTCCTCAGGTTCTCTCGGTGCCCATTCTTCTTCCTTGGACTCTTCTTCTTTTGATTCCTCGCGCTGTACTATGCGGGGCGCTCTAGTAGATTTAGTCGCAGGAGGCGGTCTTGATTGAAATGAAGAAAGAAACTCAGATTCGGCTGTGGCGTCTCCTGTCCGCCTTATACTCGCAAATCTAGTTATATTTGCGCCCCTTGGCTTTCCATATTGTGATAAAAATTCCTTTGCTCGTTCTTTGTTTTCTTTCCACGCAACACCCTTGGCGCCCTCCTTACGCGGTGCCTTCTGTGTTTTAATAGCAGGAGGCAGCAAGGCAGGACTTGGAACATAGACGGGGACGACAGGTTTCTTTTCACGAATAGGTCTTTTTATTCTTTCCGAGAGAGGTATAAAGGTTTGTTCATTTGGTGCTGCGGCGGGTGCTTTTGGTGCTTTTGGTGCTTTTACTTTAGGAACACGAGATTGAAATTCATCTAAAAACGCTTTAGTATTCAAACCTTTACGCATCATACTTGCGTAGCTAGCAATATTGGGACCACTAGGCTTTCCAATTCGTGTCAGGAAATTTTTAGCTCTCTTTTTGTTCTCTTGCCATGTAGATACTTTATCTTTGGCTACGGGAGCAGGCGCAGCAGCAGGCGCTCTTTTTGGTGCGGGTTTAGGCGCAGCAGCATTTGCTGCACTTCCCTTTCTTGCTGTAAAATCTTCTATAAACTCGGCATTGCTCTCACCGCGCTTCCGTATCGACGCCAGCCTATTGATATTGATAGCTGAAGCCTTTCCAATTAGAGTTAAATCGCGTTTCGCCTCATCCCTCAGTGTCTCCCAGTCCTTCACGCCGCCGTGCTGTTTTCTTGTCTTTCTCGTATTCGCAAGCATTCTGTGCGCGGCAACCGTTGCCAGTGGTACTAAAACAGCTCCATTTTGTACAAGATTTCCCATCACGCTGGGAACAAACCCTCCCTTTGTGGGAATCGCAGGTCTTGAAAAGGAACCTGTAGCATGAAGAAGGTCATTCCCTTCTCTGAATGATGGTTCATACGCATTTGGATTTGTATAGGACAAAGGTTGTCCTCCACCTATTTTTTGCATCCCTTCTATCTACCTTAGAAAGAGTTTAAAAATTGAGGGCAGGGAGGGGGTCATGATTAGCATATCGAAATGTCGACTGCCGAACAGTATAAGCGCCTTACCCACCGCGACCACATCCTCGAACTCCCAGATACCTACATTGGTTCTGTGGAGACGCATGATGAGTTCTGTTGGATCTATGACGCGGAAAAGAAGAAGATGGCATATCGCAAGTCGGCGTTTAATCCTGGGTTCTACAAGCTCTTTGATGAGATCCTTGTAAATGCCCGGGATGCCCTTGTGCGTTCACAGAACGATACTGGGCGTCTTCCCGTTAAGGCGATTAGCATCAAGGTCGGAACAAATGCCGAGGGCATCTTTGAAATCTCAGTTGAGAACGATGGCGACGGAATTCCTGTGAAGGAGCATTCCGAGTACCACGTCTATGCTCCTGAGCTCATCTTTGGTCACTTGCTCACAAGTGGCAACTACAACAAGGAGGAGGAGAAAATCGTCGGTGGAAAGAACGGCTATGGTGCGAAGCTCGCGAACATCTTCAGTAAGAAGTTTACTGTGGAGACACGCGATGTTGGACAGGGAATGCGCTATAAGCAGACATGGACTGATCACATGTCCGTCTGTGGTAAGCCGTCCGTTCAGAAGGACAAGGCTACTCGCGGCTTTGTACGCATTACCTTCCAGCCTGATCTGACTCGCTTCGTAGGTCTCCAGCTTGACGAGATGACAAAGATCCTTCAGACTCGCGCGATTGAGCTTGCCGCCCTCGCCACAAAGGAGGTCAAGGTCTCATGGAACGACGAACTCATTCCCACGAACACCTTCGAGAAGTATGTACATCTCTTTACGAAGGATAGTGCGTCAGTTGCCTATGAGCGCTGCTCAGATCGCTGGGAAGTTGCGGCTGTCCTTGCCCGCAGCATCTATGAGGATGAGGAGAATCCCAATGAGAAGCATGTCAGTTTTGCCAACGGCATTCGCACTCGCAAGGGTGGAAAGCACGTGGAGACCGTCGTTCGCCACGTGCTCGGGGACTTCTGTGAACTTGCTAAGAAGAAGAAGGTGGACGTGAAGCCTGGTCAGATCAAGGACTGTGTACTCTTCTTCATTAACTCTACAATTGTAAATCCTTCGTTTGACTCTCAGACAAAGGATACACTGACAACGCCTGCCAACAAGTTTGGCTCGCAATTCAAGACGAGCGGCAAACTTGTTGAGTCGCTGATGAAGATCGGCTTGCTGGAGGAGGCACAGTCCATTCTAGAATCCAAGGCGGTCAAGGACGCGAAGAAGACTGACGGTTCAAAGAAGAAGACGATTCGTGGACTACCGAAGCTCGAGGATGCCCTCTGGGCTGGCACGGCTCACTCGTCTGAATGTACACTGATTCTGACTGAGGGAGATTCAGCCGCCACGAGCGCCATCACAGGTCTCAAGGTGGTTGGAAGGGAGAAGTGGGGTGTCTTTCCTCTCCGAGGTAAGCTGCTCAACGTCAAGGATATCAGCCAGGAGAAGTTTAATAAGAACGAGGAGCTGACGGCGATCAAGAAGATCCTCGGTCTCGAGCAGGGTCGGAAGTACAAGGACGTGAAGGCTCTACGTTATGGTCGTGTCATGGTCATGGCAGATCAGGATTTGGATGGGTCTCACATCAAGGGACTCCTTATGAACTTGTTCCACACCGAGTGGGCTGAGCTCATGCAGGGCGGCTTTCTCTGTTCACTCGCCACCCCGCTTCTGAAGGCGTCGCGGCGATCTGATGTTCGCGCCTTCTACAGCCAGGCTGAGTTTGAGGCATGGAAGGGCGGACTTGGAGAGGACGGCTTGAAGGGCTGGACTCTCAAGTATTACAAGGGTCTAGGCACGAGCACGCCAGCCGAGGCGCGCGAATGGTTTGAGAATCTCCATGAGCTTAAGTACGTATGGGATGCCTCAACCGACGAGAACATTTCGCTCGCATTCAACAAGAAGCGAGCAGATGATCGTAAGAAGTGGCTACAGGACTACAATCCGAAGCGAATGCTCACACCTGGTCCGAATGGAAATGTAGACTATTCACGCTTCATCCACGACGAGTTGATTCACTTCAGTAACGCGGATAACTTGCGGTCGCTTCCGCATATCATGGACGGTCTCAAGCCTTCCCAAAGGAAGATTCTCTTTGGTTGCCTGAAGCGCGGATTGAGGCAGGAGGTCCGCGTGGCACAGCTCGCAGGCTATGTCTCTGAGCACGCCGCCTACCACCATGGTGAGGCGTCACTGAATTCAACCATCACCGCGATGGGACAGAACTTTGTCGGTAGTAATAACATTCATCTCCTGACTCCTGTTGGGCAATTTGGATCTCGCCTCATGGGCGGTTCAGATGCCGCCAGTCCGAGGTATATTCACACGCATCTGGAGCCGATCGTCGATGCTCTCTTCCGCAAGGAGGACAATGGGATCTTGAATTACATTGATGATGATGGTTTGCTCGTTGAGCCTGAGACTTATCTGCCCGTGCTTCCGATGCTGCTTGTAAATGGCTGCGTGGGCATTGGCACGGGGTTCAGCACCGATATTCCGCCCTATAATCCTGATGAGCTGGTTCGCCTGCTGCGATCCAGGCTGGAGGGACATATGACCACATTCGAGGGCGTGGCACTTACGCCGTGGTGGTTCGGCTTCAAGGGACAGGTCGTCAAGCAGGACGATGTGACCTATCTGACGAAGGGAATCTACACCATGGATGATGAGAAACGAACTGTGACCATCACGGAGCTTCCTGTCGGTGTCTGGACGAAGGACTACAAGGCTTTCCTAGACGAGATCTGCTCAGGTGAGGCAAAGGGTTCTCTCTCCGATGATAAGAAGCCTGTACTGAAGGGCTTTGATGATCTGTACAATGACTTGGATGTGAAGTTCATTCTGTACATGGACAATGAGTACTATGAAGACATCAAGGCGGACCGCGCCGAGTTCGTCAAGCGTTTCAAGCTCGCGAATAGCTGGAAGACGAGCAACATGAACTGCTTTGATACGAACATGAAGATTGTCAAGTATGATTCGCCTGCTGCTATCCTAGAGTCATTCTATGGACCGCGACTCTCTCAGTATGAGCGGCGGCGGCTGATGGAGATGGCGCGCCTGGAGCGCCATATGTTGGAGTGCGATGCGCGGGCGCGCTTCCTCCGCTTCGTACTCGATGGCACGATTGATCTTCGTCGCAAGGAGGATCATGAGATTGTGGAGATCATGAAGACGTGTTCTCTTCCGCCGCTGAGTTCTCTGGAGACTCCAGACAACGTAGATGCGTATGAGTATTTGCTGCGTCTCCGCATTGATCGCGTGAAGGCTGCCGCAATCCAGGAGGCTGAGGAGTCGCTCATGACCGCGCGCATTTCCTTTGAGAAGTTGCGTGACACTACCGCATCTGTGATGTGGCTCTCAGATCTTGTTGACTTTGAGAAGGTCTGGACAAAGGCGAAGGTGGAGCGTGTTAACTTCCTGTCGGGGGCTGGAAGCTCAACCGCCGAGAGGCAGAAGAAGCGTCGCTTCAAGGTCGCCGCCTAGATAAATTGATTCAGCGGTAAAGACTTAGAACCCGCACTACTCAAATTCATCTCACGAGCCAACGGTATAGGCATATGACTTATATCTTGTATGTAATAATGATAATGATCAACGGCGCTCAAGATATGCGGCGCAGACCAATCAACCACTTTTTGATTTAATTCAACGACTTGTCCAGGCACATCGGTCGGTAGATTCTTCGCATACTGATAGTAAATGGCACGCATAATGATCTTTAATTCATCAACGGATTGGTCGTCGATGACGTATCCCTTCGGTTGGCTCTTCTCGTAGACCTCACGGCGAATTGCATTTTGTATTATTTGTATATTCTTGCCACTAAAAAAGCTTTCGCTCAAGGGACTGGACTCCCAATTTCCTCGTAACATATCACTTTGAAAATCCTTTTCGGCAGTCTTTTCGTATTGGTATCCGGGAAACGTTTCAGGAACAGACGATTCTTTCTCACTAAAGACAACGCGCCCGTTTTGTCCGTGATTGAGCGTCCAATCTGGATTTGTTAGCGGCAGTTCAAATGCTGGATCCTTATTCATTCTTCTCCTTCGTCTTTCTAAATTATTTTCTTTCAAATAAATATACAAATGAGTGGCTTGAAGCAAATTCCAAATGATGGACGTTTTTTTGTCCCGATTTCATCTCTCGCATATGCGGGCAGTATCAATGAGCTAAACAGAACGACTGGCACATTACAGACTGCGGCATGGTTGTTTAAGGACTATACAACACACACGGCTAACCCTGGTGCGACAGGTACAACTGCGACTACTGGCGGCGGCAGCTCTTATCTCTCATCTATTAATGGTCCGGGTGCTGGTAAGATGCGTGATCTCGGAAAGACGTATGTATCAGCTGGACGCACCTTCCGCAAGGTACAATTGATCAGTTATGGTACTCAGACAAATGGTGTCGGTGGTCAAGCGAATACTACACCTGATTCTGATTTCCTGACGGGCTACATCGAGCTTGGGTGGGAGGGCAATGGATTTCCTGCGCCTGTAACTCGCATGTAAATACTTGTATACAAACCTTTTTTTATGATTTTTAAAAAGCATAAAAAAAGAGATAGTACTAGATGGATTTCACGTTCCTACTTTACATCTTTTTGTCCTTTGTCATTGGAATCGGAGGCGCCTATGGGCTTGTACAGATTGAACGTCCTGTAGCAGGAATTTTATATCTGGTCGGTGCCATTGCGATTTTGATCTTTTTTGGTCTCCGGTGGTTTTCCGGTGACTCACTTAAAATAGGTGCGTCAGCTGTCACTTCCTGGCCGCCCGCAATAAATCTTTGCCCCGATTTCCTCAGTATTTATGAGCGGACAGTGAACGGAAGCAAGGAGAAGGTTTGTGTTGACTTGATCGGTGTCGCTACTCAGGGTGGAATCCAGAAGATGACTGCGCCCGAGCAGGCTCTCAAGGAAGAGTATGTGTTCCACTTATTCCAAGAGCAAACAGGCGCCACAAAGCAGGCTTCACTCTGTCAACACTGTAAGGATAAGAAGGTTACATGGGAGGGCATCTACGATGGTGTGACCTGCGTCGGCACTGGACTCGCACCTGGTTCTTCTGGAAACGCAAATATGTGTTATGATGCCTCTGGCAATGTACAGACTACGAGTTAAAGGAATTTGTGAGTCTTGATGAATAGATGTGGAGACCGACTCCTATAGAAAAAACAATATGTCTACATCCTGCTGTTGAGAAAACACTAGCAGAATGGATAGAAAAACCTACGCACCCTGCTGTTCTTCTGTATGGCGAACCTGGTGTTGGAAAGACAACACTCGCACATCGTGTCTACAGAGATGCGAAGTTGAAGCCAATTGAATTTAATGCTAGCCACACACGCAGCGGGACGTCGTTTCGTAAGATTTTGCTGCCTCTTCTGAATGAGGGTGGTGTAGTTCATATGATTGAGACAGGTAAACGTGGTGGAATTGGTATTATTTTGGATGAGATTGACGGTTTATCACAGGGTGAGAAGGGTGGTCTCAAGGAACTCTTGGATTTTTTGCGTTCGTGGTCTCCTGAAAAAGAAACCACCCCGATCATTTTGATCAGTAATACTCTGGATTCGAGAAATCTCATTCAGATTTCAAAACTCTGTATTACAATTGAAATGAGAGAAGCCGACAAGGAGTGTGTAGAAAAATGGTTGGGACGAGAGCTTGGCGCGGAGAATCATTTACAAATGGTTCATGGCGATTTACGTGTTCTTCAAAGACAACTGATCGGATTAGAACAAGCACAAGAAATTATTGAAGTTCCAGAAGGTATTCTTCCCATTTCGTGGTGGAGTCTTTGGAATGAATGGGATCCGTTTTTTGATTTAGATATTGATAGTCATGAAGCGAATTTGGCTGGGCTTGTTTTTGTAGAAAATCTGAATGATCGTATAAGTGCGGTCAAGGGAAACACGCATGAGAGTTGGAATACGTTTATGAGAATCTTTTCTGGATACAGCCGTAGTGATCGCGCCGATTTCTGGGCATTCTTCCACCAGTGTTGGAATTTACTGCCGCTTTCACAGCATATTAAGTTGAAGATCCCGAGCTTACTTTTATCTCAGAGTGCGCCGCTGCCTGAAGATCCCGAAGGGCTCATACCGAAGGTAGATTCTTTGCGTTATACACCCGTATTAACGAAACAATCTGCTATGTTTAATTCATGGAAGTTCCTGTGCGAGATCAGCGACCCTGCGGGAATTCCAATTCGCCTTGTGCCTAGTTTGTGTCATATTGAAGCGGATAAACCGGGTCAGAAACCAGATAAACAGCGGCGTTTGCGCAATATCGCGCTACAGAGTTTGCTCCCACCAGCTCCTTAAGAACTCTCAAGTAATTTCTTCAACATATACTGTTCGCATACATTGAAGCTAGGCGCAATGTTCCGAACATTCTCTCTCGGTCCGCTGGACTTACGCGTCTTATTCTTATTTTTCGCGTTCTTGATCTTCAAGAAATTGGCTACATTGAGCTTGGAGCCCGCATAGCGGATGGCAGCCAGGCGTTGTGAATTCGCTACACGCGGCGCCTTGCCCGTTGCGAACATCAAATTCGCATGAGCCGTAGATTGCGCGTTCCTCCAGGCGGCAGCGGCAGCGGCGGCGGCTGCCTTACGCGTGGCATTTCTCTCCGCCTTCGCATTCGCCTTCATTTTCTTGGTAAGTTCCTTTGCGGCTGATGCCACCGCTGCTTTCGCTGCCTTTGCTGCACTCTTCTCAGCGTTCTTCGCTGCCTTCAAGGTCGCCTTCGCGGCATTCTTCGCCGCCTTCTTTTTTGCCGCATTCTCAGCTGAATTCTTCGGTCTCGGCATTCTATACTATGCGTATTTTTTATGAATGTGTATCGGTGAGTTCATCGGGGTGTAGAAGACGAATCATTGAGAGCGGACTGCTGCGCCCAATACGATACGCCCGCCCCAGAATCTGCTTCTCCTCCTCATGGTTCATCGCATGAAGCAAAATGACATGGGTCGCGGCGGTAATATTGAGTCCAGCACCAGCCATGATGGAATTCAGAAGCAAAACGCGCGTCTCTCCCTTCTCAAATGACTTCAGTGTGCCATTGATTACGTCCTTATTTCCCTGGACCTGCTTGACTCTCACATTCGTGGCTGAAAGCGCCGATGAGATCTGGTGAAACGGATTATCAAACCGACTAAAAATGAGAAACCGCGCGGCGGGATTTTCCTTCATCGTCTCTGTAATGACTTTTAGCAGCTGATCAATCTTTTTCAGTGGTTTATCTTGGTGTGGTGTCGGTTGTGCGACGGGAACAGGTGTGGCAGAGAGAGCTTTTAATTCAGATGGTGTAATTGGTGTTCTACAGAGAGGGCAGGTCGTCAAGCGCGTCAAACTGGTCAACATACACCCACCACAGAATACACGACTACAGCAATTTGTAAGAATAGCATTTTGCGGCTCGTCAAAACAAATGGGGCAGATTTCATTCTTATAATTTTCAATACGTTCCTTGAGAGTCCGAATTTGCTCCTCGAGTCCATCGATTTTCTGCTTCAGATTTTTCAGAGCATCCTCCTTCGCCCTCGCAGTCGCGTACTCGATGGAACTCTTGAATTCATACGTTTTCCGTAAACGATCCAGTTCTTTGATGCGATTTTCCGTTACTGCTGTAATGAGAGTTGTTGAATCTTCGGACTTGACACCAAGAGTTTCTAAAGCACCCGCAAAATCGCCTGCATGAAGAAGCTGTCTTATTTCTGGAGAAATGGCATTTGCGAGTACACGTTGAACAACCGATGGCATACACATAATATTTTGTATGGTAAGTGGCGGCAAGGAAATGGATTCGCGCACATACTCCTCTCGGCAACGTAGAACAAGACGCCCCCTAAATTTATGATTGGTTCCCAAGAAATAGCGGAAAAAGTTCGGTGAGACCATGTAATATCTCTGGTAGACATAATACGAAGTCGCACTTGATTGATTTTTCCAAATGCGAAGTTGTGCCTGTAAAGTGGGATCAAAATCATTATTAGCTAGATAATGATTAAACATGCTGTGCGTAAAATAATGTACATTGTTTGGAAAGAGTAAATTGGTCCAACTCGCCGAAATAAACCAACTGAAGCGCGTATTCGGTAGTGGTTTTGTAGAGGCAATATGAAGAGTATCGGCTTCATCATAAAATACACGCTTCCAACTTATACGCTCATGTAGCATCGTTTCTTGAAATGCCCCATAGAGTGTATTACTGATAAGGACAACGTCTTTTTCTGTCATTTTATCCTTGATCCACTTTACCTTATTCAAATATGCCTTTGTCTTTACTCCATAATATGAAAGCGTGGTCTCATTCTGAATATACCCCTCCCACTGCTTGAAAAGCGTGTGCGGAACAACAATGAGACATCCTGCATTTGAGAGATCTGTTCCCATTGTTACATCCTGAATAGCATAGAGGCTATTTGAGCTGTTCTCTGTCAAGAAACTTGATTTATGTAGAGTATCTTCCTTTTTCAAATTTGAAATGTGACCGAGAACCATCAGACTTTTACCAACGCCTACACCATCACCGAGAATTGCGAATGAGCTATACAACTTGGCGCCCGAAATGTCCATACCCTTGTTCAGGACTTTCTCTTTTTGCGCCATTGAAAACAGAACAGATTTCTGGTGATTCCTCAAAGGAGTCTTTATGTGCGACGGTTGCTCGGCTTTATCAGAATCTGTTGTGAGGGAATACTTGTATACATCATTTAAAATACCAAGAGATTGATGTGAGTTTGTATGGTGACTCATCCTATTTCTTTTCACTTCTTAATAACTTTAGGCATCTGCGAAAAACTCACGCAGGGTTTTATCTTTGATAAACTCCTCTATTTTCAATGTTGTCTTATGAACAACAGGATTCTGTTTACCCGCTAAACGCATTTCCTCTTCCTGGTCTCTCAGTTTCTTCTTGTCAAACGTATTTTCTGAGTGGCTCATCACGAGCATGACTTTGCGAGGATCCAATTGAATCATCGGATGTTTATAGCCCTCTAAAAAAGACATTTCCTCTGCGAAGAGAACATTCTCATCATACTTATGTGCCTTTGCGTACGAGGATCGCCACGCCATTGTGCCATTCGTGGCATGTTTATCATTGTATGGACCAAGTTTGTATATGACTTTTATATCCGTGTAATACATGTAGATCTCTGTTGCTCCTGCAAGTTCTACTTTGGGATTTTTCTTGAAGGCAGTTACTGCAGCCTCCACGCGCTCAGGTACATAATAGTCATCGTCGTCCATCGCGACAATGATATCGCCAGTTGCCACTTTATTTAGAAAGTTACGTTTTGCGCCAATTGTTTTTTTTTCATCGGACGAAATGTAGCGAATATTCGGTATGTATTTTGCAGCGGTGTCAAAAAAATCCTTGACTTTCTCTTGACCATCGTCCAGAATAATCCACTCCATGCGATTCAGCGGATAGGTTTGTTGCTTATAACATTGAATTAGGTGCGGAATGAATCGGCGCCTGTTATATGTTGGTGTAATGACTGATACGAACGGTTGGTCTGAATCAGTTTCGGGTTTTTTGACCAGTGGCTTTACCATCTCTAGTTCTATATAGGTGGGCATTTTTAGACCTAGGTGAAAATTTGACGAGCGTTTGTTTAAGGATAGGCGCAATGAAATGCTCAATGTATCTGTGATTACAATAACCTGTAATCGGCGGCGATTTATACCGCGTTTAATCAAGATGTACAAGTCACAACTCTATCCGCCAGATAAAATGGAATGGATCATCGTGGACGACGGCGACGAAACGGTCGGTGATCTATTTACTGACCTGCCAAATGTTCGTTATATTCGCCTTGAAAAACGACTCCTGATGGGCGCAAAGTTGAATATCGCAAAGGCGGCGGCATGTGGTGACATTGTCGTGGTAATGGATGATGATGATTACTATCCGCCTGGGCGTATAAGGACTGTTGTTGCCGCCTTTGCGAAAAACCCAAAGATTCTCGTGGCGGGTTGTAGTAAAACCTACATGTATTACACCGATACAGGTGAGATTTACTGTGCTGGTCCTTATAATGACAATCATGCTCTCAATTGTACAATGGCATGGCGATCTTCCTACATAGGGGACTATGATGCCACTGAACCATGCGCAGTTGAACGCGCCTTTCTAAATGATTTTACCGAACCTCTCATTCAACTCTCTAGTAAAAATACAATTCTCCATATAATACATTCCACCAATACGTTCAATGCAATTCAAGCGAGGGACAAAGGGACTCTAGGTTTACTTAAGAAAACGGAACTAAAACTAGAGAATTTCATTGATGATGCAGAGATGCGCCAGGCTTTTGTAGCTGCGTATTAAAGTCGCGCGACATGTGTAGGTGCGTATTAAAGACGCAAGAAGTAAAATAGAATCAATGCTACTACTCCTGTTGACAGAAGACAACCAATTGTTTTAGGATTTCTACATGCTGGATGTATTTCGGGTGTAGCTTCTGCTATTCTATATTGATAGACTTGATTGTTGTGAATGATGTGTATTTCTTGAGATGGGGGTTGAATGGGCGCCGATACTGTTACAATAGGCGGAGTATAGGATATGGGCGATTGTACTACTACTGTGTGACATATAGGACATTCTACATGACCCTTATGCGTAGTATACTGTATCCAACAACTTATATGCGTATAAATTCTACAATTACATGTGCCACTTGAATATTGATTAAAGACAAGAGGAATGACTTCATCATCTTGTTTTTCTATTTCAAGGCAAAACATACATGCTTCCATTGTGAGTACGTTACTATAACTACTATACTATATTCTAATTAAGGGACCGTAGGATTTCTAAACATTAGAGTGATGGCGAGTTATAGGCTCAAGCTCTACTTTTTGTAAACTCGGAAAAACGTCACCCTTTCTTACACGGAGTGTGCTCAGGTTCGGTAGTGATGCGCGCATAGCAGCGCCAATATTCTGAGTTAGGCTTGTCGTAGCTTCAGGAACCGGTGGTAATGTACTCGGATCAAATGTTTTCCCAACGAGTGTCGCACACTCTGTCATGAATGCCACAAGTTTTCTCCTCGCAGCGGGGTCTTCTTGGTAATAGAAAGGAAACAGGAAAAAGGATCCAAGTGATGTCTCTGCCTTTGTTTGTGTAATAGGGAGCATCGTGTACAGTTTTGGCGCTGTTCCCAGACCAACACGAACCAAGTAATAGATAAGAACAAACGGGGCGAAAATGAATCCATAAATGAAAAAGAGAACGCGATATTTCACTTCGCGCCCAATCGCATCATTGGCGGCAAGCATACCACCGAGAACACAGAGTGTAAAATAGAAAAAATAACTCACAAATGTCATTGTATTATCCCATACATCTGAAAAGAGTTTTCCAGAGTCAAATGATTGATCGGCAACGGCGTTTGCCGCCTTGAGTTGATCATCTATTGTTTGTTTGTCAAGATTTAAATTGAAGGCATTAGGGGGCACCTTTGTTTTTTCAAGCATACGTTGAATGTCTTTCAGGATGACTGCAAGTTTAGCCTGGATTTCTTCTGCGGTTGTTTTTGTATCAGCCGTTTTATAGAATGGCTGAACGCTTTTGTGATAGGCTGTGAGATCTTTTATAGCATCAGGTGTGAGCAACTTATTCGCATCCCAGACTTTGATCTGATCAGGGAAAAGCGTGGCAAATTTATCCAGTATTCCATATTGCTGTTGCTGATTAAAAGTCTGATTTGCTCCCGCTGATAAGATATTCAGTGCTGCGACAAAGTCTTTGTCGGTATTTGAGGTGGTCGCGACAGCTTTCTCTGCCGCGGCAATGAGAGAATCCAGTTGCTTATTCGCATTTGCTGTCATCTCGCCCATTGTAATTCTATACGCCTTTACATCTGTAATTAACTTTTGTAGGTCATTCTGGGCTTTTGTGTTATTTGTTTGTTGCTCAGCGAGTGCCTTTTGTGCCTCAGGATTATAGGTCGCTGAATATAAAGCATTTGATATTGTACTCATTTCTATCTAACCTATTTACTAAAAATAAATATACTCTGTAGATATGGCGAGAGCGACTCGTAAACAAAAAGAAGACTGGATCATTGCGATTCCATCGTACAAACGCCCCGAAACACTGAGAGATAAAACTCTTACTGTTCTCAAAGACTATGGAATACCCGCCGCTAAGATTCACGTCTTTGTTGCCAATAAAGAACAGGCTGATCTTTACCGGGAAACACTAAAGGCTGGAACCTATGGTAAGATCATCATTGGTATCGTGGGTATGGGTGCGATCCGAAATTTCATAAGTGACTATTTCCCCAAAGGTAAGAAAATCGTGAATATCGACGACGATATTAAAGGGTTTCTTGAGTTTGACGAGCGGGCGAAGCGTCATGAGAAGGAACTTGTGTCCTTGAAAGAGGTCATACGGCGAGGATTCGCAGAGTGTGCTAAGGCGGGTGCGCGTCTCTGGGGCATCTATGCGGTTCCCAATGGATTCTTCATGAAGGCGGCTGTCAGCACGGACCTCAAGTATATAATCGGTAGTTTCTGGGGGTCAATTAATCCTGTGACCAAAGAGATCAAGATTACGCTGGACGACAAGGAAGATTATCAGCGTAGCATTTTGTACTACAAGGCGGACGGTGCAGTTGTTCGCCTGAACAATGTGTCCGCAAAATCATCGTATTACAAGGAGGCGGGTGGTATGCAGGAGGAGAGAACGAAAGAGCGTGTAGAGAAATCTGCGCGCTGGCTCGTGAAAGAATATCCTGAATATGCCACGTTGAATCCGAATAAAAAGAGTGGGTTTATGGAAGTCAAGCTCAAAGCGAATCCGAACGTTTAGTCTGACTCGTTATCTGATTCATTATCCGATTCATTATCCGATTCAAGTTCATTTCCATCTGTATCTGTCTTGGCATAACAATCGGGAGAATAATGCCCTGGACGCCCACAACGGTAGCAATTACCAGATTTAGTTTTAGTCTTCTTTACAGATTTAGTCTTCTTACACGAACGCTCATGTACACCACAACCATATTCTGTATCAAATGTTCTATCGCAATAATTACATCCCCATACAATTAATTCAACTGATTTCTTTACCTTTTTTTCTACAGTTGTCTTTACATTAGGACATTTTGTGGCAAAATGCCCAGCAAGATTACATTTATAACATAAATCTACACTTCCCTGAATCTCACGTTGTAAGACTGAAATCACATCATCTGGAAGATTAACTTGTGCGTATGATCCACCTCGAACATGTTCAATCCCATGTTTCTTCATTAAATCCTTTGTAATATTATTCTCATCATGAGATGTAAGCATTGCCTTACATTCTAGTAATTTTAGAGGCTTGTATTTATTTGTCCACGCAGATCCTTTTCCAGATTTATGCTCCTCATATCGCTTCATTATATCTGTTGTTTTTCCAACGTAATACTTCCCCTTCTCACATTGAATTATATAAACTTGCTCCATATTTGCACAGGTAAATAAAATCCCACCAATTTCAATTTTAAAACGCATATTTCAGATCGCCCATGCCACGTTGAATCCGAATAAAAAGAGTGGGTTTATGGAAGTCAAGCTCAAAGATAAGACCGGCTAGAACGCGTTTTTCTATTACGTCGTCTATTGCGTCGTCTATTGCGTCGTCTAGTTCTCTTTCGTGAAGATTTTCCGCCACTTAAGATATTTGATTTTTGAGTATTTGGTATATCATCAAACACAGCGGATATATATTCTTGATATATACGTCTACCCATTTCTGTTTTCGGAACATTGTGTACTGTGCGATATACTGTATTCACATTAAAATCACCAAATGCAATATTGATTATATCCATTTCTAGATCACTATGGTCATTAAATGAAGTACTTACAAATACTAAAAAGGAGCGAAGTGTGCGAATTGTGTCGGGGCATTCAGCTGTACATATACGTCCAATAATGTCAAAAAGTATAGTAAAATATTTTACGCTATATAATTGATAATAAGTCCCATCAGTATAGAATTCCAATCCATTATCTCTAAGATTTTGTGATATACGAGCACGTTCGGCATCGGTAAAACGCTCCCAACTCTCTTTCACAAGCCAGGATTTTGAATCTGAAAAATCACCAAGTGGTTTTAAAGGACCTATTTTTTGAATATAGGGATCTGTAACAACCGCATCAAAAAAGTCGGGTTCGTTTTTTGTACGTGCAATAGCAGCTCCAAGTCTTTCCATCATTGTTATCATATTTGGGGGTAAGGGAGTCCATCCACCAGGTGTTGCCGCCATCTATTCATCTAGCATATTTTTATCTAGAACGCGTTTTTCTATTGCGCCGTCTATTTTTATTTTTTCTAGTTCGGCTACCACCGTTTTTAAACGGAGTTAACCATCCAATAATTATACCTCTTGTTGTAAGAATACCCTGGCTATGGTGTTCTGGGTCAGTTGTTGTTATTTTTCTTTTAAAGTCAATAATGTCATCCATCGTAATACTAGTTTTCTCTTTTTTTGCATTTTCTGTTTTATTTAACAAAGTATCAATTAGAGTTTTTTGTGTTGCCGAAAGGGTATAAATGGGTTTTTCTTCTTGATGAAACCTTATAGATTCTAACTTTTCCTTTAGCTTCTCTACTTTTTCTTCAAATGACATACGAGAATCTTGTGATCTTGAGTAACTACTTACAGCCGCTCGCGCAAGTGTTACAGCTGGTTTAAATCCAGGTACAGCATTGCTCTCTAGTATTGCACCTAATCCCTCTTCTACTATACTTTCTAAGAGTTCAGAACCAAGTTTTAGTTTAAATTTCTTCTTTTTATCTTTCACTTTTCCACAACAATCATATAAATCAGAAACCGATCCTTGAAGTAAAGAAACTGTTATTTTAAGTTTTTCTAATTCTATTCGGGAATCATCATATCCCTTAGCTTTCCACTCTTCCACCATGTGATCTATACTTTTAGTTACTTCTGCTGTAGTTTTTTCATCATTTTCAGTGGCATTTACTACCGCTGGTGATGGTGGATGGTGAAACAAAGAACCAAGTCCAGCGAGCGCTCGTGTTGCCTTTTCTGTTAGACTTGATTTCTCTTGTTTTCCTGTTGGTTGTTTTCCTGTTGGTGGTTTTCCTGTTGATCCTTTTGCTGTCGGTGAATGATTATTTGCAGATAAAGGTGTAAATCCTTCTTTTGACATCTTCTATTTTATAGCGCATACTTTAATCCTCCCATGCCACCCTCAATGACTAAAAAGTTAATGTTCTCCACATAAATGTTCAAATCATATACATAGTTTGTATTGACTGGCAAAGGATGGACATCTACTTCAACCTGAAAATTCCGAATACGACTCGCATTCACGCTGCCACTCGGTTGCGTTGTGGGGCTCCCCAAGGCAAAATTGTATACAGGCACAAGTTTCAGGGGCTTTCCATTCAAACTCTTCCACGGCGTAATTTTTGTAAAATATTCAATCGGTTTCTCTTCCTGAATTTCATTTCCATCACAAATTACGCGGATTGCTCTCAAGATATCCATCTGACCTTGAGGAATAAAAAGACCACTTGAATATGCACTCGTGTTAATTGCACTCAAATTTGGTGTAGGATTAAAGGGCGGATTTGGGAAATTCCACCAGTTTGTAAGATTTCCAAAATCGTTTCTATACAAAAGACTATCACTTCGCCGCGGCACGAAAAGAAGACGCGTTATCGGGTTATGTGTTTCTAAGTCAAGAATTCGCCGATTAAAGAGTCCAGGAAATGGGTAATTCGTCACCTGTGAAAACATGTAAGAGAGAGGTGTTGAGGCAAATACGTGACGCTCCTCTTCCGTCAAATAAATGTAGGTGCTCTGTATGCGAGGATTCAAGAACCAGCCATTGAGAGCAGGAATGGTTGAGCCAACATCGGTCGCAAAAAAGCGCCATTGACCACTTATATCTCCTGATGTAACATACTCGGGTTGGTTATTCCGAATGAGAGCCAACGATTGTAACATTTTGTAGTCTGGAGCAACTCTATATCCCGAGACGTCCAGCAGCGTGTAGAGTGTACGTATCGGGTTTAATGTAATTTGTACTTCACACTCATGATACTGAAGTCCAACAAGGGGAAGCGCAAGAGACGCAAAATCAGAAAACCAGAATGAGAGGGGCACATGGATATCCTGCCCAAAGATGGATGGGCGATTTACCTGTCCTCCAAGTGGACTCGTACTGTCTTGGAAGACTGTCGGGTACCCTGTTCTATTCGTACCACCTGCATATAGACCACTCGCAGGTTCCGTGAGTTCGGGTATATCACCTACAAGTTCGCGCCACTTATCAAATTTATCTGTATCATAGTCGGCAAGTGCCTTTGCTAACATGTAGTTCCCGTCGAACTCCTGAATTTTCTGACCACCGATGAAAAACGCGGCATTCTGAATGATTGCTGCCCCTAGGTACCGCACCCACTGATACTGAATCTGTGTAGGACGATTATAACTCGTCGTGAGGTGTTTACTAAAGATGTCGGGGACACGAAATGAAAAATACATGTCGCTCAATAAATCACCACTGCGCTGTATTTTAGCTCTGACTTTAATGGGCTGATCATAAAATAATTCATTTGGTCCATCCATGAGCGTTGTGATTGATTCCTGTGAAAAATGTGAATATCGCTTAAATGCCTTATAGAAAAAGGTCATTTGTGGATTTCCACTCAAAATCACGTTTTGGGCGCCGTAAGCGATTAATCCTAGGAGACCACCACCTGTCATTCTTCTCTTGCTGTGGAAAGAGCAAAAGAAGAAGTACAAAAATACTACGTTTAGGCTGTATGGGTATAACTTGTTGTCCACCAGGTATCAGCCAAATAAGGAGGCATGTCCTGTGACGCAGCCATTACCTTCTTGCTTGGACCGACCGTGACCTGGCTCTGAATCTCCGTGTAAGAAAGCGCGTAGCTAAAGTATTTGAGTCCGCCGAGGTTTCCAGCAAAACTACCCTGTACTGTAAATGTCTCATGTTCACCCAATCCGGGTGTCGTAGATCCACGCACAATCATGCTATTCTGGCTAAATAGAATCAGGTCTTGGAAATTCTGGTAAGGCATGGATCCCTCAAAGCTGAGCTTCTTTGATAGATTTCCATTAATATAGATCTCGAGTGAATTCTTCCGCGCGACGATGGCACAGTGGAACCACTTCCGCACAGGTATATTTTCCACATCGCAGTATGTGTAGGGATTCTTGTAGGCATTCATGAAGACTCTCATTGTGTTTGCATTCTTCTTTATGAAGACACCAGGACCCAGTAACGGATAAGGTGTCGCATAGCCCTTGTAAAATACAGAGGCGAGCGCATCATCACCCGTAAAGGTAGATGGATTTACATACAAATAGAAACTGTACGTGAATTCCATGCCGGTTCTCTCATTGTCTGAAAACGGAATGAGCTTTCCATCTGGAAACTTGGTCACATCCTGGCGAATGACAACCTGCTTATCATCTGAGGATGCCGTATAGGGGAAAAGATCAACAACATGGTTTCCAATGTTCAGGAACGAAACATAGAGATACTCCACCGATATAAATAAAAGATAGACTAAGGTGACGACTATCAGTGCCAACAGGAACTGTGATAAGAAACTTTCACCCATAAAAATACTCGTTACTGATGAGGAGTCAGCTTCCATTCTCTAAGAAATACAGACTTTAAATTCAGCTTCCAACTTGTATTGTGCTCTTTGCGTAGGTTACATTCACCTGCGGTGTCTTGAGTGTGAGTGAACCTGACACATTAAAGATATTTGCGAGCCAATTCAAGAAACCACCACCACCTGCTGTTGTAGGACCGGACATATACATTCTGTAAATCTCATCCGGATTCAAGGATCTCTGTACAAAGGTTACGTCGCTCAGGAAACCATCGTAGCCGCCGAAGTCAAGCAACTTTGCGCTGACACCCTTAGGATCTACACGGTAGAAGGACGGCATGATACAGCTGCGAGCTAGTTTGCCATCCATGTAAACATCGCATGTCTTTCCATTCAAGATCACGGCGATATGGACCCAGCGTTGTAAGTCAACGGACGGCAGGTCGCAGAGAGGGTATGTTTCTAAGAGACCCTGATCCATCTGACCACCCGCAAACAGCTGCTTTACATTGTCCGTGCTCAAATTGGTGTTCTGTGAGACGCTCAGTCCGGGATCTACAGCCGGTTTACCAGACGGTGTTGGCGCCGCGGAATCACCAGGTGTCTTCGTGTGGACACGAACGACTAAGTTATTCTTGTGAACACCGAGACCAACAACGAGCGTTGAGAAGTTTGATCCGCGGATTTCCAGGATGTGTTTTCTCTGCCCTGCCTTGTCCTTCCAGCCCGTGATATAAGCCCAGAAGCTTGCAGAATATTCACCACCCTCGTAGGGCGGCGGGATATTATATAACTGAGACGCCGTAGGCTGGTTGGCGGGAACCGCGGCACCCAAAACTACAGTTGACTGTACAGTCGGCATACCATACAAATAATTGTACAGGTAATACAGAGCTGTAATACCGAGGACAATGATGATAAACCCGACAAAGTAGGATAGAACACTGCTCCCACCAAAACCAGATAAAACCGTTTGTTTCACAGAATTCAGAGTGCTCATACTTCTTCTGCTTGTAGGACTCCATTTTTTTTAGTCATACTGCGTATCCCAACTATAGAGAGGTGATGCGGGACGAACCGTAATTGGTTTTATACAAGCACCATTCGGACACGGATTCATTTTTGTAATGAGATCCATATTTACACTAAACTGCGGTTCGCCATTTGTATTCGTTACTTTCGCATACTCGATACCCACGCGTTGTAGATTGAGGCGCTCAGGGAATACACGGAAAAATGCGAGTTGTCCGTTAAGTCTTGAATCACCCGCAATTGGCGCACTACCCACTGAAGTATGGTCGAGTGAATACCGTGTACGCTTTGAAAGCACAATATCATTATTGTAAAATACATCAAAGCGCCGACCTTCACGGCTAATTGTTACAGCGATCCACTTTTGAAAGGGTAGCGGCGGCAGGGCAAAGGTTTCAATGGATGTCTGTTCAGAGGTTTTGTCAGCGGGAATTCCATATGTTCTGATAGCAAGTTGTGCCGACGCTTGACCCGGGCGACTCGCATCCGGAGAGGACACGATTTCCATCTTTAGAACATTGGAGACATTCAACAGACTATTGTATCCTTTGTGGTGGCACTGACTACAGTCCCTCATTACACATTCGCAGATGTTATACCGATCACTACTACACATGGGGTCACCGGGATTTGCGCTACAACTTGTCGCCTGACCTGTTTTCTGAAATGGAAGAACATTCACAAAAAATTGTATAGATCCCGTATTTCCTGTTAAAAACTGCTGCGCGGCTTCCGTGCTTGAAATAGGGGTCTGCTTTACAAGTTGAACCGGTCCTTCTATAACAGCACCACTTACAGTCGCCTTAGGATTGAAATAACCTTTATAAAATAATATTAAAACAACAATGACTACGAGTATTGCGATAATCCAATACCACATTCTACCAATGACTCTGAATTTTAACTAGAAAAAGAGAGTCAGTGATTATAGTTGCGAATCTATGTTGAGCACTGTGCCAAATCAGAAGGCTTAAATTTTGACGCATCAGGCAGCGGCGGCGGTATAGCGACAATCTCCCTCGCAAGGAGCGGACGTGCCCAATACGATACATCAAGAATCTTTACAGTTTGCTGGAACTGCTCGGGCGGTGGCAAGAATTGCGTCGCTGTTTGGAGCGGCTTACCCTTTAATACACGTGAACCAACAAAGCGCCCATTCATGTAGACCTCCAATAGATTGGGTAAGTAGACGGTTGTAACACGGAAAGGTTGTCTGATCGGAACGTTGAGTACCGTGGGGGCTGACTCAACAAATGTACCCGTCGCATCATTTGTAATTGCTGAAACGACCAGATCATTTGTATCATTTTGTAGATAGATTAACAAGTTGGATTCGGTGTAATTAGCCTGGAGTGTCTTTGTTACATCGGGTACTACAGGAGTCTTGCCGCGGTATAGAATCATTCGTTCCATGTTTGATAAAGATAGGTCCTTATCTATGAATACATCAAGTGATAAGGTGAAACCGCAGGGGAGCACGTTCGTAAATGTCGTGATTAGTGATGATCCAGGTGGCTCTTCTTCCCAGGCAATCTGTGAATCTGAAACACCTTTAGCCAATTTAATGTATCCACCATCGCCCGCTGAAAAGGAGAAAATCGGTGTATACGTGTAATGTACAATGATGAGAATCAGAAAGATCACAAACGCTGTTATGGACAAATAGAACAAATAACTAAATGCTGTTTGAACCATGGTTGAACTGTCACCCGTTGTGAATGACGGCAATGAAAAACTCGGTAAAATACTTTTTCCATTCGTAGATGCCACTGTTTGCGTGGGATGATTTCGTAATACATTTGCTAGAAATGGATCCATCTCCTTACTCCTGTTCTTCTTTATCTTTCTTTTTACGAGTCTGCGAACGAGGTTTTAGAGATCCCTTCTCTGGATCAAAAGCGATGCGCTTGTAATATTTGCGGGTCTCTGAATCCTTACACTTGATAAGTTTTTCCCTGAGGTAGCAAACGAACGAAATGCGCGTATACGGTTTGTCCGCGCCTTGCGTCCCTGTCGTAGGGTCATCAAGATGAACTCTTGGTAACTTCTTATTGAAGCTTTTGTCCTCGGGTGTCTCGTACATTGCCGTATTACAGTGCCATTCGTGTACGTCCATCGCTAAGAAATCACCTGTGCGCACATTGAAGCCAACGCCATACTGCGGAAAGAGTGTAGAGCCACCATGATACTTTCCACGTTCAATCACGCTCAGGTTTCCGAAGCCTTGACGAAAGTCTCCTGCGTCCTGGTGAAGTGCTGTGCGGAAATTGCGATTGATTGTGACTGAAGAGAACGCAGTATCTCCAATCTGGTACATCGGTTTTGCCGAGGCAACCGCATGTTGCTGCTTGTAATTCTCTGGGATGAGCTGTTTGAACGCCTCATTGATGGATTCAATGAACGGAATTCCGTGTTTATAATATTTGAAATATTTCTGCGTATATGATGTCAGGCGACACGGAAGACCCATAAAAGGTGTCTGCTCAAAATATCCAAGAACACTGCTGAAGACATTATTGTTTACGCGCATTTTACTGGGTTTTCCATTAATCACTTCGCGCGCAGACCATTTTGTAATCTCAGTCGGCTTTCTCTTTTTCCAGTACGCGCCCTTTACATCAATCGGTCCGGCTGCCGCACCGCGATTTCTTGACGGGGCTGCCGTGATGTAATATGCCTCCCAACCCTTTTCAATTAAGTCCTTGGGTAGAACATTCTTGCGGAATTTTGCGAGGAGTTTCTCTTTTCCTGTCTCGGGGTCCTTGCCGTATATATCCACATCTTCATCGTAGACTTTGACACCTTTATCATCAAAATAGGTGCCTTCTCTGGCTTTTATTTGATCGTTTGTCATAACTGGCTCAACCACAATCTTTTTCGCTGAGGTTTTAAGTGTACCTGTTGCCTGTGAGGGTAGTTGAAGACCCTCTTTTATTTTTGTCATTTTCTCGGAACTAATGTCCATTCTACTAAGAGTCACCCTTTGATACCCACCATATAGTTCCACCTGCGACGGCGGCGACGGCGACACCAAGCCCAAATCCACGCAAGATGGCTTTCATGTCGGCTTCAGCAAAATCGTCGGGTGTGATCACAGGGCTGCGACCTTGTGATCCAAGACGTGAATAGAAAGCGATAGAGTCAGCCTCAGTCACTCTCGGCTTTCCTAGCTGTTTGTTCACAGCATTATGTAAATCCACAGTCCACTTGAATAAATCTTCTCTGCGATCAAGCGATGGTGAAATAGGCTGTTGTTGTAAGAATTGTGAATAGTGTTCTCTACATACTGGACAGGGTATCAAAAATACAAGTGCCTCAAAAAATTCCTTTGCTGCCTTTTTCTGCCCATAGGAAGGCTTTTGAGGGTATCCAAGTGCCGAAATATGTATTGTGTGCCAAAAGAATGGACCCCAAACCGAAGGAGGAAACTGCATCTACTCAACGCTGTCAAAAAGGACTAAAGACAATCTACGAAGCCTGATTAAGAAGGATTATGTTTCATTTTACAAAAGGTGCTTGTACAAATTGTGGTCTTATAGGACATAGTTTTAGAGGCTGCTCTGCGCCCGTTACAAGTTTTGGAACTGTTATTTTTCGTGTAAATGATTTATCATGGAATCAGGCTGGCGTCCTCACAACAAATTCGGTTTCCTATACGGGGTTTGAAAACTATAGCTCAAAACTAGAAGTTCTGCTGATTCAGAGACGTGATAGTCTCGGCTTTGTAGAGATCTTGCGAGGAAAATATAACCCTATTGATATTGACTATATCAGAAAACAGATACATGGAATGACCAATAAAGAGAGAGAACGACTTGTCACTGTTCCATTTGATGAATTATGGAGTGAACTTTGGGGTATTGATGCGCGGACATCATCGCACTATCGAAACGACAAAGAGGTATCCAGGCAGAAATTACAGTTACTTCGCGACGGCGTTGATACGATTGACGGTAGGGTTTCATTTCAGAGTCTGATTGAACAATGTACTATTCATTGGGATACTCCCGAGTGGGGGTTTCCCAAAGGTCGCAGAGATCCTCACGAAAATGATCTCGCATGTGCCTTGCGTGAAATGTCAGAGGAAACGGGTATCAAAAAGGAACATGTAACTGTTATCCAAAATATTGAGCCACTCTGTGAGACATTTTATGGATCAAATCATGTACATTATTGCCACAAATATTATACTGTTTTTGTTAAGAGTGCCCTTAAGGTTGAATATGATGATACGAATCTTCATATGAAACGTGAAATTGGTAATCTCCAGTGGTTTACTCTAGAAGAAGCTCTACAAAAGATTCGTCCTGATAATATTGAGAAACGAGAAATTTTAACAAAGTTGACTACACTTCTACGATCCTTTTGCCCTGTTCTTCATGAGTAGGTGATTTATATTTAAAAATGAATCTTAACGGTAGATAGAGATGAGTCAGCCTGTATTTAAAAAAGTTGCGCAACTGCCAGTGGCTAGTGGTGTGTCACCAACGACACTCGTTGGAAAAACAAACGAAGAAATTTTGGATCTCTGGATGAGTGAAACTGATTTTGACAGAAGAGACCAAATTCTTGCGGCACTCAAAGATCGTAAATTATTTCCCGAGAGTGAGATAAATCGCATGGAGAGTGAAGGTGCTCTGTATCCTGATGTAGAAGATCCTCTTTTTATCCAAAAGTTGCTGAAAAAACGTGAATTTGCGGAAAATAAACAGCGATCTATGGCGGAAATCCTTGAAGAAGGAGAGGACTTGTGTGATCCAAATAAGGAATTTGAAATCAGCCCCGTTCAGCGATTCGTGAGTCGTTTTCTTTCGCCCGAAACCCCGTATAACTCGGCTCTACTGTTTCACGGTGTGGGTGTTGGAAAGACATGCGCGGCGGTCAGTACAGCAGAGGCATATCTGGAGAAATATCCGCGGAAACAAGTCATTATCATTGCCCCACCCAATATTCAGTCTGGATTTGAACGTACGATTTTTGATATTCATTCTATAAAATTCGGTGAGTCTGAGGATGAGGCAAATGAGGCGCGCGGATGTACAGGCAGCACCTATTTACGCTTATCAAATACTGAATTTGTTCGTGAGAAGAATCTTGTACAGGCTCGCGTTCAACGTCTCATGAGAAAGCGATATGCCATGTATGGGTATTTGGAATTCTACAACTATGTAAATAAAATCATGGAGCGAGTACCCAAGGGTGTTCCCCCTGAGCGCCGCGCCCAGATTGAGCTCCAAAATCTTCGCAGTATTTTTTCAGGACGCTTCATCATAATTGACGAAGCTCACAACTTGCGTGATATTTCTTCTGAGTCAGATGAAGATAATATAGATGCTCCTGCTGGCGGTGATGAAGTGAAGGAATCTGAGGCTGGAAAGAAACTTACACCAGTTCTTCGCCGAATCCTAGAAGTTGCGGAAGGAACGAAACTGATGCTCTTGACTGCGACACCTATGTACAATTCCTATCGTGAAATTACGTTCTTATTTAACTTGCTCCTACGTAATGATAAGAAAGCCGAGCTCAGTGATGCGCTCATCTTTAAGGGTGGTGTGATGACGGAGATGGGGAAGAAGCTCCTTGGTGATACAGCCTCAGCCTACATGTCGTTTATGCGTGGTGAGAATCCTCTTTCATTCCCTGTTCGCTTACAGCCTGAAGATGTTCCTCGTGTGACTACGTGGTCAACGATTGCGCCAAATGGGGCTACTATACCCGACGTTGAGAGAGAGCGCATGGTTCGCCTTCCACTCATCAAGGCGGAATTCACGGGCGACGCACTTCGTTTCTATGATTCCTTATCTAGAAACACCATTGAACAAAAGGGCATGGGAGTCAACTCTGTTGACTTACTCGTTCAGGCTGGTAATTGGCTCTTTCCTGGTGAGGTTCGTGTAAGAGAAGAGGGGTTTTCAAGCTGTTTTGATGAGAGCAGTCGCGGCTCTTTAAAGACATTCTCGGCGCGTAATGGACCGCCCCTGTGGTTGAAAGAGGATCAGTTGTCTGCGTATTCGCCCAAAGCTGCATTGCTGTTGAAAAGGCTGCGTACATCCAAGGGTGTCGCCTTCGTTTATAGTCGTTTTGTAAAATCTGGGGCGCTGACCCTGGCGTTGGCGCTTGAGGCGAATGGATATACACTTGCGGGTCGCGAACTGCCTTTTCTCCAGGATGGTATTCAGACAGAGGGGGGGCGTCAATGTGCGAAGTGCGCTCTAAAGGAGAAGGAACACAGAGGCGCAAGTCATCCCTTTGTGGCAGCCAAGTATGTCATGCTCACAGGACGCAATGAGTATTCACCGAATAACAAGCAATCGGTTGATTTGGCGAGGTCGGAGAAAAACCGGTTCGGCGATGAAGTGAAAGTTGTTCTTGGTTCACAGGTGGCAGCGGAAGGTATTGACTTGCGTTTCATTCGCGACATCTATGTATTTGATAGCTGGTTTCACTTGAATAAGCTGGAACAGGTTCTCGGTCGTGGCATTCGTATGTGCAGTCATGCTCTTCTACCACCTGAGGATCGCAATTGTACAATCCATTTGCTGGTGAACTCATTCCCTGAGTCAGCAAAGAAAGAGACAATGGATTTCTACATGTATCGTGTAGCGATGAGCAAGGCTGTTGTCATGGGTAACCTTACGCGGTTCCTCAAGATGAATGCGCTCGATTGTAATCTGAATCGCCAAGCCATCTATATCGAGGGGCTGCCACCTCGTCGGCAAGTTGATTCACAGGGGAAAGAAAGACCCGCTGTGAATATTAATGACATGCCCTACACGAGTGTCTGCGACTGGATTGAAACGTGTGACTATAAATGTGCAAAACCTGTGGATGTAGATGAGATGAGCGCCGATACAAGCACATATGATGAATATTCGGCGCGTTATAGAGAATCCACAACGAAGGATCGCCTTAGAGAACTTTTCAAACGCCAGGCATTCTATACCTATGATGATCTGAAGGAGGCATTTGCAGATCTTCCTGAGATTTCTCTTGTAACACTTCTTTCTGGCATAATAGATAATCGCAGTTTTCAAATACAGACTGAAAATCATAAGGGGTATATTACATTCAGAAACGGATTTTATCTGTTTCAACCGGACCGGCTCACGGATACTCGTTTGCCGATTGCCTTACGCGTGGCGACTTATCCTGTAAAGCGCGATGAATACACACCCCTTGCGTCTACTGTCGCTGCTGTTGAGGAAGAGGAAGGTGAAGAAGCAGAAGAAGAGGTTGCTGTAGAAGAGGAGGTTGATGTACAGAAAACACTCATCTTCTGGAATGAATGTAGCAAGTGGTTTTCACGTATGCGCGGCGGTGCGAAGGATGGTGATGTTCCAGCAACGATTCTTTCACTCATCGGGGCGCGATACTCAAAAAACAAGAACGAACTTCGTCGCATGAAAGAAATCATGGAAATGATAACGTATTTCTATGTCTCGGTTCATACCTCTGCCGAGCTTCTTGAACATTACAGGATGAGCTTGTATAAATATATATGGGATGAAGTACTAACAAATCCTGAACAGATTGCTATCTTTGGGGAATTGGGCGATGATACCGAATTAATGTCTGTGTGGGAGGAGCAATTTCTTGAATCAGATGGCACGATTGCATTCCGCACGTTGAACGCGAATACAGGAAAACTCGAATATTCCTGCGATGGACAGGCGTGTAGTGAGGCGATTGTTCGTCTACTTGAAGATCCTGAGAGAGATCCTTATCAAAATATAAAGGCAGATTCAACGAAGACGGGCGAAGTGTATGGCACTGTAAATTTCAAGCGAGGCAATTTCGTGTTTAAGACAAATCGTCCTGTTTTACCTGGTAAGAAACCCGATGTAGGATCTGAGTGTGGAAATGTAAGTACTGTGTCTGCTCATATTAAACTCATCAAGGAAATTGGTGAACTTGCTGGACGTTATGCGAGGACAACAATGGGACTTCAGACGGAAGTCTTGGAAGGGGCACGAACCTTTAAGAAAAATTCCAATAAGGTCTGTATGTTGACTGATTTGGCTCTGCGCATGTTGGACTCAATGGGTGCGAACGGTAAACGTTGGTTCTATAGACCTATTTCCACACTTCGCACAGGACACCGAGGACTATTACGTAAGTAAAAATTGACACCTAAATCCACCGTACAAGTAGAAAGCAGAATGGAGACAATAGCACTTTTTGAGGAAAAAATACCGATCACACCGAGGGATCTTTCAAGAGGATCGGTCAAGATTGAGGGTCTTCTTTCTGACAAGCTGTCTCAGAAACTGGAAGGACGATGCTCTCTACATGGATATGTAATTCCCGGAACAATGAAGCTTCTGTCAAGGTCGGTCGGTTACATTGAGAAGGGACGCAACACGGGTGATATTGTATATCACATTCAGGCGGAGGGGAACGTGATCTATCCGCCTGATGGTACCGTTCTACAAGGTGAGATTCTTCGCAAGAACAAAATGGGCATGTTTGTAAATTACAAGGACGCGATCCACGTGATTCTGCCCCGTGATCTTCACATTGGAAATGAGGAATTTGATGGTCTTCAGATTGGCGAGGTTGTAAAGGTGGAGATTAAGAAGTCTCGGTTCCAGGTAAATGATGAATATATCTTGAGTGTTGGCGTGTACTTGGGTAAGACAATTGCTGTTCCTTCTGTTCAACAACAGAGTGCCGCTGCTGTCGCGGTTGCGGAAAGTGAAGAAAATAATGAAAGCAATGAAGAAGAAGAAGGCAAGGAATGAGTGCAACCGCAGCAGCACTAACTGAAAAAGAGTATGAAGAAAGAAAACAGTTTTTTGAAGATGTAAAGAAACTGGTGGTCAGCGAACAGGCTGAAATCTACAAGATTTTAGTGAATGGAAATGATAAGTTCAGTGAGAATACAAACGGTACTCATTTTGATGCCAGTCTCATTTCCAAAGAGTCCTTTGAAAAGATGAAAAAGTTTATGACTTTTTGTCAAGCGAACAGAAAGGAGTTTGAGGAGAGGGACAAACTCATGGAGGATAGCCGTTTAAACATCGGCAACATAAGTACTGTAGACTAGATGGACCCAGTTTACAAATGGATTTCAACAAACCCTCATAAACATCACTTGCCGACGTTCAACACGACGACAAATGATGATACGGAAAAAGAAAAGTGGGAAGGTTTCCAAAAGTCTCTTCTCCCGCTCCCAGGTGCTCTCTCCGGCATCCTGTATTGCCTGGACCCCATGTTCCGCGAATCAACTCCCAGTCTTCAGAGACAAATTATGATGGAGAAGATCTTGGAGCTACAGGAACGTGTACCGAATGACCTCGTGGGACGTCGCTGGTCTAGAAAGAAGATCCTGGAACTCCTCTCTGCCGAGTTGGCTGAGAAGGCGCCAACAACAGAAGTCGCCCTTGAGGAATCTCTCTGTGAACTCTTTGCAGTTCAAAAGATTCAGATTTCTGTCCAAAACAAAACGATCAAGTTTTTTCCATCTGATATCCGTGTCTGGAAACGCGACCGCCCGGTCTTGGTCTTTGATTCCGAGAATCTCTGGGTTTACGAGAACCCCGAACTCAAAATGGGAAAGAGTCTTCACGACTGGATTGTACAGAAGGAGGATGAGAAATGGAACATCGGGTGGCCCGTAGCGGATGGAAAACTGGAGGAGCTTCGGGTTGCCCTGACAAAACTCAATCTTACACCGCGCAGCATGATGCCAGGTCAGAAAATTAAGAAGGATGACTATTCCCGTACACTAGGTCGCGCGGAGGCGATTTCAATTCTTTGTTCAAGGTCCTCCTAAAACTTGAAAGCGGCTCAAAGGGAAAACGCGATTCAAAAATAGAACTGGAGCTATGGAACTGTATCCTCCTGAACATAAGCTTCTTGAGACAATTGTACAAAACTGGGTTGAGCACCCCCTACGTGAGTGTGAAGCTACGTTTGGCTCCAAAGAGAAGGCAGGTCAGATTGATGGAACTGCCTTCTTGGCGGTTGCACAGAGACTCCGGGCAAAGGGTTATACGGCACTCCCTCAGGAGGATCGTCTGACTGTAACGACGCCCGATAACAATCGCTTCACTTTGTCAGGCATGGGTGTCATACAGCAATACTGTCGTGACAATCGTATGGCAGGAAAGCCGTATGTCGCGATTACCAAGGACCGTGCCTCAAATGACCCGCCCCTGGAACTGGATGACTATGACACAACTGTAAAGGTGCGCAATGAGATTCCTTTGCCGACTGCTGTAATTAATGACGTACTCGCGTCATGGGCTCAGCAGAAGAAGGCGTTTCGTCTAATCAGGCGTTGGTCATTTGAAGGCGACGGGTTTCAGTTTGACTTATCCATCGTGTACAGCACATTCAAGGATGCGAAGGGTAATTACAAGTGGGTTCGCAACTTTCAGGATCAGAATATTCGCGGTTCAACGCCGACGTATGAGATTGAGGTGGAACTGAAGCGCACACTTGAAAATTCTGACAAGGAAAATGCACTTAAATCGCTCATAAAGGGTGTTGGCGAGGTGCTTCGTGGTCTTCAGAAGAATACCCTTCTCATCCGTCGCTCCATGAAGGACAAAGTGTTGAATGCCTACAAACTCCTGACGAAGGAGGAGCGTTTCCGCGGCGTGGCTCCTGTGACACTGGAACTCAGAAACATGCTTGAGAAGAAGGAAGAGGGTGTACCAAGCCTATATGACGGATATAACGTCACAGATAAAGCAGATGGACTTCGTGTACTTGGTTTTACTGATTCAAAGGGCGAACTCTTCATGGTCGATATGGCACTCAATGTCTATCGCACCGGTCTCAAGAAGGAATCTTGTAAGGATTCGTTATTAGACGGCGAATGGGTGACGGTCAGTAAGGATGGAAAAGGAGTTCAACAGCTATTGTTCTTTGACATATACATCAATATCAAGGAGAAGGTAGATTCGCTGCCATTTGAGAAGGCGGAGGTTGAACAGACACGTCACAAACTTTTGAATAAGTGGATCACAGCGTGGAATGCCGAAAACGGTCCTGATCTTCTTGTAAAAGGTCTAACACCGAAGACGCGTCTCCAAGTATCAGCCAAACGCTTTGAGTTCGGATCTGCAGGCGATAAGAGCATCTTCCATAAGGCGGCGACCGTTCTGAAGAAGACTGAAGCCGAGGACTATGCTTACAACACGGACGGTCTTATCTTCACACCGAACGAGGCGCCACTTCCTGAGCGCGCTGGTGTAGGATTCTTGGAGCAGTTCAAGTGGAAGCCTGCGCACGATAATACAATTGACTTCTTGGTGACCATACAAAAGGAGGAAGGAAAAGAGAAGGAGGATGTCATTATCAAGGAGGGGACAGGTGAAACAATTACATTTAAGACACTGCGTCTCTTTGTAGGAAGTAGCGCGGACCCTGCGTACAACAATCCTCGTGACACTGTACTCTTTGAGCGCGAAATGCCGAAGTTACAGAGACCTGGTGCGAAGCGTGATTATAAGCCTGTCCTCTTCAATCCGAAGGAGTTTCCTGACACCGTTGCCAGTGTCTGCTATCGCGAACTCATTGAGGATCCCAGCACGAACCAGCAGTATATCAGCACGGACCGCTCCATGGAACCAATCCAGGACAAGAGCATTGTAGAAATGGCGTATGACCCGTCGCAGCTGCCTGGGTGGCGGTGGCGACCGGTTCGTGTTCGTCATGATAAGACGGAGCGATTCCAGCGCGGCATTGTTGGGCGCACACTGAACAGTGACATGGTCGCGGAGAGTGTATGGAACAGTATTCATGAGCCGATCACGGAGACGATGATTAAGACGGGCGCTGAGGTGCCATCTGCGGAGGAGGCGGTAGCGCTGCGGAAGTCTACAGAGGGGCGAGAGGGCGTTGCCCTTCGGTATGTGGAGAGGAAGGCGGCGGTCCAGGACTTGGCTCTCATCCGCGGTCTCCGCGATTTCCACAATCGTTATATCAAGGAGGATATCTTGCTTGACAAGGGACTCATGGGTAAGAATAAGACGCTCGTTGATCTCGCTGTAGGTAAGGCGGCTGATGCGCAGAAGTGGCGACGCAATAATGTAAGCTTTGTCTTTGGTGTAGATATTGCTGGTGAGAGTATTCTGAATGCGGATGACGGTGCCTATCGCCGCTATCTCAATACACTTGTAAATGCTCGTGGTGCGACAATCCCGCCAATGATGTTCGCCATCGGCGACTCTGCGAAGTCTATTGCCTCAGGCGAGGCAGGTGCCACGGAGGAGGAGCGCGATATCATGCGCGCAGTGTATGGACAGCTGGAGCCGAGTGGTCCTATTCCGCCTTACGTGACGAAGTATGGCAAGGGCAAACTGAAGAATGGTGCGGATTGCGCGGCGATTATGTTTGCGCTTCATTACCTGTTTAAGGATGAGGCGTCCTTCAATGGACTCCTTGAGAATATTCGCGATAGCGTGAAGGTGGGTGGTTATTTCATTGGCTGCTGCTTTGATGGTGAGGCGGTGTTTGAACTGCTGCGGTCTATCAAGAAGGGTGAGAAGAAGGTTGGCATGGAGCGCGGTGCCAACATCTGGACACTTGTAAAACAGTATGACCAGGAGGAGATGCCCGCAGGTTCCGCGGCGTTTGGCATGGCGGTTGATGTAGAATTTATCAGCATTGGCGCCTCTCACCGCGAGTACCTGGTGCCGTTCCCTTTGCTCACGGAGAAATTAGCGACGATCGGCTTGGAGCTGCTTGATGCTACAGAGCTGAAGGCGATTGGTCTACAGCATAGTACAAACATGTTTGAGGAATCATACAAGATGGCGACAGCTGCTGGTAAAAAGTATGACATGTCGGATGTTGTAAAGCAGTATTCATTCTTGAACCGCTGGTTTATCTTCAAGCGGAAGGGATCACAGGGCAAGCAGCCTGAAGCTGAGGCTGAGAGGCAAGGACCGTTTTCACCAAAAACACCCGAATTTGGTGAAGGTCCTCTGCCGCCGCCCCCTGCTGTTAAGAAACCTATGCCAAAGGACGCGATTCCGATTCCTGGCGTTGAGGGAGCGTATCAGTTGCCCATTGTGCCCTTCGAAGAGGAAAAAGTAGTCCCCGTACCGAAGCTCGCGGCTCCTCCTGCAGCTCAAGCTGCTGTGCCTCCAGCTGCTGCGCCTCCAGCTACTGCGCCAAGGAACACCTTTGAAATAAACGATCTCATCCAGTTTCACATTGACATTACACCCGTTGATAAGTTGAAGCTGGGCGATAAGACATCAATTCGCTGGCTATCACCCATTGCGCCGTTTCCAATTTCAGATGACGGTGTAGAGTATCCCAGTTTGGAGCACTTCATTGGTGCTATGAAGTACAAAGTGGCGACAAATCAGCCGAACAAGGCACCGCAAATCTTTGGTAGCGAGGGCTCTATCCACCAAGCCATGCTACGCAAAAAACTTTCCAAGGAGATCGGTGGAAAGACCCTGACCGAAGATGAGATGTTTGATCTGTACAAGGAAGAAATGGAGGCGATTCGTGCTGCGACAAAGCCTGCTGGCTTCAAGATACAGAAGGCGACCTACGATGAGAGCGCATGGGCTGCGAATAAAAAAGACGTTCTGCTTGAGGGCTTAACGCAGCGCTGGGAGAACGACGCGAGATTCCGTCGTATTGTTGAGGCGGCGCGCAATCAGGGTAAACACCTACTATACTACACGGGTGTTACAGGAACAAGTGACCTCGGTGGCGTGTATAGACCGAAGGAAAAGAAAATAGAAGGCGATAATTTATTGGCAAAATTGATTATGGAACTGGCTGGATTTCCTGGCGCTTAAAGTGAAAAATAGAAGAAATACAGAATAAAATGCCTGAACCATGGATGACATTATTACATACGAACGCGCACCCTCGTGATGCTGACATTCAGTTTGACGAGCCGACTCACGTGTATACTGTACAGGGGAGCAGTAAGGGAATCATCAGTTGTACGAAGTTTTTACACGAGTTCTTTGGACATTTCGATGCGAAGGGGGCCATCAGGAAGATGATGGCATCACCGAAGTGGACTGAGAGCAAGTGGTACAAGCCTGGTATCACTGCGAAGGAGATTGAAGAGCAATGGAATGCGAATGGGCGCGAGGCGTCAGGTGCGGGAACGGCGATGCACTTGGCGATTGAACAGTTCTTGAACGGGTCCGAGCATGTGATTCTCCCGCACATTAAGGAGACGACCGAGTGGCGTTATTTCATGAATTTCTGGCGAGAGCACGGGGCTGATCTGGAGCCTTACAGGACGGAGTGGGAGGTCTGGTCAGAGGATCACAAGCTCGCGGGTCAGATTGACATGGTCTACAGGAGAAAGAGTGATGGTAAATTCCTCATCTACGACTGGAAGCGCAGCAAGGAAATCAAGACAGAGAACAAGTTTCAGACGGGGCTACCGCCGCTTCAGCATCTGCCTGACTGTAATTACTGGCATTATACACTTCAGCTTAATGTGTACCGCTGGTTCTTGGAGAACTTGTATGGTCTTGAGATTGAGGATATGTACCTGCTGGTTCTTCACCCCGATAATAAGAATTACAAGCGTGTTCGTCTGAATCGCATGGATGAGGAAGTGGAGGCGATGCTCAATTGTCGCCTGCGCGCCGTGAAGGAGGGACTGAAGCAGACTGTGGTTCTGCCGCTGCCTGTAAAGGAGTGCTTGATGGATGACGATGAGTAAATTTGAACCCTTTTTTGCTTTGCTGCTTCAAAGCAGCAAAAATGTTACACGTAGTGAACCCAACGGCGCTGTGTCCAGAGTATGATACTCTAGACCTGGCGACCACGTACACTTTCCCCCTTGACCCCTTTCAGAAGCATGCTATCTGTGCCATGGAGAAGTCGCACAACGTACTCGTCACAGCGAAGACAGGCTCAGGTAAGACTCTTGTTGGCGAGTATGCGATCGCACGTGCTTTGCGGCAAGGTAAGCGTGTCTTCTACACCACGCCTATTAAGTCGCTCTCCAATCAGAAATTCCATGATCTGAAGGCGATGTTTCCCTCTGTAGGAATCCTCACGGGCGATATCAAGTTCCGCCCTGATGCGCAGGTCGTCATCATGACGACAGAGATCCTCAAGAATATGTTGTATAAGCAGAACACGGCGACGGCGTCGCTTGGGCTCTCCGCACTCGTATCCATGGACAATCTCGGCGCCGTCGTCTTTGACGAGTGCCACTACATCAATGACAGGGAGCGTGGTAAGGTCTGGGAAGAATGCTTCATTCTTCTGGATCCCGCTGTACAGCTCGTCCTTCTGTCGGCGACCATTGACAAGCCTGAGCTCTTTGCCCAGTGGCTCGGTGATATCAAGCAGGTACCAATTCACTTGATTAGCACCCAGTACCGCATTGTTCCGCTTATTCACCAGGTTCTTGTGGGCGAGAGCAGCCGAGTCATTATGGACTCGCGCGATGTCTTTCAAGGCGAGGCATATACCGGTTGGCTACAGTGGCTCTCAGGAAAGAAGAAGGAGCAGAGGGACCATGAGAAGCAGGTCGGTGCGCGCCGCCTCGGCGGCTATGAAGATCCTGTTGTTAAGAGCAGTGGTGGTCTCACATCCTTCATTCATCAGATGAACACGACCGTCGAACTCCTGGAGCGAAAGGGTCTTCTCCCTGGTCTCTTCTTCATCTTCTCGCGCAAAGACTGTGAGCAGTATGCCAAGCGTATCACCTCAACGCTGATCACGTCATCCGAAGGCGCAGCGATTGATCACATCTGGAAGTTCCACCTTCATAAGTATACAGAACTTGAGCAGATGCCACAGGCACATGCCCTCAAGTCGCTCCTCATGAAGGGCATTGCCTTTCACCACAGCGGTCTTCTCCCCGTTCTGCGCGAAATTGTAGAGATTCTATTCGGTAAGGGACTTATCAAGCTTCTCTTTGCCACGGAGACATTTGCGGTTGGCATCAACATGCCGACAAAGACCGTTGTCTTCACGGACCTCCAGAAGTATAGTGACGATGTACATGGTCTTCGTCTTCTGCGTACGGACGAGTACATTCAGATGGCTGGACGAGCCGGTCGCCGCGGCAAGGATGTAGAAGGTCACGTATTTTACCTACCATCGCGGGAGCCGATCTCAATGGGAGAGATGCGCGAGATGATGACGGGACGCAAGACCCCAATTGACAGTAAGATGGACTTTCACTACGAGTTTCTCTTGAAGACAGCGCTCAATACGGGGTTGGATTGGACGCAAATTATGGAGAAGTCCTATTGGTCACAGCAACGCAAGATGGAACTTGAAGATCTACAACTACAGCTGGAAGTGCTCACTCAAGAACAGCTGCGGCTCGGGCTTGATCAAAAAACAATCAGTGACTGCCGAGATCGTGAGGCACTTGAACAGACTCTAAAATCGGCTGTGAATGCCGCAAAGAAGAAGGCACAACAGGCACTTGAATCATGGAAGAATTCACACATGGGTGCGCTGTGGGATCTACTGTGGAAGCGCTGGGGTTCTTACAAGGCACTTTCTGAAAAAATACGTACTATGAGTGAAACAATTAGTTATTTGGAAAATAACAAGGGTTCTGTTGAAGCGAAGTTCACATTCCTGGAGCGCGGTGGATTTATGACAGCAGATAAAAAGCCAACATTCTGTGGTACGCTTGCCACGGAGGTGAATGAGGGTCACTCACTATTGCTCGCGAAAGCCTATGAGAAGAAGATCGGTTATTCGTTTACGAAAGAGGAGCTGGTATGCTTCCTTGCCGGGTTTCTCGGTGAGGCTGACAAGAACATGGAGAGTGTTTCACTCTCGTCTATTGGACTTTCACGCGAAGTTGAAGATGCTCTCTATTACACCGATGACACGGCACGTGAACTTATGGGAATTGAAGATCAGTGCCACGTAGCAAGTCCCGAGGGATACTGGACTCTACACGCAGGATGGATTGATGCGATGCGCAACTGGTATCTTGGCGAGGAGGCTGCGACAATTTGTTCTGAATACGGACTATATGAAGGAAACTTCATTCGGACTGTATTAAAGTTGGGTAACCTTGTGGAAGAATGGATTTCCATGGCGACCTATTGCGAGCATACCGAGGTACTCCAGCGCCTTGAGGGTCTCAAGGATGAGATTGTTCGGGGTGTTGCGAAGCCGCAGAGTCTTTACTTGCTGCTTTAGTCGCCCTACGCGTCCTCGACGCAATTCCTTTTGAAACATTTTTGTTATTGTTGGGTGGTCTGAAAATGGGTGGCTTTGCTTCTCTGGCAGCCTTATTCGCATGCTGTTGTAAATTGTTGCGATGTGCTGCTAAAGCGGCTGTATTTTTCAGTGTCATTGCGCCACGTCGTTTTTCGAGGCGTCGCTTCATCTCCAGAATTTCTTTGTATGTGCGAGCACGCCGATCTCTGAGGAACTCTTCGATTTCTTTTAATAATCGATACTGTTTTTCATTGCTTCTTAATCTGTTTTTTAATATTATAACAATATCAAGTATTGTTATTTTTTCTCTTCTTCCATCATTATTTATTATTGCTTCCGCGTAATTAATAATTTTAAGATTATCATCAAGTGCCTTTATAAAATACCTTGAATCCAACGTGCTAAATGACTTTGCAAATGCATTTCTTAGTTCTTCTACTTTTGCAACATTATTCATTCTAAAACTTTCTTAGAATTAAAAATGAAAGTACGATAAAAATAACGATACATAATCCAATACAACTATAAAGACACTTTGTACTGCATCTGCCATCTCGGGTAAATGGAAGAACTGGCTCGGGGACAACTGGTATTTGAAGTGGTGCTGTCAAGGTAAGTCCCATATGAAGAGACCGTTTTCCGCAGATAGGGCAATCATAGTCACTTTTTCCTTGCTTTATCCATTCATTCCAACAGGGTGCGTGTACACTGAACTTACATCCACAGCTTCTGAGAATAGTTGAATCAACCAGCGGTAATTCTACTGTGTGAATTTCAAGGCAAACAAAGCAAGTCGGGTCATCTTTATTAAGTTCTGTGAGAGAATTTGTGCTATCTGACTGCTTCATTAGATTGATTTGTAAATTATTCTTAGGTTATAGTAAATTGAAAAAATATATTTAATATATAGAACCAAATGCACAGTGTTTATATGAGTCTCTTTTTGGCTGTTCTTTTCTACGCTTTAGTACCCGGTGTTCTCGTTACTCTCCCTCGTGGCGGCTCAAAGATGACAGTTGCGGCGACGCACGCGGTTGTTTTTGCCCTCGTTTACCACTTCAGCCACAAGATGGTTTGGCGTTATCTAAATGGCTATTAAGATTTAGCACGAGGCGACGTTTCCAATTTGGCTGTGTCATATCACAATAATACCGTAGGCGAACAACATCACCAACACATACACGAAAGGTTTCAGATTGATCCTTTCGTGTAATCTGTAGTGTGTGTTCAACGAGAGTCCCCGAGCAACGCAACTTGACAAAGCGATTCCATGTAGGCACCCAGACGATAAGTTTCCAGAGTTCATTCGCCGCGTGTATTTCCCGGATTTCACACTCTACAGATCCAGATGGCGCAAGTGAAACCTGTTTCAGGAAGAAACAGTCACGTTCAAACGATTTTGACTGTTTGTTTCTCTTGTTGAGATGATGTAATAGGAGTCCACTTGGATTTGCCAACGCTGCTCTAGCGTTCAGAATCTCTTGTACATGACGCTGCGCTACCAGATCAGCATATCGACGAAGAGGAGATGTTGCGTGTGTATAATATGCGTTGAAGTCCGAGTGCTTTCCTGCGCCTGGAGTTGGTACGTAGGTTGCGGCTTCAAACTCACCCGGCTCCCTCTGCCGCAAAAGACCACGATTCTCAAGGCGAAAGAGTTCAGCCACTTTCAAATTATACAAGATCATCATTTGTTCCACCCATTCATGGGAATCTTCAGACGGTGATCCTTTGAGAAACGAGGCAATTGCCTGAACTTGGGTTCTTGGAAATCCCTCGGTGGCTTGGAATTCTTCATAACTGTATGTTTTGTCATTTTTCAGAGTACATTCTTCAAACTTGAACTCCGAAAGAGTTGAGCCGTTCCAAATGGATTTGAGTGCCATTCCCTTTCGCTCTTGCCCTGGAAGAAGAGAGCCGTAGTCTTCTGAGAGCCAACGGGGGAGCATGGGTGCTACAGCTACACCATTGTCATAAAGCGTCTGTGCTTGTCTGACGGCAATTATATCTAATGTGGAATTTGGTGGAACAAGATCTGTAAGATTTGCGATTGTGATTGCGAACTCATACTTACTGTCGTCTAGAGGACGCAATGTAAGTACATCATCAATGTCTTTACATCCATCAGGATCAATATTGAATGTAAATCCTTCCAGGCGTGGAGCAGTTGGATGCGTAGTAGGTATAGGAGCAAGTTTAGCTGTTTCTTTTTTCCATGGTGCGTACTGGTATTGAAGTGCGTCGTATTCTGCCTTTGGATCACCTGAATTTCCAAGAAGATGCATCAAATTTGCGCGCGGATAGGTCTCTGAGGGAGCCCATGAATCAAAACATACGATGGCGATTTTGTTTACACCTTCTTTTGATGAGCAACCGACGCGCATTGGTGGGTATGATGTATCATAGGGATGAAAGAGGTAGATTGGAACATTCTTCGCAGTGTAGCCAAAGAGGTACTTGCTCTGAATGTGGAGAGTACCAACAAGATGTGGTACTTCTCTTGCTGACCTGAGTGCGACGATACCGTCTACAAAGGAGACTTTGTCGCCCGAAAGGCAGTGTGCGGCTGTTTTTGCGCCATCAAATTCATGTAGAACATGTCCAGATTCTTCATCAAGTATCTGGAAATGCTGATAGTCTTTTGTTGAGAGTATCATTTTGAGTACTACTCGGGTAGGGTGTTGGCGGATTCATTTTTACTTTCCTCAGTGGGTCTCTGTAATGACTCGTATCCTTCTGCCTTTACTTTTGATTCTGCCTCTTCGAGTTCTGCCTCCCTGATTAACCGAGCGAGTGTCTGTTGATTCTCTTCAAAGTCGGGTCCTGGAACGGCGGATAAGCCGCTCGGTCTGATTTTGAGTGTCTTGAATTGAGTGTCTAATTTTGCGAGTTCTTCTTCTTCAACTGGAAATGAGATATCGTATTTTTGCCGATCTCCTTCCATGGATCCGATTGTATCTTCGAGCTGGGTGTCGGCAGTACGTAGATCTGCGAGAGTCTTTGCGACTGTCATCATTGTTTTTGTCTTGGGCTTTTCTGAAGGCAATATGGGGGCTGAAGGTAGTTTTGTCGCTATCTTGAAGACGCGCTTCTTTGATTGTACTGGCTCGGGTTGAGGTTCTGGTGCTGGCTCTGGCTCTAGTTGAGGTTCTGGTTCTGGTTCTGGTTCTACCTTTTGCTCTTCATTCTCGTTTTCATTTTCAAATTCAAACAGAGGAGATTCATTTTCTTTCTCTTCCTCATCCTCTCTTTCCTCAACCGTCGCAAGTTCTTCTTTTGATTCCTCAGGCTGTTGAACTGATATAGATGGTAATTCTTGTTCTGGTTCAGGTTCTGGTTGTTGCTCTGGCTCTTTGGCTTCTTCAACTGGTTTTGTCGAGGCAATCTTAAATACACGTTGCTTTGGCGCCGAAAGCAGTGGCGCTGAAGGCAGTGGCGCTGAAGGCAGTGGTGCTGAAGGCAGTGGTGCTGAAGGCAGTGGCGCTGAAGGCAGTGGTGCTGAAGGCAGTGGTGCTGAAACAGCAGTTGCGGCGATTTTGAATGTACGCTGTTTCTGTACAACAGGCTCAGGTACAGAAGGTGCGGTTGCGACTCGTGGCGGTACGACTACATCTGCCGACGGCGGTTTGCCAGACATTTCCTCAAAAAACAGCGGTTGTTCCTTCTGTTCAGTAGCCCAGTCCATACGTAATAAATTAAACCATGCCGATGTATTTTCGGGCACAATATATTGATCTTTATCCTTTCCTAAGACGACCGCGTCCTTCAATGTAACAAGCGCTGATACTTCTTTCTCCATCAATTGCTTTCTTTTTTCAGGAAAACGTAAGAGTTCATCAATAATGCGCAGAACAAAGAGTTGAACCGCATTTACCTTGCGCCCACCTATATTTATCTCCCTTGGGCTATGTAACAAACACTTTCCTTTTTGTACACGATCAGCTGTTTGTCTCCATACACACCGCCCAGAACAGTTCGCTTCCGCCCTCAAGATACAATCTATACGCAACAAGCTTGTAATCTCTTGTCTCTTATACCCATCGGTGTAGAACCAACTCTGAATATCAGTCCCCAGTAAAATAAAGAGACGTTTTCTCTTCTCAAAAAGTGGCAGGTCTTTTCTAAAGAGTATCTTCTCAAGACGCGCTCTCATATCCTCTTCTGGCGAAGAACTAATCCAATTTCCAAATGTATAGCGCAAATGCTGGTAGATTTCATCCATATCGCGTTGTTCCGCTAAAAGCAGTTTCTCAGGCTGCTGATTCTGATTTTCCTCGTCAAAATAGATGCGCTTATTGATAATCCACTCACGCTCTGACTCAGAAACAGTAGGCAGTTCAGCAATATCTGCCTCTGATTTTGGCTGCCCAACAGGTATATAAATGCCATTTCTAAGCTGAAACGCCTTCAGCTGTCCGCCTTCTCCCGCACTTGTTACCTTTCGTAAAATTTGGTATCCAGGATAATTGGGAAACTCCGTCGCAACCACATTTTTGAAGAAGGCATATACATCATCTGCAGGCGCAGGAGTAAAATCGTCCCAGTCCAAATGAATTTTTAGCCACATGTACCGAAGATTGCCATCATCTACAATTGGAATACTAATCAGATTTCTGTTCTTAGGTAAACGCAGTGTAATGGCAACGCTGTGATTGTAAGCATCCTTTACAATGCCGACAGGATATGCCTTTTTTCCAAGCTTTGTGACAACTTGGTTCGGGGTCAGAACAGCATCGCTGCTTACACCCTGCTGACTGGTAAACATCGCCTTACCGCTCGTGGCACAACGAATTCTGAATTCATTGACCCGTTTTCTGAGAATCGGTGCCCATTCAGCCTCCAGTGCCTGCTGGAAACGGATCTCTGATTTGTGTTCTTCTCTCTGGGTAGGGCTTGCGCTTCTGTTTTCTACGTAGAAGATCGGCTCCCAGATTCCCCGCCAATCATGTAATAAAATACCGATATCACACTTATCATGCTTCTCAATGTCATATCCATAAGGCGGACTACGAACCGTCACTTCATTCTTCTCTGAAATGTCAAGTACCATGAAGACAATGCCACGTGGCGTTAAGAGACTTTCATCCGCCAGAAGCTGAGCAAAATGCCGATATTCCTTGAGTTTTGTATCTTGTTCAAGATAATCCATGAAATTATGATAACTCTTGTAAATACGCAAGATATACTCCTCATTATTGGGAGTCCAGTCAACTGGAAGATTTGATGTCTTTGATGATGCCCAATCCTGTAAGTTTAAGTCCTCAGGCACGGGATAATCAGCCTGGTAAAACTCGAGCAGTAAATTGCCATAATTCAAATGAACAAAGATCTGTGGTGTAATGACTTTCTTGATCTCCGCCTTTACGTCATCAATTGTATTTACGTGAGGCATCATATACGGCGCCAGTGCAGCCAAGAAGCTGTCATTCTGGTATCTTTGCTGATTCTCTACACCGATGCGCAGAAAACCATGTGAATTCGGTTTCAGTTCCATACGATTGAAGTCGCGCGAGACCATATTGATAGGATTCTGGTTGAAAAAGGTGTCAAGGACTGCAGGTAAAAGACCAACTTGCGGTCCCTCGCGGTCATTCATTTCAAGCGGAAACTTTTCAGGACCGAGAATGTACTTCTTATATGCTCTTCTCAGCGTGATCTCATAATCCAAGAAAGGTTGAGCTGCCTGTTGCTGTACAACGGGTGCTGGTTGTGATTTTTTAATCGCTGTTTGAAAGGGGGCGAACGGTTCAGCAGATGCCTGGATTGTTGACTGAGGGTCTACAAAACAGCACGGTAGGAAGAGACCCTCTTCAGGATGAGACTTCTTCTTCAAGAAACCAATGTAGACGTGTTTCTTATTATCCGTTTTCGGCTTCACTGTCTTAATGAAGACAGTCTCATTCTTAGCTGGCACCTTTCTATTCTTGATTTCGAGACCGTGGCAGAAGGGACACGTGCGCGGCGACTTTTCTCTGCCTTCATAGTCGAACGTGGAATTAAAATCTTCCTTAAAGATTACAATGTAGTCGCGCACACAGAAGAGTTCGCAGCAGATGTAATAATTGCTGCGAAGCGTATCTGAACCATAGACGAGGACATTTACATATTCTCCTGAATCGGGCGCCTGATCTTCAAACGGTTCCTTTGTTTTGGGATCATAACCATGACGTACGAATTTCTCATCACCGTACACTTCAATCATCGCATCATACTGTTCCTGTGACATGACAATAGGCTGTCTTGTGTCATTCGCTTGGCACATTGTAGCATATTGTTTTACAGAAGGATGTGTCTTCTTATAGTTGAAAAGGCGGGCATCAGCTTCTTGGAGTTTGCGCAAAAAGTAGTTCGCGAAAGTTTTCTTTCGTTCTGACTCTTCCTCGGGTGACTCCTCTTGTACATGTTGCCCAAATTTCTTCGTTGCCGGTGCTTGAATGACCTGTGATAGTTCCTTTTCTGGCGCGACCTTTTCTTCTTCTACACGTTCTTTCAGTGTGGGTGAGACGGCACCCTCGTCTTCACCTTCACCTTCACCTTCACCTTCAGCGAAAGGATCAAACATAAGATCAGTCGCCCAATCTGGAACCGCCGAGGCTGTAGGCTCTGGCTCAGGCTCAGGCTCTGATTTTTGTGTTTGGGCTTGGGCTTGTCCTTGGATTACTGTCTCTGCAGCTCCAACAGATTCCAATAGAGCCTCAGGTGCATAGAGTTCATCATTCTTTGAACTTAACAGAACTGAAAGGAGTGTAAGTACACGCCGAAAGACTATGACAGAATCTATACCATACATGTGGAACGAATAGAAAGGGTGTTGAGCGAAGATCGCAATGTCGATACCCTTATTGTACATACTTGTATAGTCTTTCGTATCTGTAGCAGATGTCGCTGTCATTTCCGCTGATCTCTTAAACCACGCATCTACGCGTCTCTCGGCATCATGCCTGTTTAGCTGAAATTGATGTATAACATCATCTACATACGCCTTAGGATCAATGATTCCTTCTTGTAGTCGCCTACGAGCGAGTTGTGTTAAGAAAACATTAATACGATCTTCTGTAGCAAAATTGCTGACAGCTTTGTAACGAATCATCAAGAGTGGCTGATCACCAGGAAGAGGAGTAATTTCCTGGAAAAAAGGGCTCATTACATGTAGACGCCTACGCAGATCCTCTCTCTTGATCGCGGGTTCATCGCGTGAAATGCGAATGCCGCAAATTACAGTCGCTTCACCGATTTCAGGTGAGCGATCATGTAGATACGTATCGGCGATCGTTTCATTGAGATAAGTGGAAAAATCAACGAGATCCGAGCGCGGGTCGAACTTTCTCAACATCTTGGGTGGCTGTAAGATGTAGTCGGCTGTTGTATCCTGGTAAAGACGCAGTGTTCCGTAGAAGGCAGGTGTTGAGCCCTGTGTGCTACGAATCATTGATTTTACAAGAAGGAAATCGTTGTCAGGTGTAGGATTTCTTTCTTCAGCCCACTGGAAGAGGAGCTTAGGATCAGATATATCAGGTGTCTTAATGGAGCCCTTGATTTTGAGTTTCGTAACAGGTGTGCCATCTGCGGGAAGGAAACGAAGAAAGGGGCGCGTCTTTGTGGCGGGAATTTCATAGAAGAGATTCTCAAGTGAGCGGCGATCCTCGTCGGGCGGCTCTGACCATACGAGGCGCAGGTAACGAATACCTGCCATTCTTATTTGAATGAGTTTTGATTCCTTTTCTGTGAGCAAGATGTTATAGAGTTCCATGAGAAGATCGGTTTTTTCTACATAGGATTTGTAAGCAACTATCTCATCTTTCTGGTCATCTGTGAGTTCTCCCCTCAGTTCAGCGGATAGGGTAGGAAAATAAGGTTGAATAAATCCATACCACTCCATTTCAGAAAGAGGACGCGGTGATACGATTAGGCGATCTATGTCCTTATATAAAAAAAGATGAAAGGTAAAGATTGGTTTTTCACGTGTCTTGAGAATTACATCTTCAATTGTCATTCGCGAGTGATCATTGAATCCAATTACCTTTCTCTGACCTGATGTAGATACAAAGCGCTGATCAATTCCCTGCGCAACACGGCGGAAAGGATTTGTAAGAATCAGTTTCTGATTATTTGATGTCCACAGAAAATCAATCGGTACATATTCAGTATTAAGTTTAGTTTCATCATCAAGCGGAATCATGAGAGTTTGGTAATAAGGATGAAACTGAGGCTGATTCATTTTGTTAAAAATCATTGTCTTGATTTCCTGAACCGTTTGAAACGGGTAGAATGTATCAAGAATGATACTCTGACCAGGGTCTGTAACTGATGAAAATAACATAATTTTTAGGCGTTTGTCCTCAAATGGTTCTCGTAATGATTTCAGATATTGCGGAGACTCGTTAAGAAAAACACTTAATGTTTTTTCAAGAGGTGTTTGGCTTTGAGTTTCGTCTCCCATCTACTACTGAAATGAAAACATTTTTCCAATGGATTGATCCGCTCCATCTTTTTGCGGATCATAACGCGGTTGATCTGTGATTTGTACACCACAATAGGCGACGGGGTGGCTCTTAAAATCCTGATAGTGGTATACGCCTATTTTTTCGGCTTCTGCGAGGAGCCATCCAAAATTGTTCCAGAATTCAGGTTCATGTCCCACTGATTTTGTAATCATGTGTGCCATTTCATGGAGGGCAACAAACATCATGACATTTTCATCAACAAGAGTTTCATTACCTCCCGACCTTTGCCGTAAGCATAGATGAACTGATTCACCTTTATTTACACTAAAACTTGTGTGTTCTTCATCTGGTGTTGACTCAAGTAGTCTCTCAGGGTCGGGTTTAAAATTTCGCATAAGTTGTATCACTTGCGTTTTATCGGGAAAAGTTGCTTCCAGATGCATATACAATTTCTTCATACTGATGCGAACCCGGGCAATTAAATCAGCTGCCTGTTGCTTATCAGACATATCGCGCACACGATATGTTTTTCCATCTACTTTACTCTGAACTGAGACAAGAGGATATGAACTACCAATTCCTAGTTTGCTTTGTAAACTCTGAATAGCACTTTGGAAATCTGAAAACATTCTTTTTCTCTAGTAGAAGAAAAGAATGTCTGCTGTACCTTTTAAATTACAGAAGAAATATAACAAATATATTGAAAATCGGATTGATAAATTGATGAGACATGACGAAGTGCGTATAATGGAATTACTTGAGAGTATTCAATATGGGTTGGGTTATTTTATTATTGGATTTTTTCTTGGTGTGGCGACAGACATGTTATTTCCCGTGTATGATTCTAAGAAGGATTCATTCACTTTATTTTCAGAAGTCTTTCTACAATGTATTACATTAATTGTTGTTGTTTTTTACTGTAGAAAGATTGTAAAACTGATGCCTTTTGCATTTGCATTTAATTCTAAATATAGGGTTCATGAATCAGATGAATATCACGGTGAAATTATGATCGCAGTTGTTTTGATTGGTGTACAGATAAATTTAATTAAGAAACTTGATTTATTGAGTAAAAACCTATATAAATGGATGTGGAAGCGTGAACGCGAATTGACGAGTGAAAAATTGATTACGTAGGGGCTTAGAAACAGTATGTGAATACTAAGAATGAGACTACTTTTAGCTTCATTGTTAATATATTTTGTTTCTGCGCAGACGCTCTCTTCTTCTGCTAGTGCGAGTGCGAGTGCGAGTGCTTCTGCTAGTGCAAGTGGCAGTGCAACGGGCTCACCGAGCACGACTGTAAGTCCTGTTGCCTCTAGCACGGGTACATCGAGTTCATCTGGAACGTCTAGTTCCTCTGGAACGTCTAGTTCCTCGGCAACAGCTACTTCATCATATACAGCTCTGCCTTCTTTCTCGGCGCTTCCTTCATCTACAGTTCTGCCTTCTTTCTCGGCACTACCTTCTGATAGTTCGACGGCAACTTCGACAGTAAGCGCCACAGTAACTTCATCGTATACATCTCAGGCATCTTATTCAGCGCTGCCTTCATCTTCATCTTCTGCATCACCTTCTACTTCACCTTCACCTTCTAGTTCAGCGATAGCATCTAGTTCAGCACTGCCTTCTGCTTCTACTGTAGCATCTAGTTCAGCACTGCCTTCTGCTTCTACTGTAGCATCTAGTTCAGCACTGCCTTCTGCTTCTACTGTAGCATCTAGCTCAGCACTGCCTTCTGCTTCTACTTCACCTTCACCTTCTAGTTCAGCGATAGCATCTAGTTCAGCACTGCCTTCTGCTTCTACTGTAGCATCTAGTTCAGCACTGCCTTCTGCTTCTACTGTAGCATCTAGCTCAGCACTGCCTTCTGCTTCTACTGTAGCATCTAGCTCAGCATTGCCTTCTGCTTCTACTGTAGCATCTAGCTCAGCATTGCCTTCTGCTTCTACTGTAGCATCTAGCTCAGCACTGCCTTCTGCTTCTACTGTAGCATCTAGCTCAGCACTGCCTTCTGCTTCTACTGTAGCATCTAGCTCAGCATTGCCTTCTAACAGTCCTCTAGCAAGCTTGACACCAAGCGCCACAGTAACTTCATCGTATACATCGCAGGCATCTAGTTCAGCGCAACCTTCTGTTTCACCAATCTCTTCTTATAGCGCGCTACCTTCTACTTCTGCACAGACTTCTTATTCGCCGGTGTCTACTGCCACTACAAGTGGAATGTCTTCATCGTCTCCATCTTCCTCTTCTTCCTCTACAGCAACAGCAACAACCACTTCAATTGCCACTGCGACTGCGACTGCCACAGCAAGCACTTCTTCATCCTCCTCTTCTACTGCGACTTCCACAGCCACAGCCACTGCGACTGCGACAGCCACAGCAAGCACTTCTTCATCATCCTCTTCTACTGCGACTTCCACAGCCACTGCGAGTGCCACAGCAAGCACTTCTTCATCCTCCTCTTCTACTGCGAGTACTACAGTCTCATCATTGCCTACCAAATCAACAACAGCATCCGCAACTGTATCATCAAGGGCATCGTCAACAGCATCGTCAACAGCATCGTCAACAGCATCCCCATCCGCAACATCAACAGCATCGCAAATCATTCTAGCAGCTCCTATAAATCCCGCAAATCCAGCAAATGTACCTACAAATTCTCTGATTGGCATTGGCGTAGGCGTCGGCATCAGCGGTGTAGCGATCATTTGGGCGATCGCCCAATATCTCCACAATCAGCGAATCGCGCGTCTAAATGATCTTAATAATGTATCAAAGCCAACGAAACTTACACTCCGTGTGCTTGTCACAGAGAATCCCTCGCGCATTAAGGTGCGAAAGAATAGCCTAACAAACAGCCCAAAGGATAATGAAGAAATACTATAAATGTCCAAGATTGATTGGTTTTACGTTTACTCACCGCGTTATGAATTTTTTCATAACGAACTGTCTAGTACAATTGATAGGAACTATTTCACCCCCTATCCGTTTTATGTAGATCAGTCCATCTTTGATGAGCATCTATACAAGCACGAAGGTGAACATTTCTTCAGTCGTATTACTGTAAAAATCAATACCATCATTGCCATCCTTGAAGAACGACTTTCCCGTAACACGCTGGAACCGTTTCTCTTCACAGATTGTGATATTCTTGTAACAAACTATGCCTCGCGGACTCTGCCATTTCATGCCAAATTCAAGGAAGTTGATATTATCTTTCAAAGAGAATACCTTACAAATGCGGAAGTTAATCCTGGCTGTATGATGATAACTCCCAGTCAAAAAGTCCTAGGCTTTTTTAAGACTGTACGTGATGATATTTTACATAACAATACCATGGAAATGGATTCAATTAATAAGTTTTTAACAAATGGTCAAAACAAGGTAAACTATACCTTCTTCTCAACCAGAGATGTATGTTCATCACATACAATTAGTCATTCAACATTTTCTGTTTTTCATCTACTTGAAAACTCAATCTCAAAAGAAGCAGATATGGAACAAAAAACTAAAGAGTATAAGCGAATGACAGCAGAATTACGCGATCTCTAAGCTGCGGCGGTTGACGTCAGGCTCAATCGTGCTCTGGTTGAACACGCTGACAGCAACCTGCGGATTCGGCGGCTCTGAGCGCATCTGGTAGTTCGCGTTACGCAAACTCTGTCCAACCGTGTTAACGCCGATCAGGGCACCCGCGCTCAAGAAGTTCTTTCCCTTGAGGGAGCCAGTGCCCATCGGATTCTGCTGTGCCCAGACAGAGTTCGGGTCTTTCGGGAGCAGCTCACCGGGCGTTAGCTGGTCACGCGGGTAGCAGCCAGCAGGCGCATCCGCATTGCCGAACTTCGCCGGTCCCTCCATATCAGAGAGGTCCGCATAACCCTCGTTCACACCCGCATTAGGCGCAAGCGCCGCATTCGGGTTATTCAGGTTCGCCGCCGCCTGAACAGCGCCAGATGTATCATTGGTAGCATTCACCTTGCTGTTGGAGTTAGAAGAGAGAACACCATTCTCTCCACCTAAGAATGAATCCCTCATCTCTCTGTTGCCGAACAGACGACCAACAAATGAAGGATTTAATAAATAAGCAGCACCCACAAATACAGCGAGCACTACAAGTGCCAAAACTAGTGTACGAATATCCACTGCAACAGAAGCCATCGTTGTTCCTGTATTAGTGAAAGACCATATTTTTTTTAATATCGCCCATTTTCACTTTGATCTTGATCCTCAGAATCGGAGGATAAGCCAGAAGAATCGTCTTCAGTGGGTGTGCCGTATTTTTGATAATATTTCTCGGTAAGTCTTTCTGCCCGAAGGTTGGCAAGTGCTGCCCGAAGCCTTGCTTCTCTGATCCGCTTCTTCTCCGCCGAATGAGGTGAATTCTCATATTCAAGAGTCATCCTAGGGTCGTTTAAATCAGCAGACATAGGGATATCGTGTTCAACTAGACCTGTCTGAGCCTGGAGTTGGATGGTTCGGAGATCCTTAGTTTCAGCGGGTGCCGGAGAACTGCTGCGGCTCGGTGCCAGGTTCAAGAAGTCAGAAGAAATGACCGGTTCGCTCTCCTTTGCAGTTGATATCCATACTAAGCAAAACTCCTTTGACTTTACTATCATCTCCTTCGGTGTCCATTCAAATCTATATGACTTATCTGTAAGATCAACAGTCGGCGTCGTCCAGACATGCTTGAGTCGGGGTAGTATCGTAGATGTACGCAACGGGGTAGCAAAGTGCTTGGATGTCTTTGTAACAAACTCATCTAAGAATGATGTAATAAGTCCATCATTCAGAACCGGGGCTTTAAAAGGGGCGCCTGGAGATGAATGACTTATCAGACCAGCAACTGTAAAATAAGAACCGGATAAGTGAAAAATGTATGAGCATTCTTTAGAGTTCCACACGGGATTCGAAACTTCCATCGTATTCTACTTACAATTCTTTCATTTACAATAATAAGAATACGCCATGGAATACGACAAGCCGGGACCAGACACACAAAAACCAAAAAAGAAACCCACCATGTGGGAAGGTGTCGTAGAAAAATCAATTGTGTTATTAAATGACTCTGAAAACCAAAAACGAATTAAACAGTTTGTGATTGATCCTGTACTCACTCATGTAATGAATCGTATGTTTCCTTATATTTTACTGATATGTGTGCTTTTCACGTTGCTTTTAGTTGTTGCCATGTTAACATTCGCTATAGTATTTTTACAAATGCGGCAGTCCGGTGCGTCTTCGCTACATGCTATCCTTCCAAGTATAGAGTAGTATGAACACAAGTGAACTCGCGGTATGGGTTAGAAACTGGGTACACTACGATAACTTAGCTCTTGGACTAAATCGTCAAACTCAAAATGCTCGTCATTTACGAGAGGATTTTGAAACGAAAATCATCGATAACTTGAGGGCAAATGGCATGGAAAATGCTGTCATTCAGATCGCGGGTGGAAGACTGGTTGTAAATGAAGAAAAGCATTCACAGCCACTGACATTGTTGCGCATTGAAGAGCTTCTTCATGGATATTATGAGGCAAAAGGGGCAACAGGTGCCTTAGATGAGAGTCAGAATATCATGAAGTTCATCCGAAAGCAGCGTGGATTTGAGGTTACAAAGAGACTGAAGAAGCAGTCGGGTGGAATTACACCACCTCTGCCTACGCCCCCAGCAATACAGGGACAAGGACAAGGACAAGGACAATTGCCTCAGGGTTAAAGAACGATGACGTAAATCATGTAGATACTAGTTAGTTACTGCTGTCTAGATGAACTTCAATAGATTACAATCTGAGAGGAAATGGCGCGACTGGTTACATGATCCGGTTTATTTTGAAGGTCGAATCGTTGAGCGTTATAAGGCATATCGTGTATTTGTGATTACAGGTCTTGTGCCATTTATAAAAAAACATGGATATTCGTGGACAAATGAGTTAGAGATTCCTAATCATCTCGCCAATTACATCTATTATAAGAATGAATGGGTCTTTCAAGAAGAGGCTCGTCATGAAGATTATGATTACTACATTATTCGGCGCATTACACAAGATCACTGGGATGCCTTTTGGGATCGCTGGGGTTATTTTGTAGATTTTTCAGATGAAAATCTACAAAATCGTTTTAAAATGAGCTCGTTTGTTTGGAATCGCCTTGATCTTTATAGTTCGGTGGCAACAAATGATATGGAATGGGAGCACGGTGAAGATGGACCCGATGATGGTCTTTTAATAAATGATCTTACCTTTATAAAGGATAAACACAGTTTATATTGATTAACTACTGCTCCATTTATTACCGCTGAAAGGGAGAACACCGATGTTGTCTGCCTCTGAGCGGAACTTATTTACCTTCTTCTCAACTTCAAGCGCTCCAACCGTGAGCGGCTGTCCGCTCCGCTTCGCAATTGTTGCCTCATCGTGCGTCGATTGAGTCGGCTTCGGTCCATAGCAATTGACGCCGAAACGGAGCTCAGGGTTATCAAAGTATCCGCCATTGATTCCAGGGCGTCCACACGCACCACGCTCCTCCTCGGGACCACCCTGTAATTTCTGCCATGTGTCAGTCTGCGTCGGGAAAATCGCATTCTGTCCCTTCACCCAACCGTAATTACACCAGTCCGCACCCTTATCCCATGCGGCTTTGACTTGGTCATATGTGGCGAGCTCAGCACCAAGTGCCTTACAGAGAGGCTGCGCATCATAGTACGTAAAGGTGTTCTTGCTTACAGAGAACACCTCGGAGCCGGGCGCACCTGTCGGCAACATTTTCTCGGCTATGTTCGCAGGTATCTTTGACTCCTGTTCAGGTGGTGTTGAAGGCTGTGTTACCTCCGTATGCTTCTCCTCACTAGGTGGCGGCGTGACCTTCATACCGAGCGCATCGCGCACAGATGTAAAGAATGAATTCATTCCATCAGTGATCTGCTGCTGGAAAAACATGAAGACAACGACAAAAATGAAGACGAGAACACCGAAGATCGCAAGAGAAACAATCCATCCTGTCTGTGCCGTATCCACAGAGAATACAGGTGTATTCTTAGGTACAATGTTTGCAACAATGTTCTCCGTTGTGTTACCCATGTTCTTTGCCGCATTATTAGCAACATTCGCGACATTATTCACAACGTTTGAAGCATTGTTCGCAACATTATTGGCAACATTATTGGCAACATTTGAAACGTTATTAACAACATTGTTCGCCGCATTTGCTACATTGTTGAACGTATTGTTAAGAACAGTATTGACCTTATTGTTCAGTTTCTGGACATTCTGATGTAGATTATTTATCATTTCAGCCCCGGGCACATTCAGCGGAACCAGGCTATTCACAGGTGTGTTTAATCTATTGTTGTTCATCTATCTACCTAACAATCGGAAAGGTATTTCAAAATAGTGGGCATCTGTTTTTGGATATGAGAATGAAAAGAAGGAATACTCACATCCCAGTTGATATCGTCATCCGCTTTGTTCGGGAACGCAATACCAAATCCCCACAACCCAGGTGAATCGGTGATCGCTCCTGTCTTTCCATCATATGCGAGATTCACTTTGATATTAGATCGTGCTTTGAAACCAGTGGCATAGATAACCCAGTCTGCTTTTCTTGAAGCCTTGATTACCTGTGCCGTATCGGTTACATGGTTACTCTGTAACTTAGGGTATGTATTTGCCATGATCGCATCAGCAATTTCAGCAGAGTCTTGTTTGATCCCATCATATTCACCGTCACGCGCATAATAGAATGGTTTTGTAGTATTGTAAAAGGCTGTCGTTTGTACACCAAGCTCATGTAAATTTCTCATAATCAATGTACCACTATGTGACGTTCCAAAGAGGATTACGCGGCTGTTTGTATTGACATAGGTTTGTAGGCGCTCTTTATGTAGAGCACACTCAAGAGGAATGGATGGAATTGGTAAGAGAAGCTGCTTCGGTTCAGATCCATGTGCTAGAATTACGATAGGCACGGTATAATTTGATTTATCTGTGAGTGTGACTGACCATAGTTTTCCGTCCGCCTGTTTTTCAATCTGATCAACAAATCCGTGTACAAGTTCGCACTGACTCGTGAAGTCGCGTGTCATATGACGAAGAAGAGAAATAGAGTGTTGAAGGGCGGTCGGTTGAGTAGGATCAAGTTCTTTCCACGCAGCTGGAACAGATGAGCCAGAAAGATCAAAGACTTCGAGTGTCTGATTCCAGATTGTATTTGATCTCACAGTAGCCCAGCGTCTTTGTAGATCACCGCCATCATGATGGGGGTCTACAATGATTACATCATTCGGTTGTACCTGTTGTGATTTTTGTAGATGCCAAAGAAACAAGAGACCCGCCGCGCCATTACCGACGATGAGTATCTTTGTCATTCTTTTATTTTACGATGTATTAATCGTAGATAAAAGAGTATTTACACGCCCTCCTCGGGCTGTGTCTTGTTACCGCCGCGAGAGGCAATCAGCTGACGCTGCTGCGGCGTGGTGCACACGCAACCACCATCGCAGGAGAATGACGCACCGCAGCACTCAGGCTTGCACTGGTTGTTCTTGAACATGAAGAGTGAATCGGGACCGGGGGCAAACTCGGCACCCATGAGCTTCTCATCGGGGGACGTGCTGCGCCAAGAACTTACACTGTTTCCAGTGGAGAGCTTGACGTTGTCGTAGGCACCCATCGTCTGGTAATTAGAGCCTGTCGCGGCGCCATTCTGTAAGAAATAGGATGTGAATCCCTCGCTTGAATACGATGTTCTCATGGCAACCATTAATAAGTTCGCAGCGAGCAAAATTACTAAACCTGTGATAAGGAATCCTAGACGCATGACTTCTTCTTAAGGTTTTGGTTTTTCGTTGAGGGACTTTAGAATAACTTCTGTAGCCTCCACTATTTGATCGGAGCCTACTTCTGTAAAATCACGAACGATACCGGAATGTGTTCCAGCGTGAACCCAGAAAACTCCAGAATCTGTGATCAAATGAATACCTTGTACTGCAGTTTTCTCTGTTACAGTGTGAGTTGATGTATGTAACCAATTCTGGTCACGCTTCCACCATACACCGTCCGTATGCCACCTTTCGTATATACGAGCAGGATCCATGAAGACTTCGCCTGTATAAACACCAAGTACGCGTGTCTTATCACCCTTTGTATTAATTCCAATTAAATCGCCAATTTGTATTGTACTAATCGGCACTAATCGGGACTCCTTTACAACAAAGCAATCGGGTGAAAAAAGGGGATCCATTGTAGACGGAGTTTTTTGTATGATTGTATTTCCAAGCATCTGTTGTACAAGTAAATCCCACTCCGCATCTAGACTATCATTACCTGGCGGAATTTCCTCCCAGTCCTTGAAAAGAATGATCTCATAGGTTGATGAGCTCTTGGTAAGAATTTCTCTTGTTGTCGTGCGAAGAGAATAGAGGCGTTCGCCCTCATACTCTACATTCTGCGCCTTTTCAGAGCAATTGACAGGTACCCATTTCTTATTTTCCCAAACCAAATGGGATCCACTTACTTTTACACCCTTGTAACTGAAGATAGGTATCTCAGGATCTCTTGTTGTCAAGAGAACACCTTCAACAACACCTTTATTCGGCAATTTATCACCCACTTGTATGTGTGAAATTGGCTTCGTAAGACCGTTTGCCAGAAGAATTTCGGTATCAGGTGAGAAACAAAAGACTTCTGTACCACTTACAGCCACGCCAACAGATGCTAAAATTCCAATGACGGTTAAGATCATAGGAAGAAAAGGAGCCAGTACAAAAAATAAAAGAATAAAAATGGCGATGATGACTGCCATAACAATCATCACTACCTTAATTACAAAACTAACAACATTTTGCATACCAACAACGGCAGAAATACCCATGAATAGCTGCGAAACAGCTATTGCAAACACACGATTCATGGCACTAAGGAATTGTTGAAAGACTACACGGAAATTGCCACCTATTAGAAGAAAACGACGGTAAAACGGGTCAATCAGTTTTCCAAATGAACTCGTTGCGTTCGAGAGAAGAGTTCGCATCATATTTAAGGAATTTCCCAGAACGCCGAGAACATTTGATTGGTTTCCTAGAATGGCAGTCACAGGCGCAAGGATTATGACGAGAACACTTTTCGCCAGTTGACGAGTACAGAAATTCATGTTTTCTGTGGCAAATTCACTTGATGATGCTTGAAACGAGTCCGGTTTGAATAGACTGCCCATAAGCATGATTGGCAGTTCACAACGTCGTGTGTCCCAGTTTTCTTTGATATTTTGTATGTCGCCAGAAACTAGCATAAATGCTAAACCGGCTGTAAGTCCAACTGTTGTTATAAAAAGAGGTATTCCCTCCATATCCCTTTTCTTTCATATGATTTGTTCTGGCTACTGACTACGCTTTCACTTCCTGTGCCCGTATGTGTGCATCATAGTCTTTCTCGGCATCAGGTGAATGAACTTCCATGTAATCACGTATGAAGAGACCATGCTCGGTCTCAAGAACAGCCGAAGGTGTTAAAATAAGCGACACGCACTCTAGAGGTTCTTTCATGCGTCGTATGGGATAGACAGAACCTGCTCTGAGCCACTTCTCATTCATCCATATGAGCATTCCAGCGCCCAAAACAGTATTCGTTTCTGTAAAACACAAGTCATAAATGTCTTTTTTTACGATTCCAATGACTCGCCCTGTTGTCACCTTGTCGCCCAGCTGAATATGATAAATGGGCTTTACAGTCCCATCTGCCATCTTGATCCGTGTATTTTTTGCCACAGAATTACTGTAAGAAATATTACTGACTTCGTCAGTTGTTAGAGTGCCATTAATAACGTCTTCTATCCATGCCATTGTGGTTTGATCACCTTCTTCAGTTTCGTCATAATCCAGAAACATGTAACCACCCAGCGGGATAATGTGATTGCTGGTGTTCAAACAGATGAGCGGTCTCTCGTTGCCACCAGCCCACGGTGCGGCTTTTTGCGCATCAGGATGCTCGTCTGCGTGTATCCATCTTGATCCGTGTTGTACAAAATGATTTGTAGAGACAAGTACAGTATCCAGTTTCACCATCGGTTGCCCATCGGCATGAAATCTAAACAGGGATGTCACTTTGCCTCCTCCTTCCAGCCTATCACCCATTTTTACCTCTGAGATCGCGATTAAACCCTTTCCTTCTACATAAATCGGCGTATCAGGATCAAAACAGAATGTATCTAAGAACTTGAACAGGAATGTATCTCCAAAACTGGACATTGCCGTAATGCCAGAGATTGTCATGAACATCATTGCATTGAATGTTCCATAGAGTCGCTTCATAAGTGAATTCATTCGCATCGCCGACGTGCGAATATGGTATGTAAGTTGCTTCATGCGATCGGCGAAATTTTGAAAAATTGTATTGATTCCACCGAGCAATGTGGCGAATTGTACACGGATTGAATTGAGAGTGGATACAAATACAGATATAGTTCCAATCATCGTTGAAAGAATCTGAAAGACCGGGGACAACAGGGGTCCTGATTCCGCTGTAAAGATATTCTTCATACAGTAATTGAAATTTTCAGCCGTATCATGTCCATAAAAAGACGCTAACGGCATGACGCCCATTTTGCAACGATTTTCGCTCCAGTGTTCTTTGATCTCTTGAATATTTGAAGATGATAGCATAAATGCCCAAATTCCAAGGAGGACTAATAATGTAAAAATAAATCCTAGCATGGCAATTGCCTCTCTGTTTAGAATGACAAAAATGATGATTTCCAAGATGAACGTCTTGGGATCATTATTTACTATCTCATGAATTTTGACCTTACCCAATTCTTATCTTCAGTAAAGACACGAGAAGCCTGGGGTGCCGTTCTCATAGTATATTTCGCAACTGCGTCTAACTTATGGTATACGCTGACAGCCGTGTAGGCTTTGATTGCCTTCTTTAATGCGTCATGGCGCTTGAACCAGGGATCGTGATAGGAGTATCCATACTTTGAGAGCTTTCCCTTATCTAGCTTGCCGATGCCCTTTCCCTCTTTAGGACCCTTGCCAGGTAAACCTCTATCCTTGATACAGGCTGACTTTACAACCATATGTGTCATCTCGGGATATACACGGTAGTGTGTGCCTGTCTTTCTCCTTACCGTATAGCCACGGCGCCTTATTCCTGTAGAATACCGCCGCGTATATCCCTTGCGACGAATCATACCCTTGGGACAACCCACTGTTTCTACACGAACACAGCGCGCAGCCTGTAGCAGATTTCCGTTCTTATAAGATGTACGCTTCTGGTATCCGGGAGGACAACCTTGAATTGCGTTGAATGGTACTGTTTTTATATTTTTTCTTGTCTGGGAAGACATTCTACTTATTGATTCGGAATAATTTCCGCGCCTTCGAGGCTGTTCTTCTTCGGAAATGAATTAATTAATTCTTTTTTGTATGTAAATGGAAATTCAACAAGATCACTATATGCCGCTGAAAGAAGATCGGCGCGCTCCATTCCTGATAGTGTATTGAGGTCAAAGTCGGGTATAGCCGCACCTCCAGTAAATTCAGCACGACCCTCTACCTTTTCACGTATAGCTTTGTAGAGATCAGCCGCCTCTTTTAAATATTTATTTAAGACTGTTTGATCTTGATTCTCTCGTGTAATTTCATCAATGCGTTTACTTTTCCAGTTCAATAGTTTGGCACGAAATGTATCTTTTTTTGATTGTCTTTGTTGAAGAACTTCTTCGGGGACGGGTGTAACTTCCTCTTCATACTCAATGTCACTATCACTATCCTGGCTCATCTATCTTACTTACGCTGCCGCTTTTATGCTGCCGCATAGAGAAGAAGTAATACCGATAGACTCAAGAAAAGCCCCGCGCCTGTCTCTTTGATTCGCTCATCAAAGCATTTATCGCCGTAGTCCTGAAATCCCGATTGTGGGATACGTTCAGGAGGAGCGCTGTCGTATTTTGTATCTGCGCCCGTTTGGCTCTGCTGTTCCCGCGCCTTCTTCATAATACTCGCTGCGCTAGTCGGATCTGAGAGTGCCTTTGGATCACCTGCGTCGGGTGTAACAATAGGAATCGCCACTGTCGCGTTCATCTTATTTGAGTGCGGTATTTTTTACATCTTTTATTGTGGCTACTGGTAGAAATGGAAAGAAGAAATATTACTGAAGCTGTTGCGGAAGCCGAGTCTCGCGGTCTTGACTTTTCACCGAATGAGCGTGTTACCTATGTAAAAGCCATGATTGCAAAGATTGAGGAACTCCAGCGGGACGGAAAGAGTGCCGATGAAATAAAAAATGAGGTTCCGGAATTCGTAGAAAAATATGAGAATTTGTTCAAGACTCTTACACAGCCTGGGGGCTATGATAAGCAGAATCTGAAGACGATGTTAGTTCTCTTGGAGAAGATGGGTCAGCCGCAGGGTCTATCACAGCACCAGGCTTCTGTCATTATCGGAAAGAAGCTAAGTGATAAGTACATTCATGTAGATGATAGCCCGAATGCGTCAACAAACTAAGGAATATATCCAAACTCCTTGTATTTGTTGGTCATGCTAGACAAATAGGTCGGTATACGAAAAGAACCACACCATTTTTGTGCGGCATGAATATGTTTATTCCATGAAAACATGCTGAGATTGTTTTCAATGAGTTGAAAGGAATCCAGAATAATTTTCGTCTGATGTTCTGTAAATGTCTTCAAATGCGTCTCTAGATAGGCTCTTTCTTCATCCGTCCATGCGATCGTATCGCTAATCGGATACTCACCCCGTTCGCGAATACTGGTTTCCATTGAAACGAGTATTTGAAGAACCTCAGGAATACAGCGCTTGAAGCCGCGACAGATCAGATAGCGCTCACTATTACACGGTCTGCTCGTAGCCGGTTTATACAAGATCCAGTCCTTGAAACAATAGGTAATTTGCCGAATGAGAAAATGCGTCGGTTCACCAAAAATATCAAAGAGTTTCATCACGAAGAGACCTTCGGGCTGTAGGCACTGAAGACCAATAAGCGCCGAGGAGATAAGAAGAGGATAGACGTCCTTTTCTTGTGTAGAATAGTCTTGGCTGAAATCAAATCCGCCGTCCGCTGTGTAGAGATTCACCTTTGGTGTACAGAGTTCAATAAATGATTCCTGGTTTGATGTCTTATAGATATCACCTGTGCCGTCTTTCCCATAATGAATAATAATCTCGGGATGCTTTTGTAAAAATGTATGTGCTCTTCTCCAACCAGGAATATTACTTCCATTTGGTTTGAGCGTCATTCCATATGACTTCGCCACCTTTTTACGATTCGTTTCTGCGCGATCGAGGAATGCCTCAATAAATCCGCCAGGTCCTTCTGCAACATGGGCTGAACGCAGGTTCTGTAAAGTCTTTGGTATTCTATCAAAAAACTGGGAGATTTCCAACATTTCAATCATCTTAAAATAAGAACGACTAAGTGGCTTTTGTAGGGCGAGTGAAGGCGGAAAATGAGGCGCTTCATTTGTGTAGACCAATTCGTATGGATTACTGAGTTTCTTGACCTTTTCCCATGTGTGGTTTTCTTCATAGGGCGTAATCTTTTGCTTTAGAAGATTGAGGTCATCGTGTTCCTTTTCCTTCCATGTGGGCGTCCAGGTTATTTGTTGTTGTTGTAAAGCTGCGGGTAATTGAAAAACGAGTCCTATCCAGGGCGGCTTTTCAGTTATCGGTTCCATACCTTACTTTGATGTTTGGCGTTTAGCCCTTTTACGCTTCATTGTCTTTTTTCTCGTGTTTCGTTTTCCACCCATTTTCGCTATATTTGCTTGAAAAAGAGCTAGAGCAAGACTTGATTTTTGATTAAGATTCCGTCCTCCAATATCTCCAAGCCCACGAAATCTTGTTTCAAATAATTCTCCCTTTCTTTCGGCTTTCATGGCAGCAATAGAAGCACCGATTGCAGTTTTCTCGGCTGCGGTTACATTATATGTATAAACAGTATACTCACCAGCTGCGCCAAGTTCTTTTAATCTGCTCTGATCTAAACCATATCCCACTTCTTCACCAAATTCACGTATAGCCGTATTAAGAGGAGTCTCGTCGGTCTTTACTCCTCCTTTCGGAAATCCAAATATACCGTTCTTTCTCCTGATACTATAGCGCCCTTCGCGTTCAGCTGTGGTATGATAATCAATTACATACTGTGTTTCTTTATTTTTTAGCCAGTCGCTATCTAGTTTTGCAAATTCCTCATCGTTTGCTGTACCTATTGGAATTGATATTCTCGTACGATAACTCGACTCAAAACCGCTCACTATAGAAAAAGTAGAACCTTCTTTATAGTATGCTAGTATAATCGCACCACCTGACATTTTACCTCTACTCTGCCTCAATAATTTGTAGATCCATGTCTGGCTCCTCAATGAGTACAGATGGCGGTGGCATCGTGACATTCATCTTCAGCTGCGTTGAACTACACATATCAGCATCCGTTTCGTAGATCTCATTGTCAATCTGCTCATCCGTCGGCGCCTCTTCCTCGTCCTCTTCCTCCTCGCCCTCCTTCAATGGCGGGAGACCCTCCATCAGACGAACAAGTGCCGCCTCATCCAGCAGAATCTGCGCGAACGATGTGCCGCCGCGGATCGGCTGACCCATCATGATATTCGCTGAGACACCCGTGATCGGATCAATCTCACCGAACTGCGCCGCCTTCAAGAGGATCTTCTCTGTCTCCTCGAAGGACGCCTTCGCCAGCGGACCAATGTCATTCTTGTTGATGCCATAGCGATCAGCCGACATGAGGCGACCTGTGCGTGTCATCACATCAACTAGGAGACCAATGTGGCGATAGTTTACACCAGCCTCCTCAAAGAGATCTGTAATTTCATTCAGTAGCGTGGCGCGTGTCGCCTCAATGCCCAGATTCTCGTGAATATCGTGCGGGTGCGTTGAGAGTACGCGACGACCGTCCACCGCAGGGTGATTCATGACCTCCAGGAAATTCGTACCATCTGTCTCTAGAACATACTGCGAGATCTGCTTGTATTCGCCATTGACTTCCTCGACGTACTCCTCCTCCTTTCTAAAGTTCACTGTCTTGATTCCAGGCAGTCCACGAACAACGATGCTGTTCAACAGACGGTTCTGGAACTTCTTCAGATTTGCGAGGTCATCCATCATGTCATCACCAGAAGGATTCAGGCGGATTCTCATGATCAGCTTGGTGCTATTGAAGTCCGAGTAGACCGTATTGATCTCCTTCTGGAAGCGATTATCCAGTACAAACGCAATATCGTCCATTGTAATATTCTTGTTGAACATACGCTCCCTGTCGAGCTCGAGGCGGAGCATCCACTTACTCCACTTCTCTTGCTGATCAGCCTCCTCTTCAGGGGCGTCGCCCATCTCAAACATCTTGTAGAACTTGATGATATCCTTGTCCTCAGCGAGAACTGTACTATCATCGCGTGGATCATGGTAGATCGCCGCCTTGACCGTGATGTCACGCAGCAAGGTCAGCTCCAGGTCCTGGGCGACCTCGCGCGCCTTGTCCTTGATGTTGCGGAACTCGGGCTTCAAGAAGATCGTCAAGGCAATCGCCTTGGGATTGTGCGTGACCTTGAGCAGTTCCTCCAAGCGGGGAACACCTCGCGTCATGTTACTCTTCGCGGCTACACCAGCCAAGTGGAATGTGTTCAGTGTCATCTGCGTTGACGGCTCACCAATCGACTGAGCGGCAATGATGCCCACCAATTCACCAGGCTGCGCCCAACTCTGCCAGTTCTTCATGACGAGCATCTCGCAGAGTGTATCAAACGCCAACTTGCTGAAGCGCTCCTTCAGAATGAGCTTGTGCGGCGCGCAGTGGAAACGGAGCAGCGCCTTCCAGATTCCGTGATACTGCTGCGTCCGCGCAAAGACACGCTCAATGCCTTCCAAAACATAGTTGGGTGTCAGATCTGTCTTATCCGTCGGCTTCAGGGCAAACTTCACCTTCAGATTCAAGAGAAGACGCTCAATGTTCACCGGTGCAAACAGATTTGTGTCCATCTTACCACGTGCGACGCCCTCAACAAGCATCTTTCTGTCCTGGAGAACTTTCACAACATAGTTCGCCATGACCTCAGGATCAGGGTTCACTGTGAGACCCTCTGTGTAGACCTGTGACATGTCAGCACCGTCCATGCTGAATTCGCGCCTGATGTCCATCTCGGTCATCTTCGCCAAGCCAATTGAAACGGACTCAATCTTCGTGGCATTGACGCCGTCCTCACCATAATGGAACTGTACAATATTGCCGCGCGCATCACGAACCGTTCCATCATACTGTGTCGTCAAGTCCTCCATCGCCTTGATCAGTCGGCGCTGGATATAGCCCGTCGTCGCCGTCTTAACGGCTGTATCAATTAGACCCTCACGACCTGACATGGCGTGAAAGAAGAACTCCTGCGGCGTGAGACCACGGATGAAGGACGACTCAACGAAGCCACGCGCCTCGGCGCCGTCATCATACTTCTTGTAGTGCGGTAACGTCCTGTCCGTAAAGCCATACGGAATACGCTTGCCTTCAGGTGCCTGCTGCCCCACACACGCCATCATCTGCGCAATATTGATCGTGGAGCCCTTGGAGCCCGCGCGAACCATGGCTGTCAGGCGGTTCTCATCGGCGAGCGATGATAGACCCGTCTTACCTGCCTCCTCTGTCGCCTTGTTCAGCGAGTTGAAGACCTTATTCTCAAACTCCTCCTGATTAGACTTGCCCGTGTTGTTCTCGAACAAGTCCAAGTGGATCTGTAACATAATGTTCTCAACCTCCTTCTTGCGCTTCTTAATGTCCTCCTCAATCTTCTCCTTCGTCTTCTCATCAGCTACCATGTCGCTGATGCCGACACTGAAGCCATCGTAGACCAAGAACTGCTCAATCGTGTTCTGGAGGCAGTCAATCATATTGACCGTATCCATCGGGCTGTAATCATTGAACGTCACGTGGATGATACCTTTACTCGGCTTTGAGTAAATATCCTTGTCAAACTGACCCTGTGTAATATCACCCTCGCGGATCTTTACGAAATTCTCAGGGCGCTTGTCATCCTTATACTGCTTGTTCCCCATCTCCAGATTGATCGGCGGGATAATCTGGGAGAGAACCTGCTGTCCTGTCCAACGTCCACCGGTGCCACGCGCCTTCGGAACACGTCCCTCAAAGCGCTTATTCCACATCATGAGATTCATGAACTCACGGCGCGTGAGTGCCACAGAGGGACGCGTGATACGGAATGAACCCACGAGTGTATCCTGTACAATGCCAATGACGGGAATACCCAGACGAGGGCTGACGATCTGCATCGGAACCGCCGCAATCTCCATGAGCTCCGTGCTCGCCTCATAACTCTGCGGTATATGAGCATTCATCTCGTCACCGTCAAAATCGGCGTTGTAAGGAGCAGTGACGGAAACGTTGAGGCGGAACGTGTTGAACGGGAGAACCTTTGCCCTGTGCGCCATCATGGACATGCGGTGAAGAGTCGGCTGACGGTTAAAGAGGATAATGTCGCCGTCCATGATGTGACGATTGACTGTATCACCCAGATGTAGAACGATCTCCTTTCTGTTCACGTGCTTCAGGCTGATCATGCGACCATCCTTGCGCACGAGCGTCTTTGCACCAGGATACGTATCCGCGCCATTCTGTACAAACTTGTACATCTGCTCCCTGTTGAAGCGCGTAACCTTGTCCGGTATGGTAAGATTCATGGCGATCTTCATCGGAACACCGAGCTCAGAGATACTCAGATTAGGATCAGGCGTGATAACGGAACGCGCAGAGAATTCTACACGCTTACCCTGGATATTGTAGCGAATACGACCCTCCTTTGAGCCGAGACGCTGCTGGATGCTCTTGAGGGGACGACCGCTGCGCTGTGCCGAAGGCGCAACACCCGGAATCTGGTTGTCCACAAGAGTCGCGATGTGGTACTGTAGAACGTTCGTGTACTCATCAATGATATTCTTATTCGCATTTGCGTCAATCTTCTGCTTCAATGTGATATTCGTCTTGATAATGTCAAAGAGCTTGTGAGTCAAGTCATCCTCTGACCGTTGATTGTTATCCTGTACAACACTCGGGCGCACCTGCGGAGGCGGAATGGAGAGAACTGTACAGATCATCCAGTCGGGACGGCACCAGTAGCGCGAGAGACCCATGAAATCCACATCCTCATCCGTAATACGCCTGAAGAGACGAAGCACGTACTCCACCTCCAGGATCTGGCGTGTCTTTTCGCTCGCCTTCTCCTTGCCATTCGGTCCCGCGGCTATAGCAGCACCCTGTCCCTCCACGTTATCCCACTCTGCGACAATACGCGCAATTCCATCGCGCACGAACTTGCGCGGCTTTCTGGCACCACAGCCGTCCTCCGTCTCCTGACCACAGCGCGTCAGATTTGAGCACTTATTCAACACCTCACGCCAGCGCGCCTCACCGCGCCGTTTCAAGAGATTGCTGTGAAGCTCCTTGTCAATCAGAAGCTTACTGCACTGAATACAAACACAGCTCAGCACATTTAAAATAATAGGAAAGAACTGAATGTAATAAACGGGACGGGCGAGACGATAATGACCAAAATGACCCGGGCAGTTGTGATTTGTCTGACCACAGGAGCGGCAAGTCTTCCCGTTATCAATCACACCCATGCGCGGATCAAAGAGACCACCGATTTTAGGTTCACTTCCATCATATGTCACCTGGGTAACAACCTCCACGACGGAGCGGCGCTCTATTTCTTCAGGACTGAAAATCCCAAACTGAATTCCAACAATAGGTTCAATTTCGGAGTTTGGACGTACTAAACCGCCAGGCATTTATATCTACCTTCTTACTATCTTTCTAAGTAGGCGCCATTTCCTCAATTTTTGAGGTCCTCGGCTATCATTTCCTTTACGAGGGCGGGAAATGAGGTACTTGATGACCAGCCTAGTATTGTGCGCGCCTTTTCTGTATTAGCAAGAAGAGTCTGAACTTCTGCGGGGCGGAAAAACTCGGGGTTGATCTGAACACGGAGTGTTGTACCGTCATAACCCTTCTCATCTATACCGGTCCCAGTCCATCTAAGGCGATGCCCAGGAAAGGCTACCTCATACGCGAGCTCCATAAATTCGCGCACAGTGTGCTGTTCACCAGTTCCTAGAACGAAATCATCTGGTTTATCCTGTTGCATGATGCGCCACATGCCTTCCACATAGTCGCGCGCATGCCCCCAATCACGTTTCGCATCAAGATTACCAATTTCAATGACTTCCTTGCGACCATGGTAAAGATCTGAGATCGCGAGAGTAATCTTGCGCGTAACAAAATCCTTACCTCTGCGAGGACTCTCATGATTAAACAAGATGCCATTTACAGCGAATAAATTATAACTTTCACGATAGTTTCTGACGATCCAATACGCATAGAGTTTTGCTATACTATAAGGAGATCTGGGATAGAAGGGTGTGTTCTCATTCTGCGGGCTTTCCGCAACCTTACCATAGAGCTCACTCGTGCTGGCTTGGTAGAAACGTATCTTTTCAACTCCCTTCTGGGCTCGCATCCATTCCAAAATGTAGAGCGGAGCAAGGGCGTCTACCTGTGCCGTGTATTCTGGCATAGAGAACGACTGATGTACGTGACTCTGTGCCGCAAGATTATAGATTTCAAACTTGTCATATTTGTCAGAATCCCAGATAGATGTAAGAGTATTCCGTAAACTCGCTGAATCTGTCATGTCGCCCGTGTGGAGCTGAACGTCTGGTAAGAGATGCTCTATCCTGGCGAGATTTTGATGATTTGATGAACGGCGACTGAAACCATGAACCTTGTAGCCCTTCTCAAGTAGCTGCTCAGCAAGATATGATCCATCCTGTCCTGTGATCCCTGTAATAAATGTAAGATTCGGCATTACTATTTATTGATTTGAGAACGACTTTAGATTGTGGCTGATTTGAAGACACCGATACGATCATTTGAATTGTCAAATGAATCATAGCACATCTTTACATTCACTTTGGATAAATCGAGATGCGACGCAAAACAATAGACGCTGCTTTCTAAAAGATGGATCTCATTTGCGTTTTCTAAGAGAAGCTTGTAGTCTAGGAGCGGCTTATTCACAACAATTTCCGCTCTATGGTAAAAAGGGCTTGTCGGCTCATAATGATTCTTATTTAGATCAAGAATGAGTACATCGGGTCTCTGCTTAAAAAGTGAATCCCAGATTGGCAGTGTCTTATTCTGTGATTGCTGGTGTACAACAAAATACTTAATGGGGCGGATTTCATGATACAGCGCGACGGCTGCCTGTGTTGTTGGCACATAGAAATAGTCCGAGCGAACAGATCTAGGCAGCTTCAAATCATCATAGAAACAGAGAGGGAACTCATAGATGCGCGGGTTTGCGCTATGGTAGCCGCACGCATAGACAGTCATGCCAAGATTTGACTCAATATTTGGCTTCGCTACAGTTTGGAAGGGCTGTAAGATGTAGTCATCAAGGATGGCATAAATCTTGATGGTCGGATCATCATTGTACATCTGTTCAACATTTTTTACATACTTATCCTTACAGACAACGACGACTTCGTCGTAACAGGTCGCAAGATAACGGACGGCTCCACACATCCAGAACATGTCGCCGAGCCCGAGATGCCCGTAGAAAAACGCCTTCTTCTTTGCGTACCCCTTCTGTTCTCTGAGAGTTGAAGAGAGGAGGTGGTTAATTTTTGCCTTGACACGAAACCTGCGATCGTTTTCTTTTAGGATTTCTGTACAGATTTGCCCAGCCCGAACTTCTGTTATATCCTTTCCATGGAATCCATCCTGTAAATTCCAGATTGTGAGATTGACTTCCTTAAGAATCTTGTAATGCCAAGGGAACCGATCTATATAGGATTGGAGATCCTTAAGAAGAGTATCGCGTTCTACGACACAGTCTTTCTTGCGTTCATCTTGGATTTTATCACATTTAATATCTAGGATCGTGAGCTTATCAAGGGCTTCACCCACAGAAACAGGTAATGTAACTGACATAGTTATCTAAATGAATAATTCTTTAGTAGTTTAGATGGCGCAATTTAGAGAAATTGAAGATGATATTTCGCGCGATTATCTATTAGCAGATGGCGGTGGTCTTGTAAAATTCTATTCTGGAAAGGCGAATATTGTTATCGCAGATACAAAGAAATTTGGACCTATGCTTTTCATGGACAGTGTTCTTCAACTTGCTACATCCGATGAATATATCTATCACGAAATGCTTGTACATCCTGTAATGTCTACAGTTGAATCGCCTAAGCGTGTATGTATTCTGGGCGGCGCAGACGGCTGTGCGGTACGTGAAGTGTTACGTTATCCTTCTGTAGAACATGTAGATCTCGTTGATTGGGATAAAAATCTGATTGAATACCTTAAGGTCAGTGGGCGTATATGGCATCAGGGATCGCTTCTTGATCCGCGTGTTCATATTCACACTTTAAATGCAACCGAGTTTGTTTCAGCTGAAAAGTATGATGTAGTGATTGTTGATTTGTTTGATCCTGAATATAAAGATTTCAATCAAGATGGTTTTTGGTCTAGCCTTTTTCCACTCTTGAATTCTTTTCGTGAGGGGGGCGCATCCATTGTAATCAATGGGGGCGGCATTCTTCCGTGGAAGATAGGAACCTTTGAAAGATTGTATATAAGTGTTAGTTCACTTTTATTTGACTATATGATTCCCTATAAAGTATTTGTACCTTCCTTCACAGAAGAATGGGGATTTATTCTTGTTTCAGATAAACCGCCTATTCTTAAGGATAATGTACAATTTCGTCATTGTTGCCCAGATGCTTTTGGGAAAGCATCGTTCTGGGAAAAGCCTTACAAGGCATTTTCCAAAAATTGATGGTCGTTTGTCAACTTGGATTGCTAGGAAAAATGTTGGTCCCTTATTACCGTCTTGAGCTTCAGCCGACCGAGGAGGGTGCAAAGTATTATCATAATGAGTCTCGGACCAATGACAATGCTGGGTATGATCTCTTCGTTGCCGTTCCTGGTGCGACAGGCTACGATAAGCCTGTTACGCTTCTAGATCTGGGGGCGAGGGCGCGTATGGTTCGTGTTACGATGGATGATCGCGGATTTCCTCTTGAAGAGGAGGTTCATTATTGGCTGGCGCCGCGCTCATCTATCTGGAAGTCGGGCGTCATGATGGCGAACAGCATGGGCATTATTGATAAGACGTATCGTGGTGTTCTAATGGGGTCTATCACTGCGGTCAGCAAGGCGACTCCAATTGCACAGGTTGAGGCAGGTGTGCGCCTCTTCCAGATTCTGGCGCCTGATATGGGCTGGATTAAGGAGATCTACATTGTAGAGTCTCTGTCCACTACGACAAGGGGTGAGGGCGGTTTTGGCTCTACTGGTAAGTAGAAGACTATGTAACTAGTAGACATGGCACAAAAAACCAGAAAAAATAGACATCAACTTTTTAATGATAATCCGCGAGGTCGTTCGCATACAACTGGTATAGGGTACGGCAGTGCAGTAAAAGCGCGCAAATCACTTAAAAAAATTCACAAGAAGCCACGAGCCTATCAAAAGCAAGTAGCCACCACAATGTATTACAGGGCAAAATATCATAAATATCAGACACCTGGTATGCGTAATGCGATGAAGGTGTATGGCGAATTTTTAAAACACTAAGACTACCTACGATTTCTTCTCGTTTTTTTATACATACCACCCTCTTTTTTTGCCACCTTTGAAAGAAGTTCATTCTGCATGACTGATTTTTTTAATCCTGTCAGCAGAATGTTATTATTTCCGAATTTTGTTGAGCGAATTGTAAATCTTGATTTCTTTTTTAAACGCATCGCTTGATTAATATTCTCAATAGCGCGCCGTTTCTGATTTCCTGTCATATAAGGCAATCGTTTTAGAAAGAGTTCTTCTTTTGTATGATTTACTACATCTGTTCTATACTCTGGGGGAGCTTTATCATCTAATCCTCTACATACTATATGAATATAGTTTCCTGGAAATTTTGTCATTAATGTATGAAGTGATACATTACGAATCATAGTAGATTCTAAACTTCGTTTTCGTAATTTATATAATGTTTTAGCAGATTCTTCTTGCTCAGGAGGAATTGGTTCTGGCAAAATCATATCAAAATCGTGAACTGAAGGATATACACTATATTTATATACTTCTAACTGATTTTTCAGCCATATATCTCTATTTTCAAATAGATTTAAATCTGGAATATATGGAAATCTTTCCTTTTTAATATTCGCATGAATATCTCGAACGTTGACGTTATCAACAACAAGTTTTTCCACTATATTTTTCGTAGTAAACTCGGGGCTAACAAATGAATCAAATGGAATGAGCCCAGAATAACGTATATCTCTTATTTCAAGATTAGGCTTTGACCAAGATAGTTCTAACGTATATGTTATATTTGGATATTTTTCATCCGGTCCATAGATTGCAACAGAGCCAAATATATCATTTAGAATCGCAGCATTCTCCTTTGGATTTGAAAAAATGTGTCTTTGGTCAGGATGCTCTCGTAAAAACCGCGTTAGTTGTTTATATTCAAATATTTCACCATTTTCATTCGGACTCCAACGATGCGCGCCGCCACATGTCTCAATCACTATTAATGAACATCCATCTGGAATTGTTTTTCTTGGTGTATCTAAATTTTCACCGCCATGTCCGCACGGTATATACACTGCCATCTACTTTATATATTTTTAAAAAATTGAATTTGACCACCCCCTTTTTCGCGCATACAAACGATACAATGTCTACTGCAATTCCTAACGAGTTTCTCTGCCCGATCGGTCTTACGATCATGAAGGACCCCGTGATCGGTCCCGATGGGCACACGTATGAGCTTACTGCGATCACCGAGTGGCTCCTACAGCACGACGTTTCCCCGATTACGCGCCAGCAGATGAGTGTAAATCGTCTTCGCCCGAACATTGCCCTGCGAAAGATGATTGAGGACTGGCTTGTTGCGCACCCGCAGCTGAGCGGTGTAGCAGCACCCGCGCCCCCGTTCAAGGATGTACCGCTGTCTATTACAGCGAAGAAGAATGGCGGCTTTCTGCATCTTCAGGTCGCCGCGACTGCTCCTGCCCAGCGGCAGCCCATTGTCTTCATCGCCATTGTGGACAACTCGGGTTCTATGGGCGAAGAAGCTTCGGGTGGTGATGGCGGCGAGTCTTTCGGTTTCACCCGCATGGATCTTGTAAAGCACACCCTCAACACGATGGCTGCCATCCTCGGTCCGCAGGATCAGCTCGCAATTGTCACATTCAGCACGAATGCGAAGGTGGTTCTGTCACCGACATTTGTAGATGATGCTGGTCGCGGAAAGGTTCAGAAGGCGCTTGAGGCGATTGAGCCCGATAGCCAGACCAATATCTATGATGGTATTCGTATGGCTGCCATGATCGCAAACCAGCCCGAACTTGCTGGGCGCAACATTGTGGCTGCGCTTCTCACCGACGGTTTCCCCAATGTGAATCCGCCGCGCGGCATCTTGGAGACCCTCAAGCTCCAGCCGAAGCAGCCGAGCTGGTCGCTCCACACCTTCGGTTTTGGCTACAAGCTTGATAGCCGTCTTCTCGCTGATATTGCAAACTGGGGTAATGGTCTCTTTGGATTCATTCCCGATTGTTCGATGGTGGGCACTGTCTTCATCAACTTCATCGCGAATATGTTGACGACAGCGTCTCTCGGCGCGACACTCTTTGTTGACGGTAAGCGTATCTGCTTCACCGGTCCGATCCGTCACCAGCAGACTTACGACCGGGTTATCAAGTTGACCGATGACATGAAGCAGGCGTCAGTGGATGGCGAGAATTATGTAGAGATTGAGAGTGGTAGTGATGAGTTCACCGAAGCGTACCAGGACTATCTCGGTGTTCTCAAGGCGATGATTGATACCGCTTCATCGGCACCGCTTGCCGCCTTCAGGACTAAGTATGAGAATACGAGCAATGAGAAGATTAAGGGCTTTCTGGTAGACACGGACACAAAGCTGAGTTCCGAGGGACAGGTCTCTATGTCTACAAAGTTCTGGGGGAAGTGGGGTGAGCACTATCTGCGCTCATACTACCGGGCTCAGGAGCTCCAGCAGTCGCTGAACTTCAAGGACGCCGGTCTCCAGATCTATGGCGGTGATCTCTTCCACGCCATTCAGACAGAGGCTGACACGGCATTCTGTACGCTGCCTGCGCCGAAGCCGTCTGCTGTTCCTCGGGCGGCGGCAGCAGGTGGCTATTATGGCGCGGCGGCTGCGGCGTATACTTCGCCCACCACGATGGTCAGCTTCCACAATGCGAGTGGCGGTTGCTTCGCGGGCAACTGTAAGGTGAAGATGGCGGATGACTCGTGGGTAGCAATCAAGGATGTACTACCTGGCTCATCCGTCTGGACCCCGAGCGGTCCTGCTGCGGTCGTCGCAATGCTGACATGCGGCTCAAAGGCGCGCTCTCAGCCTATGGTTCAGCTCGATAATCTCTGTATCACGCCCTGGCATCCGATTTTGAATCCAATTCTGAAGAATGGAAAGTGGATCTTTCCCGCCGATCTTGTTCCTCTCCAGGATCGCCTCATTGATACAGTGTACAATCTGGTCCTTGACAGTGGGCACATTATTGATGTGGAGGGCTACCAGTGTGTCACTCTCGGACACGGCTTCCAGGAGCCCGTTGTGAAGCACGAGTTCTTCGGCACGGAGGCAGTGATCAACGATCTCAAGAAGCTGCCTGGCTGGTATATCGGTCTGCCCGTGTTCAAGAATCTGGTCACGATGCGCGATGAGGCTACAGGTCTGATTGTTGGCTGGGTTGATAAGCCGTAAAAATCTAACTATAAATAAAGAAAAATATGGATCCATCTTATATAAATATATTTGATAGATTTTCTAATACATGTAACTTAAATATGTGGCAAACATCAACACGTCGCGGTATCTGTGGTGTATCTACAACAGAATTTTTTACATATTTATTAAATATTCCTGGTGAAAGGTTTAATATTGTAAAAGACAATAAAATAACAATGATATATGACAGTGAAGGAAGGAAATATTTTAAAAGACTCTCTTTTAATGGTAGTCATTATGCCATCTTAATTTCAAACTATGGTGATTCAGTAATCCATGATGATGATTATATTCTTGATTTTACATATAAGCAAATGATTGTTAATAGTAATCAGGCAGCAAGAAATGCCACTGGTGCTGCCGCCGCTCGTTCAGCAACTTTAGCGGCTGTCAATGCCATAGGAAATACTCCAGATTATTTATTACTTCATCCTAGTGAAATTCAAGGTAGATTTCCAACTGCTAAATGGCAAACAAACTATGTAGCTCCTAAAAAATTAGTTATATCTGCGGCGCGCCCTGGAATGAGGGGAGCAGGTAGTCGCAAAAGAAAAACGCGGCGCCACTCTAAAAAATGAATTCTTTTTTTTGATGAGAGTTAGCAAACATGAGCCTTGAACTCTATGTAGGACCGATGTGGGCTGGTAAGTCATCAACCGTCCTGGGAACTTTGCGCCGATACAAGAGCATCGGTTGGAATATTCTTGTCTTGACTGCGAGCGCCGATACGCGCTACGGAACTGAAATGATTGTGAGTCACGACCAGGATAAGTATCCTGCGCGATCTGTCCAGAGGTTAACGCCGCTTTCGTCGGATTCCGATTATAAGGCGGCACAGCTTATTGTGATTGAGGAGGCACAGTTCTTTCCCGATCTCTACGATTTTGTTCTTGCTGCCGTTGAACGGGACTTTAAACATGTAATTTGCGTGGGTCTTGATGGTGACAGTGACAGAAAACCATTTGGCGATCTGCTTCGGCTAGTACCTTTATGCGACAAGCTGACGAAGCTCACGGCTCTCTGTTCTGAGTGTAAAGATGGCAGTCCAGCGTTGTTCTCATTCTACAAAAATTTGAAATCGGCGCAGGTTGCTGTGGGGGCGTCCGATCAGTATGAACCCCTCTGTAGAAAACACTTCCTCGCAAAAACCGCAGCCAAAGAAAAGAATGAATGATGCTCGGCAGTGCCCTTGGTGTAAACGTTGGTGCTTGAAGGATAACGCATGTTCTTACATATTTGCCTGTGGACTTGATGATAAGAACAAATTTCACAAGGATCTTGGGTGTGGTCGCTCGTGGTGCTGGGATTGTGGTCTGAAGTACTGTACCCTGTATTACAACCCTGACACAGGTAAGCAGCAGCCAGATGCAAAAGATCAGCATAATGCTCTGTGCTGTAGGGAAGAGCCTGGATTCAAAGAAGAGGAGTATTGTAAAGGTGGTCACAGCGGACATTGCGGGCGGCGATGGGGCTAGTGAAAATTGAAATGTTAGCCGCTCATTTTTGATGTATACGCGTTAAATGTCTTCTATTAACATCACTGTAAATACAAGTGCGACGAATGTGGATGAGGCTGTGCGTCCTACAATTGCCACGGATGAGGCAATCCGTGCGGCTGCTAAGAAGCGCTTTGAACAGGAGGAGTCCGCAAAGGTAAAGGCTCTAACCGAGGCAGAGCGGAAGGAGAAGGTAAAGGAGGAAATGATTAAGACTCTTGCTCTTGAAGAACAGATTAAGTCTCGTGTACAGGAGGAGCAGATTCGCCGCTTGGCAGAGAAGGCTGTCTTTGAGGCTGAGGCGCGGAAGATTGCCATTGAGAAGGAGGCTGCCATTGCGGCTGAGGTGGAGCGCCTGCGAAACAGGACAAAGCAGGAGATTCTAGAGGATACCATTGCCGAGTTACAGTCGCAAGTTGTGTCGCTCAAGACAAAGAAGTGTGAGTCGTGTCCACATTGTAGCTGAGGAAGTTGCGAAACTCAAAAGATTAATGACTGACAATACAGAAATAAAAGAACTTCGCGCACAGATTGATTCTCTAAGTAGTTTAGTTACTTATGTTAAAGGTAAAACACTCAAGATTACTCCTGAAGTATCAGGTCGTGTCGACATTGTAGTTGATGAAGTTGCGGAACTTCGCGCACAGATTGATTCTCTAAGTAGTTCAGTTAAAGGTAAAACGTTGAAGATTACTCCTGATGTATTAGGTCTTCCAGTTAAACCTGTTTGTGGAAACTGTAGTAATAATGCTGGAGGACCTCCCGCCCGTGCTTGTTATATGGTTATAAGTTGGTCTACAGTATATAATCCTACACTCACAAGGTCTATGAATTCTGACGCGAGTGGTACTTGCCGTGAAGATGGAAATGGACCATATGGAGAGACTCAAACACCGATTAGTATTACTCTATCACCAGGAGATAAAGTTATAGTTCAATCTGCTTCATTTATCTGTAATAAACAGTTTATTCGTAAAAACTGCCCAGTAGCAAATTTACAATGTGGAAAATATTATAATGATGTAAAAAACTTTGTACAAGAAGCATTTGATAAACTTTGCTCTGAAGTACCTCAACCATTAGAACCCTACTCAAGTGTAAATAAGCAAAATAATCAAGATGATTCAAAGATTGCTCAGTTGCGTGGGCAAATTGACAATATGAATGATTTCCTTGGTAAGCAACGAGTATGGATTATGGAGAAGTTCCGTGCATGTTCTACTGGTGCTCTAAATCATAGCACAGTTGAAACTCATCTCAAAGATTATCCTGGACTTAGAATGGCAGTATCTACCTTCTCAACAATAATTAATCCGCAAAAACGAGAGTTTAAAATTATAAATAAGGAGACAAAGAATTATCTATATAGTGAGGGCGACCCTGTTGTAGCATTAAACCCAAGTACTTATTCTCATATGCCCCAAGGGCATTCAATCTGGACTCTTGAACCAGTTTAATTAAAGCAGTGTAAAAATTGATCATTTACTTATTTTTCTATTTGGCATGTCGTCAGCGCTTAAAAGTTTCGCCCTTGCCCTTTGTCTAGGTGGAGTCGCATGGACCTCTACGCGCGTCTATGCCACCTACTGTGTTCCCTCCGGTTTAGCCGGATTTCTACAAAGCCTTCTCACAATGGACAGTTCTCCATGCCAGGCTGTCTTTGCTCTCATCTCACACTCCCATACATTGTATGCCAGTATGATTGCAGCTCTACTCTTTGGATTCTTATCACTGATTACAGAGGGAATCAGTTTCGTTACAGGACGTCCAGTCCATGAATGTACGCCGCCCAGTAAAACTACATAGCTTTCATTTACGGGGATATAAAATCTCATACTATAGAAAGTATGTCAATCATACAGTCCGGGGGAGGTTCCTGGGATGAATATTGCTATTGTTGTGGTTTACCTTTTTATTCTGGAAACTCTTATTTAGCAGAAGATTCTGCCGATAAAAAAAAGATTCTAGATAAGGCAAAGTCAATGAAAAGTCAACTTAAATGGCTTGAAAAAAGCATTGGTCTAGATTCAACCAATAACTTACTTTTTGCTTTGGGAACCGGTGGAGATACTGGAGACATGGAGATGGATAAAAAACAACCCTCGTCTGATGCTCAAAAGAGAGGTTCTATTTTTAGGACCGGAGATGGTTTTTCAGGTATTTCTAGTGACATTCCACATGGATTGGCTATACACAAAGACTGTGTTTCTGTTATAGAATCTGCAGTCGGAAGAAAACTTGTACCAAACGATGAAGTACTAATACGGAAGATTCAAAGACCCGATCCTAAAAAGGTATCAGGTCGATGCTATACAAAATACAATGAACAGTTTTTTCCTTGGGATAAAGTACTTCTGGATGAAAACTATTCATTGGTTTCACCGTTACTAGATAAAGGACAACGTGATCGGATTTTAAAATGCAACTCAAAACTTATTAAAGCATTGATGAAAAAATCGGGAAATCAAACCCGAAAAAATAAAAACAAAGGGCGCAAAGGTCCTTCCGAATCTGCAACTGACTTTCCAGTAGGAACAATCAAAATCGGAAATAATAAAAAGAAGTGGATTGTAAAAAAGGTTTCAAATGGTACTCAAAGATGGGTGCAACTTTAGACCGACGGGCATTTTAAACGGGCACCTGACGACACAAAAAATTGAAACCCCGTAAAACGGAATTACCAAGTCCAAGCAATATAACTACCAAAGAGACCATCAAAATGAAGTGTTCTCTTTGTCAGAAGGAGGGTCATCGGAGCGATAACAATAAGTTCCATCCAGCAGAGAAATCTACAACCGTTCCAAAAATTGAAGTTGTTAAGGGCATAAACACTACACCAGTAAAGACAACAGAAATGTCTCTTCCCAATGTGATTGAAAATACAGTCCCATCCGCAATTGCTATTTCAGATTCAACATACTCTTTCTTTACTTTGTAGGCAGTTCGCTGTCTTCTAGTAGTCCTAATAGGAGAACCCGTTTCTCTGTATTTTTCAATCCATCGCTGTAAAGAGGCTCTTTTACAATCAAAAACTTCACAGGTTTCTACTTGATTGTCGGTTCGTAAAGCATACTTCACAGCGGAGAGTTTATAATCTTCGGTGTGATGTTTTCCCATTTCTCCTTACTAAAAGTGCCCGTTTAAAATGCCCGTCGGTCTAAGATTCGCTTATTGTAAAATAAGTCGGATTTTCCGAAATTAACCTTGTAACTAATCTGTAGAAGAAACGAACTAATTCTTTAATGTCATCAAGTGTTTTCCCCCGCATTCGCCGAGCACCTTCCGGTGTCCAAACACGCATGTTACCAAGGAGTCTTTCTGCTAGAATATCTGTTATCACTCTTGTATCATTAACAAGAATTGAATTAAGAGCATTAATTTTAAAGAAAACACGTCTTTCCGCATCTGCTTTAAAGCATTCATTTGTTAAATGAAACTCCCCGTATTGCAAACTGTATTTGAATATTGAAAGATGAATTACGTCATTTTTCTTGATAATAATTCGTTCGTCATTTGGGAACGAATAGACAGAATCCGATAACGAACGGTGAATTTGTGATATAATATCGGGGTGTCTAGAAACATAAATATTATGCTCAACATTTGTTGGAAGTCGGGGTGCTGGAAATGCTTCAAATCCGATTAACTGCTGCTGGATTTCAGTGTAGATGTCTAACAATTCTCTTGCGGGAGATAAATCATTGGCATGATGAAATAGATCACGATAACGATTTATAAATACAATAAACAGCCGAAACAAATGAAGAATTGCTGTATAATCAGCATACTCATCTATTGCAATATCTGTTGCGGCAGGCAAAGCAGATGGAAGCACCAGATTTTCAGGATTGTTATTAATATAACTGAATTTAAATCCTGTATCTAAGCACATAATCAATTTATCTATCGTACTGTCATAAATAACATTACATAGACCAGAATAAATATAGATTCCATTTTCTTTAACGACAAGTTTAAAACAATTTGTTTCAAATATATACATAATACCAACCTGATTTTTTCCAAACTTCTTTCCTAGAATATATTTTTCTTCATCGTAATCATTATCCAGAGCATCCTGCAAATTATTTTCAGTCATCAAATCTCTGAAAGTGCCACGTAACAGAGAATAAATATACTTTTTATTAGTAAACTTACACATTCGTAAAAGGGAAGTAGGAAATACATTTGGTCCCAAGTTTTCGCAAATTTGTATATTCGGCTCCGACTCAATCTTAAATAAATGACGACGATAAAGAAGGCACATTCTAAGAACATTTAGAAACATATCAAGGTTTCTATTCTCCGGAAAAGTTACACCACCTGCTGGTAGATCAGCCCCTAACATCTCCCCTGTATGCTCAAACGCACGTAAATTCCATAATCCATTGTGTTGTTCTGTTTTAATATGAAACCATCCTGTATATGTTATAATCTCCCCTGTTAGAAATTCGATTTGAAAGTCCTTCGTTTTTTTATCATATTTAAAACTAATTTTGGAATCGGTTTTACTATTGTAATTTACTACTATATTAGAAACAGTAGTCGCAATCACATATTTAAATGTATCTGATTGGTCTACAAAATCGTAGGAATTTACGGGCTTATTAGAGGAAATAATATGAACATTATTCCCAATTGGGTCAATATATTCCATCTACTAGTGCTTCTCAGAAAAAATAAATCAATTTTTACGTATTCTACGTGTCTTACTGCGTTGTTAAAATGCCCGTCGGTCTAAAATTGTTCTTATTAGGTAAATGGGTTCATGGCTAAGCAAAAGACCCGTCCTCCAAGTCAATGACACAAAACTGAGTATGAAAGAGTTTAGTGACATTAAAACGTTTAAAGATGTCATACGAATTGCCGGTCACACTGTAGATGATATAACTACTATACAAATAGTAAATTGTAATGGAAAATATGAATATGCAAATGCGTGTGAAACCTTCAAGATTGTTCAAGGTATACGATACAATGAACACTTTATTTATATTCGAAAACTTTACGGTAAGGACTAGAACTCAGAAAACTTATTTTTCGTTTCCAAGATGTAAGGTAGCGTGTAGACTGTGAAGAGCGATAGACCCGCATATGTTTCTGGACCACCTTCCTTCAGAGACATGGCAATCAGTGCCGAGGCAATCATCATTGCCGCGTCACTCAAGAGAATCTTGATACCACCACGCGAATAGCGCTTGAACACATCAATCATCCGGTTGTGTGCCTGCGGAATCGGCTTGATAATGACAAAATAGAAAAAAATATCGTGTACAAGTTGTATTCCGACCAAGAACGCCAAGAAATACCAGAGATTAAATCCATAACTTGCGGGTATGAAATAGGTGTAGGCATAGCGCGCAATAAAAAAGCCGATGGCAATGACTAAAACATCCGAAATGACTGCGTTCAATCCAAAGCGCTCATACCACAGATTAATTGGCTCACCAAGAGTATCGGGAAGGTATTTTGTCAAGAAAATAACTACGACATCCACGATCAAGATCGCGAGCAAAATATACCACCAGTCTTGAATCTCTTCTGGGTTTGTAATATCGCCGAGCAGCATTCTACCTATAGCGATTAAAATCTGTGGCTATATGTAAGAAAGAATGAGTGTACCTCCTGCAGCAGGACGTTCAGCAGCTGGATGGACATTACCTAAAGCTCCAGTTAATCTCATGCGAAATTTTACACTAGAAAATGTAACAAGGGCAATTGAAGAAGGTCGTGATATTAATGAACTTGACCCCGAAGATGGTATGACATTATTGATGGAAGCAGTTTCTAGAGGTAAAGAAGATATTGTTGAATATTTAATTAATCAGGGCGCTGACTTGAATGTATTTGATCATAGGGGTCATACAGCTCTACTATATTATGAAAATGGTATATTTAGAGGAGGTAATGCTGATAAAATTGTACAGATGCTTTTACGAGCAGGGGCGCTTCTTTTACCCAACAATGATGGAGAAATGCCACTTTCCGTTGCAATAGATGATTATGAAAAGCGAGCAGAAGAGTTTCAGGGTTATTTATCTAATTATAATAGTGATAATAGTGATTATCATCCTAGTTATCGTCGTCCTTCTGGACCTGGACGTATTACAAGTAACGTAGAAAGAAACTATCAAGCAAAGATGAATGCAGAAAAGGCTGCAACTGGAGCATGGCGCGCCGCCGCCGGTTTATCACCATTACCTTCAGATGCCATAGAATGGCAAGAACATCCTCACATATTACTTCGTTACAGAAATATCCGCGATTTGATTCAGCGTCATACTGATAGAAATGTAATCTCTATCAATCTTTCTTCAATATTATCTGCTCAGCCCATCGGTGAGATGCAGGTTGATATAAATACACCTGTTTATATCTTAAAACCGATAATTGTATTCTTTTTTAGATTTGATTTTAAGTTTGATTTACTTGTGCCAAGTTTCGGTAATCGGATAATGGTCGATGAACGAGCTGTGTCAGACTATGGTATTCGCAACGGTGGGCGCCTTATTATTTCTCCTAGAATTAAATCTGGTTTCCTCCGCATGGGTGGTACTCGGCGGTCAAAGAGACAGCGACGTAATAAGACACGTGTATCTAAAAGGTAACTACGCATACTAGTAAATGCCTCGTTGGGCAAAAATTTACTGTGATCTACCCAGTTTTCGTACAGATTGTTTACATACAAAAAAGCAGTTTTTACGTATTATACGATATGATGATCAGTTTTTTGATATTATTTATCATAGACAAAGGGGAGATATAGCTATACCAGCGGGAAAAATACGACACAATGATCTAGCGACTTGGATGGAACTCCTCGGAGCATATTATGTATAATAATTCAGGGTACAATTATTTTTTATTTTTTCGCGTCTTACCACCCTGTTGTGAATTTCTAGTTTTATTATATATATCTTGAAATTCACCTAAATTTTTCATTATTATACTAAAATTCTCTTCAAACCTGCTCATTCACGTCAAAGATAAGTTCCTCATACTCGAGCGGCTGTTCCTTCTCGATTGAGATAATATCCCGCGCCCAGGCTCCAACGAGTGGACTACCTTCGCGATAATCACCGCCACCGCGTCCATTTCCTTCGCACGTAAGCAGAGGTAGCGGGTGCAAAACAAACCTCTCGTCGTCACTATTAATGTTCTTTCGCTTATCTACAAACTGCTTCTTACTGTGATTCACAATGTAAGGATACTGGATCGTCCTCATTTCAGATGGACGAACACATTGTTCCTCTTGGCATAGATGGTGAAGATTTTCAGAATCTGGCTCGACGTCCGCATAATCGCCAGCCCAAACAACGCGACTCTTGTAATATTCACCCTCTGGGCACAGCATAAATTCAAATGTAGACACAAAGTTGTTGCCTATATATGAATGTTCCATCAGCTTGAGTCCGTTATTATATTCGTGCGCGTTCATCCACGCAACGATATTGCCGTCGTCATCTAGAATAATCGGGTAGTAATATTGTCCCATTTGTGTGGTTGGTTTTGTTTGTGGTGCTAATTTCAATTTTAAACTTATTTTCTATGCTTACGTGTCTTGTTTGGCTCGGGGCAGTCTTTTGCTCTTCCTATGAGTGCACACGCGATTCGCTTACCCGCGTGACCTGTTGTTAAAGAGTCATCCTCTGTTCCTTTACCCAGGTCATCTTCATCTGCGTGAACAATCAGAGTTCGCCCGAGGAGTTCTGCACAGGTAACGCCGACCAGTTTATAAGTGTAGATATGGTCTGCCTTTCCAACATTACCGAGGTCACCTGTGTGCCGTTCACCCTTTGATCCAGGCGGACCACCGTGCTTTTTACTCGGTCCTTTGTTGAAGTGTGAACAAGCGCCCATACACCCCTCGTCGCGCATATCACCGTTCGTATGAATATGGAATCCATGCTCACCGACTGGAAGTTTTGTAAAGATTGCCTTGATTATAACGCCTTTGGCACTGTCTTCAAAGGTTGCGTTTCCTTCAACAGGTCCTGTAAATACAGCGACGCCTTTCATTCTATCTATAATTTTAATATATTATTAAATGATTCATTTAATTCTTTACATTTTTCATTCTCATAATTAGGATTTAAATAAGGATATTTTAAATATAATTCTTGTAGTTTTACTTTTGCTTCACTTAATTTTTCAATTAATGTAACTTTTTTTGAACTTGTTGTTTTCCAACAAATATCTTCTGTTTTAAATTCAATGGCGAATCTATCTCCATGTAAGCCATTAGCCCGTACATACCATATATGCTTTGGAATTTCATCTGGTTTTATTGGACAATCTTCAGGAAGAATTACATTTCTCTTTTTCTTTCCCTGATTTATAATTTGCTGCGCCTGTGAAATTATACGAAGATTTTCTTTTCTATTATCTAATCCATTACGATTAATGTGATCTACAGATTCTTTTTGTCCTTTTCCATCAAATGTAATTCTATTCATTATTAAATTATGTAAGTATAATTCTAATTTAATGCCACCGTCTAAATAAAACGTTGAAGCTATATATTTTCCAGAAGAAAGATGCCAAGGTCTATTTTCAACTTTAGGAAAATCTTCTCCATCCAATACAAATTCAACATCATTTTCATTATGTTGAATTAAACCAACAATGTATTCTTTATTATTGTAAATGACACATTTATAATTAATCATACCTGGTTTACGTCCTGAATTACGATATCCTGTCTTGTATTCTAGATCCATACTATTATTATAATAGGGATCTAGATTTTTAATCAATTTTAAACTACAAAAAAAACACAATCACTAAGAGCCGGAAGCCACTGGGTGGTTTCGCGCTTAGTTTGAGTAGGCAAGTCCTCCCATTCCACTCATGATGCGGAGCACGTTGTAGTTCGTCGCATACACGTAGACGGATGACGTCGTGACCGTGCCAACCGCGTTGTTGGAGACCGTGAGGAGCAGCGTCGTGTTGTCAATGCGTGACAAGTTGCACGTGCCGCTGGGCTGGTGCTGCTGCGGCTGGAGGGCGAAGG
>Ga0118677_10000076_pt1 | contig 187323 bp, 124 predicted proteins | sample AliMusrvi5mmetaG_FD_86154 | JGI IMG/M metagenome (GOLD analysis project Ga0118677, IMG submission 86154) | reverse complement strand
ACAGCGCGGCCTGATGCTTGCCGCGATTGCCGCAATGCTGGCAGAGGACGATACCCGCCCGATCATCGTCGACGGCGTAGAAGACATGGGCTGGCCGATCATCAATATGTGCCACTATGTGGGAGAGGGGTATCGCCACGGTCAACTCGGGGCTCTGCCGGAACATGGCGGGGAACCGCGAACGGACCGTCCCTATGGCGAGACTGAATGCGTCTGGCCCATGGACAACAGTTGGCAGGGATTTGCCTGGATGTCTTCCTGTACACGGATCCGCCGATTGAAGGGGAATGCCGATATTCGCAACTACGTCTTGAACAACGCCTGGTCCAATTATGTTCCGGGCCAGAGTGCGGCATTACAGTTCCTCGAAAAACAAATCAAAAACATGGAGTGGACAATGGCGCCGCCTTACTCCACAATCATCTGTCCGGCGCTGGAGGATATGTGGAACCATCCATTGATAAAGCTAATGCAGAAATGTTTCCATCCTGTGGCCGTTTGTGATGTCCAATTCGATGACGCCAATAAACGCAGTAACGAAAATGGAGACTGGCCGATCACTAAACCGCGGCTGATTGCTGGCCGGACGGAAAGCCGTGAGCTCGCTGTTTTCAATGACGAGTTTGAGGATGAGGAAGTTGTGGTGTCATGGGCGTTTCATTCGGGTTCCGCAAAGGGACCGCCGGTCGGCGAGGGCTCGTTTACAGTGCGCATTCCGTTCGGTGAATTCCGGCGGCGTAACATCACCTTTACCGTGCCCGAAGATCCGGGCGATCTCTATTTAGTGTTGTGCGCAGCCAAAAAGGGCGTGGAACGATTCCGTGAGGAAGCCCTCTGCTTTGAAGTTCGTCCGACCTGAATGAACCCGATTATGAAAAAAACATCGATAACTGATTCCGAAACAGGCAGGGCTGTATCGCGCACAAAGCGAACCCCGTCCCGATTCCCCGCGGATTTTGTGTGGGGGGCGGCCTCGGCATCCTATCAAATTGAAGGCGGATGGAACGAAGACGGTAAAGGGCTTTCCGTCTGGGATGTTTTTTCTCATCAGCCGGGCATTATCTACAACAATGACAATGGCGATGTGGCCTGCGACCATTATCACCGGCATAAAGAAGATGTCGGCCTCATGAAACAAATCGGGCTTGACGCCTACCGTCTTTCGCTCTCCTGGCCCCGCCTCATGCCGGAGGGAACCGGAAAGGTCAATTCCAAAGGTCTTGAATTCTACGATAGGCTGATTGATGAGCTTCTGGAGAATGGAATAACTCCCTATGTCACGTTGTTTCACTGGGATCTGCCATATGCCCTCGAACAACGGGGGGCCTGGCTCAATCCCAGCAGCCCGGACTGGTTTGCAGAGTATACCGCGGTGGCTGTTTCGAAATTGTCCGATCGTGTAAAACACTGGATGACCTTTAACGAGCCGCAGTGTTTTATTGGGCTCGGCTATCTCGATGGAGCGCACGCCCCCGGGCGGAAAGTCTATTTTTCGGAATATCTGCAGATGGCTCACCATGTCGCCATCGCCCATGGTAAAAGCATCGTCGCGATTCGCGCGAATGCGCAAAGCCCGGTTCAAGTCGGGTTTGCCATGGTGGGGCACTCCGTGTTCCCGGCCACTGAAACCGCGGCCGATATCGCTGCGGCCAGAAAGGCCATGTTTGCGATCTCTGACAAAACCCAGTGGAACAACAGTTGGTGGATGGACCCGATATTGCTTGGGACGTATCCCGAAGAGGGAATCAAGTTATATGGAAAAGATATGCCGAAGATACGCCCGGATGACCTTAAGACTGCCTGTCAGCCGCTCGATTTCTTTGGATACAACACCTATTTCGGCCGACCCGTAAAGGCCTCGGCCGATGGCGGATTTGAATGGGTGCCCCCGCAAGCGGGGCATCCGCTCACGGCGTTCAAGTGGAAGGTGGCGCCGGAATCACTCTATTGGAATTCCCGTTTTTATCATGAGCGTTATAAACTGCCCCTTTATATCACCGAGAATGGGCTTTCGTGTTGTGACTGGGTATCCCTTGACGGGAACGTGCATGATCCCCAGCGAATCGATTTTCTGCACCGTTATCTCAAGAGTGTGAAAAGAGCTTGTGCCGAAGGGATTCCTGTAAAAGGTTACTTCCAGTGGAGTATCATGGATAATTTCGAATGGCGTGAAGGTTTCAAGGAACGGTTCGGGCTTATCTATGTCGATTTCCAGACACAACAGCGCATCCTGAAGGATTCAGCCTGCTGGTATCGAGAAACGATCTCCCGGAACGGTGAGAATATCTAACGGGAAAGGTCGACAAAGGCTACATGGACAACGATCTGCAGAGGAGAACGGACAACGGGCGAACTGGGTTGGCTCGACCCCTGCTGATGGCGGCACTTCTGGCCGTCGCCACCTCCGCGGGGGCGCAGTGGGAAACGAATCACCTCCCCAACATGATCCTGATTCTGGCGGATGACCTGGGATATGGCGATGTTCATGCCTATAACCCGCACTCCAAAATTCCCACCCCGAATCTTGACCGGCTGGCGCGGCAGGGCATTCGCTTTACCGATGCGCACGCGCCCGATTCGGCCTGCACTCCCACTCGCTACGGCGTGCTGACAGGGCGATACTGCTTCCGGTCCCGGCTCAAGGAAGGGGTGTTGCCGGCCTGGGGCGCGCCGCTGATTGAAGAGGGGCGGCTGACCCTGCCGGCCCTGTTACGCCAGCAGGGGTACACCACAGCCGCTCTGGGGAAATGGCACCTTGGCTGGTCCTGGCCCACGGGCGATGGGAAGCCGCCATCGAGCAAAGGCGGAATGGGAAACATTGACTTTACGCAGGCCCTTGCCAACGGGCCGATCACCCGGGGATTCGATCGCTATTTCGGCGTGGACCTCCCGAACTTTCCGCCCTATTGCTTCATCGATAACGACCGTACGGTCGGCCTTCCTTCGCAGCCGGCGCCCCTGACCGAAGGCGGAATGAATCGTCCCGGGCCCATGGTTCCGGGCTGGAATCTCACCAACACCATGCCCGAGATTACCCGCCGGGCGGTGCAGTATGTGGAGGATTCGGGGCAACGCGGCAAGCCGTTCTTCCTGTACTTGGCGCTCACGGCGCCGCATTACCCGATCGTGCCCGTGCCGGAATTTCAGGGACGCAGCCAGGCGGGATCTTACGGGGATTTTGTCGCGCAGGTGGATTCGACCGTAGGCGAGGTGCTCGAGGCGCTGGTCCGCGCAAAACTGGAAACGAACACCCTGGTCATCTTTACCAGCGACAACGGTCCGGAGTGCGTCGAGATCAACCCCGGTGCCTATGCCCGCATTCAGCAATACGGACACCGCAGTATGGATGGACTGCGCGGAGTGAAGCGCGACGCCTGGGAAGGGGGGCATCGCGTGCCTTTTCTGGCGCGCTGGCCGGGCCATTTCCCCAAGGGCCGGGTGAGTGACGAAATCATTTGCCTTGTGGATTTGATGGCGACCTTCGCTTCGCTTTCGGGAGCAAAATTGCCCGCCGACGCGGGAGAGGACAGCTACGACATCATGCCTGCACTATTGGGCCGGAAACTGGAACACCCCATTCGAGAGGCGACGATCCTGCATAGCGGGAAGGGAAAATTCGTTCTCCGGCAAGGCGATTGGGTTTTCATTGACGCACCATCCGGCGACGACAACAAGGAGCCGGACTGGTTTAAGCAGGAGCGCGGTTACCGGACCAACGATTTCGCCGGCGAACTTTACAATCTGCGTACAGATCTGGCTCAGCGCCGCAATCTCTACCAGGAGCAGCCGGAAAGGGTTCAGCGGTTCACCGCGCTGCTCGAAAAATACAAGCGGGACGGCCGCAGCACGCCGGGCCCGTCACGAATGAATGTGCCCGAAAATGTCAGGGTGAACCTCTCAGGCATTCCGGACGACATTTGAGGGCCTTCCCAAAACTCACGAGCGGGATGCGCTTAGGGTGAAGCCCACCTTTACCGAGGAGATTCCCTTCGCAGGCACGCTGACGGAAACCGTGTTGCCTGATAATTTGGCGGTGGAGTGAGTCAATGGCCGTTCGATCAAATCAATTTCGACGGCGTGAGTCGGCCTGGGCAACAGGTCGCGATTCAGGATCAGCGTTGCCTTGACGGTCCGCCCGGTCGGATTAAAAAGCCGCAGAATAAGGGCGTCCTCATCTTCCGCCTTTTTCAAGCCGCTCACGAGTGCGGCAGACGGGGTCAGCCGGATCAGGTTCCCGTGGGACGGAAAATCCCCGGGATGGATATCCGTGCCCACGACGCGGACCGGGCGATTAAACGCCATGCCTTCGAGGATCGCCTCCGGGGCGGCCAGATCGCCGCTGAACGGGCGAATGGCCAGGCGGATCTCATGGGGCCCGATCTCGGGCAGGATATCGGGCGCATAACTGCTGCGAATCAACGTCAGGCGCAAGGTGCTGCCCTCGAGCGAATGACCATATTTGCAGTCGTTCACGAGCAGACAGCCGGCGGTACGGGTGCCGGACTTTCCGGTCACCTGCGCCCATTGCTGGGACGGCACTTCTTCGCGCCGGTTGAGTTCGGCGAAGCCGGCGCGGGACATGTAGACCTCACCGCGCACTTCGAGCAGGTCAAGGGCGTCGGGGAGAGAGAGGGGAATGGAGCGGATGGTCTTGACGTTGGCGGTGATGTCATCGCCTATCTCGCCGTTGCCGCGCGTGGCGGCGCGTGTCAGGAGTCCCTTCTCGTAGAGCAGGGAGAAGGCGACGCCATCGACTTTGGGTTCGACCACATAGTCCCAGGCCTCGTCGGGCAACTGGCGGTGAAGGAACGTGTCGAAGTCGATGAGATCGTCGCGGGAGTGGGTCTTGTCGAGGCTCATCATGGGCGGGCTGTGGCGAACTTGCTTGAAGGCGGAGAGGGGCGCGCCGCCGACGCGTTGCGTGGGCGAGTCGGCGGTGAGCCACTCGGGGTGCGCTCGCTCGAGGGCTTCGAGCTCTCGATAGAGCGCGTCATAGTCGGCGTCGCCGATCTCGGGGCGCGCGTCGACATAGTAGAGGCGGTCATGGCGGCGGATTTCGGCGCGGAGTTGTTCGATGCGGGCAAGAGGCATGGCGAAAGGCTCGTTATAGGTTCAAGGTTCGGGGTTCTAGGGATGAACAAGCAGTTGGAGTTGGGGCATGACTTCGTCGACGGCGCGGATGCCTGCGGTGATGGCTTCAGGACCGCGGTGGAACTCAAGCGTCATGATGTCGCCGACTTCGGGTTGGATCAGAATGTCCGGCGGGTTGAGGGCGAGTTCGCGGCGGGTGATCTGATTCTCGACCAAGCGGAACGAGCGGGTGAGCACATCAAACATGGAGAGGGTGTCTGCCTCATCTTTTTGAGGGGCTATCCAGCGGTGGGAGGTCTTCGCCATCGGTGACAACCGCGGCGGCATGAGTTTGCTCAGCGACGAGATCAGGTTGGCAATGCGTTGGGACGGATCGGAAAGTTGCGGCTTTTTGCCGGGCTTTCTTTTTTGTGTGGCAGCGCGGAGATTGACGTCGACGGCGATCACAAGGTCAGCCCCCATGGCACGGCAAACAGAAACTGGCAGCGGATTGACGAGTCCGCCGTCGACAAGGTTGTGCCCGTTGATGCGCGAGGGGGTGAAGATGCCGGGGATGCCGATGCTGGCGCGGATCGCATCGAACAGGCTGCCGGACTGGAAAACAACCTCCTTTTCAGTCTCAAGGTCGGTGGCGACGGCGGCGTAAGGAATATGAAGGCTGGAGATGGCGCGGACATCGATAACATTTTTCAGAAAATGCATGACATTCTTGCCCGTTAGGAGACCTGAACGCGGGAAGTTGACCTCAATAAAGAGTTGGGCTGCCTGTTTCCAGTCGAGATGAGTGGCAAGGTCCTCCATGACAGCAATGCTGTCGGAGGCGTAAAGGGCTGCGGCAATCGCGCCAGCGCTTGTGCCGGCGATGCAGTCGGGTTTGATGCCGAGTTCGTTCAGACGTCGCAGCACGCCGAGATGTGCCCAGCCGCGCGCGCCGCCGCTGCCGAGGGCAAGGCCGATCTTGGTCGGGTGACGAGAAGAGGTCATGGGTGACAGGATACACCATTCCACGCCCAAGGTAAACCGCAGGCATTCTTCGCGTAAGGGAATAGCCGCGGCTGACCGTTACTGAGGTTTCGTGGTGGCGACGGCTTTGCGCTTCGTGACAAAGAAGGTATGGGTATAGCCGTTCTTAACGACCAGTTCAGTTGAGATTTGCCGCATGACTGTGCGGTCGAAGTGCTCCGGTATCTGGATGTTGATCACCTGCGACTTCTTGACTCCGGCGGACTTCAGAGCAGAGGCGATTTTGCCGAGTTGCACTTGCTGGTCTTTAAATGTGATGATGCCGGACTCGTCGATGGTGATATCCGGGGCCTTGGATTTTCCGGCGGCCTCCGAGGTGGTGCAGCCGGTCCAAGAGGAGAGAGCAAAGAGCAGGGCGACAAGAGCGAGTATGCGCATGGTACTTCCTTGAAATGATTTGAATGACTTTAGCACAACCTTTAGGCGGATGTCACAAAAAAACGGTTTGGGCTAGACGTAAGCGACGCGGTTTGATACAAATTTAGCTCCTTTTCACCTGTGTAGGTGTAAAGAGTGTTCTCGTACAGGCTATCACGGCTGACTGCCTTGCGGGTTCAGGCTTCAAACAAGGAAGAGGTAAATCATGCCTACCATGAAGACCAAGAAAGCTGCTACCAAGCGGCTTAAAATGTCGGCCACGGGTAAAGTGATGCGTTCCCAGGGTGGCAAGTCCCACCTGAACGGCTACAAGCCGCGTGGACGCAAGCGTAATCTCCGTGGTACCACTGTTGCTGCTGAAGTTTTCACCAAGACTGCGGCGCGTATGCTGCAAGGCAACTAACAAGGAGATTGTGTCATGTCACGAGTCACTAATGCACCCGCGTCCAGAGAACGCCGTCGCCGGCGCTTAGAGCTCGCGAAAGGTTTTCGCGGGTCTCGCAGCAAGCTTTTCCGTCAGGCCACCGAGGCTGTCAACCGCGCTCAGCGGCTGTCGACTATTCACCGCAAGGACCGCAAACGCGAGTTCCGGCGCCTGTGGATCGCCCGTATCAACGCGGCCGTCCGCAACGAGGGAATGACCTACAGCCGCTTCATGGAAGGGCTGATCAAGGCCGGTATCGAGATCAACCGCAAGATGCTTTCCGAGGTCGCAATCGCCGACGCGGAAGGTTTCAAGGCGCTGATCGAGAAGGCGCGCGCCGCTCTCGTGTAAGCTGAGGTTGCCGCGTATGGCAATCTGAAAAAGACCGTTCCCGTTGCGGGGGCGGTTTTTTTTGTTTCAAGATGCAAATTGATTTCGGGGGGTGTTTGGAATAAACTGATTCCTTCATTTTTTGACGGAAAGCGAAGGGTTTATGACACTTGCAGAGTTGGATGCGCAACAGGCGCAATCGTTGGACGAAGTGGCCGGCGCAGCGGATGCGGCCGCGTTGGAACAGGTGCGTATCCGCTATCTCGGGCGCAACGGGCTGCTGCCCGCGATTGTGAAGCAGATGAAGGACGTGCCAGCTGTGGAGCGGCCGGAGTTCGGCAAGCGCACGAACGCTTGGCGCGCGGCGCTCGAGTCTGCCCTCGGTGAGCGGCTGGCAAGTGTTGGCACGGCGAAAAAGGAAGAGGGCACGTTCGACTGCACGCTGCCGGGGCGCTGGTCCACGCCGGGCGCGAAGCATCCGGTCTCGCGGGTGATCGAAGAGACCGCTGCGATTTTCGCGCGCCTCGGCTTCACTGTGGCGGACGGGCCGGACATCGAGAACCGCTTCAACAATTTCACGGCGCTCAACACGCCTGCGCACCATCCGTCGATGGACGCGTCCGACACCTTTTGGCTGACGGACGACTTGCTGCTGCGCACGCAGACATCGCCGGTGCAGATCCGCATGATGACGCAGTACAAGCCGCCGGTGCGCATCATCACGCCGGGGCGCACCTACCGCCGCGACACGACCGATGCGACGCACAGCGCGAACTTCCATCAGATCGAGGGCCTCTATGTGGACACGAAGCCTGTGTCGCTGGCCGACTTGAAATCCACGCTCGCGTATTACGCCAAAGAGATGATGGGCTCCAAGGCGGGCGTGCGTTTCCGTCCTCACTTCTTCCCCTTCACCGAGCCGAGCGTGGAGGTCGACTTCTCCTGCCACGTGTGCGCAGGCAAAGGTTGCCGCGTGTGCAAGATGAGCGGCTGGATCGAGATCGCGGGCGCGGGCATGGTTGACCCGCGCGTTTTCAACTTCGTGGGCTACGACCCCGAGCAGGTGTTCGGCTACGCTTTCGGTTTCGGCGTGGAGCGTATCGCGATGATCAAATACGGCATTCCCGATATCCGTTGGCTGTACGAGAACGATACGCGTTTTCTGAGTCAGTTGGCTTAGCACCTGTTTGAGCAGACCGTTTTTCGAGGCATGAAATGAAAGTACCTGTCAGTTGGTTGAACGAGTATGTTGATGTGTCGGATCTGTCGGTTAAAGAGCTGTCCGATAAGCTGACCTTTTCCGGCGTGGAGGTGGAGGGGATCGAAGAGGTGGGCGTCACGCTTGGCGACCTCTTCGTGGTGGGTGAGGTGTTGACGAGCGAGGCGCACCCGAACTCCGATCACCTGCACGTGTGCAAAGTTTCCGACGGCGCGCAAGAATTGCAGATCGTGTGCGGCGCGCCGAACTGTGCGGCGGGGATCAAGGTGCCGCTGGCCAAGATCGGCGCGGTCGTGCCTGAAGGAGGCTTCACAATCAAGCAGGCGAAGCTGCGCGGCGTGGCGTCGTTCGGCATGCTGTGCTCCGCCCGCGAGCTGAAGCTGTCCGCAGACCATGCGGGGCTGATGGTTCTCGACCCGGCGCTCAGAGCGGGGACGCCGATGCGTGACGTGCTTCCGCCTCCAGAGACGGTGTTGGACTTGGAGGTCACTTGGAACCGTCCCGACTGCCTGTCGATCATCGGCATCGCGCGTGAGTTTGCGGCGCTTCTGAAGCGGCCACTGCAGTTGCCGTCGGTGGATTTCCGGGAGTGTGGCGAGCCGGTGGAGCAGTTCGCGAAGGTGCGGGTCGAGGACCCGGTCAAGTGTCCGCGGTATACGGCGCGCGTGATGACCGATGTGAAAGACGGACCTTCTCCCGCGTGGATGCAGCGCCGTCTGGAGCTGTGCGGCGTGCGTGCGATCAGCCTGACCGTGGACGTGACCAACTACGTGATGTTGGAGTATGGCCAACCGTTGCACGCGTTCGATTATCGCACGCTGGCGGAGCGCACGATCGTGGTGCGTTGCGCGAAGGCGGGCGAAAAGATCAAGACGCTGGATGGCGTGGAGCGCACGCTGGATACGAGCATGCTGGTGATCGCCGACGCGGCGGTGCCGAGTGCGGTCGCGGGCATCATGGGCGGCGCGGGCAGCGAGATCGCGGTGGGCACCGAGCATGTGTTGCTGGAAAGCGCGTTATTCGATCCGGCGTCGACCAAGTTCACCGCTGCAAAACTGGGGCTTTCTACGGAGTCTTCGCGGAGGTACGAGCGCGGGGTTGATCCGGATTTGGCGGACTGGGCGAGTCGCCGCGCGGTGGCGCTGTTGGCCGAGCACGGTCAGGCGAAGGTGGCGAAAGGCGTCATTGACGTGGATGGGCGGAGGTTCAAGCACGGCGAGGTGACGCTGCGCTTCAAGCGGGCGCGTGCGATGATCGGTGTGGCGTTGCCTGAGGACGAGATGGTCGGCATCCTGACGTCGCTGGGCCTCGCGGTGACAACGCGCGACGCCGAGAGCGCTTCGTTCAAGATTCCGTCGTTCCGTCTGGATCTGACACTGGAGGCGGACCTGATCGAAGAGATCGCGCGGATGCACGGGTTGGACGAGATTCCCGATGTCATGCCGGATCTGACGGCGGTTTCGACGTTGGACGACCGTCCGTTCTATGCGCGTGCCCGCTGCCGTCAGGTGGTGCTGGGCATGGGCTTTTCCGAAGCGATGCACTACAGCTTTCTCTCGGCGCAGGAACTGGACGCGTTCGACCCGCGCGGCGCGGCGCGGCGGGCCGTGCTGCCGAATCCGGTGAGCGCCGACTACGGTGTGCTGCGCGACTCGCTGTTGCCGCAGCTGGCGGGGTCGCTCGGCCGCAATGCGTCGCGCCAGGTGGAGAGTGCCGGTCTGTTCGAGATGGGGCGCGTGTTTTTCGCAGATGCGGATGGTAACCCCGGCGAGGAAGAGCGCGTGTCACTCGGGCTGATGGGCCCTTTCGGTCGTTCGGCGATCGAAAGGCGCCGTGCGGTGTCGAACGAAGAGTCGCTGCTGTGGCTGAAGGGCGCCGTGGAGACGCTGGTGGCATCGCTGCACGCGGGCACGGTGGCGTTCGAGCGGTGTGAACATCCCGCCATGGAGCCGGGCTGGGCGGTCGAGATCGCTCTCAACGGAAAGGCTGTCGGATGCATGGGGCTGGTGTCGGCGGCCCTGCGCCATCAGTGGCGGATGACGTCGCCGATGCCGCTGGCCGAACTGCGCCTGGCGCCGTTGCTGTGCGGTGTGGCGACCGTGGCAGCCGTGAAGCCGGTGCCGCAGTATCCTGCTGTGCGGCGCGATATCGCTTTCGTTTCGGACGCTTCCGTGACGCACCGGGACGTGGTGGAGACGATACGGAAAGCGGGCCCTCTGGAATTGACCGGAATCGAGCTTTTTGATATATTCCAGTCAAAAGAGATTGGCAAGGGAAAGCGCAGCATGGGATATGCCCTTGCGTTCCGTTCGCCAGATCGGACGTTGACCGATCACGAGGTGAACGAGGCCTTTGCGAAGATCGTTCAGGCGCTGAAAAGCGAGTTGAAGGTGGAGGTGCGCGAAGGCTGAACGAACTCAGTTGATCTTTGAAAGCGCCGGGCAAGAAAGAGGCCGCCCGGCATCAAAACGAAGTGGGCCCTGCTTTGTTCGCGGATAAGCGGAATTTCCCTGACCTTCAATTCGTATCGGGAGTTTGAAAGCGGTGTATGACGGAAACCTGTCTTACGGCGGGAACCTGATGACTCCGACTAGAGCACCCACCTCATGAGTGAGGTTTCAGGGATCCTGCAATTACGGCAAAGTGGGGTTTTTTTCAATTTGCATTTCAAAAGCAGAATTAAAGAACGGGAAGATGAGGTCATGAAGTTTATCGGGGTCATATTTTGGGGCGTATTCTGTTGCGGTGTTGCAGTCGCGGCCGAATTGCCAGATGTGACGGCTGAGGCGATTGCCGACTTGGGGTGCGTTTCAGGCGTGCCGCAACTGAATGGGTTCGTGTTCATCGAGGGACGCTACCTGCCGCCGCCCTACACGGTTTCGCGGAAGGGGAACGGACTGTTCATCAATCGCATTCAGTTTGAGCAGCCGGTTGCGTGGTCGCGTTTCGATGCTTCGGATGCGTCCGGAGGGAGTGTCGCTCCGAAAAAGTCAGTGGATGCGGATGGCGACTTTCAAGAGGTCGGCCAGGTGGCGGCGAAACCTGCTGCAGTTGAGAATCGCGCCGCACCGGAAAAGCCGAAAACAGTCAAAAGCATCGACGATTTGTTCGCCGATGAGAAAGAGGCTGCGCCAGCTGCAAAACAACCTGCGGCGCAAGCGTCATCTGCCGTTGCCCCGCAGCCCGCGCCGGCGCAACCGGCGGCGCAGCGGACCCCCGAAGATGTCAAGCGGCAGAAGGATGAGTTGCGTACGAACCTGGACAACCTGCGTAAAGGTTACGAACAGGCGTTGGCCCGAGGCGAGGTCTTCTTTTTCGGTCTGCGGCACAGCCGGTTGAACGGCAACTACGGGACGGCACGTACCTTGATGGGGGTGCTGCCGAATGCGCTGCGGCAGGCGCAGAGCCCTCAAGACCTCCTTCAGCGTCTCAATCAGGGCGACATCTACTTTGTCGATTCAGGGATTTGCACGGCTCTGTTCAAGAACAAAAACACCTTCCCCATGCTCGAGGAACGGCTGAGGAATATTGAAGAGGCCGAAGAACTCGATGCGTCGCGCCGGACTAGGCCCCAACTCCATTGATGGGCGGCTCGGTGTCTGTTCCGGAGGATTGCATGTTGCGCGCCAAACACACGATTGACCAGCAGGCGTTCGAGACGGTGACGGAGGTTTTGTCGTCGATCAAATCGCCAGATGAGATGCGGCTTTTTCTGAAAGAGCTGCTGACTCCTGGGGAGGTGCGCGATATCACACTGCGATGGAAATTGCTTGAGCTTTTGGCTGCTGGCGTGTCGCAGCGGAGGATTGCGGAAGAGCTGAAGATCAGCCTCTGTAAAATCACGCGCGGCTCGAAGATTTTGAAGCAGAAAAGCGCGATGACGGCACAGATGATCCGGGCGCGGGCTGCACAAAGACCGTTGCCTCTGGCTTGACGGAGGCCGCCCTGCGACAAACAAACCTTTTTTTGAAAGGGGTGATGGAATGCAGATGATCGCAAGCGGGATCCAAAAACAGATGGCAGGTGCCTCATGGATCCGCCGGATGTTCGAGAAGGGGCTGGAGCTTAAAAAGCAGTACGGTTCCGAGAACGTATACGATTTCAGCTTAGGCAACCCGGACATTCCGCCCCCCGCGCGCGCAAAAGAAGTTCTGCTTGGGCTCGCTGAAAGTGCGGTGCAGCCGCTGGGGTTAGGTTACTGTCCTAACGCGGGGTTGCCGGCATTCCGTGAAGCGCTTGCGGCTTATCTCACGCGACAGCAGCAGGTGCCGGTCAGGGCCGGGCATGTGGTCGTTACCTGCGGTGCGGCAGGGGCATTGACCTCTTTTTTCCGGGCGGTGCTTGAGCCGGGCGATGAAGTGCTCTGTCCCGCACCCTACTTTGTCGAATACGGGGCGTATTGCGGGCACTTCGGCGGTGTGCTCAAACCGGTGTTGGCGAGGCCTCCTGACTTTCAGCCTGACCTTGCGGCCATGGAGGCGGCGGTCACCGACAAAACGCGCGTGATCATCATCAATTCTCCCAACAATCCGACCGGCTGCATCTACAGCCAAGAGACGCTATCACAGCTGGGCGCGATGGTTGACCGCATAAACGCATCCCGGGCGCGCGCGCTGTTTCTGGTGAGCGATGAGCCCTACCGGTTCCTCGCCTACGACGGTGCGGTCGTTCCTCCGATCCTGCCGCTTTCGCCCTTCACACTGGTGCTGGGGTCATTCTCCAAGAGTTTGTCGCTGGCGGGTGAGCGTATCGGCTACATTGCGGCCAATCCTGCGATGCCCGATGTGGAACTGCTGATCAATGCGGTGACCATGACCAACCGCACGCTGGGCTTTGTGAATGCACCGGTGCTCGGCCAGCGTTTGGCAATGGCGCTGTTGGACTCGGGCGTGGACTTAGAGGTGTATGACCGGAGGCGTAAGGCGATGGCGAAGGTGCTGACCGCAGCGGGAATCCGGTTCGCGATGCCGAAAGGCGCATTCTATTTTTTCCCGGAGGCGCCCGGCGGAGACGATCAGGCGTTTGTGCAGGCGCTGCTTGCGCAGAATGTGCTGGCGGTGCCTGGCTCCGGTTTCGGGTTCCCCGGTTATTTCCGCCTGAGTTTCAGTGTGGACGAGGCGGTGATTGCGAAGTCGGCGGCAGGGTTCAAGGCAGCGGTAAAAACGATTTTTCCGTAAATGGGGCGCGACGGAAATCCGCCAAGCGCAGGACTTTCAATGGATATGAAACTGGAAGCTGGAAGCTGGAAATTTGGGCCGTTACTGGTCCTGTCTTTCTTTGCAGGGTCTGTGGCGCTTGCCGAGCAATTCACGGGGCCGGCCGAATGGCGGCAAGTGAGCACGAACGCCGTGAAGGCATGGAATGCTGGACAGCAGAATCGAATCTCGCCTCAAGTTGCTGTTTGGCCGGGGGTTGTGGCTGACCGTCAGAGACGCGAGGTGCGTCTCTTGGCAGAGGCGGTCGGTCACCACCTTGGCATCACAACCGAGTTCCTGCTGGTAGGGCCGATGAGTGACAGGGCATACGAGTCGGCCGCTGTGACAGTCGCAAAGCCGGGGGATATCGCACGTGCCGTGGAGAGCCTGGGGCTGTCGCTTGGAGGCGGGGTTGGCAGTCGGCCTTTCCGCTTCTGGCCTTACGGTGAACGCGTCGTTGCCACGGTGCGGCGGCTGGACGTGGCAGGAGCGGCAGAGAAGCCGCTGCAGTCTCTGATCCGCGATGCGGAGCCAGCGTCGCCGCTGTTCGGCGAAGGCGGGCTCGTTTTTACAGGCGGGCGCTGGGACGGGGCCGGTGCGTCGCGCGCGTGTTTGACTGACACCAATATGCCTTCGTCGGTGATTTCCCTCTACAACGAGGCAAGCACGATCTTCGATGTCCCTTTTCAGGTGGGGCAGAGCGAGGTGTATGGGCGCCTGACGCTGGCCGAGACGTTGCCTTGTGGCGCGTTAATGGAGGTCGTGTTGCGTCCGCTGGTCTCCTCGGATGGAAAGCCCCGCGCGTTGCGTCTGACGGTGACTGCCGGGATGCAGCGTCAGGAGATTGCTCTGACTTGCGCGGGTTCAGACGGGGCCGTGCTCAAACAGGGGGGGCTGGCCGATGTGTTGTCGTGGTTGCGTGCGCAGGCAGAGCAGGGCCGCGAGCTGTTCGTGACGCTGGGGCTTGATGACGCGCTTTCGCTGAAACAGGCGGCTGATGTGGCCCGGGTTTTCGCGATGCTGGACGGCAAGGGCGTCAAACTCGACGGGAAAACGGATCAGGGTTTGTTTCCGAGGGCTTTTATGCCGCAGGAAAAGTGGCGCGAGCGCGAGGGTCGGAGCCCGCAGCCGTTCGAGTTGCATATCGCAGAGGATGCGTCGGGGAAAATGTCGAAAAAGCTGGTTTTCATCGAGGAAGATTGGAACGTCAAAGGGCTAGACCCTAAACTGACGCCGTGCGAGTATCCTTTCGAGACGTGGGGAGAGTTGCCCGGTTTGGTCACAAAAACGGGCGGCAAAGACTGCAAGGTGACACTCCTTTTCGTGTTTGTCCCTGCAGGAATGCCGCTGGGCCGTTTCATGCCGGGCGTGCGTGCTGTGGCCGATCAGTTGCCGTTGGTGTACGTGTTTAGCGAGTGATGCCGCCTTTGTTCAACAAACTCATAGTCTGCTGTGTCGCGTTTGCCGTGTGCCTCCGGGTGCAGGCTTCGCCGTTGGCGGTGCCCCCGCTGAGCGGGCGCGTAGTGGATGGGGCCGATGTTCTGTCGGCGGCTGAAGAGCAGCGGCTGGAAGCTGCGGTGTCTGCGCTCGAGTCGGCCACGGGTGGACAGATGGCGGTTCTGACCGTGCCGACGCTGGGCGCAGAAGAGAGTCTGGAAGCCTACAGCATGCGTGTTGCCGAGAGCTGGCGGATCGGACACAAAGGCCGCGATGACGGTGCGGTCCTGGTGGTCGTGACGCAAGACCGGCTCATGCGGCTGGAAATCGGTTACGGTTGGGAGGGCTCAGTCAACGACGCGCGATCCGGAGACATCATCCGTGGAATGACGACCTTCTTTCGGCAGAACCGGTTTGCTGACGGCATGGTCTATGCGGTGCAACAAGTGCAGACGTATGTGACCGGAAGCGAGCCTCCTGAGGCTTTACATGTGGCTGCGCAGGCTTCGGCTGGGACTCCCTGGCCGGTGTTTATATTCGTTGCGATCATCGTGCTCCTGATCGTCTTCAAGGGCCGTCGGAGTTCTCGCCTGTATTGGGGTGGCGGAGGCGGTTTCTCTGGCGGTGATGGCGGCGGTTTCTCCAGCGGCGGCGGAGGCTTCTCGGGGGGTGGCGGAGGCTTTGGCGGCGGCGGGTCGTCCGGGCGCTGGTGAGCGTTACTGCGGTGCAACGGCTCGGCTCGGCGGAGTGTTGGTGGTTTTGAGGAACGCGTCGATCGCTTGGTCCCAAGGGGTCTTGTGTTCGCTGGACAGCAGTTCCGTTGGAGCTGATCCCGGTAGGCACGGCAGATTCTGCTCGGGCAGGCCGAGTGTGCGGTCCGGTCGCAGCCGGTAGCGGACGCTGTAGTCATATCCCCAGTAGGACGCATAGGGGTCGTAGAGGCCGGGGTAGCACTCGTGTTCGATCCCGATGAAGGGGCTGCAGCCGTAGGGGGCATAGCCGTAGCGGTAAGGATACCCGCAATACGAGTACGGCATCCAGGCCCACCCCGTGAAGATCTCGACAGAAGGTGTCTCTTCGGCGCGAAGTGCGAGGAGGGCTATAAAGAGGGTGAAGAAGCAAATACAACCGCGCGATTTCATGGCACCAGTATACACCAGATGCGTGGAGGGTGTCACGTCGCAGAGGAGACTGTTTTGGCGTTGTTAGCCTCTGTTCGCGCCTGCGGATAATGACACTATCTAGTTGTATGGTGCTGACCGGTGATTTATACTAGACCCCCAAATTGGAGCATAAACGATGTTGACATGGAGCCCTGGACTTTTTGGCCGTTCCCTTCTCAGGCTGGCCGATTTGACTGATGAAGAGATGCTGAGTCTGATCGACCTTTCTGTCGCTCTGAAGGCGCGGCGGCGTGCCGGCATTCGCGGCAACCTGCTGCAACGTCGTCAGGTCGCACTGATTTTCGAGAAAAGTTCCACGCGGACGCGCAACGCCGCTTCGGTGGCCATCCGTGACGAAGGCGGTTCTGCCGAGTACCTCACAAAGAACGACATCCATCTGGGCGCGAAGGAGTCTGTCAAAGACACCGCGCGCGTGTTAGGACGCATGTTCGACGGCATCCTTTTCCGCGGCTTCTCTCAGGAGACGGTCGCGACCCTCTCGGCCTTTTCTGGCGTTCCGGTGTGGAACGGGCTGACCGACAATTTCCATCCGACGCAGATTCTTGCGGATCTGATGACGATCCGGGAAAACTTTGGACGTCTCAAGGGACTCAAAGTCGCCTATGTGGGCGACGGGCGCAACAACGTCGCGAACTCCCTGATGATCGGGTGCGTCAAAGCGGGTATCCACTACGTCAATTGCACGCCGGACGAGCTGACGCCTGATCCGGCACTGGTGAAGGAGGCGCGAGAGATCGGCGCGCGCAACGGCGTGACCGTGGAAGTGCACTCCGACCCGAAAACCGGCGTGGCGGGGGCGAACGTGATCTATACCGACGTGTGGGTTTCGATGGGCGAGGAAGCGCAGAAAGAAACACGCATGCGTCTGTTGCGTCCTTATCAGGTCAACATGGACCTTGTGCGTGCGACGGGGAACATGGGGGGCGAGCTGATCTTTCTGCACTGTCTGCCCGCGTTTCACGACTTCGAGACTGCCATGACTGCGGAGTCCGGCGCGCTGGAGGTGACGGACGAGGTGTTCGAGGCGTCTTTTTCCAAAGTGTTCGATGAGGCCGAAAACCGTATGCACACGATCAAGGCGCTGTATGTCTCGGCCTTGACAGATCTTGCCGCTCTGTAGGCAAGCCGGCTGAAGTGACCGCCTGTGCGGGCTGTGCGGTGCAAGGAGAAGCCATGACAAAGAAAATCTTCAATATCTCGTGGAACGGATTCCAGGGGCTGTCTTTGGCGGAGAAAGTGCCGTACCTGATGCAGGAGAGCGGTGCGCCATACCATACGCTCTTCGCTCAGCAGTTCGGCTATGATCAGGTGGAGCAACTTGCCCGGCTGGCGAATGAGATCCGGACGATCGCCAAGACGCGTGCGGGAACGGAGTTTCTGCGGTCTCAGGTGTCGCATAAGCGGGCGATGCTCTATTTCTCGCAGCCCAGCTCGCGCACGTTTCTTTCGTTCGTCTCCGCTTGTCAGATCTTAGGCGTGTCGACGGGCGAGGTGCGTGACACTTCGATTTCGTCGGAGTTCAAGGGCGAGTCGAGGGAAGACTCGGTGCGCACCTTCAGCTCCTATTTCGATCTGATTGTCATGCGCACACCGGAGAAGGGGTTGGCCGAGCACATGGCTTGGGTGCTCTCAAACTCCGAACGGCCGATTCCGATCATCAACGCGGGCTCCGGTCAAGACCAACACCCGACACAGGCGCTGCTGGACATTTACACGCTGCTGCGCAGTTTTGAGCGCTCAGGCGGACTTCGCGACCGCACGGTGCTCTTCTGCGGAGATCTGCTTCGCGGGCGTACGGTGCGCTCGCTTTCGTATCTGTTGACGAACTATCCGAACATCCGTCAGATTTTCGTCGCGCCGGGGCCGCTGCAGGTCGGGGCGGACGTAATTGGGGTGTTGAAAGAGAAGCATGTCGCGTACGAGCTGACGGACGATTTCCATGCGTCGATTCCTAAGTCGGACGCTGTCTACATGACGCGCATCCAGGACGAGTGGGACACCACGCAAGGCGAGAGTGCCCGCATTGACATCAGCCGGTTCAAGTTCGGTGTCAATGAGTTGCGTCTGCTGCCGCCGCGCTCCATTATTATGCACCCGCTGCCGCGTCGCGATGAGATCGCGACGGAGGTGGACAGCGACCCCCGTGCCATGTATTGGAGGCAGATGCGAAACGGTATGTGGATACGGACAGCGTTGATCGCCATGACTTTCGGCTGCGAAAAGCGCATTCATGAGTATTTCCGCTATAACTACTAGCCGTAGAGTGGCGCGTTGTCTCACGCTCGCGGGCCTTTTATGGCCGGTCTTGCTCTTCGCTGGAGGGACCAATCGTTCGCCTGATCAGGTAGTGAGCCGTTTCCGGATAGGGCCGTTCTTCGAATATCGCGCCACGCGCGACGGCGGCACTTTTTGGGCTTTGCGTCCGCTCTATTCGCAACTGCGCGATCCGACGTGCGACGCGCGGATCGATGATGTCGTTTGGCCTTTGGGCACATTCCACCGCGCGCATGAGCAACTCTGGTGGCGGATGTTGTTGGCTTACGGCTCCGACCTCGATAGGAACCGCGAGGGCGCCGCGTGGAATGCGGCACTGTTCCCGATTTACTGCCAGGGTCGCACACGTCAGGGCGAAGACTACGGGGCGCTCTTTCCGGTTTACGGCCACCTGCCGCACGTGTTGCTGATGGATGACATCAACTTCGCTCTGTTTCCTGGGTATCTGAATTACAAGGTCAACGGGGTCACGCGCGATTACTATCTCTGGCCGGTGTTTTCTCGCACGGGCGAGGAGACGGGGATCAATCGCATCGGTGTTTTTCCCGTGTACGGTGTCACCCAGCGGCGCGATGAGCGGCACACGTATTGTTTTTGGCCTTTCTGGACGTCGGCGGTTTACAGTGGGGAGAGCAGCCCGGGCGAGTCGTGGATGCTCTTTCCCCTGTGCGGCGGAGTGGACCGCAAAAAGGAGCATCAGTGGCTTTTCATCCCGCCCTTCTTTTCGCACGCAACGACCGATTCCGCAGAGCGCTGGCGCATGCCGTGGCCGTTCATTGAGACGGTGACTTCGAAGGCGGCGCGGAAGGTTTCGGTGTGGCCTCTGTACGGTGACGTCGGAAGCGAGGATGAGAAGCGGTGGTACGGGGCGTGGCCCTTGATCGAGTCTTTTGAATTGAGGACAAAGAGCCGTCGCACGGAGCGCAGTCGGTTCTTCCCGTTCTACGTGGGGGAGACTGTCTATGAGCGCGATGCAGCGGGCACTGAACGGGTGAAAGAGAGCTACACGCGCCTGTGGCCGCTATTCTCGAAAGAGTCGGATCGGCATGGATCGCGCCTGCGTGCTTTCGAATGGAGTCTGATTCGCTACAGCGGCGGCATCGAACGCAATTGGGCGCCGTTTTGGACGGTATACGAGAGGGTCGAACGTGAGGATGAAATCGAACATGACGCGCTGTGGGGGGTGTTGCAGTACCGCTCAGAGGTGGCACCGGGCATTTCCGAGGAGGTCTCCCCATGATCACGCGTGAACCGGTCTACAGTGATGTGCCCGCAAGCGCGGTCGTCGGCGGCTGGCGTGTGGCGGTGTTGGCGATGGGCGACGTCGGTCGCGCGGGCTGCATGACGCTCGAGGCTTTGCTGGCGTTACCGTTGCTGTTCGCCAATCCGCGGTCGCGGCGCGAATGGGTCCGGCAACTGTACATCACAGGAATCAAGAGCTTGGCGCTGATCACCGTGGTGGGCATGTTCACGGGGATGATCCTCGCCCTTCAGGTGGGGCTGGAGCTCCGTCGTTACAATCAGGAGGTCTACATCGGTTCCGCTGTGATGGTGTCCCTGTTGCGCGAGATGGGACCGTTTATGACCGGAATCGTTCTGGCCGCCTGTGTCGGATCGTCGATGGCTGCGCAGATCGGCACCATGACGGTGAACGACGAGATTGCGGCGCTTGAAATGATGTCGATCAATCCGATCCGTTTTCTCATGGCACCGCGTATCGCGGCGATGGTGTTGATGACCCCCGTGCTCTCGTTTTACACCTGTGTGCTCGGAGTCATCGGTGGCGGCATCGTAGGGCTGACGCAGTTGAACGTGCCCTGGGATCAGTACATCTCGATGGCAGTCGATATCGCGCGGATGCGAGACCTCTATGTGGGCTTGCTGAAGGCGCTGGTGTTCGGCATCGTCGTCACCGGCGTCTCCTGTTACGAGGGGTTCACCACGACGCAGGGCGCTGTCGGCGTGGGACGGGCGACGCGGCGTTCAGTGATCACTTCGATTCTGGTGATTCTGGTGCTCGGGTATGTCATCACAAGGTTGTTCTACGATTTATGATCAGGTTCGAACATGTAACGAAAAGGCTGGGCGGCCGCACTGTTCTCGAAGATTTGTCTTTCGAGATCAAAAAGGGCGAGGTCTTTATCATCGTAGGCCCCTCTGGCACGGGCAAGAGCGTGACGCTGAAGCACATGGTTCGGTTGCTGACGCCGACGACCGGCTCAGTTTGGATCGAAGAAACTGAGATCAGCGCGGCCAACGGAGGCACGTTGGACCGCGTGCGGGAGCGGTTCGGTTACCTGTTCCAGGGAGGGGCTTTGCTGGGCTGGATGACGGTGGCAGAAAACATCGCTCTGCCTCTCCGTGAGAAGACCGTCCTTCCAGAAAAGGAGATCGAAGCGCGCGTGGCCGAGGCCTTGCACATGGTGGGGCTGGAAAACGATGGCGATAAGTTCCCGAATGAAATCTCCGGAGGGATGCAGAAGCGCGCAGGGCTGGCGCGCGCGATCGTGCGGCGGCCCGAGATCGTGCTTTATGATGAGCCAACCTCGGGGCTCGACCCGATCACGTCGCGTACGATCGACCGTCTCATTCTGAAGCTGAACGCAGATCTTGGGATCACGAGCGTGGTGGTTACGCACGACCTGCAAGGCGCTCTGTTGATCGCCGATCGCATCGCAATGCTGACGGGCGGCCGGTTCGTCGAGGTGAGCGCCCCGAAGACGTTTGTTGCGACTGACCAGCCGGATGTGCGAGGCTTCCTGGATGCGCAATTCATCTCCAAAAAAGGGCTAGAGGGCATGTGACGTGCGCAGCTGGGGGCGCGTACAGTTTAGGAGGCAATATGAGTCTGAAAAAAAACAGTGAAGTCTTTTCCGAGGTGATCGTTGGCGTGTTCATGACGGCGGTTTTGAGTTTGTTGATCTACTTCACAATCATCATCTCAGGAGTGGAGGTTTTTGGCGGTAAGAGCAAGGTTCCTGTCGATGCGGTCTTTAGCGACGTCGGCGGCCTCAAACCTCGCGATTCGGTGGTTCTGCGCGGTATGCCTGTTGGCACAGTGAATGAAATGCGGCTAGAGAACAGCAGGGTTCGGGTGACGCTTTTGGTGCAGCGCGATGTGGCCTTCAAAAAAGGATACCGGCTCTCGGTTTGCTCGGGTTCGCTGCTCGGCGGCAACTACTTGCTGATCGAAGAAGGGGCCGGCGATGCCGTGCCGAAGGGGGCCGTTCTGGCCGGCGAGTCGCCCAACAACTGGATGCGGGACCTCGGCGAGATCGTTTCGGATATCAAGGACGCCACGGCGGGCGGGCACATCAAGAACATTGTGACCAACCTGGACGCCGCCGTCATGTCGATCAAGGTGGCCGTGGACCGCGTCGAAGAGGGTAAGGGCACGCTCGGCAAGTTGTTCTCGGAGGATATGTCGCTCTACAACGACCTCTCCAACACGGTCGCCAACCTGAAGTCGATCACGGACAAGATCGACACGGGCCGGAACTCGCTCGGCCGCCTGCTCAACGACGACGGCGGCACCTACACGAATCTGGCTGCCACGCTCGCCAACGCGAAGTCAATCTCCGACCGGCTGGAGAAGGGCGAGGGCACGCTCGGCAAGCTGCTCTCCAAGGACGACAAGGTCTATCGCGACTTGGAGGACACGGTCGCCAGCGTCAAGAAGGTGGCCTCCAGCCTTGAGAAGGGCGAGGGCACACTCGGCAAGCTGATCAAGGACGACAACAAGGTCTACAACGACCTCGATGCGACGGTCACCAATCTCAAGACGGTGACCGACCGTCTGTCCAAAGGCGAGGGCACGCTCGGAAAACTCTCTGCGGACGACCAGCTCTACAACGATGTGAGCGGACTGGTCAAAGACGTGCGACAGACGGTGGACAACTTCCGCGACACGACGCCGATCAGCGCGTTCGCGAGCCTGATCATGGGCGGCCTGTAAGCGGCGGCAGCGCGACGTTGTAGAAGCTGCGAAATGCGTGAAAATCGTGGCGCAACGTGTTGACGGGTTTGACGCGGCTGAAAAGATGCCGACAATACCGCCTTTTGGCCGGTCGCTCCTTGTAGGGCAACGCCGGGTTTGATAACGTTCCCATGATGTCTGATATGGATACAGGTGATGATCTCTGTCTGGCGCCGTTGCGCGGGGTGACGGTGCGTGCGTTTAGAAACTTGTTTGCAACTTGGTTTGAGCCGCCGGACCGCGCGGTCGCGCCGTTCATACCGACTTTTGCAGGCGAAAAAGTGAAGCCCGTGCTGCTGCAGGATGTGGATCCCGGCTTCGGACAGAAAATCCCGGTTGTTCCGCAGGTGATCGGCAAAGATCCTGCGCAACTGCGCACACTGCTGAGGTCGTTCAAATCGCTCGGATATACATGTGCGGATCTGAATGCGGGGTGCCCGTGGCCGTTCGTGGCCAAGAAAGGGCGCGGGGCGGGGCTGATGCGTGACGCCGCGGCGTTCGGCCGGATGTTGGAGGTCGGTTGCGAGGAGATGCCGGACGGGTTCTCTGTGAAAGTTCGGCTGGGAATGGACAAGCCCGATCTGCTGGCGCAGAGGATGTCGATCATCAACGCGTTCCCGTTGCGCGAGGTCGCCATCCACGCGCGTACGGCCAAGCAGATGTACGAGGGGATGGTGATGCTGGAGGCCTTCGAGGTCGCGGCGTCGCTCTGCCGTCACCCGGTGGTTTACAACGGTGACATCAGGACGAATCGCGATTACCTGCGTCTGAAGGCCCGCTTTCCCGGAATCACGCGCTGGATGATCGGGCGAGGCGTGGCGACGGATCCTTTCCTGATCGAACGCATCCGGCGGAAAAAGACGGCTGCCCGCGACCCCGCAAGGCTCAAGGGCTTCCTTGACGACTATGTGGCGGTGAACACAGAGGAGCTTTACGGTCCCGCTTCGGTGCTGGGGCGGATGAAAGAGCTGTGGGGCTATCTTCATCTGGCGCTGCGGCAAGGCGAACGCATTTGGGTGAGCGTCAGGATCTGCCGGACGATGGACGAATATCACCGCGTCGTGGCGGCGGTCTTCGAAGATTTCCCCGGGTTTGTCGATGACGACGCGCTCAGCGGGATCGAATAAAAGCAGCTGGTTCCCAGGCATGAACAACGAACACTCAACTTTCAAGTTTCAAGTTTCAACGCTCAAGGGTCGGGCTTGGGCGTTGAGCGGTGAGCGGTGGACGTTGAGCGTTTTGTTCCGGCTGGCGGGCTTGATTGCGGCGTGGGTGCTGCTGGTCGGCACGGGCCTCGGAGCCGACAACGCCGTCACGGACGCGTATGCCCTGAAGCTGTGGACGGTGGAGGATCGTCTGCCGGGTAGCCCCGTGGTCGGCGTAACCCAGGCCTCGGACGGGTACCTGTGGCTGGTGACGCGCTCGCAGCTGATCCGTTTCAACGGAGTCGAATTCGTGGAGGTGCCGGTGCCCGACACGGTGCGGCACCAGACCGGCGACTTTTCGGGCGTTCTCTGTGGGCGGGCGAAGGGGGTGTGGGTCTACGGGTCCGAAGGCGTCGCCCGATATCTTGAGGGTGCGTGGCAGGTGTGGATCGCGTCCAAGCAGCTGGGCGCGGTCGGCCGCATTCTCGGCATGGTGGAAACCCCTGACGGCGTGATCCGCGCCTTCGCCGAGCGTGGCCTGCTGGAGGCTGGAACGGCGGCGGACGACGCGACGACGCAGTTCTCCGTGAAGCTCTGCCCGGTGCCCTCGGATGACCGCGCGACGCTGGGGGCGGTGACCGACGCGGACGCCGACGCGTCGGGCCGCATCTGGATGACGGCCTGGAACGGTCTGGTCGAATATGTGGGCGGGCGCTTCGACGATCAGAGCATGCGGTTGCCCGATTTCTTGGTGGAGGCTGCGGACGGCGTGCACGCGGGGCGTTCCGGCCGGCTCTGGGTTCACGGTTCCAACGGCGTCGCCTACCGAGAGAACAACATCTGGACGCCGGTAGGCTTTCCAGAGAATGCGGGCATGGCAACGGTGATGCTGGAGGTTTCAGACCGCTCGCTGTGGATCGGCAACCCGACGGGCATGTTCCGTTGGCAGAACGGAGTGTGGCAGCGGATTGCTGAGCAGGACACGCCCGGAAGCCTGTCGGTGAACACGCTGATCGAAGGGCGCGACGGGACGCTGTGGGCCGCCTGCGACGGCGGGCTGCTTCGCATTCGCAAAAAAACGATCGGGACGCTGCGCGCGGAAGGGGCTGCGGCGACCTTCGGTACGGCGTATGCGCTGTGGCGCACGCCCGAAGCCGGCACGTGGGTCGGATACAAGGGACGTGCGGTGCGCCTGACGTCGGAGGAGGGACGGTTGCTGCAAACCGTTTACCTCGACACCGACGTTCCTGTCAGCGCACTTCTTCAGGACGTTTCTGGGCGGGTTTGGCTGGGTACGCTGGGCGGGGGGCTTTTCATGTATCACGGCGGGGGGCTGACGCTGGTGACTCAAAGCGACTACAGCATGCCGGTGGTACATACGGTGTACGCGCTGTTGGAAGATCCCCAGTTGGGGGTTTTGGCGGGTACACCGCAGGGACTGATGCAGATCGCAGCGAACGGCGAGTTGGCGCCTGCCGAAGTGTATGGCACGCGGGTGACCGAGCCCGTGCGCGCGCTGCACCGGGACACAGACGGAACGCTGTGGATCTGCTGTGAGCGCCTAGGGGTGTTGCGCATTCGGCCGGACGGCAGCAAGTTGATCATCGATAAGGACGCCGGACTGGCGGGATATCCGCGGGTGGTGTGCCGCGATTCGAAAGGTAACCTGTGGGTAGGCACGACGGCGGGGCTATATGGCGTGGCAGTGGATGCGGGGGTCTGCCAGTCAGGCATCTTCGAGGATGCTGTGTTGCAGATTTCCGAGGATGCGGGGGGGCGGCTGTGGTTAGGGACGACGCGCGGCGTGCTCAGCGTCTACATCGAGGATCTGGAGCGGATGGCGCGCACGTGGCAGGAGGGTGTTTCCGGCACGATCAGGATGTTGCATCTCGGCGTGGCAGACGGATTGGCTGGCGAACGGTGTATGGGGGGCGCTGCTGAAGCGGAGAGACAAAAGAAGGGGCGGCTCTGGTTTCCGTTTGAAAACGGAGTGGCGGTCGTGGATCCGGAGAAAGCTGAGTTTTCCCATATGCCGCCCTCCGTTGTGGTCGAGCGCGTGTTGGTGAACGGCACGAAAGTGTTCGAGAACACGGAGGGGCCGCGGTCCGATGTGGTTTTCGCGCCAGGCGCGAGAAAGGTCGCTTTCCATTTCGCGGCACTTTCTCCAGGCGTTCCCGATTCGATCCGGTTCCGTTACCGGGTCGAAGGGTTGCGGAAGGGGTGGTCCCCCGTGCAGGCCGAACGCGTGGCGGTGTTTGAGTGGTTGCCGCCGGGACGCTATACACTTCAGGTGATCGCTGAGGCGGGCGGAATTTGGAATCAGACCGGTGCCACGCTCGGATTCGAGGTGCAGGCGTATTTCTGGCAGACGGTCTGGTTCTATCTTGCGCTCGCGGTGCTGTTGGCGGCCATCGTCTTTCTCGTCGCGCGGTGGATGCTATGGCACCGCTACCAGTTGCAGATGGCCATGCTCAAGCGCGAAGAAGCTCTGAGCCTCGAGCGGGCGCGCATCTCGCGCGACATCCATGACGATTTGGGCAACGGGCTGTCCGTGGTGGCCACGCTGAGCGAACTGGCTCACAACGACATCGAGAAAGGCACGGTGCACAAACGGCTAGATCAGATTTACGACGTGGCTAACGAACTGGCCCGCAACGTGGACGAGATCGTCTGGGCGGTGAACCCGGCGAACGACGGCTGGGAGCCCTTCATCAGTTATTTCGAGCAGTACACCGAATATTTCTTGGGCAATTCGGGACTGCGCTTCCACTTTTCGCGCCCCACGGATTTGGTGGCGAGGAATATCGCGTCCAAAACGCGTCACCACCTCTTGCTGGCGGTGCGCGAGGCGGTCGGCAATGTGCTCAAGCATGCGGGGGCCAAACAGGTTCGGATCGTGATGAGTATCGAGGGTGATACGCTGGAAGTGGTCGTGGAGGACGACGGCGTCGGCTTCGATACCTCCCGGAGCGCGGGGGTCGGCCATGACGGCCTAGGCAACATGGCCCGCCGCATGCGTGAAGCAGGCGGCGGAATACAGATTGTCAGCGTGCCTGGCAAAGGGACACGCGTGACCTTCCGGGCACCGCTCGGGTGAGGGCGTTGCGACGCCGGAGAGTCGGGCGGATGCGGACTTGCGGAGCAGGGGGGGAATTGCCATAATACAACATTCTTTTTTCCATTGCTGGCGGGCGTTTGTTTCGCTCATCCAGTGGCGGGCGACGGACAGGTGAGGTGGGTGACACGTGATTGAACTTGAGGAAGTTAACGGCCGGTTGGGCAAGTTGCGCGAGGGACTCGGCGAGATGCGTGGCTATCTCGACATCGAGACGCGGCGGGAATTGCTCGCCCAGCTCGAAGAGACTGCTGCGAAACCGGACTTCTGGAGCGGTCCGAACGCAGCCAAAGAGGTCATCGCCAAGACCAATGCCCAGCGCGCGTTCGTGAAGCCTTTCGACGAACTGGTGCGCCTGCTCGACGACAGCACGTTGATGGTGGAGCTGGCGGAGGCCGAAGCGGAAGGCCCGCAGCGCCAGCAGGCGTTAGCGGAAGTCGTCCACATGTTCGACAAGGCGGACGTCATGTTCTCCAAGCTGCGCCTCCAGTCATTGCTGGGAGGCAAACTGGATGCCTGCAACGCCTACCTGACGCTGCACTCGGGCGCGGGCGGTACCGAGTCGTGCGACTGGGCCGACATGCTCTTCCGCATGTATCGCATGTACTGCGAGGACAACGGTTTCGAAGTGGAGGTGTACGACTCGCAGCCGGGCGAAGAAGCGGGGCTCAAGTCTGTGACATTTCTGGTGTCGGGTCCGTACGCCTACGGGTATTTCAAGGCGGAGCGCGGCGTGCACCGCCTGGTGCGCATCAGCCCGTTCGACGCCAACAAGCGGCGGCACACCTCTTTCAGCTCGCTGGATGTGGTTGCGGAGTTGACTGAAGAGATCGAAGTCGAGATCAAGGACGAAGATCTGCGCGTGGACACCTACCGCTCCGGCGGCTCGGGCGGCCAGCACGTGAACAAGACTGACTCGGCAATCCGCCTGACGCATCTTGAGACAGGCCTCGTGGTGGCGGTGCAGTCGGAGCGCTCGCAACATAAGAACCGCGCCAAGGCGATGAGCATGTTGAAGGCCAAGCTGTTCGAGTATTACGAGGACAAGAAGCGCAAGGAGATGGAGCGCTTCTACGGCGAGAAGGGCGAAATCGCGTGGGGCAGCCAGATCAGGTCCTACGTGTTCCAGCCATACACGATGGTCAAGGATCACCGCACGGATGAAGAGACCTCGAATGTTCAGGCGGTGATGGACGGACACATTCAGCCTTTCATCGAGGCATATCTCAAGCAGAACGCGCTGAAGGCGCAGGGGAATTTGTAGTGCAGACCCCTGTGTCTGCCCGCATAGGAGACGGCGATGACTTTTGAACAGGCGAAAGAGGTTTTGGAGCGGCATGGCCAGGGGCACGTGCTGAAGTTTTGGGGGACGCTGGACGCAGGAGGCCGGGAGCGTCTGTTGGAGCAGGTTGCGGGACTTGACTTCGAAAGCATCACCCGCATGTGCGCCATGCTGAAGGACCGGCACGCGGCTGTTTCAGCGGCTGAGCCTGAAGCGCCTGCAGTGGTCGACCTGACGGGTTCGGAACGGGCTGCTGCGATCGCCGAGGGCGAGGCCGAGCTACGGGCCGGCAAGGTGGCGGTTCTGCTGGTTGCCGGCGGGCAGGGCTCTCGGTTGGGATACGAGGGGCCGAAAGGTGCGTATGCGATCGGCCCTGTGACCGGGCGCTCGCTCTTCTATTTTCACGCGCGGAAGATCGTCGGACTCTGTCGCCATTACGGCGTGCGCATCCCGTTTTACATCATGACATCCGACGCCAACGATGAAGCCACGCGGGCGCATTTCGAAGACCATGACTACTTCGGGCTGGACCACAACGACGTGACTTTTTTCATGCAGGGCATGTGGCCCGCTTTGGACGCCAAAGGCCGGATCATGCTGGATCGGCCAGAGCACATTTTCATGAGTCCGGACGGGCACGGCGGGACGCTGACGGCGCTAGAGAAGAACGGCTGTCTGGCTGACATGGAGCGCCGAGGCATCAATACGGTCTTCTTTTTCCAGGTGGACAACCCGATGGTGGAAATAGCCGATCCGGCATTCGTCGGGTTGCATGTGTCGAGGCGTGCGGACATCTCACTGAAGCTGTGCGCCAAGCGCGACCCCAAGGAGGGGCTGGGTGTGGTGGTGACGCGTGGCAGCCGCTGCGAGATGGTGGAGTACACCGAGCTGACCGACGAGCAGGCAAACCGGCGCACCGCATCCGGCGAGCTGTATTTCAAGTACGGGAGTGTGGCTATCCACGTGTTTTCGCGTGCGTTCATGAAAGCCGAGGCCAGTAAGGCCATGCCGCTGCATGTCGCGCACAAGAAGATTCCGGTCTGCGGCGACGACGGTTCGGTGGTTAAGCCCACGGCGAACAACGGCTACAAGTTCGAGAAGTTCATTTTCGACGTGCTGCCAGATGCGCAGTCGGTGGTGAACATGGCGTTCGACCGGGCCGAAGAGTTCTCGCCGGTGAAGAATGCGACAGGCAGCGATTCGCCTGCAACATGCAAGCACGATATGCAGGCGAAGTGGCTGCGTTGGTTCAAGGCGGTTGGCATCCAGGTGCCGTTGAACGCGCAGGGCGCTCCTGTGTTCCCAATGGAGATTGACCCGGCCTATGCGCTGGGAGTGGCGGATCTGATGAAGAAGGGCATTGTTCTCAAGGCTGAGTGAACTTTGAGACGACAATACCCCTTTAGCCGAGTGATTTAAGGAGAAAACGATGAGACCTGTAGTGTTGATTATCCGTGACGGATGGGGCATCAATCCCCGCGATGAAGGCAACTCTGTATTTGCTGCGCAGACGCCGGTGATTGATCGGCTGAAGGCGCGCTATCCTTGGACGCGGCTGGCCTGTAGCGGCGAGGCGGTCGGGCTTCCTGATGGCTATCAGGGATCCAGCGAGGTCGGGCATCTGAATATGGGTGCAGGCCGTGTGGTAATTCAGGAGCTGAAGCGTATCGACGACGGGCTGAGCACGGGCGAGCTATTCAAGTCTGCGAAGTGGCAGAACCTCGTCGCAAACTGGAAGACGAACAAAAGCACGCTGCATTTCATGGGGTTGCTGCAGGACGAGGGTGTCCACGCACACCAGGAGCACCTGTTCAAACTGATGCGGCGCGCGCGCGAGGAGAATCCCGCAGGTCGCATCGTAGTGCATCCCTTTCTCGACGGACGCGACACGCCTCCGCGCAGCACGCTGGAATACATTGCGCGTTTGGAGAAGGAAATGGAGTCGGTCGGCCACTGCGTGATCGGCACAATTCAGGGGCGTTACTACGCGATGGACCGCTCCAAGAATTACGGCCTCACCGATACCGCCTACGCCTGCATCGTACAGGCCGCTGGCCGTCCGTCCGACAGTGCGCTGGTCGCGGTACAGGAGTCGTACGAGAACGATCAGACGCCGGATCAGACGCCGATGGTGGACGAGTATATCCCGCCGTATGTGATTGGCGATTACGCCGGCGTGAAGGACGGCGATTCGGTGATGCATTTCAACTACCGTCAGGACCGCGCGATCCAGTTGACGCAGGCGTTTGTCTGCGAAGACTACAAAGGTGTGCACCGCACGCGTCCGAAGATTGCCTACCTCGGCTTCACCCGCTACTGGGACGAGTTCACCGAGTATCTGTTGGGCGCGATGGGCGGGGACGGCGGCATGGAGAACCTGCTGGGCGAAGTGATCGCCCATGCAGGGCTACGGCAGCTCCGTATCGCCGAGACGCAGAAGTTCCGGCACGTGACTAGCTTCTTCAACGGCAAGTCGACCCAGCCCTATGCGAACGAGGATCAAGTGGAAGTGAAAGGCCGCTTCGACCCCGCGACGTTTGCGAGCCACCCTGAGATGGATGCGTATCAGGTGACGGACGAGCTGCTCAAGCGCCTGAATAACAACCCCTACGCGTTCGTGGCGGTGAACTACGCCAACTGCGACATGGTGGGGCATACGGGTGATTTCGTTGCGGCGAAAAAAGCGGTCGAGGTGGTGGACGAGAACATCGGAAAATTGTTGCCACGCCTGCTCGAACTGGACGCGCATATCCTGATCACGGCCGACCATGGCAACGCTGAGCAGATGTTGGATTATACGACCGGCATGGTGAAGACCAGCCACACGCTGAACGATGTGGAGTGCTTCTACGTGGCACGGGATTCTGTCGGCGTGAAGCTCGCGCCCGCTGGAAAACTGTGCGACGTGGCGCCGACCGTGCTGGCGTTGCTGGGGCTGCCCATTCCGAAAGAAATGACCGCGCAGAATCTGGTGATCGGCCGTCCCGACTGGGAGTGACGCGCATGGCCGGTGGAGGGCGGCTGGATGGCTGTCCCTTTCCCGGCGGGGGATTAAGATGCTGAAGTGGGGTAAAGTTTGTCTGGTGGCCGTCTGGGTCGGTCTGTCGTTGCCGTCGGCTTTTGCCGTGGTGCAGTTCGACAATAGCTTCTACAGTCCGCGCAACAAGGAACGGTCAGTCCGCAAGTCCACCACGCTGATTATCCTCCACACGACTGAGGCGCCCTCGACAAGCGCGCTGCACAAGCTGAGCGACCTTGGCGAGTGCAACTTTTGCATCAATGAGGTGGGGCGTGTTTTTCGGATCATCGATCACAGGCGGGAGGCCTACCACGCGGGGCGTAGCATGTGGAACGGCCGTTCCAACGTGGACGAGTTCTCTGTGGGCATCGAGGTCTGTGGATACCACGACAAGCCGATTACGCCGGAGCAGTACCGCTCGTTGGCGGCATTGATCGCCGAGCTGAAATATACATACAAGATTCCGGATTCGTGTGTGTTGACGCATTCGCAAGTGGCCTACGGCGCGCCGAACAAGTGGCAGCCGCGCAGCCACCGCGGGCGCAAGCGGTGCGGCATGATGTTTGCCCTGCCTTCGGTGCGTGCGCAACTGAACCTCAAATCGCGTCCGGCGTATGATCCCGATGTGAGAGCCGGACGGCTGGTTTCGGCAGATTCGTATCTGGCGCAAGTGCTTTATGGCACAATTGGACAAGGGAAGCAGCCGCTCGCCAGTCTGTCTTCGTCGGATGCGAATATGATCACCAAGGTCCGTGGTCCGTGGGACATCGCGCGGGACGCGTACGACGATCCCACGACGCTCTACGTCTATCCGAACGGAACACAGAAGCGGGGCAACCAGATCGCCAATTTCAAACTCGTTCCGATCGGGACCAAGGTGACGGTCAATGCGCCTGCGGAGAACCGCACGGAAAAAGTTCAGGTGGTGGGCATCAACGGCCGGGCTCAGGACATTGCGGGCGACGAGGTGCTCAAGGTGACGACGGTTTACGTGTATCCTGACGGGCGCTATGTGCGCGGCAGCCAGTTGAAAGCGGAGGCCGTCCTGAAACTTCCCTACGGCACCAAAGTGCTGCTCGGGTATGCGATCGGCGGGCCGATCTCGTCCAGCCGAAAAGCGACGGACATCTGTGGTAATCGCTGGCGCGCAACGGACACCTTCTTCCTGATTTCCGGTGTTCTTGTGCCAGGCAATAAGGTGGACGACAGTAAGATCCCCTCCGGCACCATGGTCTTCTTTAAGACCTAAGCAGATCATCCACTCGCGAGTGAGGAGCGCCCTCTATCCAACGTAAAGGCGGTTGCTCATGGGATGGCTGGGTGTTCAGAAAAGGGCTCTGCTATTTCTTGGTAGCCAGCAGGAGCGTCACGGCCTCAAAGACGACTTGCGGTTCTGCCATGCGGCCTTTGCCCGTGGTGCCGCACGCGAGATCGCCTGTGCCGGCGTCAACGAACGTGACTCCTCTCGCCGTCAGCGTGGCGATATTGTGGCGCGTGGCCGGATTTTCCCACATGCCGGTGTTCATGGCCGGAGCGATCGCCAGCGGCGCCCGCGTGGCGAGCGCGGTCGCGCTCAGCATGTCGTCCGCAAGCCCGTGTGTGAGCTTGGCAAGAACATTGGCGGTGCATGGGGCGATCACCAGCGCGTCCGCGCGCTCGGCGAGCGAGATATGTCCGGGAACCCACTCCTGCGGCTCATCGAACAGGTCGAGGGAGACCGGGTTGCGCGAGAGCGTGCGGAACGTGAGCGGGGCCACGAACCGCGTCGCAGCCTGGGTCATGATGACATGCACATCGTGTCCGCCTTTGACGAAAAGACGCGTCAGTTCGCACGCTTTGTAAGCGGCGATCGATCCGGTGACGCCCAGCAGGATAGTGGCCATAATGCCTCCTCTTTCGCGCGGTTTGACCGCTTGCCTCAGATGAGCCCCGCCCTCACGTTGATGATATCGCAGATGCGCCTGTAGGCGACGTCAAGGTCGTCGTTCACCACCTGATACATGTATTCACCCGAGCGAGCCATCTCTTGCTCCGCGTTGCGGATGCGTTTCTCAATGACTTCCTGCGAATCGGTCGCTCGGTTCTCGAGTCGCTGTCTCAGCTCTTCGAGGTCAGGCGGGTTGATGAAGATGTCGATGAACCCCCGCCGCATGGGGTCTTCGGGAGGCAGAGATTCTACGTGGTCGCGCACCTGTTCGGCGCCGGCGACATCGATGTCGAGCAACATGCATTGGCCTTCGCGCAGCACTTCGTAAATCGGGGCCTTCAAGGTGCCGTAGTAGTTATCGTGAACTTGAGCGTATTCGAGGAACTGGTTTTCGGCGATTAGCTTCTTGAACGCTTCCACAGTTAAGAAGTGATAATCCACGCCGTCCTCTTCGTTCAGGCGCGGTTTGCGCGTGGTGCAGGACACCGAGTAGCATATTTCGGGGTAATTCTGCAACAGCAGGTCACACAACGTCGTCTTGCCAGCACCCGAAGGCGCGGAAATCACAATGAAAAGTGGGATCATCGAGGTTCTCCTTAGTCAATCAGGCCGATTTGGAAGAGGGCTTGTCTCCTATCCGAAACGTGCTCAGTTTATCGGTTTGCCCCTTCGGAGGCAAAGCGGAAAATCGTGATTTTGCAATTGAGGCAACGCACGATTTTGTATATCCTAAAGCAAGTTATAAGTGTAAATACCGCATATCGTGTGCATTCAATGGGGGCTTTATGCCTGAAAGGACAACCAGATGATCGAATTTCCTGTGAAACAGGCGCGTCATGTTCTGCCTCTTATCGCCTCTCTGGCGCTCCTCTCGGCGGGCTGCACGACGCGCCTGACCGACTTTACCATCATATCGACAAAGAACATCGACCTTTCCCGCGCCGCGGAGTTTGTTCGCGGTCCAGGCCGTGTTGAGGGGGTCGACAAAAAGCACATCATCATTTTCATACCGACGGGTGTGCCCAATGCCAAAGAGGCAACCGACCGGGCGATCGAATCGATGCCAGGGTGCGTGGCCCTGTTGGATGGCGTTCTTGAATACCAATGGTTCTATTTCCCTTACGTTTACGGTTATAACTTATACAGAGTCAAAGGCACCCCGCTCATCGACCCGAAACAGGCGCAGAAATAGGGCTACTTTGATTGGCGGCGAGGCTTGTATGAGCCTCCGAAGGGAAGAAGGACACCGTGCGAACGAGGGTCGCTTTTTTTGTGACGTTGGCAGTTGTGGCTTTGGCATGTGCGGCTGCGGAGGGTGAGCGCCGTTGGGGAGGCAGTGACTCACCCAATTGCGTGTCTGCCGCTCGCGGCCTGCCTGCGACGCTGGAGGGGGTTCAGCCTCTGTGGGAGATCAGGCTAGGCACGCACCAGTATTCGATTCCAACCGTTGACAGGGGGCATCTGTTTGTGGGCATCAACGACGGTGGTGTGACGCGCGGCGGCTACCGTCCGAGCGGGGGCGGGGCCGTCGTCTGCCTGGACCTGGCGTCGCATCGGCCCGTGTGGTGCCTGCCGATCCCGCGCAACATGGAAGGAGTCAAGGCACCCTACCACTTCGACCAGTTCCGGTGCGGGGTGTGCTCCGGTCCGCTAGTGGAAGGCGACCGCGTCTTCGTGGTTGGCAACCGGGGAGACGTGTTGTGTCTGGACAGCGCTGGCCAAGCTAATGGTAACGATGGGCCATTCACAAACGAATTGGCCTACATGGGGGTCACGACCAACGGCGCGGCTTTGGGGCCTGGCGACGGCGACATCGTCTGGCGGTTCGACATGGTGAAGGAACTGGACTGCGCGCCGCATGACACCTGCGCGAGCACGCTGTTGTTGGTGGACGGCTTGCTCTACGTGAACACTTCGAATGGCGTGGACGCGGAGCATGAGGTTTCGCCCCGGCCAGACGCACCTACGCTGATCGTATTGGACATGCGGACGGGGCGGCTGGTCGCGAAGGACGGCGAACGGATCGGGAGGCACTCGCTTCACGGCAGTTGGTCTTCTCCGTGCACGGGCGTGGCCGGAGGCAAAACTTTGGTGTTCATGGGTGGCGGGGACGGTTTTCTGTATGCGTTTCACCCGCCGGTGCCGGATGCGCAGGGCGGCGTGCAGACGCTGCGCAAAGCCTGGTCGGCCGACTGCAATCCGCTGCACTTCAGGGAGCGGGACGGGAAGCCGCTGGCCTATTCCGCGTGGAACCATCACCGGGCAGACGGGCCGAGCGAGCCGATCGCGACGCCCGTCTTCGCTGCGGGGCGCGTCTATGTGGCGATCGGTCAGAGTCCGTTGCACGGCTTGGGCAACGGATGCCTGACCTGTTTCGACGCGTCCAGCGGGGCCGTGGTCTGGCGAAATGAAGAGATCAACCGGACACTGGCGACCGTCGCACTGTATGACGGTGTTATCTACTTGCCCGATGGCGAAGGTACGCTTCACGCATTCGATGCGGGGAATGGAAAAACGCTGTGGACCCATCCCATGGAGGCTCCCGTAAACTATGCGAATGCGCGCGTGGCAGACGGCAAGGTGTACGTCGGAACGGAGAAGGGGGACTTTTGGATTTTCAAGGCCGGTCGCGAAAAAACAGTGCTTTCGCATACGCGGCTGTCGAGTCCGCCAATCACGGTGACGGCAATGGACGGCGTTCTCTTTGTCCCGATGCAAAACCGTTTGAGCGCGTTCGCTGGGGCGGCTTCAGTGAAGTAGTCTCGGGTGAGTCCGTTCTCGTGTTGCTTTTCTGACGGGAATCGCGTTTAATACGCGCAGTACTGGATGGGCGGTCAGATGCCGCCTAGAAATAAGGCAAGAGGGGAAGACTATGAAACAAGTGTTCGCAAGTGTCGCTGTCGCATGTGCGCTGGTAGGGGTGACGTGGGCCGCAGAAACCGATGGGGAAGGTTTTGTCTCGTTGTTCAACGGCAAGGATCTGGCTGGGTGGATCGGCTCCACGAACGGATACGCCGTCGAGAACGGTCTTCTGTACTGCATCCCGTCCATAGGCGGCAAGCTTCTGACAGCCAAGCAATACGATAATTTCATTCTGCGTTTCGAGTTCCTCGTCTACACCAACTCGAATAACGGACTCGGCATCCGCTGTCCGCCCGAGGGCGACGCGGCCTACAACGGCATGGAATTGCAGATTCTGGACGATTCGGGCTCACAGTACACGAAGTTGCATGACTATCAGTATCACGGCTCGATTTACGGCGTGGTGCCTGCTAAACGCGGGTTCCAGAAGAAGGTCGGACAGTGGAACTTCCAAGAGGTGCGTGCGATCGGTTCCAGGATCACCGTCATTCTCAACGGCGAGGTGATCGTGGATGCCGATATCGCGGACATCAAGGATACGGTGGACGGCAAGAAGCATCCAGGGTTGCACAATTCCGCGGGTCACATCGGTTGGCTGGGCCACGGCTGCCGCGTGGACTGGCGCAACATCCGCGTCAAAGAGGTCGGAGCAGACTATAAGGTGGCCCAACCCGCCGATAACACTGCGCCCGCCGGTTTCACGGCCCTGTTCAACGGCAAAGACCTGGCTAACTGGAAAGGTGTGACGCGCACGGAGAAGTTCGACAGCCCGATCGTGCGGCAGAAGGCCACGCCTGAGAAGCGCGCAGAGATCCAGGTCAAGGCGGACGAAGAGATGCGCAAGAGCTGGCACGTGCGCGACAACGGCGCGCTTTATTTCGACGGCAAGGGCTACAGTCTGGCGACGGCGAAGGATTATGGCGACTTTGAGATGTTTGTGGATTGGCGCCTGTTGACTGTGCGCGGCGACAGCGGGCTCTATCTTCGCGGTTCGCCGCAGGTGCAGATCTGGGATGCGCACAATCAGTGGAACATTGGTTCAGGCGGCCTCTACAACAACAAGAACAACCCGAGCAAGGCGTTGGCCATCGCCGACCGTCAGATCGGCGATTGGAACACGTTTTACATCAAGATGGTCGGCGATAAGGTGACTGTCAAACTCAACGGCACATTGGTGGTGGACAACACGGTGTTGGAGAATTATTGGGATCGCAACCTGCCGATCTTCCCTAAGGAGCAGATCGAGTTACAGTGCCACGGCGATCCGATCGAATTCAAGAACATCTACATCCGCGAACTGTAGCATAAGGTTCAAGGTTCGGCGTTCAGGTGTCCGCGATTGAGCCGAGAGGGTGAAATGGATAAGCGAGTCGTCCTGGCTTTGATGGTTCTTACAGTAGGGGGCTTCGGCTTGCCTGCGAGGGCGGCGGCTACGATGCGTCCCAAGAACATCGTCCTGATTCTGGCGGATGATCTGGGCTGGGGGGACGTTTCCTGCTACGGTGCGAAAGCCGTGGCGACGCCCAACGTCGACCGGCTGGCGCGTGAGGGGCTGCGTTTTACCGACGCCCATGCCCCGGCTTCAACCTGCACGCCGTCGCGCTATGCGCTCCTGACGGGGGAGTACGCGTGGCGCAAAAAAGGTACAGGCATCGCGACGGGCGACGCCGCTTTGCTGATCGCGCCGGGACGCACGACACTGCCGTCTGTTTTAAAGAAGGCCGGTTACACTACGGGCGTGATCGGCAAGTGGCACCTGGGATTGGGACTTGGCCAAGAGAAGACCGATTGGAACAGGGAGATCGCTCCGGGGCCGCGCGAAATCGGATTCGACTACTCCTTTCTGATCCCGGCGACCGGAGATCGCACGCCGTGTGTGTACGTCGAGAACCAGAGGGTCGTGGGGCTTGATCCCGCCGACCCGATCAAGGTCAGCTACGACCTGAAAGGCGAGAACTACCCAGGGGAATTGGACGGACGGAAGAACCGCGATGCGTTGAAACTGGACTGGGATTACGGCCACAACTATGCCGTTGTCAATGGCATCGGCCGCATCGGTTATATGACGGGAGGCAAGAAGGCGCGCTGGGTGGATGAGGATATGGCTGACACTCTGGCAGCGAAGGGTGTGGCTTTCATCGAACGGAACAGGGACAAGCCGTTCTTCCTCTATTTTGCGACTCACGATATTCATGTGCCGCGGGTGCCGAACGCCCGGTTTGTGGGCAAGACGTCGATGGGCTCGCGCGGAGACGCTATTGTGCAGTTCGATTATCAGGTCGGCGCGGTTCTTGATGCGATCGACCGCTGCGGCCTCGCAGAGGACACTCTGGTTGTTCTGAGCAGCGACAACGGTCCGGTGTTGAACGACGGGTACAAGGATCAGGCGGTCGAGAAGGTGGGGGCGCACCGTCCTGCGGGGCTTTTCCGCGGGCACAAATACAGCGCATACGAGGGTGGCAACCGCGTGCCGTTTATCGCGCGCTGGCCGAAACAGATCAAGGCGGGTGCAGAAAGCGCGGCGCTGGTGAGTCTGGTGGACTGGGTGGCGACTGCCGCCGCGCTGACCGGACAGGCGCTTTCTCCTGCTGACGCGCCCGACAGTTCCGATTTTTCCGCTGCATTGCTGGACCCTGCTGCGTCTGGCCGCAAATCTCTGATCTCGCAGGACCCCGTGCTTTCTTTGCGCGAGGGGAAGTGGAAGTTCATCCCCAAAAGCGCTCGCAAGAACGGGCCTGCGCATTCCGACTCAGGGCTTTTGGGCGATCCGGATGCGTTCATCAAAGGCGAACAAGACGGCGGAAGCTGGAACGTGGCGCAGTTGTACGATACGCAAGCTGATCCCCGTGAAACGAATAATCTGGCTGGCCAGATGCCCGAACGTGTGGCGTCCATGCGGACGCTTCTGGAGAAGGCTCAAACCGACGGCCGCACGCGCCCATGACCGAGCGGACGTGGCGCGATTTTTTTTTGCGTCCCTGTTGACACGTTCCACGTTTTCCGGTTATTCTAGACGTCACCATGAAATCGCAGATGAACATGACTATTCTAAAGGGTCTCCTCCGTGTTAGCGAGCGGGTTACGCCCGTATTCGTTAAAGAGGTGCGCCAGGCGGGCTCCTAATGGATTGAGTCAGAGATACGATTTCAGACTTGAAACAGAAACCCGTCGTTACGCAAAAACGGCGGGTTTTTGTATTACCACGCAACAGATGAGAGAGGACACCATGAAAGACAAGGCAGCAAAAGGCACGGCAGCGGATGCAACGCAACCCCTCAAGACCGGCGCGCAGTGCGTCATCGACGGTTTGTTTGGTGCGGGATGCGAGGTCCTTTTCGGTTATCCGGGTGGTGCCGTTCTGGACATTTTCAACTGCCTCTACGATGCGCCCTTCCAGTTTGTGCTGACACGCCATGAGCAAGGGGCTGTGCATATGGCCGATGGGTACGCACGCGCCACGGGCAAGCCGGGGTGCTGCCTGGTGACCTCGGGGCCCGGCGCAACCAATACCGTGACGGGCCTTGCCACGGCCTACATGGACGGCATTCCGCTCGTGTGCATCTGTGGCCAGGTGGCGCTGAACATGATCGGCAACGACGCGTTCCAAGAGGCCGACGTGATGGGCATCACGCGCCCCGTGACCAAGCACAACTTTTTGGTGCGTGACGCCGATGAGTTGCCTGGCATCATTGCGCAAGCATTCTATATCGCGACCACGGGTAAACCCGGTCCGGTGGTGATCGATCTGCCAAAGAACGTCCAGAAACAAAAGACGGCAGCACTTCCTCCTAAACACGTCTCCATGCGCGCGTACCATCCGGATGTGGTTGCGAATCCAGCGGACATCGCCAAGTTCGCCGAAATGATCAACCATGCCTCCCGGCCGCTGCTCTATGTGGGCGGCGGATCGATCAACGGAGATGCGTCCGAGGCTCTGGCCGCGCTGGCGCACAAGGCCAACATCCCGGTGTGTACCACCCTGATGGCTCTTGGCGTTTTCCCCGAGGATGACCCCCTGTCCCTGCGCATGGTGGGCATGCATGGCAGCGTGGCTGCGAACTACGCGATCGACCACAGCGATTTGCTGATTTCGGTGGGTGCGCGGTTCGACGACCGCGTGACCGGGAAAATCTCGGCTTTCGCCTCGCGCGCCGCCATTGTCCACATCGATATCGACCGCTCGTCGATCGGGAAGAGTGTGCGGACGGACTTGGGTGTGCAGGGGTATATCAAGCCCGTGCTGGAGGCGGTGTTGCCGCTGGTGAATAAAGCGGAGCATGACGAGTGGCTCGAGCAGGTCAACCGCTGGAAGGCGCGTTTCCCCTTCGTCTATCCGGAGCAGCCGGGTGTGATCATGCCGCAGTACGTCATCGAGCAGATCCATGAGGTCAGTAAAGGCAAAGCCGTGGTCACGACCGATGTGGGCCAGCACCAGATGTGGGCGACGCAGTACTTCCGGTACACCCGTCCACGCAACTTCATCTCCTCCGGCGGGCTCGGCACCATGGGTTTCGGTCTGCCCGCCTGTATCGGAGCGCAGTTCGGGCGCAAAGACGAACTGATGGTGTGCATCACTGGAGACGGTGGCGTGCAGATGAACTTTCAAGAGCTGGTGGTGGCTGTGGAGCACAAGTTGCCGATCGTCGTGGTGATCATCAACAACGGCTTTCTCGGCATGGTGAGGCAGTGGCAAGAGCTGTTCTATAGCCGTCGCTACTCAGGTGTGATGCTGAGTCAGCACAACCGCGCACCCAACGAGCATATCGATGATGCGCCGGCTTATCTTCCGGACTTCGTGAAGATGGCTGAAGCCCACGGTGCCAGCGCGTGCCGCGTCACGAAACCCGAGGAGGTCGCTCCTGCCTTGGCGAAGGCCTTTGAGAGCCGCAAGACGTGGGTTATCGAATGCATCGTGTCGCCCGAGGCGAACGTGTTCCCGATGATCCCGCCCGGCGCACATGTGGCCGAAATGATCAACCGCACGGTGTAGGAGTCGGGTTGATAGGCTGAAGACTGTCAGACTTTTAGGAAAAGGCGAATACCATGAAACACATCATCAATTGCCTCGTGGAAAACCAGCCCGGCGTGCTCGCACGGATCGTGGGGCTCATCTCGGGCCGCGGCTACAACATTGAAACCCTCAACGTGGGGCCGACCGCTGATCCGACGGTCTCGAAAATGACCATTGTGGTGCCCGGCGACGCGCACATCATTGAGCAAGTCACGCACCAGCTCTCCAAGCAGATCAATGTGATCGAGGTGGTCAACATGACCAACCGTCGCCACCTCAACCGCGAGATCATCCTCGTTCGCGTGGCGACCACGAACTATGCCAGCCGCGCGGAAATCGTGGATCTCGCGGCACTCTTCATGGCGCGCGTGGTGGCGGTGCAGGAGGATTCGGTGACCATCCAGATGGTCGGCAACCAGGAGACGGTTTCCGATTTTCTGCGTCTGCTTAAGCCGTTCGAGATCATCGACATTTCGCGTTCCGGCGTGATCGCCGTGGACCGCGAACTGGTCGAAGCTGGCTGTCATCACGCGTAACGGATTGGCTGATCGCGGCAAAGGAGGCGTCATGAAACGCAAATACCGCTTCGGGCTCTTCGGACATCCGGTCAAGCACTCACTCTCGCCGGCAATGCATGAAGCTTCGTTCCGCTCGCTCGGGCTCGAAGCGGAGTATGTCTGTTTTGACGTGCCACCTGAGGAGCTTGGCGAACGGCTGGCGGCCTGCTGCGAGGCGGGCTTTAACGGCCTTAACCTGACCATTCCCCACAAGGAGGCGGCCGTGCCGCTGATGAGCCGGCTGGATGCCTCCGCCCGTCTTTTCGGTGCGGTCAACACGGTTCGCATTGTGGACGGCGGCTTCACCGGGTTCAACACGGATGCCGACGGTTTTCTCTGCGACCTGAGGTTGAGCCGCAACATGACGCCCGAGGGCCTGCGCGTTCTGATTCTCGGTTGCGGTGGGGCGGGCCGCGCGCTGGCCATCGCCTGCGTGCGCGAAGGTGCCTCCGAAGTGGGGCTCGCTAACCGGACTGATTTCAAGGCGAGCTCGCTGGCGGAGGAGATCGGACGGCTGCTTCCCGGATCAGATGCGCAAGTGGATGTTCTGTCCAGTGACACGGAAGCTTGGGAGCGGTATAGCCGTGAGTCCGACCTGGTGGTGCAGTGTACCTCGGCCGGTCTGCACATGGGCGATGCGCCGCTGCTGTCGCCTAACGCGTTCCGTCCGGGGCAATTGCTGTACGACATCGTTTACACTGCGCGCGTGACTCCGACCATGCGCTCCGCGCTGGAGGCGGGGGCGGACGCGTTGAACGGCGCCGGAATGTTGGTTCAGCAGGGTGCAGCCGCATTCAATGTCTGGACTGGACTCACGGCTGACACCGTTGCCATGCGGACTGCCTTGGAGGCCCGCATCTATCAGACATAGAACGCGGCTATCCGAACCGGTGTGCGCGAAAAAGAGAGAGAACTTATGCGGCTGAAAGTGTTGCTTGCTGTTGTCCTGGCCGGTGGTTTCTGTGGACCGGCGAGGGCGGAGGGCAAGACGCTCAGAGTGTTGGCGGTCGGAAACAGTTTTTCTGCTAATGCGCTGAAGTATTTCGGCGACATCGTCAAGGCATCTGGAAACCAGGTGCTTGCGGTGAATGCGATGATTGGCGGCTGCGATTTCGAACGGCACATGCGCCACGCGGACGCCTTCGAATCGGATCCGAACGATCCGGAGGGGTATCCCTACCCCGGCAAGAAAAGCCTGCATGACCTGCTGACGACACAGAAGTGGGACTACGTGACGATCCAGCAGGCGAGCCCGAAGAGCTTCAAGCCCGAGACGTATCACCCTCACGCTGATCGGCTGATCGCCTACATCAAGAAATACGCACCGCAGGCGGAGGTCGTGATTCACGAGACGTGGGCCTATCGCGACGACCACCGGTGGTTCGTGGAGCATGACAAGAATCAGGAGCAGCCGGTGAGCCGAGATGTGATGTACAGAGGCGTACGCGCGGCCTACGACGGATTGGCGAAGGACACGGGGTTCCGCCTGATTCCCTGCGGCGATGCGATGGAGCTGGCGAGGCGCGATCCGGCCTGGGGCAAGTTTGTTCCCGACTCGACCTTTGACCCGAAAGCAGCAGTCTATCCCGCACTGCCGACGAAAGAGAAACGGCCATTGCAGAACGGCTACAGTTGGAAAAAGAATGATGCGACCGGCACGTACACGCTTGGGAAAGACGCGTTCCATGCCAACACACAGGGAGAGTATCTGCTCGGGTGTGTTTGGTTAGAGTTCTTCTTTGGCCAAAGTGCGGTCGGCAACACCTTCGTGCCGAAAGGTGTCGCCCAAGGGGACGCCGCAATCCTCCAGCGCGTCGCACATCTCGCGGTCACTGAAAAGCAGCGTCCCAGCCCGATGCCATAACGTTTTAACCGTCGTCGGACGAAACACGCTATAGGTTCGCCAACTCGGGCTTGAAAGCTTGGTCAGAGCTGGCAAAGTTTAATCCACGCGCCCACGTGGGGCGCGACCAGATTACGTCGGCGCTTGGCGGCGGCTTCACGCTGTTTCAATCCACGCGCCCACGTGGGGCGCGACATCTCGCGTTTCAAAACTATCCCGCAACAAACTGGTTTCAATCCACGCGCCCACGTGGGGCGCGACTAGACCGTGTGCTGTATCTCAACCGTCAGTTTGTTTCAATCCACGCGCCCACGTGGGGCGCGACACTCTGCCGCCAGCAGCTTCGCCTTTGTGTTGATGTTTCAATCCACGCGCCCACGTGGGGCGCGACTTATCAGCCTGGCCAATACCACTACATCGATGATGTTTCAATCCACGCGCCCACGTGGGGCGCGACCGGAGCGAAAAATATCTGGAGGGTATCAGAGCGTGTTTCAATCCACGCGCCCACGTGGGGCGCGACCATCGATAACATCATGGTTCCAACCATCGGATTGTTTCAATCCACGCGCCCACGTGGGGCGCGACGGAACAGCTTGCCGTCCTGGCTCGCGCCTTGCAGTTTCAATCCACGCGCCCACGTGGGGCGCGACCACGTTGGAAACGTCGGCCTCGACATTGGCGTTGTTTCAATCCACGCGCCCACGTGGGGCGCGACGCGCCCGACCGGCGGCAAAGAGGCCGGTCCCTATGAGTTTCAATCCACGCGCCCACGTGGGGCGCGACTGGGCAGTCGAGCGGGCAAAGACGGCCATGAAAGTTTCAATCCACGCGCCCACGTGGGGCGCGACGCATCGCCGAGAGTACGATTAGATCGATCACAATGTTTCAATCCACGCGCCCACGTGGGGCGCGACTCGGGCGTGACGATCCCGGGCGTCGGGGACTGGTTTCAATCCACGCGCCCACGTGGGGCGCGACCGGAGAGCGTGGCGTCGCTGCTCTCGATGCCGCTGTTTCAATCCACGCGCCCACGTGGGGCGCGACGTGATATTCTGTATTCGTGGATCATTGCGAGTATGTTTCAATCCACGCGCCCACGTGGGGCGCGACTTTTTGCAATACATACCCGTATAGTTGCCATGTGTTTCAATCCACGCGCCCACGTGGGGCGCGACCAAGCCTGTTCGGGCGTCACGCCCTGCGTATCCATGTTTCAATCCACGCGCCCACGTGGGGCGCGACCGTCTGTCCGGAGAGGTCGCCCTGCAACCCTGCGTTTCAATCCACGCGCCCACGTGGGGCGCGACGGACGGCCACCGCCAACACGTTCGGGAACGACCGTTTCAATCCACGCGCCCACGTGGGGCGCGACGGAACGTGGTGCGCGACGGCACGCGCGGCCTCTGGTTTCAATCCACGCGCCCACGTGGGGCGCGACCGGCCCGTGCTGCTGGTCCGCACGACGGCGACCGGTTTCAATCCACGCGCCCACGTGGGGCGCGACGTAGTCGCGGAGCCCCGCCAGTGACATCTGGCCGTTTCAATCCACGCGCCCACGTGGGGCGCGACCAATAAAGCCGTTCACACGCAGCGCCGTGTTCAGGTTTCAATCCACGCGCCCACGTGGGGCGCGACAGAGACCATGGGGGGGGCGGGGATGGAGTGCGCGTTTCAATCCACGCGCCCACGTGGGGCGCGACATCTTAGCAAGCAGTTCTTCGCTCAGCATGTTACGGTTTCAATCCACGCGCCCACGTGGGGCGCGACTGGTCGGATCGGTGGGCAAGGGAACGCAAGGTGTTTCAATCCACGCGCCCACGTGGGGCGCGACGCTGGCCGACTACATTCAGCAGCGCAACCGCAAGTTTCAATCCACGCGCCCACGTGGGGCGCGACCGGCGAGCGTGCCCGTGGGCGCGGTCGGGGCGAAGTTTCAATCCACGCGCCCACGTGGGGCGCGACATCAAGCGATGAGTGATTATCTGGCGAGCCGTGGTTTCAATCCACGCGCCCACGTGGGGCGCGACATCAACTAACCGCGCCCGTGCGTATCGCGGGAAGTTTCAATCCACGCGCCCACGTGGGGCGCGACAATATAAAAGGCAAAGGAGAAAACTAGGATCATGTTTCAATCCACGCGCCCACGTGGGGCGCGACCGCCGCACGGGCGAAGCTTGGACGCCCGCACCTGTTTCAATCCACGCGCCCACGTGGGGCGCGACGCATCTTAGTTTTGTGCAGTTCCCACGCTACCTGTTTCAATCCACGCGCCCACGTGGGGCGCGACTTGAGAGCGCGTAAAGCGAGGTGAGTATGAAAAGTTTCAATCCACGCGCCCACGTGGGGCGCGACGGGATCTTGCTTTTGTGCAGCTCCCACGCGATTTGTTTCAATCCACGCGCCCACGTGGGGCGCGACCTTTCCCTCCATCTCGAATCCGCTCAAGGGATTGTTTCAATCCACGCGCCCACGTGGGGCGCGACATCAACACAAGCAGACAACTTATCTCCTAGATTAGTTTCAATCCACGCGCCCACGTGGGGCGCGACGCCGCTCGCCGATGATGAGATTGAGCGCCTGCCGGTTTCAATCCACGCGCCCACGTGGGGCGCGACAAAACAAACACGTTTCGGCTTTCAAATCTCCTGGGTTTCAATCCACGCGCCCACGTGGGGCGCGACTCGAAAGCGAAGAAAGAGACGGCGGCGGCTAAGGCGTTTCAATCCACGCGCCCACGTGGGGCGCGACAGTGACCAGTGACCAATGACTTCTTAACCGATGTTTCAATCCACGCGCCCACGTGGGGCGCGACGTCGTCCCAGGAGCTGGTCGCCACGCTCAACGCGTTTCAATCCACGCGCCCACGTGGGGCGCGACAGCACCGACGGAGCGAGCATAAGGAAGGAGACTGTTTCAATCCACGCGCCCACGTGGGGCGCGACGCCGATCTTGATGAGCCACATTGAGGCAATCAAGTTTCAATCCACGCGCCCACGTGGGGCGCGACGCCGCACGGGCGACGCGTTGGTCTTCCGCGCCTGTTTCAATCCACGCGCCCACGTGGGGCGCGACCGTGGTCGTTCTGCTGGCAAGGACGGGGGCGGGTTTCAATCCACGCGCCCACGTGGGGCGCGACTGGGCCACGGCTGGAGCGTCCAGGAGATCGTCTGGTTTCAATCCACGCGCCCACGTGGGGCGCGACTATCTTCGTGGCCGCCAACTCGGAAGCCGGCAAGTTTCAATCCACGCGCCCACGTGGGGCGCGACAATGAGCTCAGCCATGATCGTTTTCCTTTGCCTCGGTTTCAATCCACGCGCCCACGTGGGGCGCGACACAGAAGAGTAGACCCCCTGAACAAGATCCGGAGTTTCAATCCACGCGCCCACGTGGGGCGCGACCGCTTGAGTGCGGCTTCCTGTTTAAGCTGCAAAAGTTTCAATCCACGCGCCCACGTGGGGCGCGACATGCTCTCAACACTCGCCGCCGCGCGTGCGGCGGTTTCAATCCACGCGCCCACGTGGGGCGCGACGGCGTGGTTCTGCATAAGGGCAAGCCCGTCAAGTTTCAATCCACGCGCCCACGTGGGGCGCGACACAGTGTAAGTGCAGCTTACTAATATGGCGGTGTTTCAATCCACGCGCCCACGTGGGGCGCGACCGTCGAAATCGTGCGGGGCATCCCCGCTAATTGTTTCAATCCACGCGCCCACGTGGGGCGCGACGCCTGCTGATGTTGAACAAGGGCGATTGGTTGCTGTTTCAATCCACGCGCCCACGTGGGGCGCGACTGGGGGACGGCGGCGGGGCCTCGACGTTCGGAAGGTTTCAATCCACGCGCCCACGTGGGGCGCGACGCGTGCCAGGCTGCGCATGCTGTGAAGTGTTTTGTTTCAATCCACGCGCCCACGTGGGGCGCGACGCTCGTTTTATAACCTATTCTGCCGGAAAGTGGAATACGAAATGTTACGCGAAGACATCTTCGTTTTCAGTTGTCAAAGAGCGCACAATATACTGCGATGTTGAAATCGGTTGTCGCGCAAGGGATTGCGAGTTCCGCGAACCGACCGGACATTTTCCGTGCTCATAAGGTTCGCGGAGACTCAAATCATCAGTGGCGCATCGAAGTCGACGGCTTTCTGTGTTCCCACGTGCTCAACTCTGTTCTGCCAGTTGCTTCCCAGGAAATAGAACCGAAGACTGTCTGTCTCCGGTTCGACTGTATCGGTCAGCCGTTGCTTGAGTGCGATCCACTGCGCCGGATCAACGCTGCACTCGAACACGGAGTTCTGCACGCGCTGCCCGTAGTCGAGGCACGCCTTGGCCACCCGGCGCAGCCGTGTCTTGCCGGCGTTGTCTAGCGTACATACGTCGTAACTGACGAGAACCATCATGCTAGCCTCATTTCCAGATAAACGGTGGATAGCCGTCCAAATCGCCGCGGATATGCCGCGCCAAGAGCAACGCCTGTATATGAGGAAGGAGACCGACCTGCACTTTTTCGTTCAAAAAAGGATGAACGATCTCTTCCTGCTTGCGTTTCTGATAAGCCGCCAAGAGCGTTTTCCGCGCGTCGTCAGACATGATGACTGCACCGGACTCCGTGGTCTTGAAGTCGCCCGCTTGAAGCTGCTTCAGATTCACCAGCGAGAGCGCGAGCCGGTCGCCGATGAACGCGCGGAATTCCTCGATCAAGTCCAGCGCCAGGCTGGGCCGCCCCGGCCGCTCCGCATGGAGATAGCCGACTTGCGGGTCAAGGCCGACCGACTCCAACGCCGCGTTCGCATCGTGCGTGAGCAGTGTATACACATACGACAGGAGCGCGTTCATGTTGTCCATCGGCGGACGCCGGTTACGTCCCTCAAAGCGGAACGCGTCTTTTTGGGCCGCGATCAAATGATCGAACATGCCGAAATACCGGTTTGCCGCGTCCCCTTCCTTGCCCCGCAACTCATCGACCGTCTGCGCCTGCTCCAACTCCCGCAAGAGGTGGCTCAAACGCAAAATGGCGGCTTCCATGTCATCCCGCCCTTCCGCGCATTCGTGGTCGCGCAGCGCCCGCTGCAAGACCGTGCGGCTGTTGGCGATCTTGCCTGTGACAAACGCCCGCGCAATAGTCAATGTGTCCGCCGGCGAATCTGCGATCCGGTACTGTTTCCGCCTGAGCAGCACATTCCCTGAAACCGGACCTTGAACGCGCGCCAAGAACTTGCCGAACTCGGTGAGGAAACTGATCAGCACGTTGCGCTGCCCGCAAAGTCCCATCAGCGGCTGGCTGCATGCGACCTGCCCGAAGCAGACGATACTCCCCAACATATGGATCGGGACGCGCAGCTTGACTTCCTTTTCCACACGGACCAGCACTGACTCGCCTTCGTGGCAGAGGTAAGAGCCCTGCGTGGTCACATAGAGTGTGTTGAGCAGTTTCTTCATGGGTGGGGCTCCTGAGGGGTGTTTGCCGTCTGGCCGACGCTCGACGCTCGGCTCACTGCACTCGGGACTGTTCCGAACGTTGAGTGTCGTGTGCCGAGGTTCGCCGTGATTTCGCTTTCCGGCGGCAGTTCGGGGCAGAGTTCGTCGAGCTGGCGTGCGAGCCACCGCTTGACGGACTTGCCAGCCCCGGCTGACTGCGGCAGACACTGCTCGATCAGCGAGCAATGGTCGCACTTCGCCTTTGCGTACTCGGCAACGGGTGTCCTGCCCGCTTCAATGAGCGCGTGCAGTCGCACGCAGAGCGCTTCGGTCAACCCGCGCAGCTCAGCGTCGCACGCCACGTCGCACCGGTGACGCGTCTCGCCGTAGAATAGCGCACCGTCATCGATGCGGACGCCTGTCATTTCTTCGAGGCACAGGGCTTGGGCGCAGAGCTGCACGCGGTCGCATGCGTCCGTTTTGGGCTTGCCGCGCTTAAATTCGACCGGATAGGGGCACCACACGCCGTTGTCCTGCCGGTGGAACTCCACCACGTCCGCCTGTCCCGTGAGGCCGAGCCGCAGCGAGCGCAATCGAAGGCTGTAAGCCGTCCGCACGCTGCCACGCGTTTCATGCCCGCCGCCGTCCACGCGGTCGTGCATGACGCGGCCTTCGGCAGTCTGCGCGTTCTCGGTCCAGACCTTCTCGATGTGGATGAGCGCGCACTGGCGTTCGCAGTACTGGATGTGCTGGAGCGCCGAGATGGGCAGCAGGTTTTCATCGGTGTACATGGCGGGGTCCTTTCTTTACGACGCTCGACACTCGACGAACGACGCTCGGGGATTAACCCGAAGGTCGAGTGTCGTGCGTCGAGTGTCACGCATCAACCTCCTGAATCGCTTTGCAGGCCGGGTAGCCGGTGCAGCCCCAGAAGTTCTTGCCCGCGTTCGGGCCGGTCTTGGCCTTGCGGAGCATCATCGGCTTGCCGCAGGCTGGACAGTTCGGGGGCGGCGGTTCAGCAGCCTTGAGCGCCTCGCGCTGTTCGACCCGCAGACGCGCCATGCGCTCGCGGAAACCACCCTCTTCTCCGAACACGGCGGTCGTCCGCTCCATCTGCCGGAACAGCAGACTTTCCGCCCGCTTGATGACCGCGATGGTCGCGTTTGCCGCGGCGAACGGATCGTCGTGTTCCAGCCAAGGCGCAAACCGCTTCCGCATAGCGATCATGTGGCGGCTGAATTCATGCAGCACATCTTCGGTCGCAACGAATTCGTCCAGCGGAAGCGAGGTGACGGCTTTCCATCGTTCATCCGCGACTGACCAGACGGTCTGGTCGTTGTCGATCAGATACGCCTCGTAATCGCCGAGAAGTTCCTCCAGGCTTCCCTTCGCCACGTCCAGCAAACGCAGTTCCGTCTCCTTGGACGTCCCCGCCCGCGACGACGCCTCCACGATGTTCTGGCGGGCGGACCGCGCCGCGCCGATCATCTGTCCGCTCGTCTTGCCCAGCGGGTCTTCCTTCCATGGATAGACCCGCTTGCAAAAGCGCGTCGTGGCGTGGTAGACAAGGCAGGTGAACCCGAACGACAGCATCTTGCGATAGCCGCCGGAAGGTCCTATGGGGGATGTGGGCATGGCGGGCTCCTTTCCTTGGGGAGAGGACTGGGACGCTCGACGAACGACACTCGACGCTCGGGGGACAATCCCGAGTGTCGAGCGTCGAGCCTCACTTCTCAATGACTTCGACGCCGGGGAAGGTGTTTTTCGCCGGGACGGTCACATCGTACGCCGCAAAGTCGCGCGGGACTTCCACGCTTTCTTTTTTCGCGATTTTGACGGATTTGAACAGGTCGTTCGAATGCGCGTTGCCCAGCGCGGTGTCGTGCTTGAAGACGATCAGCTTCTGGGTGGCCATCATGCCGCGGGCGGCGGAATGGTCGTGTTCGAACATCTCCGTCAGCGCTTTCCAGAAAAGGCCCAAGTCCTCTTCGGAGAAGCCGGTCTGCGCCGCCAAGGCGGGCGATATGAAGCCGTAGGCGACATAGACGCCGTACGGAACGGTGTTTTTGCGGCCCATGGTGCGGTTGTCGCCGCTCTGTTTTTCGGACTCCGCCTCCGTTGCCACGGCCATGCGTGTGATCGAATGCTCCAGCGTCACCACGGGATCGATCGAGCGTCCGAAGGTCAGTTGCACCGGGCCGCGGACTTGACCCGCGTTGGCTCCGGTGCTCATCACGGCACCGAAAGTTCGGATATCGAAATAATCCGCGCACATTTTATCGCGGGCTTTTGGGACTTCACTGCCCTGTCCCTGACCTTCCTTGTTGCGTTTTTTTCCATCGGCGGTTGGTTTCGTCAAATCAATTCCCAAGTCGGCGTATGCCTTCTCGATCACTTGGTTGAGGATGGACTTCTCTTTTATGAAGATATCGTATCCCGTCTCCGTGCCTTTTGTGAGTTGCACGTAGTTCCGGACTTTGCGTTTGAGGCAGACGTCGGTGACGAGGCCTTGTCCGGTTTCGGCGTCGACGCGCGGCAGGTTGCCCGCGTCGGGGTCGCCGTTGGGATTGCCGTCTTTCACATCGAAGACGAGCATGAAGTCGTAGCGGTTTTTGATCGGTGTGCTCATGGTCGGGTATCCTTTCGTGAATGAAGCGTTTTATTCTTTGTCGGTCTTTTTGGTCCAAAGATCCTGCACTTGATGGTAGTAGCCGATGGCGAAGCGGCCCTGATCGTCCAATTTCAGATGCGAGGGAAACTCTGGAACTTCTGAGAGAATCTCGCCCAGCATTTTTTCAAACCATATCCGGCGTACGGGGTTTTCCAGCTTGGAGAGGTGGTGGTTCTTGAGGCGCATCAGATTACCGAACACCGTGGACGGCGTGGAGGATGCCGACGCGTAGAACTTGTCGCGGATTGTGGCGTTGATGCCGGGATTCGCCTCCTGCTGGATTTTCTCCAAGACGGCGAACAGCCGTCCGAGGCGGTAGCCGACATGGGTGTTTTCTTTGTCGAGACTCATTGCGAGACTCCTTTCATGGTTGGGATTGCTTAAACGCAGTTTGCGATTGAGACAGCCTTTGATCAGTTTGGCGCGCGGATAGGTCACGTCGCGTTCGGCCTTGGTGCGCAGCAGCGCAGCCTGCAGCAGCGTTTCGGGCAGCGGCAGGCCTTCCAGAATGCAGCGCATGACATTGCCCGCCAGATTGGGGGCGATGTTTTCGGACTTGCCCTGCACGGCCGTCGAAATCAATAGCCGCCAGAGCGAAAGGTCGTCTTTGTCTCGCGCTCCGTGTGCGATCCGCAAATCCTCGAAATAGGTCCGGATATGCGTGGCAAGTTCCGCAACGGTGTCGATGTGCCAGAATTGCACGGCGATGCGGGCGGCGTTGGGCGACAGCCCCAGCACGTAAAATTTTGTATCGTCGGAATCCGTCGCGAACGCGCCTGTTTCAACGGATGCGAACAATACCGCCACGGCGTTGGACAAACGGTCAGGATCGTCCTTCGGCGGATCAGACCAGAAATCGCCAAACGTCTCTTCGAGTGCATCCTTCTTTTCGGACCAGAAAACCGTCGTCGCGTCGCCAACTTGGAGTTTCTGTTTGGAATCCTTGCCGAGCAGGGTATTGAGCGCGGTCGTGTAGGCGAAAACCGCTTGTTTGCCAACTTGTGCGTTTAATCCTTGGCTTTTTCCAAAAGATTCTACCGCTTTGAAATTGAAAGAAACAATGTTCCCGCCGGTCGTGTTGGTTCCTTGAACACCTTTGATGGCCGGGTGCAAGCGTTCGGGCTCATCTGCATTTCCCGTAACAAGACAAATTGTTGTTATCCCTGCGGCTTGGGTGTCCATTTGATTAACGATTGTAACGATCTCAGGGTCACGAAATACGGGCGCTTGCGAACCTGCGATCTTGAAAGATAGAAACGCGCAAGTCTCTTTCATTTCCGCCCAGCAGGTAAATGCCGCAAGCAACGTTTCTCGGTCTTCTCGTCGTAAGAACTTCAAAACGATTTCGACGGGCCGGACAGAGGAACAATCGCGCAACTTAAGCAAGAATGCTTCATGCTGCTGGCGGACACGTTCCGGCTTCCCTTTGCATGCGGTTCCAATGGCATATTCCACATTGTCCCACAAGAAATTGGACGCTATGCCCATCGCGCGTTTAACAGATTGCGGGACGAGAAAACTTTTCGGACGAAGTTTCTTTCCAACGTGCTCGCGAGTGTCCTCGATTGCGACTGGCATTCCATCCTCATTCAAAATGACCAAGAAAGGGATTTCCTTTCGTTCCCAGCCCAACGGCGCGATGCCGGAATCGAGGTCGGCGGCCTTGCGGTCGTAGTATTCTTTCAGCGCCTGCAGGATCATTTGCGAACCTCCTCCGAGTTTTCATCGGGAACCTCGATCACGCCGTGTACCAAGTTTGCGCGGTAGAACATCGGTTTGATATCCTTCGGGTCGGAATAGTCCATGTCGTAGAGCATGAAGCCCAGATCGCGGCTGTCGGGGATCGGCTTGTCCTGTTCTGCCTCCGGGCACTTGATCAGTCGGACGGACGCGCAGGAAAATTCGCGGCAACCCAGATAGGGTTGGGTGAAACATTGTCCCTTTGTCGCGCGCCGGTCGAACATCGCGGCGTATTTCGCTTCCTTTTCGTCCGAACGGGCCTCCGCCTGCTTGTACATCTCTTCTTCCTCTGCGTCCGTCAGCCACTCGGGCGACGGATTAAGGACCTTCGTCCGTTTCTCCACGGGGATGAACGTGAATTCGGCGTAAAGCCGGTATCTCACGTCCCGCAGGAGTAGCCCTGCGCGCTGCTGGCGCGAATCCTCGATCATGATGCCGTCGCTGCGCGGACTGGCGATGCCGGCCACCTCGTTTCGCCGGACGGAGGCCCACCGGATCGGGTTCAACACTTCGATTTTCGTGATGTGCCAGCGGATTGCCGGTTTCCACAGGATGGCCTCGAAGATCGCGCGCGCGGCGGACGGCGTGATGACGTCGTAGCTGACGCGCTCAACCTTCATTTCGGGACGGGTGAAACAGGCGAAATCGCCGCTCACTTCAAGGCAGAAACCTCTCATGACGGAATCCTTTCGTTTTCGGTTTTTGACGCTCGACACTCGATGCTCGACCTGCGGGAATCAATGCCGAGCGTCGAATGTCGCGGGTCGAATGTCTTTTCTCCTCAGTGTATCAAGTCCTCCGGAGCCAAGTCGTCGCGGTAGATGTCCAGTCCGAAGACCTCGCTGTACAGCGACGGCATCGTCTGGACGTAAATGCCGGGATGCGGCTCCTCCACAAAACCTTTTTCACGCAATGCGGCAAGCGTCGGGTGCGGCACGGTCACCGTGAACCGCTGCAAACGGCGCATGATGTCACGCTTTGGCCCGACGGCCAGCAACGAGCGAATCAGCGAATCGTTTCCGCCGTACCGGACGATCACGGTTGCGGAGGCCCGGTCATCGATCATCCGGAACGCGGCGGCCGCCTCGCGGAACTGAAACTGAAAATCGCGCGCGTTTTTCGTCAGCCATTCTTCAAAGGCGGTTCCCAAATCGTTCTGTGCCGAATAGAAGGCCTTGAAAAACTGGGGATAACTTTCCGGCGATTCGGCGTTCAGTCCGGTTGCCAGAAGATTCGACAGCGTGTCCTCCGCCTTGCGCAGCTCGCCGAGCGGGGCGGGCTTCGGCGGCATGAAGACCACCACGCGGCCCGGTTGCGCCGAGAGCCCTTCGCGGTTGCAGCGCCCCGCCGCTTGGGCGATGGAAGGCAAGCCGGCGAACGCACGGTAGACCACCGGAAAATCGATGTCCACGCCCGCCTCAACCAACTGCGTGCTGATGACGCGGACGGGCTGTCCCGCCTTCAGCTTCGCCTTGATGTCCGCGATCACGCGCGAACGGTGCTCGCCGCACAGGGTCGCGGAAAGGTGAATCGTCCCTTCCGGCATCAGCGCGTGGAGTTCGCGGCTGTCCTTCCGCGTGTTCACCACACACAGCACCCGGTCGTGTTCCTTGAGCTCCGACGCGATCTCCTCCCACGTCTGCCGAACCGTCCGGTTTTCGGGAAACACGATGTCCGTCCGCTTGAGTCGGCCGTACAAATCCATGTCCGGAGGGATGATCTCGCGGACGTGTTCAAGTCCGGGCAGCGCAGGCTGGGTTGCGGTGGACAAGACCATGCTCACGCCGTAATGCGCCGCCAGTTGCCGCATCGCCTCCACGCAGGGCAACAGGAGTCGCGGCGGCAAAAGCTGTGCCTCGTCCAGAATCACCACGCTGTCCGCGATGTTGTGCAGTTTGCGGCAGCGGCCCGAACGACAGGCGTACAACGATTCAAAGAACTGCACGTTCGTCGTCACGATGACCGGCGCATCCCAGTTCTCCGAAGCCAGCCGCGACTGCTGCGTTTCCTTGTCCGGATCGAAATTCGAGTGATGTTCCACCACGTTTTCAGCGCCGAGGAACGCACGCAGGACATCCGCCGTCTGTTCGATGATTGACGTGTAGGGAATCACGTAAATGATCCGCTTCAGTCCGTGCCGCAGCGCGTGGCGGAAGGCGAACGCCGTGCCGGAAAACGTTTTGCCGCCGCCCGTCGGAACGGTCAGCGAGAACAGTCCGCGCGGAGACTCCGCCGCCGCTTCGCACGCCGTCCGAATTTCCGCGCGGATGCGGTTGACCGGCGTGTCCTTGGCCGTGCGCTGTTTCGCGTCCAGCGCCGCGAAAAAACGTTCCGATAGTTCCGGCAGCGCCGGATACCGTGATCGGGTTGCGGCCTTGTCCGACTCCATGAACGCTTCGGTATTCAGAAAATCGGCGTCGACCAGACAGGAATACAGCATCCGAATCCAGAAACTGACGTCGGACATGTTGTCTTTGCCGAATCGCCACGGAGGTCTCAAAGACGCCGCCGTCCATTCCGCCTGATGGCCTAAAATCCATGCCGCGACCGCCGGTTCCTGCACGATGTCTTTCTCTTGGTCCAGCCGATAGCTCAGCGAACCGCACGGCGTCTCGCCTCCGCTCCAGTCAGGCAATCCCGCGTGATGGCCTGCGACACAGTAGGCAAGAATGCGTCCGACGTTCGACCGGGCAAAAGTCTGAACCGCCCACACCGCGCCCGCGCCGGAATGCGAATGGTCTGACGCGTCATAGTCGGCATCCGTCAAGCCGTTGCAAACGCACAGATAATCTTGAAACGATTTTCGCGCCTTGCCGAGGTCGTGCAAGCAACCGAGACGATGGACCCAAACATCGGATCCAAAAGATTTTGCGAATTGCTCTGCTATGCGAGCCACGTAAGACGAATGGGTGTCCAGTGATTGCCATTGTTCGGTAGGTTGTCCGCGCAAGCTGTGCGCATACAAATAGGAACCTTTGTCTGATATATCACACATGGACTTCCCCACTTCACTTTATATGTATAAGTTACTCCCAGAAAAGAAGGGCGTCAACGGCAAACAGATTGAATAAAAACAAAAAAGGCGGGGTTGCCCCCGCCTTTCGTTTCATTTGGCACGTCGGAATCGGTTAGCCGTTGCGCTTCTCGAAATCCTTCATGAAGTCGACCAGCACCTGGACGCCGGCGACGGGGAAGGCGTTGTAGATCGAGGCGCGGATGCCGCCGACCGAGCGGTGGCCCTTGAGCTGCTTCATGCCGGCTTCGGAGGCCTGCTTGATGAAGAGCGTCTCGAGTTCTTCGGTGGGCAGGCGGAAGGTCACGTTCATGTCGGAACGGAAGTCCTTCTTGGCTGTACCGCGATAGAACGTGGAGGCTTCGATGGCGTCGTAAATGAGCTGCGCCTTGTCGCGGTTCTGCTTGAACATGTTCTGCAGGCCGATCTTTTTGAGCCAGCGCGTGGTGAGGCAGAGCATGTAGATGCTGAAGCAGGGCGGCGTGTTGTAGAGCGAGTTCTCGTCGATGTGCGTCTGGTAGCGCAGCATGGTCGGCAGCGAGATGTTGCCCTGGGCCGCGAAGTCCTTGCGGATGGCGACAAGCGCGACGCCCGAGGGCCCGAGGTTCTTCTGCGCGCCCGCATAGACCATGGCGAACTTGCCGTAGTCGATCGGGCGGGAGAGAATGTCCGACGACATGTCGCCGATGAGGGGCGAGCCGGTCTCGGGAACCGCTTTCAACTGTGCGCCGGAAATGGTCTCGTTGGTGGTGATGTGGCTGTAGGCCGCGCCGGGGGTCCACTTCATCTCGCTAGCGTCGGGCATGCGGGTGGGAATGTCCTTCTGGCAGTCGGCGGCGATGTTCACATTGCCGATGATCCGCGCTTGCTTGACGGCTGCCGCGCCCCACGAGCCGGCATTCACGTAATCGGCGGTTTGACCTTCCCCCAAGAAATTCATCGGGATCATGGCGAACTGGAGGCTCGCGCCGCCCTGGATGAAAAGAACCGCATAGTCGTCGCCGAGGCCCATCAGCTCTTTGACATTGGCGATGGCTTCGTTGTGGAGGGCATCGTACTCTTTGCCGCGGTGCGACATCTCCATGACCGACATGCCCGATCCCTTGTAATCGATTAAATCCGCTTGAGCTTCTTGCAGGGCTTCCAAAGGCAGGATCGCGGGTCCCGCGCTGAAATTATAGACTCGTGCCATAGTTGTGCTCCTTGGTTTTTGCTGGCCGGACAGGAAACGGCTGTCACCTCCTACTCGGCAAGTGGTGTAATATGATGCCCGTGCGGCCGGATGTTGTCAATGCGGGAACAACGTTTTTCAGGTCTTTTTCTGCGCTCAATCGATGCCTTTAAAGACCTTCATCAGCCGCAACAGGCCGGATTGGGTCATGCGAATGGCGTCTTTCGGACAGACCTCGTGGCAGCAACTGCAACTGATGCAGCGCGTGGCGTTCAGCAGCGGTTTGCGCGTCTGCGGGCTCAGCGTGATGGCTTGGACGGGGCAGGCTCGCTCGCATTTTCCACATCCGATGCAGGCTTGGGCCGAGAACGCCGGGCGCACCCAGACGATGCGGCTGGCCTTCCTGACCAACCAGTCGGGAAGAAGCTTGAGCAAATGCGCGCCAGACGGGACTTCGAAGGACGCGACGGTCACGGGGTCTCCCGCGAGGGCGTACTCAGCGGCAGCCCCGTCAGCACTCTGGGCGGCGAGGTAGGGGACGCGGCGGACGTCGATATGCAACACATCGCACAGGGCGCGGTCGAGCGCGAAGGGATCGGACGCGGCCGCCAGAAAGCCGAGCGCGATGGGACGGCCGTTGGCTGGCCCCTGGCCCTCCATGCCGATGACACCGTCGGCGATTGTCCAGGTCGGAGGGATGACGTGCCAGATGGTTTTGACGAGACGGCCGAAGACATCGGGTTTAGGGTGGAGGCGGTGCAGCGTGGTTTTGGAGTAGCCGGGGACGGCGCCGAAGATATTTTTGACGGCGGCGGTCAGCATGGTGAGAGAGTGGCTCTTAACCTTGGGGAGATTGATAATAAGGTCTGCTTCCAGAACGGGCACGGCCACGGAGAAAGAGAACCCGTCAACTTCGAAGGAGCGGACGCCGGCTTGTTCGAAGGAGATGAGGGAAACACCCTCTTCGGCACAGACAGCGGCCATGCCCGTGCTCTGCCACACGTTCCGGAGGTTGGCGGTGCTCGCCGGGCTGTCTCCCACAGTGACGTGTGCGCCTTCGGCCTTGAGGCGGCGGATCACATGGCGCACCAGTTCGGGGTGGGTGGTGACCGCCTGTTCCGGCATGCGGTCGGTCAACAGGTTCGGTTTCAGAAGAACTGCTTTGCCGGTCAAAGAGGTACTCTTGAGCCACCCGGTAAGCGAAAAAATCCGGTTTATCGCCTCGGCTAACCCTTGCCCGTAATCACTGCACCGAACGAATATCACTTCGTTTGTCATGTATTTACCATACCACATGTGAAGTTCCGCGACTAGCGGCAGTCTAAAAAGCCCCAAAACCATCGGTTTCTGCCGCCAAACCCGGCATTTTTGCAGAAATGAGAAAACACCACATTTTGTGGTTGAATTCATTTTGAGGACTATATATAGTTTAAAACATCATTTCGAGAGCAGTTTATACCATGTGGGTTGTTTTCTGACAGACAGCGTGGTGAAACTTGAATAAGGATCATCAATGAACGAGTACGTGCAGCCTGATTTGGTTTTGAGAATCCGGAAGCGTGATGGGCGGGCCGAGATTTTCGACAGCAAGAAAATCATCAGTGCCATACAGAAAGCGGGCGAGGCAACCGGGGAGTTTGGGAGCGACGATGCCCGCAAACTTGCCCTTAAGGTGATGACCCTGATCCATTCCCTGAGGGACACCTTGGATCTGACTGTCGAGAGCGTGCAAGACATCGTCGAAGAGGTTCTGTTAGCTTCACCCTATCGCAGGACCGCCAAGGCGTACATCATCTACCGTGAGCAGCACGCGCGCATCCGCGAGATGGTGCGCAAAGCCGACGTCGATCTGATCGACAGCTATCTGGCCAAATCGGACTGGCGTGTGCGCGAGAACTCCAACATGGCCTATTCGCTGCAGGGACTCAACAACTACATCTCCAGCGAGATCAGCAAGGTCTATTGGCTCAACAAGATCTATCCGACAGAAGTTCGCGAGGCGCACGACAACGGCGCTTTGCACCTGCACGATTTGGGCTTGCTCAGCGTCTACTGCGTGGGCTGGGACTTGCAGGATCTGTTGCGCAGCGGCTTCAAGGGTGTGTCAGGCAAAGCCGAGAGCCTGCCAGCCAAGCATCTGCGCACCGCGCTGGGACAGATCGTCAACTTCTTCTACACGCTGCAGGGCGAGGCTGCGGGCGCGCAGGCGTTCTCCAGTTTCGACACGCTGCTTGCGCCGTTCGTCCGCTACGACAAGCTCACTGAGAAGGAGGTCAAGCAGGCGCTCCAGGAGTTCATCTTCAACGTGAACGTGCCGACGCGCGTAGGGTTCCAGACGCCGTTCACGAACCTGACCATGGATCTCATTCCACCTGCCTCGCTCGCGAACGAGAGCGTGATTATCGGCGGCGAGCGGAGGCCCGAGACGTACGCCGACTTCCAAGCCGAGATGGACATGATCAACAATGCCTTCTTGGAGGTCATGACGCAGGGTGACGCCAAGGGGCGCGTGTTCACCTTCCCGATTCCCACGTACAACGTGTCCAAAGAGTTCGACTGGGAACGTCCCGGACTGGAGAAGCTGTGGGAAGTGACCGCCAAATACGGCATCCCGTACTTCGCGAACTTCGTGAACTCCGACATGAGCCCCGACGACGCACGCTCCATGTGCTGCCGCCTTCGCCTCGACAAGCGGGAACTCAACAAGCGCGGCGGCGGGCTTTTCGGCGCCAATCCCCAGACCGGTTCGATCGGCGTTGTCACCATCAACATGCCGCGCCTCGGCTATCTCGCCAAGGACGAGGACGATTTCCTCCAGCGGCTGGACGGGCTGATGACTGTCGCGCGTAACAGCCTGGAGATCAAGCGCAAGGTTCTGGAGCAGTTCACCACGGAGGATCTCTACCCCTACACCAAGTTCTACCTGCGGCAAGTGTACCAGCGCTTCAGCACCTATTGGCAGAACCACTTCTCGACCATCGGACTCGTGGGCCTCAACGAGGCCTGTCTCAACCTCTTCGGCAAGGACATCGGTACGGAGGAGGGGCGGCAGTTTGCGCTGCGGGTCATGGAGTTCATGCGAGGGCGTCTCGCCGATTACCAGGAGCAAACCGGCAACTTCTATAACCTTGAGGCCACACCGGCGGAAGGCACGACCTATCGCCTGGCGCGGCTGGACAAGAAATTGTACCCCGAGATCATCACTGCCGGTGATGGCGGTGAACCGTTCTATTCCAACTCGACACAGCTTCCTGTGAACTACAGCGACGATATCGTGCGCGTGCTGGACTTGCAGGATGAGATCCAGACCAAGTACACGGGCGGCACGGTGGTTCACACTTTCGTCGGCGAGGCTGTCAGCGATCCAATGGCTGTTAAGGCCTTCGTGAAGATGGTGTGCGAGAACTACCGCCTGCCGTACTTCACCCTGACCCCGACCTTCAGCGTGTGCGAAGAGCACGGCTACCTGACGGGCGAGGTTCACGTTTGTCCGCGCTGCGGGAAAAAGACGGAAGTCTACTCGCGCGTGGTGGGGTACATCCGGCCTATCCAGCAGTGGAACGAAGGCAAGCAGCACGAGTTCCACCAGCGCAAAATGTACCGGGTGACGGAGGCGTCTGTCCGATGAACCTTGCGGGCTTCGTGCCGCTCAGCCTGTGCGACTATCCCGGGCGGGTGGCAGCCGTGGTCTTCACGCAGGGGTGCAACTACCGATGCCCGTGGTGTCACAACGGGCACTTGCTGCCGCTCACGTCTGAGCCGTCGAAACGCGTGAGCGAAGAGCAGGTGCTGGCCGTGCTCGAGGAGCGCCGCAACCGACTTGGCGGTGTGGTCATTTCGGGGGGTGAACCGACGCTTCAGCTTGCGCTGCCGCGTTTCTTGCGCCGTCTGAAGTCTCTCGGACTTGACGTCAAACTCGACACCAACGGTTCGAATCCGGCGGTGCTGCGCCAGTTGCTGGCAGACCGTCTGTTGGACTATGTTGCGATGGATGTCAAAGCGCCGTGGGACAGATACGCGGCGCTGACCGGTATGGTCTGTTGCGACGTGAAAGCCGTGCAAGCCAGCATGGCGCTGATTGCGGCGTCGGGTGTGCCGCACGCGTTCAGAACCACGCGCGTCGACCCGATGCTTTCGGAGCAGGAGTATGTCGATATCCGCACCCAGATTCCGCAGGGCAGCGCACACACGTGGCAGCCTTTCCGCCCAGCCTACAGCCACGATCCGGCGCTGCGGACGGTGACGGCTGTGCCTCGGTCGTGACAGGAGGTCAAAGATGGACGAAAAGGAATATCTCGTGATTGTTCAGTGCCATCTGGTGATGCAGCGCTGTTCCGGTTATTTTTGCGAGAAGGCGCTGCATGAGCGGACAGGCGGGTTCGCTGACTATTCGCCGGATGCGCCTTTGAGAGCCTTGTTCATGACCTGTGGCGGTTGCTGCGGACGGGCATTGCACCGCAAACTTGGAAATCTGGTGCAGAAGGTCAAGGCCAAGGAAGGCATCGACAAGGGAAAAGTCGTCGTTCATCTCTCCACGTGCATCACGAAAGACAACTACCATGGGCCGCCCTGCCCGCATCTGGCCTATCTCAAGGCGCTGATCGGCAAACTGGGGTTGGACGTGCGCGAAGACACGTGGATCAGCAAGCGGGCTGAGCAGCGCCGCGCCGACGGCGCCTATTCGGCTTAACCCCGTCGGACGCCGATGTAACAGGAGCAGATGCCGAACGTGTAGCGCTCACAGCGACAGTCGGAGAAGCCGGCGGTGCGGAGCAGTTCAAGCATGGCTTCGCCCTGTGGAGCCTGTTCGATCGAGGCGGGCAAGTACGTGTATTCGCGCGCATGGCCGGTCAGCAGTCTGCCGACGAACGGTATCCAATGGCGGAGATAGAAACGGTGGAGTTGCCGTATGGGAAAAAGGCTCGGCTCCGAGAGTTCGAGGATCACCGCAGGTCGGCCGGGCTTCAGCACGCGGCGAATTTCCGCGAACCCCAACGAGATATTTTCAAAATTGCGCACGCCAAACGCGACGGTGACTGCATCGAATGATGCGTCCGCAAAGAGGAGCGACTGAGCGTCACCGGTCTGCAGGGTGATACGCGCATCCAGCCCGGCTGCTGCCACTTTCCGGCGCCCGGCTTCCAGCATGCCATCCGACAGATCGATGCCGGTGACAGCGCTCTGAGGCAGGCAGCGCGCAGTGAGGGTCGCGAAGTCGGCTGTGCCGGTAGCCACGTCGAGAATGTGTTCGGGAGGATCGGCGCGAAGGTTTCGCAGTGCGCGGCGACGCCAGCCGATATCGAGCCCCAGCGAGAGCACGCGGTTCAACAGGTCATACCGGTGTGCGAGCGTGTCGAAGGCACGCGCGATCTGTACGCGCTTGTTTTCGTCAGAGGCGTACGGGGTGACAGTTTCGACAGGAATTTTCGGACTCAGTTGCACAGAGGTTTCCCGTTGAGGTCGTCGGAGAGGAGCCTGTCAGCCGCCGCCGGAGATAGCCCGCACGACTCGACGAGGTGTGTGCGAAGGTGATGCGCCTGGCGGGGAAGTCTGATCGCGAACAGTTTGCCTTCTTCGGCTTGAATGCGTGCGGCGAGCGTCTGGTAGGTTGTGTAATAGTCGCCGCCGCATGCCGCGTGCAGCGCTTGAACAGCGTTCGGAAACCGGTTGCGGTTATGCACGAGTTCCCAGCAGCGTGCGAAACGCTGGAGACCCGTGAGCGCGGCGAAGTCCATGACATCAGAACGCAACAGCTCATAAGGCGGTTCGGGGTTGAAGGCGAGCCCGAGACGTTTGGCGTCGCGTGCGAAGCGTGTGCCGGGGAGAATTTTGAGCAGGTTCACCTGCACTTCGGGCGGATGACACGCTGCGACCAGCGTGTTGAAACCGCTCACAAAAGAGGTTTCGTCCTCGCCCGGAAGTCCGAAGATGAGATCGGCATGTACGACCGCGCCGGTTTCATGCGTCAGGAAGCGCAGGTTGGCGAGGGTCTGTTGCGTGTCTGCGCTGCGGCCAGCTGCGGCTGCCACGCGCGGGTTCAGGGTCTGTACGCCGGCCTCCAAGTGAAGGGTGCCCTTGGGGAAAGCCGCGATACGGGAGGCGACGCTTTCGTGCAGACAGTCGGGTTTGATTTCGAAGTGCAGGCGCGTGTCCGGTGTGATGCGGGCAAAAAAGAAGTCGAGAAGCGCGGCTGCGTGTGCGACAGGCGCGTTGAAACTGCGGTCGAGAAACTTGAAGCGGCGCAGACCACGCTGCCAGAGAAGGTCGAGAGCTGGCAGGAGGCGATCCAGCGGAATGAGGCGCAGGCCTGTGTTTGCCGAGGTGCAGTAAGCACAGGAGTAAGGGCAGCCTCGGCTCGACTCCATATACGCGGTGCGATGGGCGAGGTCGACCTCGGTGTAGAGGTGATACGGCAGGACGAGTGTCGCAGGATCTTCAGGCGTGGCCGTGATAACCTGTGTGTGGGTCTCAGGTCGTTCGCAGAGGGTGCGGAAGGCGGTTTCGCCTTCGCCTGCGACGACCGCATCAAAGAGCGCTGCCGACTGATAATCGGCGGTGATTTCAGGGCCGCCCGCCACGAGCCGGATTTGCGGCGCGATGGCGCGCAAGATTCGGGCGACGGACTCCACGAGCCTCACGTTCCAGAGATAGACCGAGAAGCCTACGATGCGCGGGCGGGCTTCGGCGATCTGTGAGGCGAGTTGCAGAGGCGTGATGTCGAGATCGGTTTCGAGGGTTGTCGCAGACTCTGCGAAGCGGCCGAGATTAGCCTGAAGAGAACGTGCGGCGTAAGAGCAGTGGCTGTAGCGGGCGTTAACCGCAACCAGCAGAATGTCGGGTGCAGGTATCACTTACAGTTCTCGATGTCCCAGCGTGTGGTGTAGGTTTCGATCAGGTCGACGACGGGTGTGGGATCGTCAAGACCGTGCGGATGATGGCCGCATCCCGGTTTGTGGAAAACGGTGATCGTTCCGCCCAGCGCCTTGTAACGCTGTTCAAGGAGCGTCGAGTTCGATTCCGGCGGGACCGACTCGTCCGAGTCACCGATCACGTGGATCAGAGGAATGCCTGCTTTTGCGATCGGCCCTAAGCTGTCGACAGGGTTCCCTTGGTAGGCCAATGCTTCGGCTTCATCCGTGAATCCGTAGAGTTCCAGCAGGTTTTTGACGCCGTTCTCGTCTCTCTTTCCTTGGGTCGCGCCGAGAGGCCAGCTTTTGAAATCGCAGACCGGTGCGTCACCGTAGATGCAGGTCACGCGTTCAGGATGGGCCGCCGCGAAACGGTAGGCGTAGAGGCCGCCCCGGCTCACGCCGGTGAACGTTCCTTTGGGGTTCAGTCCTTTTTCAACGATGCGTTTGTAGAGCGCATCCATGTTGGCCAGCGCTGGCGGACTGCCCAGAGACATCGTGCCGACTTTCATGTGGATGTGATAGAACCCTTCTGCCAGGAGTTTCTCGGTGCCGGTGCGCTGCGTAAAAGCGTCGGGCCATTCCGTGCACCACACCCAGTGGTTGCCAGGGCGCGGGCTTTTAGGAACAGTCACCCAACATTCACAGCCGTTCACTGTGAAGATGTGCCGCGTGTAACCGAGCCAGGTATCGGTTTTTTCGGGTTGCCAGTCGATGGACATGTTGAAGGCTCGATCAGTGAAGGCGAGGTAGCACTGCCAGTCGTACGTCTGGATTCCGTGTTCGAAGGGGCGGCGGTGGTACCCGAGGTGCGTGCTCATAGCGGGCGACATTTCCGGCGGCCATTCAACGGCGGGCAGTCCGGGCCTCCCGAGGAATTTCCAGACCGGTTCGGCGGCTTTCACGCTCAGAAATTCGCCGTAGGGATCGAACCACTTGCCGGGGAAGCTGGAGACGTAGAGTTTGCGAGGGGCGCAGGCCCCGAGGAGCATATGCTGGTCGAACGGAAGGGCGCTCTCGTTATCGCTGTATTTGCGGAAGTTGCCGCAGAACCAGTGCGGGAACATCTGGTTCTCGGTCGAAACATTCTCGCCGAAGTCGCGCTTGGCGAGCGGTACGCCGCCTTCGCCGGTCTGGTTGGGAATGACCACCGCGAAGCGGTCGTCCTTCGCGCCTGCGAGGAGCGCCGTTTTTCCTAGGCGAGAGCAGCCGATTGCGGCGACGCGGCGGGTGTCGATCGCAGGCTCTTTTTCCAGCAGGTCCATCCCGCGCATCAGGCCCCAGGCCCAGGCGGCGATGGCGGTGGTGTTGTTTCCAACGCCGGAGACAGACGGAGGAAAGAGCACATGCACGCCATTGGTGTAGAGGTCTTTGTCGTCCGGGGCGATGTCGCCATAACAGGCCGTGGCAAGCGCGTAACCGCGCGTGACGAGTGTTTCGAACGGCCAGCTTTTTGGGGTCATTCCTCGGCTTTTTTCGGACGCTCGGTGGTCCGTTGTGAAATGCTTCTCGTTGTTGCGCAACCAGCCTTCCGACATGCGGATGGCTGGGTCGGCATCGACCTCTTGGTTGCCATAAAAGTTGAGGCCAATGTAAGCGGGAACAGGCATGGGGGCTATCTTGGGGATAAAGAGTATCCAGTCGATCTTCGGGCCGGTGTTTTCCTTTCGGAACCACATGCGGATCTGCTTCCGTGTTGCGCGACCTCCGAGGATGTCACGGCTCTCAAGCACCTCCAGCCGCATGACGTCGGGCGGGGGCGGGATCACACCGTACATTTGGTCTTCGAAGAGGGCGAGAATTTCCGTACGGCGTTTGGGCCACTGGTCGGGCGAGGTGAGTTTCGTCCCATCGGCGAAAGTGAGCGGATCGGGCAGAGTGTAAGGTGCGACCTTCGATTCGTCGTAGTTCGGCGGCCGTGCGGTGACGGGTGACGCGAGGAGGGCCCACAGCAGGAGAAATGAAATGTGAACCGAGCGTGCCATGGCTTGCCCTTTCGCGGGTCTTTCCCGCTCTCAACACCAAGTCTCAAAGACCACGAAGTTCGCCAGAATGGAACTTTCGTGGCCCTGGTGTTCGGCGTCTGGGTGGTTTCGGTGTGGGCGGTTAAGGCGTGAGGAATTACTTGCTGTTATTGGCGTCAGACTGCGCGGTGTACTTCTCGATCAGTTCCACTACGGGGGTCGGATCTTCGAGCCCGTGAGGGTGGTGACCGACACCCGGCTTGTGGAAGACGTTGATCGTGCCGCCAAGTGCCTTGTACCGCTGCTCAATGATGGCCGTGTTTTCCTCCACTGGGACCACGTCGTCAGCGTCGCCCACCACATGGATGAGCGGAATTTTCGCTTTGGAGAGCGGCTCCAGCAGGTCGACCGGATTCTCCTTGTAAGCCAGAGCTTCAGCTTCGTCTTTGAAGCCATAGCAGTTGATCAGACTTGTCCAGTCGCCTTTGCTGCCTTTGCCTTTCCCCTTTCCGCCGGGCCAGCTCTTGAAGTCGCAGACCGGAGAGTCGCCGTAGATGCAGACGACCCGCTCGGGGTGAGCCGCTGCGAAACGGTAGGCGTAAAGCCCGCCGCGGCTGACGCCGATCAACGTGCCTTTAGGGCTCAGGCCTTTGGCTGTGATATGGCGATAGAATGCGTCGAGGTGAGCTTGTGCGGACGGGCATCCGAACGTGTTGCCCACGCTCATGTGAACATAATAGTAGCCATCGGCAACAAGTTTCATGACGCCGGTGCGATTGTCGAACGCCGTCGGGAATTCCAGACACCAGACCCAAGGGTTGCCCGATCGTGGCTTGGGCGGCACGGCCACCCAGCAGGCGCAGCCATCGACGGTGAAATCAAGGCGCTTGAAGGTTTTCCACGTGTTTGTCTTCGACGGCTGCCAATCGATGGCAGCTGTGTTCACCTCAGCTGCGGATGTCTGCGGGGTGAGCGCAAAGAAGAAAAGACCGCACAGAGCGGCTGTGAGAAATTGACATGTTCTGTTCATGCTGTGATTATCGCATTTCCAAGGCGTCTGTCAACGCAACGCTCAAAAATTCCGCCCTTGATTAGCCATTCGGTTCATGGGATATTACCTTGCCGTACGTTGAGTGTGCTGTCGGCGCAATGGTTCGAAAGCTGAGCAGTAGGGGGGCACTAAGCAATGAGAACATCGGCGATGCGAGTGTTCAGTCTGTTGGCGTTTGTCATAATCGGAGCTTTCGGGTTGAAGGCGGAGACGAATCCTTTTTTCGCGATGGATACGGGGCTGAGGGACGGCGTCTCGCGCACGCCGGCGGAACAGGCGCGCTTGCTCAAGGAACTCGGCTATGCGGGTGTCGGTTGGAGCCCTGTTCAGGTTCCTGAGATGCTGGCGGCGCTAGACGCCGTTGGGCTGAAGATGTTCAACGTCTATGTCGGCGTGGAGATCAGCCGCACGAACCATGTGGCGCCCGCACACATTGTCCAACTGATCGAGCAGCTCAGAGGACGGGACGCCGCGCTGTGGCTCACGGTGACTAGCAAGACGTTTGCCAAGTCGTCCGATGAAGCGGGTGACGAAGACGCGGTGACCCTGTTGCGCGATGTCGCCGACAAGGCTCAGCAGGCGGGACTGAAGGTGTCGCTTTACCCTCACACGTGGTTCTGGATGGAGCGCGTTCAGGACGCGGTGCGGCTAGCACGCAAAGTGGATAGGCCCAACTTGGGTATCACGTTCAATCTGTGCCATTGCATCAAGGTGGGAGATGAGGTGCGGATCGATGAATTGCTGGAGCAGGCCAAGCCCTATCTCTCCTTTGTCACGGTCAACGGTGCGGATCACGAGGGAGATTGGGGCCGTCTGATCCAACCGCTCGGTCAGGGTGCGTTCGATGTGGCGGCGCTGCTTGGTAAGTTGAAGACGCTTGATTATCGTGGGCCGGTCGGCCTGCAGCACTACGGCGTCAAGGGCGATGCGCGCGAGCGGCTAGGGCAGTCAATGGCTGGCTGGCGCGCACTGCTCAAACAGGCCGATGCTGTCCCTCAAAAACAGTAGGACCGCGACTGTATTTTTTTGTGGGTTGGCAAACATGATCGGAAATGAGGCGCGAAGATGGACCGGCGACTTGCTTTAGCAGGATTCACTTGGGGTGTGGTTTTCGTCTGTGGAGCCGCCTTTGCAGGAGGTGCCGATTGGCCTTGCTGGCGCGGACCTGAGAGGAACGGCATCTCATCGGAAACGGGGCTTTCTTGGCAATGGAATACCAACAGCCTTCCGGTTCTCTGGAAAGCTTCGGTCGGGAAAGGTTTTTCATCTTTCGCGGTCGCGGCTGGGCGTGCCTATACCATGGGCAATGCGGAAGGGCGCGACACGGTCTTCTGTTTCGATGCAGAAAAGGGCACGGTTCTTTGGAAACACAGCTACCCGTGCGACCCTCAGCCGCTCTCTTATGAAGGCGGCCCCAGCTCTACGCCTGCCGTCGATGACGGCCGCGTCTATACGTTCAGCAAAAGCGGTGACTTGCTCTGCCTGGATGCTAAGAACGGTCAGGCTCTCTGGCAGAAGAAGTTCGAGCCATGGCCTCGGCATGAGGACGACTGGAAGAACACGTGGCGGTACGCGGGTTCGCCGCTGGTTATCGGTGACCGCCTTTTCATGAGTCTCGGTCAAGCTGGGGCAGCGTTCAACAAGAAGGATGGTTCGGTTGTGTGGCAGAGCCCGGCCGGGCATCCAGGCTATTCGTCGCCCGTGCCATTCCATGCGGGCGCGACTGCGGCGCTGGCCTTCTTCTCTGGACATGCGGTGTTCGGCGTCGAAGCCGATACGGGAAAGCGGCTCTGGTCAGTTCCGTGGCATACCGAGTGGGACATGAACGCGGCCGATCCGCTTATTTACAACGATAAGCTGTTCGTCTCCTCCGGCAACAATTCGGGATGCGCGCTCTACGATATTTCGGTTACACCGCCACGCGAACTCTGGCGCAACAAAAACCTGAAGACGCCGATGAACAGCGCCGTGCTGTGGAAAGGGTATCTGTATGGTTTCAACGACGCGGACTTGTCCTGTGTGGAGTGGGCGACCGGCGAACTGAAATGGGCGGAGCGCGGACTTCGGCGCGGTTCGCTAGCGGTAGCGGATGGATATGTGTTGGCGCTCAGCGAGAGCGGCAGGTGGACTGTGTCTCCCGCGACACCGGAAGGCTTCAAGCCGGCCGTGCAGGCACAGGTGCTGACGGGACGCTGTTGGACGTCGCCTGTGCTGTCGCACGGTTTGTTGTACGTGCGCAGCGCACAAGGTGAAGCTGTCTGTCTGGACGCGCGAAATCGGGCGCAGTGAAGTGTCCCTGTTCGCAGTTCCAGTTTGCTTCCGTTGGGCCTCTCAGTTAAACTACCTATAACAGTGCTCAACGGTGATAGGTGTTCTATGATCAATCGAACGATGACTCTCTTTTATGCGTTTTGTCTGGCTGGCGCGGCACACGCAGCGACCCTGCGTGTACAGGTTCAAGCAGGGCAGGTGCGCAGCACGCCGTCCTTTCTCGGAAATGTGGTGGCGACTGTCAGTTACGGTCAGTCTGTCGAGACTGCGGATGCGCCGCAAGGCGCGTGGTATCAGGTTCGGACCGCCCAGGGGCAGACGGGGTGGATGCATACATCGGCGTTGACCTCGAAACGTGTGACGCTCCAGTCTGGCGGTGCGGATGCGCGAACGGGCGCGTCGGGCGACGAAATGGCGCTGGCTGGCAAGGGGTTCAACTCGGATGTGGAAGCGCAGTTCAAGGTCGCGCATGCCGGGGTCGATTTCACGTGGGTCGACAAGATGGCTGCCATGAAGGCTCCTCCCGCCGAGATCGCCCATTTCGTGAAGAGCGGTGGACTGGCGCAGCCGGGAGGTGCGAAATGAAGCGCAGTCTGTTAGCCCTGACGGGCGGTTTTTCTCTGGCCGCGTTTCTTTTCTTGCAGACCGGTTGTTCCACGGTAGCCCAGTACAGCACGATCGCGGGCCAGGCTGCAGGCGTGATAACGGCCGACCAGGCTGAATCGATCAACCGGACCGCTGTGGCTGTCGAAAAGACCTACCAAGACATCACGCCCGAGCAAGAGTACTACATCGGACGTTCGGTTGTAGCCACAGTACTGTCCACCTATAAGCCTTGCGATGTGGAAGCACTGAACCAGTACGTCAATCTGCTGGGACAGACGCTGGCCCTCTATTCGGACAAGCCCGAAACCTTCGGCGGGTATCACTTTTTAATGATGAACACCGACGAGATCAACGCCTTCGCTGCGCCGGGTGGCTTGATTCTTGTTTCGCGTGGACTGCTGCGTTGTTGCCGGAGCGAGGATGCATTGGCAGCCGTCTTGGCGCACGAGATCGGGCATGTCCAAAATCAGCACGGTTTGCGGGCGATCAAGAAGGGCCGCCTGACCTCGGCGCTGACGGTTCTTGCGCTGGAGGCTGGCAAAAATCTGGCAGGGCAGGATTTGGCGGAGGTGACCAGAGCGTTTGAAGGCAGCATCACGGATATTTCATCGACGCTCATGAACAGTGGCTATGCGCGCGCTCTCGAGTGTGACGCCGACGCTGCCGCCGTGCAGATTATGACGCGTGCAGGCTACAATCCGCATGCGCTGGTCGACCTGCTCACCGTGATGAAGACACGGCTGGCGTCCGATACGCGCGGTTTCGGCAGAACCCATCCGTCCCCTGAATCGAGGATCCAACAAATCAGCGGCCTGATTGGCGCGCAACCTAACCCTGTCGCACCGGCTGCGAGGCAACAGCGGTTCGCTGCCGTCATTGGCATGCTCCGCTAGACAGACGAGTCCCATGCGTAAACGTGTGCTCCAGGGTATGGGTGTCGGATGTGGGGCCGCAGGCCTGGCGCTTATCCTCTGGTTTGCTGGCACACTTGAACGTTTCGAGACTTCCACCTGGGCGTGGAGGGTCGCATGGTTCGCACCGCGCCGGACGCCGTGCGCGGACGTGAAGCTCATTTTGATTGATCAGGCCAGTCTGGACTGGGGGGCAACGCAGAGGGGGTGGTCATGGCCGTGGCCACGCGAGGTGTATGCGCCGCTGTTGGACGTCTGTCGGCGCGGCGGCGCGCATGTGGTTGCCTTCGATCTTCTTTTCACTGAACCGTCGGCCAACGGCGTAGCGGATGACGAAGCCTTCGGCGATGCGATCCGTCGCACACCGATGTTCGTTGGCGCCGCGTTCTACGGGCGCGACCGCGTAACGTTGCCAATCCAAGCTGTCGCCACCAACGCGACGCGTCTGGCGAACGTGAAAGATGAGCCTGATCCCGACGGCGTGTTCCGTCGTGCGTCGCTGTTCAACAAGGTCGGCGACCGCACGGTGCCTTCGCTCGGAATGGCGGTTTGGCAGCTCGGTGCGGGTGTTCAGGAGGGCGATACGCGCAACTTGCCTCTGGATGGACGGAATCGGTTGCTGCTTAACTTTGCTGGCAAAGACGGACATCACGCATCTGTTGGCGCGGCTGCGGTGATCCAGTCGGGATTGCAGCTTCAAGTCGGCGAGAAGCCGCTCATCGATCCTTCGGTTTTCAGCAACGCATACGTGCTGGTGGGGGTCAGCGCGCCGGGACTGATGGATGTCCGGCCGACGCCGGTCAGCCGGGTCTCTCCCGGCGTTGAGGTTCACGCGACGGTTCTCGACAATCTGCTGTCGGGCAGGATGCTTCGTGATGCGCCACGTTTCGGGGTTGTGTTGTCGGTTCTGCTGATGGGGTGGGCCACCGCCGGACTCGTGTTGAGCGCGCGGTACGCGCGCCAAACGGCGTTGGCGTTTCTGTACTGTCTCCCTGTGCCGGTGGCCGCATCATTCGCGGGTTATGCGGCAGGATATTGGTGGCCAATGGTGCTGGGCGTGTTCACTGTGGCGTTCGCGCTGGTGGGGGCGACGCTCGTCAACTATGCGACCGAGGGACGTCAACGGGCGTTTATCCGGAGTGCGTTTCGCCACTATTTGGGCGACGAGGTGATCGAACAGATTCTGGCCGATCCGAACCGTCTGAAGCTCGGCGGCGAAAAGCGGGAGCTGACCGTGTTCTTCTCTGACATTGAAAAGTTCTCCACCTTTTCTGAAAAACTGGAGCCCGAGGTGTTGACCGCATTGCTGAACGACTATCTCAGCGACATGAGTGCGATCATCCAAGAGGAGGGCGGTTATCTCGACAAGTACATCGGCGATGCGATTGTGGCATTTTGGAATGCGCCAGTCGAGCAGTCCGACCATGCCGCAAGGGCCTGCCGTGCGGCGTTGCGCTGTCAGCGCAAACTGGCGGAGCGGCGCGAAGAGTTTGAGCGGCGCACGGGCGTTGTTCTGCGTGCGCGCATCGGGCTCAACACGGGCGAAGCCATCGTCGGCAACATGGGGTCACACGAACGTTTCAACTATACGATTCTGGGGGATGCCGCAAACCTTGCGTCGCGGTTGGAGGGGGCAAATAAGGCGTTCGGCACCTACCTGATGGTTTCAGAAAGCACATGGCAGCGCTCCGGAGGCGCGTGGATGGGGCGAGAGTTGGCCTTGTTGCGGGTGGTGGGGCGGCAGGCACCGGTGCGCGTGTACGAACTCGCGGGGTTCCCGGCAGACGCTCGCCCGAAGGCGTGGGCGGATTTCGATGAGGCGCGCGCGTTGTTTGCAGTTGGACGCTTGGCCGAGGCGGCTGAACGGTTCGAACGGTTGCCTGCCGAGGCGGCGGCGTGCGCGTATGCGGCGCGTTGCCGAATGCTGCAGGCACAGCCTGCGCTAGGTTCGCTCAGCGTGTGGGAACTGACGGAGAAGTGAACGGAAGAAGCGGTCTGTATGAGAGTCTGGCATTCGGGGTGCGGTAAGCGTAAGGAGAGCGCGAATGAATGACGTTATTGGATGGAGTGTGATGGCTGTGGCCGGAGGGTCAAGCATCGCCCTTGCGTACTTCGCGAGATCAGCGATGGGCTGGCACGCAGGGGAGCCGAAGCTTGCTGAGCTGGGCTCGGCTCGTGCACGGATGGCTTCGGCCTGGGGGCTGCTGGTGCCTGCTTTGACGGTGTTGCTGCTGTCCTGGCCTGTGCTGGAGTGCATCAGGATCCACGGCGGACTCAGCCTGTGGCTGACGGCACACGCGGGACACGTCCGGGCTTGGTACGATTTCTGGTGGCTGGTCTTATTGATCGATGGTGTGGAGTTTGCCTTGCGCCTGTTGTACGCTTTGCGCAAGCGTCCGTTTCCGGTTCCACCCCTGATCCGCAATATTCTCCGCGTTTTACTGATTGTCGGAGCCTTGCTTCTGGTTGCAAAAACAGTGTTGAACCGTGACGTGTCGACGGCGTTGGCCTCCACGGCATTGTTGACTGCGGTGGTTGGTTTTGCGCTTCAGGGCGTACTCGGCAATCTGCTGGCTGGCATGTCGATGCATATCTTGCGCACGACCGTGCCGGGAGACTGGGTGGCCATCGGCGACATCGAGGGAGAGGTGCTGGAGACAAACTGGCGCGAGGCGCGCCTGCAGACAGTTGGGGGCCACATGCTGATCATGCCGAACAGCAAAATCGCCGAGGCGGTGATCCACAACATGTCCCATCCAACGCCCGTGCGGCGCATACGTGTCAACGTCGGTGCCAGTTATTCAGACGCGCCTGCCGACGTGATCGCCACGCTTGAGGCTTCCGCGCTGAGCGTGCCGGAGGTGCTTCGCGAACCCAAGCCGTGTGCCGTTCTGACAGAGTACAAGGATTTCAGCATCAACTACGAACTGCGCTTCTGGACCAACCGCTATTTCGATCGCGCCAAGCTGATCAGCGATGTGCAGTCGAGGATATGGTATCAGTTCAAGCGCCGCGGCATCGAGATTCCATTCCCCATGAGCGACAAACTGCTGAAGGACTTCATGGAAGTGGTCCATCACCAGCACCTGTTGCCTCCGACGGAGATGGAGCAAGACCGGAGCATGGCGGAGCTGTTGCAAAGCGATTTCTGCCGCGCCTTATTGCTGGATTCAGAGGGGAATCCGCTGGTCGAAGCTGAGGCGCTACGCCCCGTTGTGCGGGTTATGCGACGCGTGCGCTACACGCGGGGGGAGACGCTGTTCACACAGGGCGAAGCAGGCGAGACAGCCTATGTGCTGGTGCGTGGTGTCGTCGATGGACGCGTCGAATTTGAGGCCGATGTGGCACCGCATACCTTTTCCGTGCAGGTTGGTGCGCTGTTAGGTGAGATGAGCCTGGTGACAGGTATGCCCCGAACCGCCACGCTTCAGGCAGCGGAGGAAATCGAGTTGTTGGAGATACCCAAGGCAGCCTTTGTACAGCTCTTGGGGGTGAGGCCAGATCTTCCCTCGAAACTAGCGGATCTGGTTTCGCAGCGAGTGGCGCAGAACGCGGCGATGTATGCGCATTTGAAAGCGATGCCGCGGGTGGGACTCAAGGAGTCGTTGCAGCACGACAGCATTCTGAAGCGCTTCAAACGCATGCTGTCGCTCTGAACCCACAGCGAGGGACATGGGGCCGATAGCAACTCGTTCTGCGCGGCACGCCGTAACCTTTGGTCTTGAGGCTCATTGCGCAATGCGTTATTGTAGAGGCACATTCGGACTGGGTATCTACGCGCCCTTTCCGGCTAGTTGAGAAGGCGATTCATGGCGGTTCCGAAAATGACACTTGACGAGCGATGCCAGTGGCGGCGGCTGTACGCGCTTGCGGATCGTTTGTGTCAACTTGACCCTTGGCAGTGGATGAGCGCCGCAGACTGCTTCGGAGTGTTGGTGCCTGGTTGGGACGAGCCCTGTTTCGTGGTTTTCGGGGGGCAGTCGAAATCGTTCCGAAGTGTGCGTTTTCTGTTAGGGTGGAAATCCTTCTACGATCTGGTCACGCGTCTTGCCGACCCAGCCAAACAGGTGGCGACGTGGCTGCTTGAAATCCGCATGGTCGAGCTGCTGTATGTGAGCGGCACTCTTCTGTTTGAGCACGAGTTACCCGTGCTGAAGGCCCTCAAGCGAAAAGCTGGGGATGCGTGCGCGACGCCGGTGTTCCGCTCGGTCATTCCGGGCTATCATCCGTGGTTGCCAGACGCGAAAGAGCGCGAACTTCTAGAGGCCGTACTGTACCAGGCGTTCGGCATGGCCATGCGCGTGGAGGCGGACGGAGCGCTGCTTAAGGCGCGTTTTCCGCACGAGATCCTGTTGCGCCAACTGGATGCGAAAGGCGTTTGGCAGGACACGTGGTCCAAGGTGAAGGAGATCGGCGACGAAGAGGTGGAGGTGCGGATCGAGTCAAAACGGCTGCATGCTGTGCGGGACAGGCCTCTGAAGCCCGTCACACTGCAACTCGACCTGGTTTTCACGCCTTTGCGGCTCTTGCCAGACGGGACGCGGCCCCAGACCGCCTATGTGATATTGGCAGTGGATGCGCAGAGCGGTTTTATTGTCGCGAGCGAACTGCTTCAGGCAACAGAAGGGATTGCGCAGATGTGGTCGCAGATACCCGGTCGGCTGTTGCATATCTTCGAGCAGCTCGGCGGCTGCCCGGAGACGATCGAAATTTGTGCGGATCGCATGGCCAACCTGCTTCGTCCTCTCGGCGAATATTTGCCGTTCAAGATGGTGCGGCGCGAAAAGCTTGCCATGCTCGAGAGTGCGCGGGAGCACCTGAGCACCTTCATCGCTCAGCCGAAGGGCCGGGAGCCGTGACGCGCCTTTTACGCATCCAAAAGAAGAGCCCGCCCGAAAGCAACATCGATGCTCCGAACGCAGGGAAAAACGAATCCGAGAGCCGTCCCCACGCGCCGATAGCGGCGTAGATCAGTGAGACCGCCGCATTGCCGAGCGACGTGACGGCGAACACGTGCGCGAAGGGTTGGCGCGAGAAACCGCTAAACACGACCGATGCTTCGGCAAGAACGGGCACGGGGCGCAATGCGAGCAAAAGCCAAATGCCTTGGCGCCTCTGAAAGTTTGACAGCATTTCCGCTTCACCTGCGCCAATCAATGTGTCGACTGCCCGCGATGAGTACCTGCCGATCAGATATCCGGCTAAGGCGCTGAGTGACATTCCTGCGAACGATGCGGCCACGCCCCCAAGGAACCCGAGCGCCATCCCACAAGCGGTACTGGCAAGGCTGGAGGGCACCGGCATCACAATGTCCGAGGCCAGCAGCAGGACGAGCAGAAGGCCGACTGTCAGACGGTGCGCTTCGGTTTGGGCCAACAGGTGGTCGGTCCATGCGTTGACGGCATCGCCGTATAGGCAGAACGGAACAACGATTGCCGCCAGAACGACGGCGAGAAGAGCGAGCGTTCGGTAAGGGAGTTTTTTCATGGGTGCGGGCGGGGTAAATAGTCATTGGCCTCGGAGGGTTCCGTGTCGATGGGAACATCCATTGTGTGATACCATAACAGAAAACCGTTGAAGAGGGAGAGACTGAAAAATGAGAGAGCAAACTCTTTCTGTGCAGGGCATTGTCGAATTGGCTAGCGCGTTTTATGGGTCTTCCGTGCTTTTCGCTGCGCTGGAAACGGATGTGTTCACGTCGATACGCCGTGAGGGAGGGCGCGTCGCTGCGGAGGATTTGGCGGGCAAGGAGGGCCTTGATCTACGCGGTTTGCGATTGTTGCTCGATGCGTGTGTGGCCGTCGGACTCTTGTGCAAAGAAGAGGGCCGTTACTTCAACACGCCTGCGTCAGACATCGCTCTTGTTTCGGGTGCTCCGCACGACCTGACACGAGCTGTGCGCTACAACCGCGATGTCTATCCGGCTTGGGGAAAACTGGCGGAATTGGTCAAGAGCGGCCGTCCCGTTGAGGCGCCCGAGGTGCACCTTGGTGAAGACGCGGAGCGCACCCGCCGGTTCGTGCTGGCGATGCATGGCCGCGCGCTGGGGATCGGCCGTTCGGTCGTGCCGATGCTGGATCTGAGTGGCTGCCGCAGGCTGTTGGATTTGGCCGGTGGTCCGGGCACATACGCTGTATTGTTGGCGCAGGCTCATCCTGAGTTGGCTTGCGTCACGGTCGATCTCCCCGCGGTCGCTGCGGTTGCCGCCGAACTTGTGCGCGATGCGGGTATGGCTGAGCGCGTGACCTGCCTCCCTGGCGACTACCACACAGATGCGTATGAGGTGGAGGCGTTCGATGCCGTGACCATTTTCGGAGCGCTCCATCAGGAATCGCCGCAGCAGATCGTGTCGATTCTGAAACGGGCGCACGCGGCGCTCAAGCCTGGAGGCCGCATCTTCATCTTGGATATGATGACGGACGCCACGCACACACAGCCGGCCTTTTCGGCGTTGTTTGCGGTCAACATGGCGCTAACGACACAGAATGGCTGGGTCTTTTCCGACGAGGAACTGAAAGGCTGGTTGTGCGAGACGGGGTTTGAGGGGTGTGCCACGCGACCTGTGCCGCCGCCCATGCCTCACTGGCTGGTCAGTGCGCACAAGGATCATTTGCGGCAGAAGAAGCCTTCAAAGATCTGCTTACCGTTGTGAGACACGATGCAGTAGGGGCCCATCTCTGTGAACTCGTACTGCTTGTTGGCGGAGACGTAGCGCACACCCGAAGTTGAAATCGCCTGATAAAGAACGATCCGTTTGCCTTCGGGAAGGCGCAGGCGCACTTTGCCCTCGAAGGTGCAGACGAGTCCGTTAGGCAGTGTCTCGTTGCGCTTCTCTTTGCCGTAGTCGGCGTGTACGATCTGGCCGTCCATGTCGATGAATCGGGCTTCGCGTGTCGATTTGAATGTTAGGGTTGCGCAACCGCACAGGCTGGCTAAGGCAAGCCCGACGAGAGCGGTCCGAACGCCAACCCGCAGGCGGGGTATAAATTGAGTCGTAAACATGGCAGTAGTGTAGCGCGTGTCATACGCCGCGGCAAGGGATACACGCAATGTTCCGCTAGGGCTAAGTTTCCGTTTGCCGCGAGCCCAGTGATTTCGCTATCATACGGACATGAAATTCATGGTCATACTGTTTGCGTTCATGGGGATCTTGCTGGGGGGCTGCCGCGTCTCGGATGTCCGGGAGCTGACGATCGACGTGCCGGGCATGGCGGCTGATTCGGATGTGCAGCGCATCCGTCAGGCACTGGCGCCTTTGAACGGAGTCAACAAGGATCAGGCCGTGTACGATGTGAAGAGCCACAAAATCAAGCTGACGTTCGACTCTATGGTGATCGCGAACAAAAATATCGAAATCGCGATCGCCGAAGCTGGGTACGACGCGAATAAAATCACTGCGGCTTCGGCCCACGTGACGAAATAGCGGAATGGCATGCGTGGGCTGATCGCACACTATCTCGACCACATCGCCTACGAACGGGGACTTTCCGCTAACACCCTCGCCGCCTACGAGGCGGATCTCGCGGCTCTCGTTGCGTTTCTCGAATCGCAGAGCCATGTCACGACGTTCAGTCTGGTCACACGCGATCACATCGCCGCATTTCTTTCGGATCAGCGTCGGAAACAGATGAGCGCGGCCACACTGGCGCGCCGGCTGGTTGCCATCAAAGTTTTCTTTGCCTTTCTGTGCGCTGACGGTCACGTCGCCAAAAACGTGACCGAAGTCATGGCCTCGCCCAACAAGGGACGGGTTCTGCCGCACACGTTGTCGGAGTCCGATGTTGTGCGCCTGCTGAATTCGGTCAACGGCGACAGGCCTCACGATGTGCGCGATCGCTGCATGTTGGAGTTGTTCTACGCGTGCGGGCTGCGTGTTTCAGAGGTGGTCGCGCTAAGCCTCGGTGATGTGCGTATGGAGGAAGGCATCGTGCGATGTGTCGGCAAAGGAAACAAGCAGCGTGTCGTTCCGTTCGGCGGCGAGGCGCGTCGTTGGCTAGAGCGATATGTGACGCAGGCCCGCCCCGTGTTCGCGCGGGGTCGAGATGAGGAACGGGGCCTTTTCCTGACGCAACGGGGCTCGCCATTTACGCGGCAGGGCATCTTCGCAATGCTGGTGAAACGTGCGCAGGCCGCTCGCCTCGGCGTGAGTCTTTCGCCGCACGTGCTGAGACACTGTTTCGCAAGCCACCTGTTGGCCCACGGCGCGAATATACGCGCAATTCAGGAGATGCTCGGACACGCCGATATCGCCACGACACAGATATACACACATGTTGATGAAGGCCAGGCCATTCGCACGCACGCTCAGTTTCATCCGCGGCATTCTCGCGCTTAATGGAGTGCCGCAAATCGCGCGGAACCGCGGATGCAAGCTTGAAATGTTGAAAAAAGATCAGGCATTTTCACTTTGGGGTTGATTCTTAAGAAAAATAGACTATGTTTAAAAACGTTGTGGGTTTTGTTCCCATTCAAAAAAAGGAGTAACCTTATGGCTAAAAAGGCAACGCCGAAGACGAAAAGCGAAATCATGGCCGCACTTGCCGTGGCTGCTGAGATCAGCAAAAAGCAGGCTGTGACTGTGTATGAAACGCTACTGGACATCGCCTACGCTGGCGCAAAAGATCCGAAAGGCATCATGTTGCCCGGTTTGGGCAAATTGATCAAGGTCAAGCGTCCTGCGCGCACGGGTCGTAACCCTGCGACGGGCGCAACGATTAAGATCCCGGCGAAGACGGTTGCTAAGTTCCGTCTGGCGAAAGCCGCCAAAGATGCCGTGCTCAGCAAGTAATTGTTGAACAGGCAATCTCTTTTTGGGGGTGGCGCACTTCGGTGCGCCACCCCTTTTCCATTCGCCCGCCTTTCACACTTTGCGTCTTTAATCCGTCAGGCGATATCTGCTATCATAACAGCACTTTTTTCAACGGCGGAAGGAGGGTTCGTTTTTCCGCCTTTCGGATGTGGTTTAGAGAACACTAGGAACATGTTTTATGCAGCGCCTTGAGGAACGGGCCGGAAATGCGGTTTTGATCTGTGACGGAGGAATGGGTACGCAACTTCATGCGCGCGGTTTGGCGCCGGGGGAATGCCCTGAGCTCTGGTGTTTGGAGAAGCCGGAGATTGTGACTGCGATCCACCAGGCGTATCGCGATGCGGGCAGCAACATCGTCGAGACAAACACGTTTGGCGGCAACCGCTATAAGTTGGCGCATTATGGTTTGGCGGAGTCCGTAGCGGCTATCAACCGGGCCGGCGCGGCACTGGCTCGCGCCGTTGCCGGCGACACGCAGTACGTGATGGCTAGCATGGGGCCCACCGGCGCGTTCATGGAACCCTATGGCGACGAGACCGAGGGGGCTTTCTACGAGGCTTTCGCAACCCAGGCGCGTGCGTTCGAAGAGGGGGGCGCGGACGCGGTGATCGTCGAAACCATGATGGCGATTGAGGAGTGTTGCGTGGCGATCCGTGCGGTGCGCGAAAACACGCGGCTAACGTGTCTAGCGAGCTTCACGTTCGACCCCCAGCCGGATGGCGGGTATGCCTCGATGATGGGCGTGACGCCAGAGTCGTTTGCCGAACAGGCGCTGGCGGCAGGCGCGCAGATCATTGGCGCGAACTGTGGACTGGGTTCGGAACACATGACTTCAATTGTCGCACGCCTCCGTGCGGCCACACGGGTGCCGATCATCACCATGCCGAATGCAGGCATGCCGGTGTTGCAGAACGGCGAGACGGTTTTTCCCGAATCGCCTGAGGCGATGGCCGGATGGGCCGGCTTGCTCATCGGAGCCGGCGCAAACATCGTGGGCGGCTGCTGCGGCACTACGCCCGCACACATCGGGGCCATGGCGCGTCAACTCGGCAAGCGTTGATCGTCCGCAAACGTGGAGGCTGCGATGTTGTATTGGATGGCACCGTATCTGACGGCCTTGTGGGGGCCTTTTCGGCTTTTCTCATCTCACCTGATGCTGCTGGCGGCGGGCACGTTGATAGCCGGACTGGCTGTCTGGTCATACCTGCCACGGCTGTGGGGGCGTCTGCCGACCGATAAGGGCAAGATCCTTGCTCCGGACGGTGGTCTGTTGTCGATCGGAAAGCCCACGGGAGCGGGCCTTTTGATGGCGCTGCTGATTTTACCCGTGCTTGTGCTGTTTGTGCCAATGGGATGCTGGGAGGTGGGAGTCGTGATCTGCCTCTACTTCTGCATGCTCTTCGGCTATCTTGACGACCGAAGCGAAAAGCCGTGGAGCGAACTTCGGAAGGGGGCGCTCGACATGGCGGTCGCGCTTTCCGCCGCCTTCTTTCTCTACATGCAGCAGGGGTCGGCCCTGTGGTTGCCATTCGTCAAATATGCCGTCGAAGTGCCGGTGTATCTCTATGTGCCGGGTGCGGCGATGTTGCTTTGGTTCACGATGAACGCGACCAATTGTTCGGATGGTGTAGACGGGCTAGCTGGCACGTTGACGCTGCTCTCTCTGTTCGCGTTGGCGGGCCTTCTGTACGGCGTGATCGGATATCGTCCGATCGCAGACTATCTGCTCATTCCCCACAATCCGGATGGCGCGCGCTGGGCGATCCTCGTTGCCACGATGGCAGGAGCCCTTGCTGGATACCTGTGGCATAACGCCGAGCCGAGCCGGGTGCTGATGGGCGACGCAGGGTCGCGCCTGTTGGGCATGCTGGTTGGGGTGGCTGTGTTGGCGGCGGGAAATCCATTCCTTATTTTCGTGGTGTCTCCGGTCGTGTTGGTTAACGGAGGCACCGGCCTGTTCAAACTGGTCTTGTTGCGTGGGTTCCGCCGCATCGGATTCGACGTGCGTCCGCCTCACACGCTGACTCCCGAGGCGGCCTCGAAACAGTTCGCTCTGGTCAAGGCGTTGCACCGCTTCCGTTTCCCGTTGCATGACCATTGCCGCAAGAATATGCACTGGAGCAATGCTCAGGTGCTGATGCGTTTCGTACTCGTGCAGTCATTCCTCACGCCGCTGCTTTTTGTGATTCTGGTCAAGATCCGCTAACGACGGGGAGGTGTTTGTGGCGCAGGCCATTCTGATTTCGTTGGGTTCTCGCGACCGTTTGTGCGTGGATGGCGCGGACGCGCTTGCGGCGCACGCACGCGTGTCCTCGCACGCGGTGATCCGTCTGGAAAATCTGGCTGAGCGTGCGCTGAAAAAGGCTCCTGAGCTCGCCGATCTTTTCGCCGGGACTGGCGGCTGTGTTGTGGGGTGTTCCCGGCCGCGTGCCGCTCGTGCGCTGTTGGCGTTCGCTGGAGTAACCCTGTCCGCTGATGTGGCTTGGCTGACGCTGCCGTTCGACCGCGAGGCTCTGAAGACCGAATACGGTGTGCCGTGGTATCCGGTCATCGACCGCGCGCTGTGCACGGGCTGTGGCACCTGCAATGACTACTGCCTGTTTTCGGTCTACATGAGCGATGGCGCGAAGCCCGAGCGCGAGCGTGTCGGCGTCGTGGCTCCGCTGAACTGCAAGACCGGATGTCCGGCCTGCGCCCGGCTCTGTCCGGAGGGCGCGGTGATCTTTCCGTTCTGCCCCGAGGCCGAACTCAACGGGGAGGTGGAGCAGCCGCTTCACCGCTCCGCCGACACTCTGGCTGCCGCACTTGGCGACGACCCCATGCGCTTGCTGGCCGAGCGCCGTAAAACGAAACAGAGGTTGCTCGATCCCTCCCGGTTCGAACAGGCGGAAAAGGACCGCATCACCTATTCGGGTGTCTTGTAAACATTCCATGGACTCTCCGCACACACCTCTCGCTTTCCGCATGCTGCGCGACATCCCGCCGCGGCTACTCTGGCGCTTCGCCGTGGGAGCTGGCATCGGCAATCTGCTTGCTATCCGGCAATTCGAGCGACGCAAAAAAAGCGGCGAAGTTTTCCCGCCGTTCGTTTTCATCAGCGTGACGCAGAGGTGCAACCTGGTTTGCAACGGCTGCTGGGCGACCGGAGTAAACTCGCCTGTCGACATGGCAGCTGAGCGGCTGCATGCGATCGTGACTGAGAGCGCGGCGAAGGGCTGCCGCTTTTTCGGCATCCTCGGCGGCGAGCCGCTGTTGCTTCCCTGGCTACTCGATTTCTTCGATGCGCATCCGTCCCTTTATTTCCAGCTTTTTACGAACGGGCAGCTCTTGGACGACGCTGTCGCGCGGCGGCTGCGCGCGGCCGGGAACGTCTCGCCGCTGCTCAGCATTGAGGGCGCGGCCGATTCTTACGCTGCGCGACGGGGCGATGGGGATGCCTACGGGAATGTGCTCGAGGCGTTGGCCTGTTGCAAGCGGCATGGGTTAGTCACAGGCGTGGCGACCAGTGTCTCGGTTTCCACGTATAAGGATGTGGTCACGCCGACGTTCATCGACGACATGGTCGGGCGCGGCGCGCACTATGTCTGGTATTACATCTACAGGCCTTCCGGCCCTGTGCCTTGTTTCGAAGAGGCGTTGCCTGACGGGCAGGTGCGCGCCTTGCGGGGGTTCTTGCTGGAGCAGCGGCGGCGCTGTCAGGCGGCTGTGATCATCGATGCCTACTGGGATCATGAAGGTCGCGCGCTGTGCCCGGCGGCGACGGGGATCAGCCACCACATCAACGCGGCGGGCGACGTGGAGCCCTGTCCTCCTGTGCAATGCTCTGACAGCCGTGTCGATGCCTCTTGCGGGGTCACTGAGGCGGTCTCTCGCTCGCCGCTCCTGAAAGCGTTCCGCAGCGAGATCCCTCTGATGACGCGCGGGTGCGTGCTGATGGACCACCCCCGCGAACTCGCCGCGCTGGCGCTGCGCTGCGGTGCTCGCGACAGCAGCGGAAGGGGACGTTTCTTCGATGAGTTGGCGGCTCGACCGTCTCTGGGTTGCCACAACCACGGCGGTGACCCGATGCCGGAGACCTCCTGGACTTACCGGTTCGCCAAGAAACATTGGTTTTTCGGTTTCGGTGCGTACGGGTGAATCAGAATGGTTGGCACCTGGGACCAAACATGGTAATCTAATTCGGCATGTTCCGCAGTTCTTGGCGCTTGGACGGAACGGCAACACTCTGAGCATGAAAAAGATCGATTTTTCGAACTACCTGCACGTGCTGGAAGGCAGCCGCAAACCTTGGCATCAGAAGTATTATGCCATGTACTCCAGCGTGCTGGGCGGCGTCGTCTTGGACCCGCTGCTGATGCAGGTGCCGCTCGACGACCATCTGGTCCATCGGGGAGACGGCGTGTTCGATACGTTCAAATGTGTTGGGCGCGGGGCCTATAATCTGGACGCCCATCTGCGGCGGCTCATGCGTTCGGCTGCTGCGATCGGGCTTGCCTGGCCGGGCGGGATCGACGAGATTCGCACGCTGACGCTGGAGACTCTCTCCGAGGCGGACCAGGGCGTTTGCTCCGGGCGCGTGATGATCGCGCGGGGCCCCGGAAGTTTCGGGGTAAGCCCCTATGAGTCGCCTGCGCCTGCTCTCTATGTCGTGGTGTATGCGGCGGCGGAACCTTTCATGAAGAAGCATCCGGAAGGCGCGAGCGTACGGCGCAGCCATGTGCCGGTCAAGCCCGCGCGCTTCGCCACGGTCAAAAATTGCAACTACCTGCCGAACGTCATGATGAAACGCGAATCGGTGGACTGGGGTGTAGATTTCGTGGTCGGTTTCGACAGCGACGGTTTCATGGCAGAGGGCGCTACTGAGAATTTCGGCATCGTGACTCAGGCGAGAGAGCTCCTTTTTCCGCGCATGGAAGCCGTGCTGGACGGAACAACCATGCTGCGCGTGATGCAGTTGGCTGAGACACTGGTGGATGCGGGAGATTTGGCGAAGATCGCGTTCCGCGACATAAGCGAGGCAGATGTGCGCAATTCGGCGGAGTTGCTGATCGTCGGCACGACGATCAATGTAGTCTCGTCTCGCACCTTTGAAGGCGTGCCGGTCGGAGCAGGCGTGCCGGGACCTGTAGGCCGCGCGCTGGGTGAGCTGTTGGAGCGCGATGTCGAGTCGAACAGCTCGCTTCGCACGCTGTATTGATTTGGAGAACTATGGCAAATTTTGATGAAGTGATTCAGAGGAGTCTGGTGTGTCTGGATATGGCCGAATCCGACGGGCACAGTGTCGTCATCGCGCTGATCGAAAAGGCGGTTGAGCAAGGACTGCTGCCGCTGGCTCACAAAGACGAGGCGATCAAGGCGATCATGAAGCGCGAAATGAGCGCCTCGACCGCGATGCCGGATGGGATCGCCCTGCCGCACGGGCGGACGGACTGCGTCACTGACATTGTCTGTATGATCGGCATTCACCCCCGAGGAGTCGATTTTGGCGCGCCTGACAATTTGCCCACGCATATTTTCGTCCTGTTACTCGTCCCCGCGACCGTGGGGTGCAACCACATTCACTTTTTGGCGAATCTCAGTCGGCGTCTGATGGAGCAGTCCGTGCGCAATGCGTTGTTGAGTGCATCGGCGCGCGAGCAAGTGTTGCAAACTATTTTAAGTTATTCCGATGAAGGGTCTCTTCCATGAAACCGTTGATGTTGCAAGGGGGCATCGCTTTTTCTCCGTTCCGTGTCGATGCGCTGGCGGAAAAGATTGGGCGGGTGGTGAAGGCCGAAGTCAAGGTCAACATCGAGGCGAGATTCGTCTACCTTTTGGAGACGGCGAATGCGCTCGACGGGGAGACGGCGGCGCGGGCCTGTTCGTTGCTGGGCGCCAGCGTGGATGCCGATGTGTGCGGCGGGTTTTTTGTGACGCCGCGCAAGGGTACGATCTCGCCTTGGTCGTCGAAAGCCACGGATATTTTTCAGAACTGTGGCCTAACGGCCGTGAAGCGCGTGGAGCGCGGCGTTCATGTCTGCGTCTCATCCGCAGGCAAGGAACTTGCGCTCGCGGACTTGCGCCCGGCGCTCTCCGTCCTGCACGACCGCATGACCGAAGGAATCTACCTGGATTTGGACGACTTGTTCGAGCACCGTCCGCCTGCGCCCGGCAAGGCTTTCGATGTGCTCGGGCGCGGCCTCGCGGCGCTACAGGAGGCAAACCGTGCGATGGGCCTCGCACTGAGCGACGAGGAGATCAACTACCTCTGCGAGAGCTATACTAAGGCGGGACGCAACCCAACCGACACGGAACTGGTGATGTTCGGGCAAGTGAACTCCGAGCACTGCCGGCACAAAATTTTCAACGCCGATTGGATCATCGACGGCGAGAAAAAGGGACAGTCGCTTTTCCAGATGATCAAGCACACTCACGCCTGTCACCCCGAGGGAACACTGGTCGCCTATTCGGATAACTCAGGCGTGGCGGAGGGCGTCAGAACCTCTGCTTTGGCCGTCGATCCCGTCACCCATGCGTACCGGTTTGAGGAGGATCAGATCGACCTGCTGATGAAGGTCGAGACGCACAATCACCCGACGGCGATCTCGCCCTTTCCTGGTGCGGCTACCGGCGTCGGAGGTGAGATCCGTGACGAGGCGGCGACTGGCACAGGCTCCAAGAGCAAGGCTGGACTCGCCGGCTTCATGGTGTCTAACCTGCGTGTGCCTGGCTTTGAGATGCCATGGGAGAAGACGTACGCAGAGTTTCCTAAGCGTCTTGCTGCGCCGCTCTCGATCATGTTGGAGGGCCCGATCGGCGGGGCCGCGTTCGGCAACGAGTTCGGGCGGCCTCAACTCTGCGGCTTTTTCAGAACCTACGAGGAACAGGCGGCGGGGCGGTATCGAGGCTACCATAAGCCAATCATGCTGGCGGGCGGCATGGGCAACATCCGGCGAGGCCAAGTCCATAAGAAGCCGGTGCCGCCCGGTGCGCTGATTGTGCAGCTCGGCGGACCGGCGATGCGCATTGGCCTCGGCGGAGGCGCTGCCTCCTCGATGGCCACGGGCAGCAACGACGAGGCTTTGGACTTCGATTCGGTCCAGCGCGGCAATGCCGAGGTGGAGCGCCGCTGCCAAGAGGTCATCGACGCCTGTGTGGCGCTCGGCGACAGGAATCCGATTCTGAGTATCCACGACATCGGTGCGGGTGGGCTATCAAACGGCTGCCCCGAACTGGTGGAGAAGACGGGAGCCACCTTTGAGCTGCGTGCGGTGCACAATGAAGAGCGCTCGATGAGCCCGATGGAGATTTGGTGCTGTGAGGCGCAGGAACGCTATGTTCTGGCGATCACACCGGACGACCGGGCGCGGTTCGAGGCCATCTGCACGCGCGAGCGGTGTCCGGTGGCCTTCATCGGCGAGGCGCGCGACGACCGGCGCCTGATGTTGCACGACGCCCATTTCGGCGACTGTCCGATCGACATGGACATCAACGTGCTTTTAGGAAAGCCGCCGCGCATGACGCGTGATGTCGCGCATGACGCATCCAAGCCGGCACCGCTGAAGCTGAAAAACATCACGCCTGGCGATGCGTTCGAACGTGTGCTACAGTTGCCGGCTGTGGCGGACAAGACGTTTCTGATTACGATCACCGACCGGACGGTGACAGGGTTGGTGCACCGCGACCAGATGGTCGGTCGCTACCAGTTGCCTGCCGCTGACTGCGCGGTGACGGCGACTGGGTATCTGGCCGTGACAGGCGAAGCCATGTCCACAGGCGAGCGGACGCCGATCGCTCTGATCGACGCGCCTTCGGCGGGGCGGATGGCTGTGGCTGAGGCGCTCATGAATATCGCTGGTGCGTGGATCGGTGCTATCGGGACTGTCAAACTTTCGGCGAACTGGATGTGCGCGTGCGGCGAACCGGGCGAGGACGCCAATCTGTTCGACACCGTTCGCGCAGTCGGCATCGATTTCTGCCCTGCGGTCGGCGTCTCGATCCCGGTCGGCAAAGACTCGCTCTCGATGCGCACGGTGTGGCAGGACGCCAGCGGCGTTTCGCATCGGCAGGTGGCGCCGCTGAGCCTGATCGTCAGCGCCTTCGCGCCTGTCAAGGACGTGCGGGCGACAGTGACGCCGAATCTGAAGCCGGGTCTGAGCGAACTTCTGCTGATCGATCTCGGGAAAGGCCGCAACAGGCTTGGCGCCAGCGCGCTGGCTCAGGTCTATAATCAAGTCGGCGACACGGCAGCGGATGCCGAAGATCCTGCCTTGTTGAAAGCGTTCTTTGATGCCATGCAGGAGTTGGTCGCACAGGGACTGCTGTTGGCCTACCACGACCGTTCGGACGGCGGCGCGGCCGTCGCGCTCGCGGAGATGGCTTTCACCGGAGGGCGAGGTGTGAAGGTCGCTTTGCCCGGGATCGAACCGCTTGCGGCTCTGTTTAACGAAGAGCTGGGCGCTCTGCTGCAGGTCGCGGACAGGCAGATGGATGCGGTGATGCGGGTGCTGTCCAAGTACGGTCTGACTGGCGCCGATACGTGTCACAGGATCGGGCGTCCGACAGACGACCGCGCGTTCCAGATTGCAGTGGGCGGAAGGCCGGTGATCAACACGACGCTCACGTGGTTGCGGCGCACCTGGTCCGCGCTGACCTGCCGCATGCAGGCACTGCGCGACAATCCCGATTGTGCATGGCAGGAATATGACAACGGCTTGGACGAGAGCGATCCGGGGATGACTTTCTCCGTGACCTACGATCCGGACGCAGACCCCGTCATCTGCGTGGAGACGCAACAGAAGCCGAAAATGGCGATCTTGCGCGAGCAGGGCGTGAACGGACATGTGGAGATGGCGGCAGCCTTTGCGTTGGCAGGTTTCGAAGCAGTCGACGTACACATGACCGACTTGATCGGCGGGCGAGTGGATCTCGCGGCGTTCAACGGGCTGGTGGCCTGCGGCGGCTTCTCTTATGGCGACGTGCTGGGGGCTGGCTCCGGCTGGGCGCGCAGCGTCCTCTACAATGCGAGGCTGGCCGAGATGTTCAAACGGTTTTTCGAGCGTCCCGACACGGTAACGCTAGGGGTCTGCAATGGCTGTCAGATGGTCTCTCAGCTTAAGGGGATCATTCCCGGCGCAGCACACTGGCCGCAGTTCCGGCGCAATGTCTCTGAGCAGTTCGAGGCGCGCTACGCGACTCTGGAGGTGCTCGACTCGCCGTCGGTGCTGCTCAAAGATATGGTCGGATCGCGTCTGCCGATCGCCGTGGCCCATGGCGAAGGACTGGCTGTGTTCGAGCGGCCAGAGGATGAGGCCGCGGCGATCGCAGCGCTGCGTTTCGTCGACGGCAGGGGACGGGCGACGGAGAGGTATCCATGGAATCCCAACGGCTCCAAAGGCGGGCTGACGGGCTTCACGACGGCTGACGGTCGTGCGACCATCCTCATGCCTCATCCCGAACGCGGATTCCGGTCGATGCAACTTTCCTACAAGCCGTCGGATCTGTTCACCGGTGAGGCGGGGCCTTGGATGCGTTTGTTCCGCAACGCGTACGCCTTTGTAGCGTCTCGATAAAACAAACGTGGCACGGCGGTCACCCGTGCCTTCTTTTCGTGGCTTGCATCCAGACTTCGGATGCAAGCCACGTTTGACATATTAAAGGCCCATGTTTTTCGTCTCTTCTTTGAGAAGCTTTATGGCTTCCGCATCGCTCTTAGCCTTTTCCAAGGCGACTTTAAAGTAGGCCTTTGCTTCGTCTCGCGCCTTGTCAGCCTCAGCTTTGTCAGGAATGGAGTCCAGAATGCCAGCGATCCGATTGGCGTTGCGCCCGAGGATCCACTCGCGGCTGTAAGCGATTCCCGACGTGGGGTCGTACTCTTCCTCCTGCTTCGAGTCGATCCAGGCATTCATGAAGTCCCGGAAATATTTGACAGCCTCGCGCGGTTTTTTCTGAGCCATGGCGCGGTGGGCTTTGACTTTCGGGAGTGACATTTCATGCCACGCTTTGTCTTTTCCGGGGATGCCTTGCTCCAGCATGTGAACGGCGAGGTCGAAATTTTCGACGATGAAGGCACCGTCCAGGATTTTCACTTTGAGGTTGTTCACGGTCGTTTCGTCGGAACAGACCGACAAGATGCGCTCGCCGAGAGTGCAGAGGCTTCGGATAATGTCCAGATTATCGACCATTTCGTAAAAATATCGGTCGAAGAGGTTCCCCACTTGGACCGGCGAGACTTGCGCCTTGAGCAAGGTTTCCAGCCGCTCCGGCAACAGTTTTTTGTCGGCGGCCACGCCGCTTTCCACCCAGATGCGGGAAGCGAAATCGACCGTGTTAGTCTTGGCAAGCGCGTTGAAGATCACCTGCTTGCTAGACTGTTCGACCAGCTCTTTCTGATTGGCTTTTTGGAGTGTCGAAAAGACCGTGCGCATCAGCTTGAGAAGCGGATCATCCGGCAATTGGGAGACACAGTTTTGGAAAGCGGAGGGGAACTTTTCCCAGTCGCTTGTGGACAGAATGCACCGCATCGAGAGGGTTACGGTCAAGTTGCGGTAAAGCGGCGCATCGTTTTTTCTGTCGGCGATGTGGGCGATCAGAACCGAGGCTACAGCGTGCTGGCCCGCGTCGATCAAACCTCCGAGCGCCTGTTGCAACAGAGGCTCGGCCTCTTCGGGTTTAAGTGAGCCCAATATGTCGTCGATGCAAGCCTGTGTAGATGCGGTGTCTTTCAGGGCGAGAGAGGCGGTTAACTGCCAGTTGAGTGTCTGCGACCTCAAATCGTGGGGCAGAGCGGCTCCAAGCCCTAGGAGCCGCTTACACCATGCGAGGATGGCGGCATTGTTGTTCTGTTGTTGGTAGTGGCTGTACAGGCGTTCGAACACGCTGCGGGCAAGCTGCGGTTCCGATTGCCATGTCGCGATGATGATGTCGCCGGCTGCCGCATCGTTTCCCTGAGCCAGGAGGAGGTCGATTTTTTGGCTGAAAAAGCGCTCTTTATGCGCTGCGTATCGAGCGTTGTTGAGATTCTTGTCGATCAGGTTAATCGCTTCGGAAAACTTCCCCTCCGCCTGAAATTCCTGAACTTTTGCGAACAGGCTTTCCACTTCCCGGTTGATTTTTTCCTCGCGCGTCGCGCTCCCTTCAGAGGATGGTTTGCACCCGGTCATCACAAGAGCGGGGGCTGCAGCCAGGACAAGCCATAAAAGGCAGATGCGTACAATGGTTTCTGTCGGATTCCGCATACAAAAAGCTCCTTTTTTGACAGACATTTATTTCGGTTAGTTTCGCCATACTATACAAGTGAAAGCGCACTGTGGGCAACTGTATTTCTGTGTTTTTCTTAGCTTTTTGCCGAGGATGCAGCGCGGATCGAATTCTTTCACTTCAGAGCCGCATTGCCGTCTCGCAATCGCGTTCCCCTTTCGCTACAATCACACACCATGAACGGCGGATTATGCCTGATATGCGGCGATGACGATTACCTCGTAGACTCTGCGGCGCGTGAGCGGATTGACCGGCTCGTGCCTGCCGCTGACCGTGCGTTTGGTGTTGAGACTGTGGACGGCCGAGTGGAGACTGGAGACGAGGTGCGTCGGGCCGTTGATGCGTGCATCGAGTCGGTGCAGACCCCTGGCTTTTTCGGCGCGGTCAAGGTCACGTGGTTGCGCAATGCCCTTTTTCTCACCGGCGGCGGACGTGTGTCCGAGACGGTTGCGGCCAAGGAGTCTGTTGAGAAACTGACGGAGTGGCTCAAAGGTGGGCTTCTGGAGGGGCAGATACTCGTCATCACGGCGGCGAAGATTTTGCGCTCGTCGGTTTTCTTCAAAGTGTGTCAGAAGCAAGGCGAGGTCGAAGATTTCGGTGGCGGCTTCAAAAGTTGGGAGCTAGAAAAGCTGGCAGATGGGCGGCTGGATGCGTTGCTGGCAAAGGTGGCGCTGTCTATGGATGATCAGGCCCGCAAGGAGTTCCTCAACCGGGTCGGCTTCGACACGCGTGCGCTGGTGCAGGAAGTGGAAAAACTTCGGTTGTATCTGGGAGGCGGAGGCCTGGTTTCCGCTAAAGACGTCCGTGAGATCACTTCGATCGGCCGCGAAGCGGAGGCGTGGGATCTGCTCGACGCTTTTGGCGAGCGAAGCGCATTTGCGCTGCTTGACACGCTGAACCGTCTGAGTGGACAGAAGGGCATCGGCGTCATGCTTGCCGCGATGCTCGAGAAAAGCGTGCGCGAACTGCTCGTGTTGCGCGAGGCGTATGACCGCAAGTGGATCTACGGAGGGAAAGGGGGGGGCTGCGGATGGTCCAACTCTCTGCCTCCTGAGGCTGCGGCTTTGCTCAACGCGCTGCCGGTCAACCCCAAGACTATGAACACCTGGGCCATGAAGAAAAAATTGCCGCATGCGCTCAACTATTCGCTTCAAGAGTTGCGGGTCGCGCGCTTCCGGATACTGGAGCTTCGTGAGAAACTGGTTTCCACTGGCCTGCCCGAAATGTTTTTGCTCGAAACTACGTTGCTGCGGATCATCGGGTCGCCGAAGCGGGTCGCGGCAGCTTTGAGTCCGTCAACAGGAGTGCGATGATCCGTAAGGTGCCATACGGCTGGTTTGCTGGGCTTCTGTTGTGCGCTGCCGCTTATTTACCGCTTTTCGCTGCAGATCTGGATGTCAACGGAGACGGAGTCATCCGTATCGCCATGCTGTCGCGTCCCCAGCAGAGCGGCGGCATTGACGCATCCTTGATCTGTTCGGATCTGGAGATCATGGTCAAAGCCACCCGGCCTGGCAAGCCCGTGCGCGTCGCGCTCGAAGCGGTGTCCAAGAACCGCACCTTGCTGGGGTGGTGGTATAATCCGGATATCAGCGCTGAGCGCGCAAAACTGCTGGCCGGGCACTACGATTTTCTGCTTCTGAGCGAAGCGGATGAAATTGTGAGCGGATATCCCGAACTGTTCTTCGAGGGCGTGCGGGCCATTACGGCGGGGGCCGCTGAAAAAGGTATCCGCACGGCTGTGGTTTTAGTGGCCAAGCCCGCATCTACTTTTCGGGACAAGCGGGTGATCTCGCTTGCCGAGACTGTCTATCGGGTAGGGGACGGGTGTGGGGATGCTGTGATTCCAGCCGCCTTCGGGTGGACCGATGCCTTGCTGCATAATCGGATAACGGCCGACTCGCCTGTGAAGGCGCGCGCCTACGCCTATCTGGCCGCAGCGGGCATCTGCTGTGATCTCACCGATGCGAAGCTGCCGAAGGCGGCGCTGGAGACTGACTGGACGACCAAGAAGACCACTGAGGTTTTGGCCGTTTCGGCCTATGATGCCATCCAGAAGGCGCGGATCACGCGGCATTACTCAGGACCCTTCAATGGCGTTGTCCGGCTTGCGCCGCACATCAAGAAACGACTCAAAGTCTATGTTCCAAGCACGGCGGAGGACGATCCCGTCCGTCAGAACCTTCAGTTCATCCTGGATGCCGCTTTTCAAGACTGGTTCTGGAAGACACCCGCAGACTGGTATCTCAATGGGTTTGACAGGTACTCGTCGGCGTTCGATCTGGTGTATGCGGACACGCGGCAGATGGATCAGTATCTGGACGGTGAAAACTACTCGTCGGTCGGCGTTGCCACCACGAACCAACCGCAACCTTGCGTGGCCGTGTTCTGCCGCAACCCTGAGGGTGGCGCCAAGGGGCAGGACACCTTGCGGAACCTCGAATCTGTGCTAATCGAAGGTTACGATTACGCCAAAAGCCGAGGCTTGGTCTTCATCCCGTATCAAATCGCCTGGGCCCGCGCCTGGCAAACGAACGCCGCTTTAGTCGATGAGAGTGCGCCTGGTCGCGCGAATGACTGGCTGACCTACATGTTGGCGAACATGATTTATACGCTGGTTACTGATCGATGTCTGCCTGTGCCCGAAAAGGCGAAGCCCCATATGGTCAATCAGGACCATCCCCATGGATACCACGACGTGTGTGCGCGAATCGGTTACGACACGATGTCGCAGCTGTCCCGGTTGAACGGGTCGCTGAACGCGCTGCTGATGCGGACCGAAACGTACCGCATAGAGACCGAAAACCCTGGGTTTGTCGCAATCCGGCTACTCGACCGCCCTTCGGCAGAAGTTCGCGTTTTCTGCGCAACGGACGTGCCTGCGGTTGCCTCGCTCTCGCGCGATTCGCTGGTGTTTACGCCGGATAATTTCGACATTGAGCAGTCCATCCGCATTCTGCCGGCGACCAACAGCCCGACCTTGTTTTTTCACTTTATGGCAAGCGCGCAATCGGAGGATAAGGTTGTCGACGGAGCGAACGACACCCGGCCCTTCCTGCTCAATTACAACGAGAGCCAAGCTGTTTCCTTTTCCTTCGCTCGCGACAGTGTTTCGCCTGAGACGGGCTTCAGTGTTCTGTGTGCGCCCGTCCAACGTCCCAGCGATATGGTGTGTGCCAGCATTGTGCAGCACGGACTGGTGACAGAGGAGATTTACTTCTCGCAAGACCATTATTCAGGCCGTGCCGTCCGCTTGTACCCGACGGAGGACGACTATCAAAAAGGGATCATGCAGGTGGTCATCCGTACCGCCTCTTCGGATCGGCGCTTCAACGGCCGGCAGTACGATTTTGTTTTCCGCGTGTCAAGCCAGGGGATGCCGGTTCCGAGTATCCGGGTGACGTCGCCGGCTGAGGGAAGCGCGCTTGAAGGACCGGCGTTTGTGACGGCACGTGCCGAGGCGAACCCCGCTGGCAGTGCTAAGGAAGTCGCGGTCTATCTCGGCCATAAGCGGCTGGGTAAGGCGGCGGCGGCGGTCTGTTCTGTGGCGGTCGAGCAGGGCCCTCCACAATCGAGGCTCGGCAGCGGCACATATTCGCTTTGGTCAACAGTCTGCACCTCCAACGGGGTGGTTGTGGCATCGGTGCCGCTCACCTTCCGTGTGCAACGTGGCTCCGGCGGTGCGGGTGGTTCAGATTGACGTTTGTCGGCGCAGCCGCCGCATGGTACAGTTTTGCGACGCGGTAGAGGAAACAGCGGATTTTTTTTAAGGGGAAGAGGCATGATTGGAATTTCTAAGCTTTATCTCGGAACTGTCGAGGTCTCTGATCCGTTGCGGTACGGACGCCGGTCCGCGCAGTTGCCAAGCCACCTGCTCCAGTTCTCGGAAGATAAAAAGCCGGTCGTGGTGTGGAATGTGACGTCACGCTGTAACCTCTCCTGTACGCATTGCTATGCCGCTACCGAAGGGCGCACGGATGAGCTTTCGACTGACGAGGCTCTCACAGTGATCGACGATCTCGCCGCGTTCGGTGCACCGGTCTTGCTTTTCTCGGGGGGTGAGCCCTTGGCGCGCCCAGACATTCTGACGCTGGCTCGCCATGCGGTGGGCCAAGGCATGCGCGTTGTTTTCTCCACCAACGGAACCTTGATCGACGCGCGCATGGCGGCCGAGTTCAAGGCTATCCGTCTCTCCTATGCGGGCATCAGCATCGACGGCATGGAGGCTGTGCACGACCGTTTCCGTGCGTGCCAGGGGGCGTTCCAGCGCTCGTTGGCCGGTATTCGTCACTGCCGCGACGCAGGTGTCAAGGTCGGCCTGAGAGTGACGATGACCCAAGACAACATCGGTGAGATTCCCTCGATCTTTGACCTCATGGAGGCGGAGCGTATTCCCCGCATTTGTCTCTATCACCTGGTGTACTGCGGCAGGGGCGTAGACATCGCAAGCCACGATCTCACACCGGAGCAACGCCGCGCCACGCTGGATCTGATTATCGACCGCACGGCGCAGTTGCATGCACGAGGTTTCCCTGTGGAGGTTCTGACGGTTGACAACCACTGTGACGGGCCGTACCTCTACATGAGGATGACGCGCGAAAAACGACCACGCGCCGACGACGTGATGACGCTGCTGCGCATGAACGGCGGCAACAGCACGGGCCATGGGCTCGCTTGCATCAGTTGGGACGGCACGGTCTATCCTGACCAGTTCTGGCGAAACAAGCCGGTCGGCAATGTGCGTGATAAGAAATTCAGCGAAATCTGGGGCCGACCTGAACCGGGCAGTCTGCTGGCTTTGTTGCGTGAAAAAAAGAAGCACGTGACCGGACGGTGCGTGGCCTGCCGCTACCTCGATGTCTGCGGCGGCAATTTCCGCGCACGCGCCGAAGCAGCCACCGGCGACCTCTGGGGGGTTGACCCCGCCTGTTATCTGACGGACGATGAGATACGTGCCTGATGCACGCATAGACAGGTTCGAACACAACATGCACGGAAAAGTCCATCCTCACGCTGCCACACACGGGGACGCAGAAGGTTCCTCCGGTCCGCGTGTCGTTGCTTGGGAGGTGACACGGCGTTGTCCGCTGGCGTGCAAACACTGCCGCGCAGGTGCGGCGGATCACGCCTACGAGGGAGAGCTTTCCACCGCGGAATGTCTGCGTGTTTTGGATTCGCTTGCTAGCTTTGGTCGGCCCATGATCATCTGGACCGGCGGCGAACCCATGTATCGGTCCGACATTCTCGACTTGGTGCGCGGCGCGACCGCGCACGGGTTGAGGTCGGTCATGGCGCCGTGCGGCACCTTGGTCACACGCGATGCGCTCTCTGCGCTGAAGGACGCAGGCGTCATGGCGTGCAGTTTCAGCTTGGACGGTGCCACGGCATCGAATCACGACGCATTCCGTGGCGTGCCGGGCGCGTTCGGCAACGTGACGTGTGCGATGGAAATCGCAAGGGAAATCGGCATGCCGTTCCAGGTGAACGTCACGGTTTCGCGTCTCAACAGGGCTGAGTTGCCAGCGATACGCGATGCCGCTATTGCGCGGGGCGCACGCACGCTGGATCTGTTTTTTCTGGTGCCGGTAGGACGCGGGGCGGGGCTCCGCGATCTGTCGCTGACGCCTGACGAGACCGAAGCGGTGTTGCGCTGGGCGTTCGAGATGGACGAATGTGGGCCGATCCATGTGCGCGAGACCTGCGCGCCCCAGGCCGTGCGCATCTGGCATAGCTTGGGTAAGCCTGGCCAGCCGCCTGCGGGATGCATGGGCGGACGTGGTTTCGTGTTTATTTCCCACACCGGTGTGCTTCAACCGTGCGGTTTTCTCGATGTTCCCAGCGGCGATCTGCGTGCATGCGGGCTGGATTTCAAACGCGCGTATGAGGCTTCTCCTGTGTTCCGTGACCTCGGCCAGCCGGACCGCTATGGCGGTGCGTGCGGCGCATGCGCCTATCGGTTCGGATGCGGCGGCTGCCGCGCGCGGGCCTACGCGTCTACCGGCGACTATATGGCTGCGGAGACGAACTGTCCGATTGCGGCGAGGTAGGCTAAGTTAGCTTCGCGGCACATTCGGGGATCACGCTCGACCCATAAAGCTCACAAAGGAGAAGTACCGATGAAACGTATCATGTGTGTTCTGTTGACGGGAATAGTGGCAGTCTCCTGTTGCCAGGCGGCGAGCCAGGTGTGTGACGCCAAGACGGTGAAGAGTGAGATTCTTGGCAAAGAAATGAAATATGCGGTCTATTTACCGGAAGGCTATGCCAATTCAGAGCGTAGCTATCCGGTGCTTTATCTGTTGCACGGCTACAGCGACGATCAGACGGGGTGGGTGCAGTTTGGCGAGGTGCAGCGGATCGCGGATCAGGCGATCGCGGCTGGGCGCGCCGCGCCGATGATCATTGTGATGCCAGACGCCGAAGTGACTTGGTATGCGAATGACCTCAAGGGCCAATACCGATTCGAAGACTACTTTCTGAAAGAACTGATTCCGCATGTGGAAGGCACTTACAGATGTCGTCCGAAAAAGGAGTTCCGTGCGGTGGCGGGGCTGTCAATGGGAGGTTTAGGCGCTTTCATGTACGCTCTGCGCCATCCCGACCTTTTCGCTTCGGGGTGTCCCCTCAGCGGCGCGTTGTGGAGCCGCGAGGAAATGTGCAAACGGCTCAAACTGGATGAGCAGGGGGAGTCTTCCGATAAGGTCAACGCCTTCCTCGACCAGTACTGCCCTGTGACCTTGGCTGAGCGCTTTCCTGAGGATCAAAAGAAGACGCTCCGACTCTATATCGACTGCGGGGATGACGACTTCCTGTCAGCGGACAACGCGCGGATGCATGTGCTCCTGATGGATAAAAAAATACCCCATGAGTTCCGCGTACGTGACGGCGCACACTCCTGGGAATATTGGCGCACCGCGCTGCCGGATGTGCTGGAGTTCGTGTCGAAAACCTTCCGCCGATAGGCGTCCGCCATAGCAAAGGCCGCACGGAATCGTTCGATCCGTGCGGCCTTGCATGTCCGCTGAAACGGTCAGAGCAGTTTCAACAGCGTTCCGTCGACGAAGACGAGCTTCACGGATCCGTCTGCTCCATAAACGACGTGCCAGCGGCTGTTCGGGAAATTATTGGAACTGAAGGTTCCTGTCCGGGTGCCCGTACAGGTGAGGATGGTGTACTGCTTTTGGCGGTCCAACTGGTCCGGATTCGCGATTTGCAGCGCCAGCGAGGCGAGGTTGACGTTGCCTCGCACGGCCACCAGATCGCTGGCCCCGCCTGAAGCGATATCCACGAGCAAGGTGCCGCTCAAGGTTGTCGCAGCCGCGATTGACAGAGTGCCGATGACATTTGTGCCACCGGGTGCGATCACGCCGTTGACAGCGAACGTGCCGTTGGTGACCTGTCCGGCACCCGTGATTCCTGCCAGAGTTTGTAAGGTGCCGCCGAGATCGAGAACCGCATTCGCTGACACGTCGACGGTCGCGGCCGTACTAATCAGGTTGGTCGCCACATAGCCTGGATCCGAGATCGTCAGCAGGCTGCCGTCACCAGGGTCAGTCAGCGGCTGGTAGTTGCCGACGACCTGCAGATTGCGGCCCAACGGGTCGAAACCGACGCCCAAGATCATGGACGTCCACCAGGTCGCGATGTTGGGGCCGACTCCGCCACCGCCTTGTCCAAGACGAAGCTCAAAGGCGTGAGCACCGGGGGTCAAGGCGTAGTTTGCGGTGACTGGCGTGTTCCATGTTCCGTTATTGAGTACGGCTGTGCCGTCGATCTTCAGCAAGGTGAAGTCATCGAAGTTCTTTGCGAAAGTCCATGTTGCGTTTGTGCCTGTGCTGTTCCACAGATAACCCGTATAAATGAACGTTGTGTTGTTCGTCCAGATTCCGCCCGCGGTTGTATCCCCGAATGCGATGTTCGCATAGCGGGTGGTGATCGGCGTTGCCGTCTTGGGGTTCACAGTTGCGGTGTCTGCGCTGCCGGCAACGCGGCCCTCGTATAGGCCCGGCTTCTTGCTGCTCAGCTGTAGTTTGCCTGCCGTAATCAGGATGGGGCCGGTCGGGGTTTCTGAGACGGAGAGCGTGGCCGTGCCGCTTCCGGCCTTGGTGAGGCTGTTGCCGATCAGCGTGCCGTTAGCGACTGCACCGCTGAGGACGGTGACATTGCCGTTGGTCACGGTGAAACCGCCCAAGTCGAAGATGCCGTTCGCCACGAGCACGTTCGCGTTGGAGGGCAGCGCGTTAGCCACGCCCAAACGGATGGTGCCGTTACTGATCGTGGTCGTGCCGCCGTAGGTGTTGGTGCCGGCCAGCGTGAGCGCGCCTGAACCGAGCTTGGTGAGGCCGCCGCTGCTGCTGTTGGCTCCAATGACGGCGGTGGCGCTGGCCAGTGTCGTGTAGCCGCCGCCAGACAAGGTGACCGTCAGGATGTCGCGCGAGGTATAGCCGAAGCCGGGGCAGGTGGCCTGAAGCCCAGTGACTTTGCCATAGGTGACGCTGTTGGTGTTGAGATCAACCGAGGCGATCGCGGTGGCTCCGGTGCCGATGCCGCCTGAAACCTGGACCACCGGTGCACCGAGATAGCCGGCACCGACGTTGGTCAGGTTGTAGCCTGTCACGCCGAGAGCGTTCGGGGCCTGCAGGGACTGGGCGACAACGACTTCGGCGTTCGTGGTGTCGATGACCGCGCCGTTCGGATAGACGGTAGCGGCTGTGAGCCCTTGCAGGAAGGTCGATGCGTAAACCGAGCCGGGATTGACTTTGAGCGTGCCGCCGTTGAAGCTGAAGAGCGACGGCGTGGTTGTCACGCCCGCGTAGACGCGGTTGGCCAGAATCGCACCGCTGTTCAGGTTCACCACAGAAGCCACATTGCCTGCCGATGTGGACAGCCGGAGCCCGATATTGGTTTTGCTTCCGGTTGTGTTCAAGAACGCATTGGCTCCTAGCATATTGATCATGCTCAAGGCGCTCTTTGATGCCGTGTGGGACATGGAAACTTCGTTTCCGGCAGGGGCGTTGATAGAGCCGCCAAACATGTTGAGCGCCGAGTTTCCATTGCTCCAGCCGAAAATCAGCCAGCCAAGGGTGCCTGCCACGTTGACGGTGCCGTCATAAAGGTCGAAGGCAGCATTTCCACCACCGCTGGACGGCAGCGCGAGCATGGCCGTCGTCAGGGTTCCGCCATTCATCCGGTAGTAACCGTAACCGCTTCCGCCGTTGCCGAGCGAGACCACATCGGTGCTGCCGCGATTCGGAGCGACGACAAGATCGCCACTGTTCTGGATGACGGCGCCGTTTGCGCCTGCCGCGTTTCCGATCAACAGTTTGCCCATGAGCATGTTCGTCGTGATGATGGCCGTGCTGCGGTCTGTGTTTGCCGCACCCACGGTTACAACCTGGGTATCGTTTGTGCCCATAATGGTTGTCCCATTGACATTCAGCAAGGCTCCCGGACCGGAGCCGCTCACGGTGATCGGACCGATGTTGTTCGAGCTGACGCTGCTGAGGGTCAGTACGCCGCCGAGGACGCGCGTTGTGCCCGCGTACGTGTTCATGCCGTTGAGCGTGATCGAGTTGGTTCCCTGCTTGGTCAGCGAGAGCGTGTTGGTGATGGCGCGGTCGATGACGAGGCCGGTCTGTGTCGTGTCAAGGGCCAGTGTGGCCGTGCTGTTCGTGAACGACGTGATGTCGAGCAACGTGAAGATCTGCGCCAGACTCCAACCGTTGACGCCATCGCCGGTCGGTAGCAACAGCGTTCCAGGGCCGACCACCGTCAGCTTGCCGGAATCGTAGCCTGGCAGAGAGCCGGTATACAGAGCGGACAGCGTGCCGTTGCTGATGACCGTGTTGCCGCTGTAGGTGTTGTTGCTGCTGGTCAGGAAAGTTAGCGCGCCTGCTGCACCGGTTCTAATGAGAGGCCCGGTTCCGGTGATGTTGCCGCTGAGGGTGTTTGTAGTGTTGCCTACACCATCTAGAATGGCCCTGCCGTTCAGAAGAACAGGCCCCGACCAGATGTTTTGCGTGGGAGCTACGCTGCTACGCGTATAAACACGTGCGCCGTCATTGAGGATCATACTCCACACGATAGGCGAATAGATCTGATAGAGATCCAATGTCGCGCCGTTCTGAACCGTCATCAGATTGTTGGACGTTCCGTTCATCAAGGTGCCCACTTCCATTGTGAAGTTGCCTTCGGCGATGTTCACGTTGCCTGTGCCGGGATACACGGTCACACCCGTCAAGCCGAACTGGTTGGTGCCGACTTTGGTGAGGGTAAAGTCGTTCATGGTCAGAGTGGCTGTTCCATTGATATTACGCAGGTCCCAACGTCCGACGCTGTCGCCGCCGAAGGTGGTGTCACCCGCAAGCGTGACATAACGAAGCACGTTATATTGCGAAATGTTTGACGAGTTGATGATCGCGCCGCGACCATTGACGCCTGCGCCGCTGACCGTGATCGGCTCAGCTCCGAGAACAAGCCCATTTCCCGTTCCGGCAGGCGAACCACCCACATCCAGCGTAGCTCCTGCTTCGATGACAGTGCCCGCAGTCGTACTGCCCAGCGAAGCGTTGTTTGTGACAACGAGAATGCCGCCAGTCTTGATGGTTGTCAGTCCCGAGTAGGTGTTTGCACCTGGCAAGGTGAGCTTGCCGGTGCCGCTCTTGACCAGGGCGCCTGAACCGCTGATGACGCCCGCAATGGTTTGCGTGGAGCTGCCGCCGAATTCGAGCGTACCATCGTAAATGGCCGTTGCGCCAGAGTAGCTGTTTGAGCCCGTGAGAATAACCTTGCCGAGTCCAGACTTGGAAAGCGAGGATGCGGAGGTGTTGTTGGATACCGGAGCGTTGATGGTCAGAATCGAATTAGCACTTTTGTTGGCAAGGACTAAATCACCTCCGGATGTGAGGGCCGAGACTGCGCCCTCTCCTTCGGTCGTGCCGATGGTGAGGGATCCTTTGCCAGCGCCGATCAGGATGCCCGCTGTGCGGAACAGGGTGTTGGTCGTGGTCACCACAGCGGCGGTGTCCGTGTTTTGCAAAAGGGTGTTTACGCTGCTGACCGGTGAGGTCCCGAGGGTGATAGGGCCGTTGTCGCCGGGGAGGTTGATGCGCGCGTTGACGGTGCTGTCGTTAGAAATGACCGAGTTTGGGCCGCGGGCCGCCAGATCGGTGTAGTTCGTGTAAGCCGTGACACCGTAGGTGCCGTATGTGGCGAGGTCTGTGCCGTTGACGGTTGCCCATGGGCCGATGAGACCGCTGACCAAAGTCGGAGGTGTGCCAAAGCGGATCTGGTTACGCTCATCTGCGCCGAGGCCTGCACCTAAGAAGTTGACGGTCGCTGGTACGGTGCGCGACAGCGAAACAAAGGTTACAACGGAGGTATATCCGCTTCCCGCCGCTTGTGCTGCGATCAGGAGGTTTGTGGATTGGGCGATCGAAAGTGCGCCGGCTGTCTCGCTATAACTCATGGCGCCGGCGTTGTGGGAGAAGTTCAGGACGCCGCCGTTCATGGTGATAGGTGCACTGTCAATCAAGCGATTGATGTTGTTAGTGGCCTCTGCATTATCCAGAACCAAGGTGCTGCCACCCGTCAAGGTGATGCCGCTGGTTCCCAGGATGGCGCCGTTTGTGCCAGAAAGTACGAGTCTGCCGCCGTTGATGGCCGTTGCGCCGTTGTAGCTGTTCGAGCCGTAAAGCGTCCACACGCTCGAGTTGGCTTTGATCAGCGAGATGCTGTTCAGTCCGTTACTGATCGGCCCGGTGATCGCATTCCCGAGGCTGCTGCCGTCGAGTTGGAGCGTCTTGGCGAAACTGTTGGAGATGATCGTGACCGAACCCAGCAAAAGGTCGGCTGTGGTGGGCATGAGCACGGTGGTGCCCGACGCACCCGAAAAGAGATCGATGGTGTCAATGTTAAAAGAGGGTGCTCCGCTAACCACATTGTCGCCGTTGGTGACTGTCAGGGTCACCGTGCTGATATGGAACAGGCCGAGATGGTGGCTGACGCCCGCGCCCGGCGTCTGACGGTTGGACTTGAGCGTCGGCGCAGTGGCAGCCGAATTGATCGTCATGATATAGGGCGTTTCACCGTTGCCGTCGTTCGCGAAATCGAGGACGACGCCTGTGCCGGAGGGAATCGCTACGCGGCTCTCGCCCGCCCCCAGTGCGTTCGCGTGCCCGGCGATCAGCGTGCCGCCTGTGACATTCACGCCGCCCGTGAAGGTGTTTGCCGCTGACAGTTTCCATGTGCCTGTTCCAGCCTTAACAAGGGAAATCATGCTGCCGGCGACGTTGGGAATGGCACCCGCGAACTCGCCCGTACCGATCGTTGATCCCTGCAACGTGAAGGTCTTGTTGCCCGCGATGGAGGCCGTCATACCGCCTGTGAGTGTGAGCGCATTCGTGCCCGAGTGGTCGAGCGTGGCGCCGCCCGTCGTACCGGCCATGTCGATGGCGCGGTCAGAGGAGTCGCCCATGCCGACGTAGCTCAGCGTGGCGCTGACCGTGTTGCTGCCGATGCGGATGGTGCCATTGGCCGGATTGGCAGGCGCGCCGAGCGCGCTGGCGCCCGCGCCGACGTTTTTGACGGAGCTAAAAGCTAAAGTTCCTTGCCGCACCCAGGTCTGGCCTCCATAAGTGTTTGTGCCGAGGAAAGCGGTCGTTCCGGCGCCAACTCTGCTGACGGGATGTGCGATGCCGCCCAAGTCGCTGATCACGCCGCTGATCGTGCCGATGCCCGAGTTGCCGCCGATCAGGCCGTCGTTGCCGGTGGTGATGTCGCCTGCGAGCGTGACAGGCCCCGCCCAGTTCGCACCCGTTTCAAGGCGAAGTTGTCCGTACAGTTCCCCCGTGTCGCCGCCGCGCAGGATGGCCGACGCGTAATGCGTACCGGCAGAGGTGTAGAGCGTGGCGTTGGACATGACGTTGATGGTGGCGGCGGGGGTGTCCGCGCCGTTCATGTAAACCTTGGCTGCGCCTGCCGCGGCACCGATGCCGACGTTCCAAAGTCCGGTGAAGCCGGCGTAGTTCCCCTGCAGATAAACCGTCTGCGAACCGGTTCCGACGGTGACGTTGTTGGTGCCATAACCGCTCAGTCCAGCGGACAGGCCGGTATAGGTAATATCGCTCGCGCCCGTCAAGTTGAGGGTGCCGTTGTTGACGACTGTGGCCGAGCCGAGAGAGCCTGCCGTGCTGGCCGTCAGCGTGCCGGCACTGACTGTCAGTCCGCCGCTGAAGGTGTTTGATCCAGAAAGGGTCAGTGTGCCGGAGCCGATTTTGTTCAGTGCGCCTGCGCCGCTAAGCACTCCGCTGTAGGTGGTGTCGGCGTTATTCTTGCCGGCTGAAAGCGTCACGGCGTTCGGTGAACTGGCGTTGTCAGAGAGTGTGAGGTTGAAGGCATTGTTCAGGCCGCCGACAGTGAAGGCGTGACTGGCCACTGAGCTGTCGAAGGCCGTGCCGGATGTGCCGAGCGTGGCATTCTGCAACGCGGCGCTGTTAGCCAACACGAGCGGGCCGCCGTTGGCGGAGAGCGTGCCGGAGAGGGTGTTCGAGGCCGCAAGAGTTACCGTTCCTGCGCCAGCTTTGGTCAGCTTGGAAGAGGCGCCGTTGTCCGCAATGACCGCGTTGACTGTGAGTGCGCTGGCGCTGCCGTTGTTCAGAGTGAGTTCACCGCTGGCTGCAACAGGCGCGAGAGCGCCGTCGTTGGCCAATTGGCCGATGGTGACTGACGCCTTGCCGGCGGGCACGATGATGCCACTGGTCTGCAGGGTCTTAGCCGCTGTATTGACCGTGGCGGGGGTCGCTGTGTTTTGAAGGAGAGAGGCGATCCTCGTGGTTACAGAATCGAGTTCGATAGGCCCGCTGGTGCCGTCGGTGTTGATGCGCACGCTGCTGGTGTCGTTGCTGACGATGGTCGAAGGTCCGCGGGCGGCGATATCCGTGAAGGCGACATCGGCGGCGGCGTAGACGCCTTGGCTGCTGCTGTAGGCCGCGAGGTTGGAGCCGTTCACGGTCGCCCACGGCCCGATGAGGCCGTTGGCCTGGCCGGCGATGAAAAGGCGGTTCCGGTCATCCACTCCGAGTCCCGTTCCAGTGAAATTGACTGTTGCGCCAGTTGTCCGCGTGAGCGAGGCCAACCGCAGGGTGGCGGTCTGTCCGGAAGCGGCTTGGGCTGTTGCGAGGGTGTTTGCGTTCTGGCCGAGAGTGACGGCCCCAACGTTCTCGCTGAAGGTGGCGCTGCTGCCATCATTGGAGAAACTGAACGTGCCGCCGTTCAATGTGACGGGGATCGTGTCAGCGAGACGGTTGGTGTTGTTGGCGCTCGCGGTGTTGCTCAGTACGAAGATTGTTCCGTTGCTGACTGTCAGACCGCTCGATGAGCTGATTGTTCCGTACGCGCCGGTCAGGGCGAGCGTGCCGCCGTTAATGACGGTCGAGCCGGTGTAGGTGTTGTTCGTCGAGAGAGTCCAGGTGCCGGTGCCGGCTTTGATGATGCCCAGAACGCCTGAACTGTTGATCAGTGGCCCGCCGAACTCACCTGTGCCAGACGTGGACCCTTGCAAGATCAGCGTCCGCGAGCCGCCGGCGGCGACGGTTACCGGTGCGACAAATTTAAGGTTGCCAGTTCCGGACACTTCAATAATACCGTTGGTGCGGATGTCGATTGTGCGGTCCGTTGTTTCGCCCGTGCCGGTGTAGAGCAGTCGCCCGAAGTTGCCCGAACCGAAAATGAACGACGTGCCAGCACCGAGGTTGCCGGGCACGCCCCTATTATTGATTTTCGATACGCTGATGGTGGCCGGTCCGCCGTTGATGATGACATTCTGAGTGAAATCGTTGGTGCCGTTGAGCACAAACGTTCCGAAGGTCGAGGGGTTGTAGTATTCGAACCCTGTGTTGCCGGTGAGTTTCGCGTTGATGGTGACGGTCTTGCCGTTCGCGACGCCGTTGTCGCCGTAATTCTCGCCTCCGCCTGTGCTGATGTAGATGGCGCCCGGTCCGTTGATGACCGCATCCTGGGTAGCGCTTATGGTGGTGGTGCCCGAGTCTGAAACCATGAGCGTTCCGGCGACAACGTTGACCACGCTGCTTCCTGTACCGCTGATGTTGAGCGTGGTGACAATGTTCGAGCCGTACATATTGAGAGGGCCGTTGCCGCCGACGTTGATCGTGGTGAAGGTGTTGGTGCCTGATACGACGAAGGGTGCGTTGGCGTTGGCGTTCAGGTTGGCGACAAAGTTTGTGCCCAACAGATTGAAGGGCGCTGTTGCCGTGGCGGTGATCGTATCGATGCGGTTGGTGCCCGACACGGTGAACGTTCCGCCGTTGGCGTTGATGGTGTTGATCTTGTTCCCGCCCGCGAGTGTCACCGTTCCGACCGAGGTGTCGGTGATGGTCAACGTGCTGACTCCGTTTGTCGAAACGTTGCCGCCCAGCAGCACGTCGCCGATGCCGGCGATGTTCAGGGTCTTTGCGCCGGCAGTGCCTCCGGTAAGCGGGGTCGACAGACTGCCTGCGAACGTGAGCGTGTTGATGGGGTGATCGTTTCGGAAAGTGTAGGTGGCGGCAGAGGTGTCAGGGCCGAGCACCATGGCCGTGTTGAAAAGTTGGCTGTTAGCGGCGGTCTGCGTCACCTGAATGATGCCGCCATTTGTGATGACGAGAGTCTGCTGGTTGACTCCGTTGCTGCCGATCACGTAGGACGGTACGCCGGCGGTGTCAAACACGATATTCGAGATGACCGTGAGGCCGGTCACGTCGATGGTGTACCGTCCCCCGTTGGTGGGTGTGTTATTGTTGAAAGTTGCGACCTGATTGCCGGCAGGATAGGGTGAGGCGCTCCAGTTCCACGAGTTGGTCCAGTACGCGTTAGCATATACGCTGTTCGTGCTGTACCACGTTCCGTTTGCGGCTTGCGATTGACAGGCGCCGAACAGCACAAGAGCTGCTACGGCCAACGACCTCTTGAAATAGACCACTGTGTTAGTCATTTATTACCACTCCAAGTTGGATACACACGTGAAAAAAGCTATACAACGTTTAGTATATTACGATAAGCTTTTTATCATACCCCGTCAATATCCCTCGCCTAAAATGTGGGTGCGCGCGGCGGTGCCGCTGTGGATGGCGAGTGAGGCGAAGATCGGCGAAAAAAGTGGCGCAAGGGAGCTGCCTCCCCTGCGCCACATCAGATGAATCGGAAATTATTGCTCGTTTACTGGAAAATCATCAAAGTGCCTTTGGTATAAAAGAGCTTCACTGTGCCGTCAGACAGATAGATCACATGCCAGCGGCTGCCAGAGAGATTGGTTGAGCTGAAGGTGCCTGAACGTGTGCCTGTACATGTGAGGATCGTATAAACCTGATGGATGTCCAACAGGTCCGTGTTCACAATCTGTAGCGCCAGCCCTGAGAGGTTGACGTTGCCCTGCACTGCCACGAGATCGCTTATGCCTGCTGCAGCCACATCGGCCATGTAGGTGCCCTTGAGCGTTACAGACTTCAGCGACAACGTATTGGTGCCTGGCACACCCTCGCCAGCGGGCGAAAGGACGCCAATCAGCGTGCCATTGGTGATTGCGCCTGCTCCGCTGACCGCATTCGTGACGGTGAACCCGCTCAGATCCAGTGTGCCTCCGTTGAGGGAGACCTGTGTGTTGGGCAGCAGGGCGTTAGCCACGCCAAGTTTGAGGGTGCCGCTGCTGACTGTCGTCGCGCCGGTGTAGGTGTTGGCTGCGGACAGGGTCAGTGTTCCGGTGCCGAGTTTGGTCAGTCCGCCGCTGGTGCCGGGCGACAGCGTGACTGTGCCGACAGTCGGTGCAACGGCGTACGTTCCGCCGCCGAGGAAACTCACGGTCGGCACGGCGATATAGTCGACGCCTGGGCAGGTGATCGTGACACTCGCAACCTTGAAGGTGTTGCTGCCCATGCCGTCGTCGGCCATGTTGGCGACAGCCGTCGCGCCGACCCCGTCACTGCCGGTGATGGCGACGTAGGGTTCGCCGATGTAGCCGGAGCCTTGGGTGGCCAGCGTGATGCTGTAGACACCGTTTCCGGTGGGCGCACGAATCGGGGCCGCCACGGTATTGGTCCGGCTGAGGGTGTCGATAACGGCGCCGCCCGCATAGGTGCCGAAGGAACCATAGCTGTAGACGCCATTCATAGCCGCGGGAATGAACACGGTGGAGTTTGTGCCAGACTTGAGCGTGCCGCCCATAAAGTTCAGCAGGGCGACGCCGGGTGCGGTGTTCTGGAAGGCATCAACGGACAACGCGCCCGCGCAGAGGTTGACGATACCGGTCGGGTTATTCGCGCTCTGGCGTACGGTGAGGGGCTTGCCGTAACTCTCGAGCGTGCCGCCCGTGATGTTGAGTTCTCCGCGTCCGCCTTCATATCCGATGGAGAGGTTGTTGAGCGCATTGGTGTGGTAGATGATTCCGCCGTCGAGCGTGAACGCGCTCAAGGTGCTCACTCCGCGTGCAAGCAGCATGTAGTCTGGCAGGGTGAGTGTGCCGCCCGTCATGCGGACCACGCCGATGCAGTTCGTCCCGCTGGATGAAGCGCCGGTCTGGATGCGTGTGATGTTCATGTCGCCGCCGGTCATTTTGAAGAACCCATACGAATTTTGGAGCCGGCCCATGGTGAAAGCCAGATCGTTGCCAACCACGGGTGTGCGTGCCACGCTTCCGCCAGTCATGTAGAGAGCCGCAGAGCTGCCTGTGGCGTGCCCGATCCGGATTCCATATGTGCCCGTGAGCGAAGAGCCGGGCATAAGGTTCATGACCGAATCGCCTGCGGCGGCGCCGACGTTGACGGAGCCACTGCCTTGCACATTTGTGCCCGACAGCGTGAGAGTGCCCGTTGAAATGTTCACATCGCCGGTGTAGCTGTTGTTGCCGGACAACGTCCACGCGCCCGTGCCGGTCTTGTTGATCGCGGTCTTGCCGCTGGCGGAGGAGTTGATGAGGGCTCCCGCGATTTCGCCGCTGCCGGAGGTCGTGCTTATGAGCGTCAGGGTCTTGCTTCCGATGCCAGACGCGGTTACGCCGCTTGTGAACTTAAGCAGCCCGGTCCCGGAATGGTTGAGTGTCGCGCCGCCCGTCGTGCCCGCGAGGTCGAGGATGCGGTCCGTCGTGTCGCCTGTTCCTGCATAGATCAGAGTGGCTCCGGATGTGCCGCCGCCGATTTTGATTGTTCCGGCTGTTGACGTGGCAGGGGCGCCCAGGGCACTGCTGGCTGCGCCGACGTTCTTGATTGAGGTCGCGCTCAGCGTACCGTTGGTGATCCAGGTGCATCCGCTATACGTGTTGTTGTCGCTCGTCAGGTAGGTTGTTGTGGTGCCGAACTTGATGATCGAACCAGGGCCTGAGATGTCACCGCTGATCGTATGTGCGTAGGTGCCGCCGTTCATAAGAGCCGCTCCGTTGAGCGTGACAGGGCCAGCCCAGTTGTTGGAGGTGCCCGCTCCTTGTGTCGCACTTAGAGTCGCGCCGTCGTCGAGGATCAGCGTCCAGACAGAGGCGTTCTGCGGGTAATGCGAATACAGCTCGAAGACGGCGCCGTTCCTGACGGTGAAGGTGTTTGCCGAACTGCCATTCAGCTTGACGTTTTGTTCAAACCGCATCGAGCCTTGCGCAACGACGATGTTGCCGGAGCCGGGGGTTACGGCCGTGCTGTACAGGCCGACCATATTGGGCCCGACTTTGGTGAGCGTGTAGTTGTTCATGTTGAGCGTCGGCGTATTGTTGCGGAGATCCCAGCGTCCGTTACTCTGCGCGCCTCCGAAGGTCGTGTCACCTGCGAGATTGATTTTGCCAAAGGCGTTGTACTGCGAGGTGGCGGAATTATTCACGATCGCGCCTTTACCGTCGACGCCCGCACCGCTGACCGTAAACTGCTCCGAGCCCAGGTTGAGGTTGTTCGCCGCCAATGCGGCACCCACGTCGAGAGTGGCACCGCTGGCGATGATGGTGCCTGCGGCTGAGGAGCCGAACGCGGAGTTGGTTTGGGTCAGAACAATGCCCTCGTTGATATAGGTCGTCCCTGTATAGGTGTTCCTGCCGGCCAGTGTGAGGACGTTCGTCCCAGCTTTGACCAAGTCGCCCGGCCCGCTGATTGCGCCGACAAGGGCCTGTGTTGAACTGCTGCCAAAAGTCAAAGACCCTGCGCCGATGAATGTCGCGCCCGAATATGAGCAGGCACCTTTCAGAACAACCGGCCCCGTCCCGTTTTTCGCGATTGAAGAAGGCGACGTATAATCCTTCGTGGCCGCACTGTTGGTCAGAGCGGTGGTCGAATCATTCTCGAGCTCGATCTTGCCGCCTGCCGTGAGGGCTGTCAGTGTGCCGTCCCCTTCGGCTGCGCCCAAGGTTAAGGACTCCTGGCCCGCGTTGATCATGATGCCGGCAGCGCGCAACGTCTTGCCCTGCGTGTTGACGACTGCGGGCGTGGCCGTACTCTGCTGAAGGATTGCGACACGGCTCTCTGTGGCACCTTCCAGTTCGATCATGCCTGACGTGCCAGTGGTAGTGATCTGCACGTTTGCGACAGGGTCGTTGGGAATCGTGGAGGAAGGGCCGCGGGCAGCGATAGCGGTGTCGTTGAAGGTGCCCGCGCAGACTCCGGACACGCTGTCGTACAGGGCGAGTTTCGCACCGTTATAGGTGGCCCAAAAGCCGACCAGGCCATCGGCCTGGCCGTTGATGAAGATCTTGTTACGAGTGTCTGCGCCGAGGCCGGTGCCGCTGAAATCGAACGTCGCGCCCGCGCTGCGCGTCAGCGAGGACAACGTGACCGTCGAGGTCTGTCCGCTGGCCGCCTGAGAGACGGACAAGGTGTTTGTTCCGGAGGCGACTGTCACTGCGCCGAGCGTCTCGCTATAGTCCACCGCATCGGCGGTGTGCGCGAAGTCGAGCACTCCACCGTTCAGGGTGACTGCCGCCGCATCACGCAGTCGGTTGGTCACGTTCCCTGAAACTGTATTGCTCAGCCGCAGCGTGGCGCCGGAGTTGATCGTCACGCCGCTCGATGAGGCGATCGATCCGTTCGGACCGGACAGAACCAGCGTGCCTTTATTGACCGTCGTTGCGCCGCTGTAGGTGTTCGACCCCTGCAAGGTCCAGATGCTGGTGTTGTCTTTGAGAAGTGAGCACGTATTGATTCCGTTGGAAACAGGGCCTGTTATCATGTTGCCGGCGCTGGTTCCGTCGAGCCTCAGGGTTTTGGCATAGCTGTTACCCGTAATGCAGGCAGAACCTAGAATGAGATCGGCGGTTGTGGGGTTCAACATCGTGGTGTATGCGTTCCCACCGCTGAGGCTGACCGATTTGGCCGTGATGGAAGGCGTGCCGCTGAGCACGCTTGACGCGCGGGCTACTGTGAGTGTCACAAGGCTCAGAGAAAGGTCGCCGACTGCATGGTTGATGCCGTTACTGCCGGTTCCGACGCCGGAGGCGAGGGTTCCGTTATAGCCGACGCCGATGGTGATATCCGTAATGGTCTCGCCCGTGCCATCGGTTGCCACTTCAAGCACGGCGTTGTTCTGTGAGGTGCCGGTGAAACGCACCGTGCTGCTGTTTGCGAGCGCGTTCGGATGGGTCAGAACCAGCGTGCCGCTCTGAACTTCAGTCTCTCCCGAATGTGTGTTGACGTTGGAGACGATCCATTTGCCGCTGCCGGATTTGACGAGTTTGTTTGCGCCGCCGCTGCCGTCGGCAAAAACGCCAGCCAGTTCGCCGATACCGGAGGAAGAGCCATCGAGATAAAGTGATTTACTGCCGACTCCCGAAGAGGTCAGGTTGCCGGTGAATTTCAGCAGGCCGCTGCCAGCCTGTTCAAGGTAAGCTGCGCCGGTGGTGCCTGCCATATCGACAATGCGGTCGGTCGTGTCGCCAGTCCCCAAATACGCAAGGCGAGCCGCTGTGCTGCCGGTGCCCATTTTAATGGTGCCGTCGGTCGCGTTGGCCGGCCTGCCGAGACTGCTGGCCGTGCCGACATTTTTAAGTGAGGTTGCTCCCAACGTGCCTGCCGACACCCAGGTGGGGCCTGCATACGTGTTGGTCGTGCCCGTGAAGACCACGCGTGCGCTACCGACTTTCTTGACCGGGTGTGCGCCGCTTATATCGCCGATGACTCCGCTGACAATGCCGGTGCCTGCGCCGCTGCCGAAATGGCCGTCAGCGCTGTCCGTGATGTCGCCAGCCAACAGCACGGGGCCCGCCCATTCGGAGGATGCTTCAAGCCTGAGTTGACCATTTGGCTCGCCGGTGTTTCCTCCGTAAAGGACCGCCGTTGCGTTATGCGTTCCGATGGCGCTGGCATACAGAGTGCCGTTGGACAGGACGTTGATGGTGGCGGCACTGTTGTCCGCGCCGTTCATGACGGCCTTGCCACCTGTGCCAGCCAACCCAAGATTCCACGTGCCGGTGAAGCCGGAGTAGTCTCCGTTGAGGGTGGTTGACGCCGTGGTCGTGCCGAGCGTGACGTTGACTGTTCCCGCGCCCGCCATGGCCGTGGAGAGTCCGGTATACGTCACCCCGCCGCCAGTGAGGTTGAGCGTGGCATTGTTCGTCACTGCGGCGGTGCCGAGTCCGCTCGCCTGCGCGGTGACCAGTGTGCCTTGGCTGATTTTGAGGCCTCCGCTGAACGTGTTTGCGGCGGTCAGGGTGAGCGTGCCCGCGCCGACTTTGTTCAGGCTGCCGCTGCCGCTCAGCACGCCGCCAAACGAACTTTCGGCGTTGTTGTTGCCAGCCGATAACGCAATGGGGTTGGCCGCATTGTCCGCGAGCGCCAGAGCGAACGAGTTGGTTAGGCCGCCTAGCGTAAAGGCGTGGCTTGCGACAGAGCTGTCGAAGGCGATGCCGCTCAGGCTGCCCAGCATGATATTCTGAAAGGCAAAGCTGTTGGCAAGACTAATGGAGCCTTGGTTGACGGTGACGGCGCCTGAGAAGGTGTTCGCGCCCGCGAGAACGAGCGGACCGTTGCCGGACTTGGTCAGCGAAGAGGGCGCCCCGTTGTCGGCAATGACGGCATTAACGGTCAGAGCACTGGTGCCGTTGTTCATCACAGCCAGGTCGCCGCCTGCGGTTGGTGTGGCAATAATGCCGTCTCCCTGTGAGACACCCAGCGTCAGGTTTGCCTTGCCCGTGTCGATTGAGACGGCCGAAACTTGCAACGTTTTTCCAGCGGTATCCACGGTCGCATCTGTGGCCGTAGTTTGCGCCAGCGAATTGACGACGGTGGTGAGGTGGCTCAGCGTGATCGGCCCGTTTGTGCCGTCGCTGTTAATCCGCACGTTACTGACCGCATTGCTGACAATGACGTCCCCCCTGGCCGCGATGCCGACGAGCGATGAGACATACACGCCTTGCGTGCTGCTGTAATAGGCCGGAGAGCCGTTGACCGTTGCCCAGGAACCGATGGGGCCGTCGGCTTGTCCCGTGATGAAGATGCGATTTCGGTCGCTTTCGCCGAGTCCGGGCCCCGAGAACATAAGCGTAGCATTGCCGCTGCGGGTCAGTGAAGCGAATGTCAGTGTGGCGGTCTGGCCGCTTCCAGCCTGCGACGTGCTGATGGTGTTGCCGAACTGGCTGATGGTGAGCGCGCCAGCGGCCTCGGTGAAATTAGCGGATCCGCCGTCATTCGAGAAAATCAGTGTGCTGCCGTTCAGGCTGATGGGGGCGGTGTTGGAAAGGCGGCTTGCGTTGTTCGCAGCAGCAGTGTTGTCGAGTTGAAGGGTTGCGCCGGCAGAGACCGTGATGGCGCCTGACGAGGCGATCGCGCCATTCGCGCCGGAGAGGATCAGGGTGCCGACTGCGACCGTCGTCAAACCTGTGTAGGTGTTGGCAGCCGAGAAACGCCACGTGCCCGTGCCGGCTTTGGTGATCGCAAGAGCGCCGAGGTCGTTCCGCAAAGCGCCGCTGAATTCGCCCGTGCCGGCGGTCGATCCCTGGAGGGTCACAGTCTTTCCGCCGGACGAGCATGTCACGGGGGTCGAGAAGTTGAGGTTGCCGCTTCCGGACTGATCCACGATCGCGTTGCCCTTGAAATTAAGGATACGGTCGCTCGTTTCGCCGGCTCCCGTATACAGCAGACGGGCTCCGGACGTGTTGAAAGTGATGTTTGTCCCCTGGCCGAGATTGCTGGTGGTGGAGTGCTGGTTGCCGACCAGCGAGACGCTGAGGGTGCCGGCCGTGCCGAGGATGACGTTCTCGGTGAAATCATTGATGCCGTTAAAGACGAAGGTTCCCGCGCCGCTCCACATCTCGAACCCTGTGCTACCGGTGATCGAGGGGTTGATGACGAGCGTTTTTCCTGTTGCGATGTAGTTGTCCGCATAGTTGGCTCCGCCCGCTGTGCTCAGGCGGATCTTACCTGTTCCGCTGATGACGCCCCCTTGCATGGAGTAGAGGGTTACGGTGCCTGCGTTGTTCAGGAAAAGATAGCCGCTGCCGATATCGGTGACCGTGCTCGAATTGCCCGTTATGTAGAGCGTGGTGAGGGTGTTCGAACCGGAGAGCGTCAGGGTGCCGGTCAAGCCGTTCGTGAGCACGAGCGCGCTGGCCGTTCCTTTGTCCAGATTGCCGCTGAACACGATGTTTCCCGCTCCGTAGACAGACATCGTTTTGGTTCCAGCCGTTGACCCCGTGCCGGAGCCGATGTTCCCGGCGAAAGTCATCGTCTTGGCCGTGCTTTCATTGCGAAAGAAATAGGAGCCGGTTGTGTTGCTGCCGCCGAGTTGGAGGGTCGCATTAATCAACTGGTTATTGCCTGCCGTGCTGGTCATGTAATAGGTGCCGCTTCCACCCATGATCAGCGTCTGACTGTTGAGCGCGCCCGTGCCGATGGTATAGGCTGCCACGCTGGGTGAATCGAACGTCATGCTGCCGATGCTGTAAAGGCCGGTGATGTCGAGCGTGGTATTGTTGTTTCCGGCCGAGTCGAACGTTGCTTTTTCGCTCGTGCTGTATCCGGCATAGGGAGATACGCTCCAGTTGGCACTGTTTGTCCATATCGCGTTTTCCGCGCCGGTCCACGTTCCGCTTGACGCATTTGCCAGCTGACCACTGAACATCACCGCACCGGCAACGAGGGCTGCGAAACCTTGAAAGCGACTGTCACTTCTTGTCATAAACACCTCACATTGTCATGCAATAGAATACTGAATATCCAGTTTAGTAATATCAAAATACTACCCAAATAGGCATTTCAAAGTCAAGTGTCATCCCGCTGTTTTGTTGTGCGCGGGCGAAGTGCAAAATGAAATGCACGCTTTTCGAAAAGTGGGGAAGGCGGCTGACGCTGCGCCCCCTAGGGGGCCGCCCGCCGAAAAACAGAACCCCACGGGCGGCGGCATGCTATCATTGAAAGTCACTGACAATTAACGACAGGAGGCGACGCACATGGGGCAGGAAGAAAGTAGCATAAAACGGCGCGGCGGCAAACACTTCACTTACGAGCAGCGCGTGAGGATGGACACGCTGATCCGGGTGAGGTGGCCGCGCGGGAAGAGGGTCAACTTCGCCGAACTCGGCCGGCTGATGGGCAAGGCGCGGTCCACCGTCAGGCGCGAATACGCCCGCGGCGGGGTCGCCAACAAGGACTCGCAGGAGCGCTGGTTCAACACGTATTCGGCGGAGGCGGGCCGCCAGGACGCCAACGCCCGCGGGCAGGACAAGGGGCCGCGGATGAAGCTCACGAACAGGGTCGCGACGCGGTTCGAGGCTTTGGTCACGGGGGAGCGCCTCTCGCCCTACGCGGCCCGCGCCGTCATGGCGGAAGAGGGGTTCGAACGCCTCCCCTGCGTCAGGAGCCTCTACTACGCCGTCGAGTCCGGCTTGCCCGGGATCACGCGCAAGTCCTTGCCCTACAGGAGGGACGGCAAGGTTAGGGCGGCTAAGAACGGCAGGCGCATGGCCTACACGAACAGGGGAGGGAAGTCCATCACGGACCGGCCGCCGGAGGCGGAGGGGCGGGCCGAGTGCGGGCACTGGGAGATGGACACGGTCGTCGGCGGCACGGGTTGCTCCCCATACTGCCTGCTCGTCATGACCGAGCGCATGACGCGCCGACAGATCGTTGAAAGGCTCACCGGCCGCACCCAGAAAAGCGTCGTCCGGGCGCTCGACCGCCTCGAGCGCAGGGCCGACAACATCTTCGGCCGCATGAAGAGCCTCACCTGCGACAACGGCTGCGAGTTCCTCGACATCGCGGGCATCGAGAGGTCGGCCCTCGCCGGCGGCCCGCCGCGGGCCGCGCTCTACTTCGCCCACCCCTACAGCGCCTTCGAGCGCGGCTCCAACGAGAACGCCAACCGCATCATACGCCGCTTCATCCCGAAGGGCTCCGACATCGGGCACTACACCCCGCTCCAGATCCGGGAGATCGAGGACTGGATGAACCGCCTCCACCGGGAATCGCTTGGCGGCAGAACCTCAGCTCAGGCCGAACGGGAGGAACTCAATAAACTCGCGGCCTGAAAACGTTCGTTTGATCTTGCAAGTCACCAAGTCAAGTGTCATCCCGCTGTTTTGTTTGCGCTCGTTTACAGAAGCTTCGCTGCGATAGCGCGGGCAGATTTGGGACGCACGCCAAAACATACAAAACCACGCGCATCAAGAGGCGAGTTTCGAAAGAAGCGCTCGATGGGTGTCAGCCGATCGTTCAGAAACTTCAAAACCCATTAGCACAGTTTCAGAAGCGTGCCATCGGTGAAGATCAGTTTCACTGTGCTGAGGATGAGTGAACCCGCACCGGTGATGACCATATCTTGGCTTGCGACCAGATTGTAAGCGCCAGCGTCAGTGAACGTGGTCTTGCCTGAACCGATGTCGATGACACCGTCCGAGCCATTCATGTAGAGGGCCCACAGGGTGTTTGTGCCCGAGAGTGTCAGGTTTCCGCTACTGTTGCCGTTGAGCGTTAGAGAGAAAATGCGCCACCGGGTGTGACATTTCCGAGCAACAGCGTGCTCCCTGCGCCCTCGATGTTCAGCGTCTTGGCGCCGGCCGTCGCGCCGCTCGACGAGCCGGCGACGCTACCCGCGAGCGTCAGCGTGTTGGCCGGCTGGTCGTTGCGAAACGTGTAGTTCCCCGTTTTTTTGTCTGTGCCCAATGAAACTGCGGCATCCACGCGCGGATTGTTCGCTGCGCGGGAGGTGATTTGAATGTTGCCGTTGTTGGCTATGATGAGCGTCTGTTGGTTGACGCCATTGCTGCCGATGACGTAGGGCGCGACACTGGCGGTGTTGAACGTCTTGTTTAGTATGCTTGTTAATCCTGCCACATTGAGCGTCGTTTGTCCGTTGCCGCTGTTGTTGAAGGTGTTGGTATCGCCGCCGGAGGCGGAGGGATGGGGGTTCTTCACTGTAATAAATACCTCATAATCAAATAAGTCAGCCTGTCAATCTGCGACTTGAAAATGTCGGCAGCGCTTGAATCGAATCTGAGTGATGCGCTGGCCCGTGGCGTCAACTGAAAACGACACCGAAGCCTTTTTTTCATTTTCCGCCGGTCGGGGCTGTTTTTTGAAGGCGCTTGTTTGTCTGCGGTGGATGTCCGCGAGGCAGTGCTGGGCTGCCGTCCGCAGCTCAGGAATGGGGTTCGGTCAGCCCGAGAAGCGCACAAACAACCCTTTGCGTGATCCACGCAAAGGGTTGACTTACTTCATCCCCACCCGTCATAATAGAACCGAATTATGGGTGCTGGAATTGTTCAAATGTTGCATCGGGGGCCGGCGAGATGAGCGGCGAACCGATTGTCTCACCTGATCCCGCCTCTACCGAGTGGGTCGATGCGCTGATCAAGCGTGTCGGTGTCACGCCCGACAAGGTGATCCCGATTCTGCAGGGCATCCAGGAGCGCTACCACTATCTTCCCGAAGCGCTGCTGCGGCACGTGTGTCGGACCACGGAGATTACGCCCGCCGACCTGACCGGCGTAGCGACCTTCTACTCCCAGTTCCGCCACAAGCCCGCAGGTCTGCATGCGGTCAAGGTCTGCGTCGGAACCGCCTGCCACGTCAAAGGCGCAGGTGCGGTTTACGATGCCTTGGCCCGCCATCTCGAGTGCAAGGAAGGCGAAGACACCGATCCCCAAGGCGTGTTCACACTGGAGAAGGTAGCGTGCCTGGGGTGCTGCACGCTGGCTCCGGTGGTCCAGATCGATTCGGTCATTTACGGCCATGTCTCGCCGTCCAAGATCCCCGATATTCTGAAGAATTTTCTCGCCCAAGCTAATGATCAGGCATCGACCCCTGACCACACGCAGACCGGCGCTCAGGACTCCGGAGAGATCCGAATCGGCTTGGGCTCCTGTTGCGTGGCTGGCGGCAGCGCCGGCGTCTACCAGACTGCGCTGGATACGGTCAAAAGTCTCGGCATCCAGGCCCAGGTCAAACAGGTTGGGTGCGCAGGCATGTGCCACCGCACGCCGCTGATGGAGATCGTGCACGCCAACGGGAGCGTGTCTTCCTTTTATGCGAATGTCACGCCGGAAGCGGTCGCGGGAATCATCCGGCGCCAGTTCCGTCCGCCGTCGCTTGAGGGCCGTCTGAAGGCGTGGTTTCAGAGCCATGTCGACGAGCTGTTCGCACCGCAGACAGAATTGCCGTCAGGTCCCCGTCACGATCTGGACATGCGGGACAAGCCCGTGGTCGATTTTCTGGGCAAGCAGGTCCGCATTGCCACAGAACATTACGGTCAGCTCAACCCCGTTGATCTGGAGGAATATCTCAGTCACGACGGCTTTGGGGCGCTCAAAGCGTGCCTGGGTTCCTTGTCGCCGCAGGAGGTCATCGCGCGCGTCAGCGAGGCCGGTTTGCGCGGCCGGGGCGGAGCGGGGTTCCCCACGGGCCTGAAGTGGCAGCGGGTCCGAGAGAGCAACGGCGCAAAGGTCACTATCATCTGCAATGGCGACGAGGGCGATCCGGGTGCCTTCATGGACCGCATGCTGCTTGAATCCTTCCCTTACCGGGTCATCGAAGGCATGCTCATCGCCGCCTTTGCGGTGGGGGCGAGCGAAGGGATCTTCTACATTCGCGCCGAATATCCGCTGGCCCTGATCCGGGTGCGCGAAGCGCTCGCGCGCTGCCGTGGGCAAGGCCTGCTGGGCCCCAACATTCTGGGCTCAGCGTTCTCCATCGACTTTTGCGTCATGGAAGGGGCCGGTGCCTTTGTCTGCGGCGAGGAGACCGCTCTGATCCGCTCCCTGGAGGGCGCCCGGGGCATGCCGCGCCTTCGGCCGCCTTATCCCGCGCAGAAGGGGCTCCGGGGCATGCCCACGCTGATCAACAACTGCGAGACGTTCGCATCGGTCCCCTGGATCATCCGAAATGGGGCGGAGCGTTTCCGAGCCATCGGCACCCAAAAGAGCGCCGGAACCAAGGTCTTTTCGCTGACCGGCAAAATCCGCCACGGCGGGCTGATCGAAGTGCCCATGGGCATGACCTTGCGCGAGATCGTCGAGCAGGTCGGCGGCGGCATCGCCAACGACCGGGCCTTCAAGGCCGTGCAGATCGGCGGCCCCTCCGGCGGCTGCATCCCGGCCGAGCGCGCCGACCTGCCGGTCGACTACGGGGAGCTTGCGGGCGCGGGGGCCATGATGGGCTCCGGCGGCTTGGTGGTGCTCGACGAGCGCGACTGCATGGTGGACATCGCGCGCTACTTCCTGACCTTCACGCAGAGCCAGTCCTGCGGCCGCTGCACCTTCTGCCGGGTCGGCACGCGGCGCATGCTGGACATTCTGGACCGCATCTGCGCGGGCAAGGGCGTCGTGGGCGACATCGAGCGGCTCGAAGAGCTGGCGCACAGCGTGGCAGGTGCGAGCCTGTGCGGGCTGGGCCGGACCGCGCCGAATCCGGTGCTGTCGACGATCCGCTATTTCCGAAGCGAGTATGAGGCGCACCTGAAAGGCTGTTGTCCGGCGGGCAAGTGCAAGGACCTGATTGCGTACACTGTTACCGAGGACTGTATCGGTTGCACCCTCTGTGCCCAGACCTGCCCGGTCGCGGCCATCGCTTTCGCGCCGCACGAGCGGCATGTGATCGACGACGCGACCTGCGTGCGCTGCGACATGTGCCGCACCGGCTGCCCCACGGGCGCCATCAAAATAGTCACCGGGACAGAAGGGAGGCGCCTGTGCCCACACTGACCATCGACAACACGGTTATCCCCTTTGAGCCGGGCGAGACCATCCTGCAAGCCGCGTCGCGGGCCGGTGTTGCGATCCCAACGCTGTGCAGCTTGGAGGGGATCGAGCCGCCTACGTCCTGCTATGTCTGTGTGGTTAAGGTTCTGGGCAAGAACAACCTGGCGCCCGCGTGCGCAACCTTGGCCGAAGAGGGCATGGTCTTGGAAAGCGGCACCGAGGAGGTGCGCCGCTATCGCAGGCGGGCGCTCGAGCTGCTGATGAGCGAACATGCGGGCGACTGCGAGGCCCCATGCCGGCGCATCTGTCCGGCGGACCTCGACATTCCGGTCATGGCCCGGCACATTGTGGCGGGCGACCTGGACGCCGCAGTGCGCACGGTCCGGGAGCGCCTCGCCCTGCCCGGCATTTTGGGATATATCTGCCCCGCGCCCTGCCAGAAAGGGTGCGTCCGCGCGCACGATGACGGCGCGGTCTCGATCCGGGAGCTTCACAAAGGCGTGGCCGAAGCGGCGTCGGCGAACGTTGCCACAACAGCACGCCGAGCCGCCCCTGCTTCGGGAAAGCTCGTTGCGATTATCGGCGCGGGGCCGGCCGGGCTCTCCAGCGCCTACTATCTGTCGCTGCTGGGCTACGCCTGCACGATCATCGACGAACGCGAGGAGCCGGGCGGCATGCTGCGCTACGGGGTCGACCGCGCGACGCTGCCGCTGGCGGTTCTGGATCAGGAGATCGCGCAGATCCGTTCCCTCGGCGTGGAATTTCGGATGGAGTGCAGAGTCGGCGACCAGACAGCCCTGGACGAGCTGATCCAGCGCTCCGCTGCGGTGGTCTTCGCCACTGGAGCGCCAGCTCCCGACCGGCCCTGGCCGTTCGACATCAAAGCGACATCCAAGGGGATCGTGGTCGATGCCCACACCTTTGCGACGGACAGCAGCGGCGTCTTTGCTTGCGGCGGCGTGATCGCGGTCTGCCGCATGGCGGTCCGGGCCGTGGGGCAGGGGAGGCTGACCGCACTCTCGGTCCATCACTTCCTGACCCGCAGTGCCGTCGGTTCGGCCTGGTCTCCGCGCTTCGACTCCCATTTGAGCAAACTCGACGCTAAGGAAATCCGGCAACTGGTCGCCACCGACCTCGCCTCCACTGGCATTGTCGCAAGCGCGTCCGGCCCGTTTGATTCATCCCTCGTCGCGGCAGCTGCCCGCTGCATGCAATGCGACTGCGGCAAGAAGATCAGTTGCGCCTTGCGCGCCTACGCGCAGGAGTACGAGATCAACCGCGATCAGTATCGGACTGGCGCGCGCAAGTCCGTGACGCGGACGCGCTACGCCAGCGGGCTGGTGCACGAGCCGGGCAAGTGCATCGACTGCGGCCGCTGCATCGGCATCACCGCTGCCGAGCATATCCAGCCGGGCTTGGCCTTCGGCAACCGCGGCTTCAATGTCTCGGTGAAGGCCCCCTTCGGCGCGGATCTGGATGCCGCAATGGGGCGCTCGCTTGGTCGCTGTATCGCAGCGTGCCCTGTGGGCGCGCTATGGAAGGTGAAGGGGACGCATAGGACGTAGGAGACGCATGGGACGTATGCGCCTGGTGCGCCACATCCTATGTCGCATACGTCCCATCTGTCTCCTACGTCCCATTCACACGCGCAGTTGCCGCATGACCCGCGCCCGGCTGGAAGTTCGCGATGCCCGAGAGCAGCCGGCCGCAACACCTTGCCTGCCTTGTCCGCTCTGCGGCAAGCTCATGCGCCAACGCACAGCCCGTCAGGCCCCAAACGCGGGCTAACCTTCTGGGGTTGCTCCGGCTGCCCCGACTGCAAAGGAACGCGACCCGCCTGAAGGACAGCTAAAAGAAGCTCGGAGCGATCATGGCAATACGTGCGACAAAAAAGCGGCGTATGTGAAATGTCTCGATGTCCCGGTACGCCCCCACGACCATTCTCTGGGGTGTCGCCGCATTCCAAACAGACACCGACTCGCGTCCTTCTGTCGGGGCAGGCACCTCTAGGACACATTGTTATCACGCCCCCGAAGCGATATAATGCAAACTTTTTAAACGGCCACGTTTGGCCAGACCGGCGATCGGCGAGTGACTGGCAGAGGGGGAGGCGATGAAATCTCCAATGTGCAACGACGATCCCGCTGTGGTTGTAGAAGAAAGGTGATTCCGATGTGAAAATCAAGTTCATGCTGACGGTTTGCCTTGCTGCGTCGGGTTCAGTTCTGTCCGCCAGTTCCACCTACGGTCAGGGCGACAAGTTGGCGGAGTACTGCGCTGCCGATGCCGTCGGATACACTGGCGTATTCGGGAACGGCCCCGGGAATGTGTCCCTCATCAGTTCTGCTCTGGGTTGGAACACAAAGGGGCCACACAGCATCGGTTTGGGTTCGACCAATCCGGGAAAGACGGATCCGGAAGACATGCATAACGCCAATCTCCTTAACACACAGAAGCTTGCACTGCGTTACACTGAGAAGGCCGGCTGTGGCTTCCGGGCTGGGTTGGAGTTCGGGTATGCTGGGCTCGAATACAACCGGAGCCAGAATGATTTTGCGATGTGCGAACTGGAGGCCATCCTGCAGTATGACATTCCGTTTGGCGAGTGGCTGATCCTGCGGCCGGGCGTCAAGGTTGGCGTCACCCATCTGGACAAGGAACGCTTTGCTTGTGGTGGCCTGCTGGACCTTGCGGTTCCGGCCAACAATGGCAACGAGTTTGTTGTCAGTTCCGGCTGTACCGATTATTCAGGGCCGGCCTCTTACCTGTTAGGCGTGGGCGTCAGCGTCGCGCTGGGTGACGAAAAGGACGAAACTCAGGCAAACGCAGGCTTCGAGGTTCAGCAGAAATTCTTTGCCACGATTCCTGGCGTGCTGGGTAGGGATCTCTCCTTCAAGCGCGGCGACGGGAGTGAGACGGATTTCCTGTTCGGGAGGACGCAGACGAAGTGGGGATTCGGCCTCCGTGCCACGTCCATCGAGTCGAAACTGTGGACCCACTTCGCCGACTCCGATTTCAACCAGCGCAGCTTGGACATCCCGGGAGCAACGGTTTTTGTCGAGCGTCGGTTCGCAGTTGCAAGAAGGGTGACTCTCAGCCCCAGAATCGGACTGGTTGCTGACGATTACATGGAGGACAAGACCATCATGCCGAAGAAGGTCGGACCGAAAAACATCCTGCTCGGTGGCTCAGCCGGTGCCGATCTGGCCTATCAGGTGAATTCGTCCGCGTCATTGGGTGTCACAACGTCAGTGGAGCGATTTGTAGAAACTGGGCTGGGCCAAGCAAGTGCCGGTCTCTTCGCTGGGATAAACTGGTAATAGGCCGTTGGCGTTCAACCGCAGAATAGCCGATGGCTGTGAGGGTGTTCATATATACGACCGGGAGAATGGAAGATGAAAAATAGGCAAACGAACGTGCGTGCCTGTTGCTTGATGGCTGCGCTGGCTTTGGGGTGGCTCTGTTGTGATGCGTCGGGCGCGGCGGAACCGGCCGTGCCGCCCGGGGCTGCGGCGCTGGGTTATACGAAGTGCGTCATCGACGAGCATCCGACCGCGGCGGATATCGCGCCGGGCCCTGCGAAAGGAGGGAACTACAAATGGTTCAACGGCCCGCTGTGGAACAGACCGCCGCCACGGAGCTTGTACACCACGACAAACGGCGTCCTCGCGATCAAGTATGACGCTGAGACCCAACAGGGCGGCTGCCTCATCGGCACCCCGCTGGATCTGTCGCAAGGCGCGTTGCCTTTGCTCGATGGCAGCAAGGGCTTCTACATCGAGTTCGACGCTCGGTTGTCAGACAACGATCCCCACCATTGGCCTGCGCTGTGGGTGATGCCCGTGGAGCATTGCGGCGGCAACGGCCATGTGGCCTGTGATCACTATGAGGGAGATGCGCCGGACTACGAGCGGTGGATGGAACTCGACGTTGACGAGGGAGGACTGGCTAAGATTTCCGGGGGAGCCATGTGCAGCGTGATCTCCTGGACGGGGAGTTACAGTCGAGGCGGCTACAAAAATGCGACGTTGAACAGCTGGGCCACGGGCCGGGCGATCAATCGCATGCAGGTGCACACCTTCGGGGCAAGCTACGACCCGTTCAAGAGGCAAGTGACTTCTTGGGTGGATGGCGTGCTGCAATGGCAGACTCCGGAAAACTCAGCGTCCGTGCCGGAAATCGCATCTCGGCAGCATTTCTACCCCATTCTCTCCCTGAATAAGGATACAGGGGACATCCAAAAGTCGTATTCGATGTGCGTCAGCGGCGTGCGGGCGTACGTGCGGCGATAGGGAACGTAGCGGGACATCGAGATAAACAAACTTGCTTTGGGTATCGGCGCTTCCGGGTTTAGTGTGGGGAAATCCATTGGTTAATGTAGACTGTGCCGCATGAAAGACACCCAGCTCTACCAGCAGATTCTCGGGGACACGACGCCTTGGCATGGTGGCGGAGGTCCGATTGGATGTGGCGGCCCAGACGATCGAGATTGAGATGGCTTTGAATGAAAGGGAACTGTGGGGCTGTCCGGAGTGCGCGGGCGCGACGCACATGCACAGCCTTGAGCGCCGGCGCTGGCGGCATCTGGACTCGTGCCAGTTCAAGACCCTTCTTGTGGCCGATGTGCCGAGGGTGAACTGTCCGACGCACGGGACGCAGATGGTGCAGGTTCCCTGGGCGGCTCCGAGGGGCCGGTTCACGGCGCTGTTCGAGCGCTTTGCCATTGATGTGATGCTGGCCTGCTCCACATCGCAGTCGGGCGGTCTTCTGCGGATCTCGTGGGACGAGGCTGACGGGATCAAGCAGCGTGCCGTCGCCCGTGGCCTGGCGGGGCGGGCGGCCGCGCCGGTGCGCAGGGTTTGCGTGGACGAGAAGGCGGTCGGCTGCGGGCAGACGTACGTGACGGTTGTGAGCTCGCTGGACGCCGGCCGCGCACGCGTGCTCTACATGGGCGACGGGCGGACGGAGGAGGGCCTGGACGGGTTCTGGCTCGGGATGGGCGAGGATCGGCGCGAGGGCGTGGAGGCTGTCGCGATGGACATGTGGCAGGCTTTCTGGAACTCCACGGTGAGGCGCGTTCCGCAGGGGGCGGACAAGATCGTCCATGACCCTTACCATCTGGCCACCTACATGAACAAGGCGGTCGACGCGGTGCGCCGGTCCGAGCACGCCGCGCTGGCGTTCCGGAAAGATGACTCGCTGAAGGGAAGCCGCATGCTGTGGCTCTACGGAGAAGAGAACGTGCCGTCCAAGTGGGCCGCGCGGTTCCGCAAACTCGCCGCGAACACCAAGCTCAAGACAGCCAAGGCCTGGGCCGTCAAAGAGCTCTGGCGGGACTTCTGGAAATCGCCCGACGAGGACAGCGCCGCCGAGACTTTCAGGGAAGGGTACCGCGAAGCCATAGCCACGCGGCTTGAGCCGGTCAAGAAGGTTGCCTGTATGTTCAAAGTCCATCTTCGGAACATCCTCACGTACTTCCGGCTCCGCATCTCCAACGGACCTGCGGAAGCCATCAACAGCCGCATATCGGAACTCGTTTTACAGTCATGCGGCTACCGCAACAGGGAACGCTTCAAGAGCGACGTGTTCTCCCACCTCGGAGGCCTCGACCTCTATCCGGCTCAAGGAAAAATCCCACACTAAACCCGGAAGCGCCCTGCTAACATGATATGGGTGGCCAATCGCAAAAATCGGGTAAAAAGCACTTTTTACGATCCAGACCATGTTTGGCTAAAAGTCAGACACGCCCCTCATGGTTCGTCAAGAATGCATGTCGCTCACTCTTCCAGCAGAACGCGGAAGCCGACGTCATAGACCCGCTGCCAAGGCGGATACGCAACGCGAGAAGCGAACGTCGCGTACTTCGGGCGCTTCCACCAGGATCCGCCGCGCGCGCAGGCGCGGCCGTCCGGAAGAGGGTCGTCTGTCCACTCCCATACGTTGCCGTGGACATCATACAGGCCCCATGCGTTAGGCGTGAACGTGCCGACCGGTGACGACACGCGGAAACCGTCCGAACAGTTTGTGATCGCGGGCCGCCAGGCGGGGATCGCCGCGCCCGGCATGTTCGAGCGCAGGCGTTCCATCTTGCGGAACACCGCGTCGGCCAGATTGGCGAACCGCGAGAAGTCCGCATTCACCTCGCCATAGAACAGCGGCGTTGGCGCGCCGGCGCGTGCGGCCCATTCCCATTCGTCGCCGCTGGGTAAACGCACGCGGGCGCCGCATTTTTGCGCGGCGAAAAGGCAGAAGGCTTTGGCGGACTCGAAGGAGACGCGGCAGACTGGCTGCGTGGGGGTGTTGAGCGGATAGCCGCGCTCCTGCGGCGTGAACTGCATATACTCGCCGCGCTCCATGAAGCTGTCGTGTGCGGAATCGAAGCGGGCGTACTGTTCGTTGGAGATCTCGTCCAAGCTGATCCAGAACGGTTTTTTGATCTCCGCTGCGCGCCCGTCGGCGGTGGCGAAAGAACCGGCGGGAATATGTGCGAGCGTCAGCTTTACGCCGTTGCCGAGGTCAAGTGTCCGCATGACCGCTCCCAGCGCCTGCTGTTTGGCCCGCGCGGCGTCGGCGTCGAACGGCCAGCCTGCAACGTTCGGCGCGGTTTTTTTTGCGGGCGGCTCTGCGGGCGGCAATGCGGCTGCGGCAAGCTTGGCCGCGCCGTAGGTGATCTCGTGCGTTTCATCGAGGTTCGCGTAACGTTTCTGCATCTCGTTGCGGCGGGCGGCGAGAGGCCCCATGCGCATTTCGCCGACGTTCTCCGACCAGGTGCCGTGATTGGGCCGGTTGAGATCGATCCACGTCGTGAGCCTGTCCCAGGATTCCGCGTCAAGGCGAACGCCGTGGTGCCCAGCCTCCAAGATCTGGAAAAGTTCTGTGGTCGAGACATGAAAGTTACAGGGGGTCTGGAGGTTGTTGTCGCCCTCCTGCGTCTGGCTGCGGATAAAAGAGCAGAGCGCGATGTAGGCGGGGGGGAAGAGGTTGTTCGCATGGATGTAATAGACCTCTTTCGTCTTGATCGACACGCCAGGCAGGAGCCGGAAATCCGGTTGTCCGTCCGTGCCGTCGTGGCAGCGGACGCAATAGCGGTCGAGCACGGGCTGGACTTCGCGGTTGAAAGCGAGGCCGCGCGTCGGGCCGTACCACGGCGCAATCTGCGAGGGCTCGCGCTCCATCGCCTGAAGACGTTTCAGCGGACCCGAGCCGCTGTTCTGAGGCTCGTGGCAGCCCGAGCAGGACTGGAGTTCGCCGGGCATGACGGTGAGCCAGCTCCGCATCAGTTGCAAAGCGCGTCCCTGCGCGTCCAGAGGCTGGAGCGAGACGGGCGTGTTGGCCGGAATTTCGAAATAGGCGGAGCCGTCCGCCTCGACGGGCACCGTGCCCATGATGCGCACCACGTCCCAAGGTCCGTCGAAGCCCACGCGATCGGTCTCCGAACCCATGCCGCGGTAGGCAAAAGAGTAGGTGAAGACCCGCAGACTCTTGACTGTGCCGCGCGGCACGCCCGCGAGGCCGGGCCCCGCGTAAATGTCGGTGACTTTGACGCGTCCGTACTTTTCTCCGGCTTGCACATGGTCCGGCAACAGGATCGGACGCGGCCTCGGCCGGATTGGCACGGGCTCGAAAATGGCCTGGCCGGGTTCTTCGTAAATCAGCGTGAGGTTGTCGAAAGTGTCGGCCAGATAAAGACCCCAGAGCGCGTTCGGGTCGGGCTTGCAGGCCGTCAGGACATAGCCGCCGCCCAGCGGCCAGGGATGCAGGAACTTGGGCCAGGAATCATCGACAAGGTTATCTTTGACGATGGGTTCGACGGTCTTGCCGCGGCCGGGGATGCGCTGGACGACGCCTTGCGTCTCGCGCCGGCCGAGCGTGGGATCGAACAGGATCAGCTCTCCCATGCGCGGCACGCCGTGATGGCCCGAGACGACGGCGGTGAAGCGGTGCGGGTCTTCTGGGACCGGCCGTGCATAGAACATCGCGTTCGGCCAATAGCAGTTACCTCCATAGAGTTCGCGCTGTCCCGTGCCGTCGGGGTTCATTGAAAAGAGGATGCGCGAGACGTAATGGACGATGCCGCTGTACTCCCAGCGCAGGTACATGACGCGGCCGTCCTGAAGCTGGGTCGGATACCAGTTGTGATCTTGGTCGAAGGTCAGGCGGCGGATATGGCCGTCGGGCGGATACCAGCGGTACAGGCTGGCCACGTAGGAAGACCCGACCACGCAGGGCACTCCGATGAACGAGGCGTTAGAAAGGAAGAGCACCGAGTCGTCGGTCAGCCAGCACCCTGCGTAATTGTCCACGTCGTCATCCGGAATAAAGGGAAACTCGGTGACGCGTTCCGGCGTTTCGACGTCCAGCTCGTAGACGCGGTGGAGGCGCTTGTCGCTCTCTCCGGTGAACATCAGGCGGCGGGCGTCCCAGTGGAGCTGGAGGTCGCCAATATAAGTGTCTGGCGCCGCTTTGCGAAGTGTCCGGACAACGGGGTCGCCGCGCAGATGGGTCATGACCGCGATTTCGTTGACCAAGCCTTTGCGGTTGACGTCGCGCGGCTGTTGCCAGTTCTGCGGCAGGGCGAGGTTGTTGGCGCCCCTGCGCACGATGAGCAGGCGGTCCACCGTGAGCAGCGGGTTGGCGAGCAGCGCGGAGCGGACTTGCCTGAGCAGGGCGAGCGCTTCTGTTTCGGCGGGCACCTCACCTGCATCCAGCCGTTTCAGGAGTGCGTCGCGCCGCTGCCCGAGGCCGTCGCACCACACGCGGTCTGTTTTTCCGCAGGCAGTTGGCCAGCGGGCGGCCATATCGTCCAACGCGAGGCGGACCGCTTCCGGCTGAACAAGAGCGAGCTGTCGCCGCAGCGCGTCGCGGTTTTGAGCCATCGCCGGGAAGACAAGGCAGAGAAACGAGATCAACCAAGCGAATTCTCTTTTCATCGCGCCCCCCATTCCCTTTCTACGATACAAACATGGCACAACTGTGAACGGATTGGAAGCCCGAATGTAGTTTCGGGCTTCATAGCTCAGCGCTCAAACACACACACAGACTCGGATTAACGTGTCGGACGACGGGTTCTGCCCACATAAGTGGTTTTGCCCGCGCACCTGTGGTCCGTGTTCCCTGATCCCCGAACCCTGATAGGGCGAATAAATATGTGCCCTTGCTTGAACCTTGAACCTCGAACCCTGTATCATACGGGCCATGCACATTGTTCAGATCCTTCCCGCGCTCGACGAGGGCGGCGTGGAGCGCGGCACGGTCGAACTCAACCGCGAATACGTCCGGCGCGGCGTGACGAGCACCGTCATCTCCAGCGGCGGGCGGCTGGCTGAGATCATCGCGCTCGACGGGGGGCGGCACATCAAGCTGGACGTGAAATCCAAAAGCCTGCTGACGGCGCCCGCGCGGGCGTTCGAGCTGCGCCGGGTGCTGTCGCAGGTGAAGCCCGATCTGGTGCATTACCGCAGCCGCGTGCCGGGCTGGCTTTTCGCCTTCGCCAACCGCGCGTTGCGCCTGCCGTTCGTTTCCACGGTTCACGGTTTCAACAGCGTGAGCGCGTACAGCCGGATCATGACGGCAGGCCAGCGGGTGATTTGTCCCAGCACGGCGATCATCGACTTCATCCGTCAGAACTACGGGACGCCGATGGAGAAGATCCGCTTGGTGTATCGCGGCCTCGATCCGCACCTATTTGATCCGTCCAAAATAGATACGGCGTTTGTGTCGGAGTTCAGGAGAAAGCGTGGATTGGAGGGTCGCTTCGTCGTGCTGGGCGTCGGACGAATCGCGCCGCTCAAGGGCTACGATGTCTTGATCCGCGCCACGGCGTTAGTGCGCGAACGGCTGCCGCAGATCAAGACGGTGATTGTGGGCGGGGCCGAGGCGGCCCGCGCCGGATACGAGCTGGAGCTGAAGAGGCTAGTGGAGGCGTTAGGGGTGGGGGACCGGGTCACTTTCGCGGGCAGCCAGAGCAAAATCGCCGAGATCTACGCGTGCGGGAATGTGCTGGTTTCTGCCAACACGGCCAAGCCCGAAGCGTTCGGGCGGTCGATGGCAGAAGCGCTGGCCATGGGGTGCCCGGTGATCGCCACGCGTTTCGGCGGCGCGCTGGACATCATCAAAGAGAACGTCAACGGCTGGTTCATCGAGCCGGGAGGCGCCGCCGCACAACTGGCCGACTGTCTGGTGAAGGCGTCGCAGACAACCTTCGCGGGCTTGCGTGAAGACGCGCTGGCGCGCTTTTCTCTGGACGGAATGGTAACGCAGACCCTCGCGGTTTACGACGAGGTGCTGAAAGAGAAGGTTGTTTAGGCTGTCGGCTGTTAGGAAGACAGCCACACGCTTATTGTTGCACTCGGACGCGATAGAAGAGGTTCGCGCCGTTTCTGGGCACCGTCCGCAGAGTTACGCCGCTGTCGCCCGTCACCGAGAGGCAACTCGCCCATGCGTTGGTCGTATGGATCGTGGCGTTCGTAAGGATCACGTACGCCTGGTTCACGACGGATGTGAAGGACAGCGAACAGACATTCGTGCCCGCCACGGGAGTGAAGCTGAGGATGTTCGGAGGCGGAATGTTTGCGCTGGGGATGGTGACGACGGTGTCGCCGAAGATGGGCTCCCACCCGCCGGTGCCGATCTCTCCTTCGCCCGACAGCGTATAAGTGCCGGGCGAGCCGGTCACTTCGTAGGTCAGGTTCGTGCCGGCTCCTTTCTTGTACCAATCGATTTCGCTGGAATCAGAAAACAGAACAGGTCCGGTGATGTTTCCGGGAGTGAGTACCTCTCCATCGGGGAGATACTCGTTGACATACCACTTCACCGTGGACGACGGTTGGTTGACCGTGATCGTGATCTTCGTTCCGTTGATGATGCGCCGGAAGTTGGCTTTGATGATGCGCGAGTCGCCGGTGACGGTGACGGGCACATTAGCCGGCTGTGGGGTTACTGTGCCGCTGACGGCATAGACGCCCGAGGTGACGCAACTGACGGTGTAAGACAGGGTGTTGGTGGTGGCTTCGGTGCCGGTGAAGGTCAGGGTATGGGCGGCGCTGCTCCATATGCCGCCCGACGAGTAGGAGATGGGCGTGAGACCCGCGTCCAGAGTTTCGACCAGCGTCCAAGTCGAGAGGCCGGCAGGGGCTCGGACAACAAGGGTTACGTTCGTTTCTGAGATGGAGCGAGTGGCGGAGGGGAGAACCGCCGTGTAAACGCCCGACGTAGACGCGGTCGCCCCCGGCAAGACTTGAACGGCTGAGAGCGTGGCGGGAGCGATCCAGCCGGTGAGATTCGTAAACGTCACGGTATAGAACCCCGGCGCCAGATTGGTGCTGCCGCCGCTCGCAAACCAAGTTGCGCCGCTGGTGGCGCTCCATTTGGCGCCTTGGGTAACGGCTTGCGAGGGCGAGAGCGTGACTGTCAGTGTACCGTTGGCGATGACCGTCAGCCTTGCCGCTTGACTGGTGGCGGTGCCGTAATAATTGGAGACGAGGCACGAATAGGTGTCGTTATTGTTTGTCGGAGCAACGGCGGCGATGAAGTAAGCGTTGGAGGTGAGGCCAGTGACGGGTACGCCGTTGCGCAGCCAGCGGTAGGTCAGCGGCAGGGAGCCCTGGGCGGTGGCACGGAAGGTTACAGATTCGCCTTCGTGCACGGTGACGTCGTCCGGGTCGTCGGTGAAGGTGGGCGGTATGCCCGGTTCGGACGACCACTTGACGGCGAACCCGAAAGAGCATGTGTAATCGTTAGTTCCGTCGAAATCCGTGTCTTTGGTCCAGTCTGTCCAGAAGCCGCTGTATACCCAATTCGGCGAAAAGGTGCTGCCGACCGACAAAAGCGCGTTAGGGGCTGAGGCGAGCGCGTACAGCTCATCGTTGCGTGCGCCGCCGACATATGAAGACCATGTCACAGCACCATCGCTGCTGAGCAGAGAGATGAAGCCGTCCTGAACGCCTCCGAAGGTGGAAGAGCCTGCCTGTGTCAGCCAAGAGCCTGAAGCCGTGGTGCCGCCGACGGCGACGGAGCCGGCGACCTTCATCGTCAGCGAGGTCACGCGGTCCGTGGAGCTGCCGCCGAAGAAACGGCACCAGTTCGTCTGGAAGGTTGAGCCGGTCTCGGTGAGTTTGATCACAAAGCCGTCGGTGCCGCCCGCCTGTGTGTTTAGCCGCGTGGCGCTCGAAAGGAAGTTAGAGGAGGCCGTTGAGCCACCGAGGAAGAGCGCGGAGGAAGCGGGATCCTTCGCGAGCGCGGTCACGGCGTCGGCTCCGCTGCCGCCGAAGAAAGTCGACCAGACATGGGTGCCGTTGCTGGTCAGCTTCACCAGAAAGGCGTCGGGATTGCTGGGGCTGGGCGTTCCCGAGGGGATGGAGGCCCAGCCGGGCGAGCGCGTTTGGCCGCCCACATAGACCGAGCCGTCGGAGGTGACGGCGCAAGCGGTGGCGGCGTCGGCGTTGGTGCCGCCGAGGTAGTGTGTCCAGACGACACTTCCGCTGGGGGAGAGCTTCACCACAAAGGCATCGGTGTTTCCTTTGAGTTGGGGCCCGTAGGTGGTGCCATTGACCTGGTATCCAGGAACGGTGCCGGACAGATTGGTGTACGTGGTGTAGCCGACCGCATACACATAGCCGTTAGCGTCGACCGCAACCGCATTGAAGCCGTTGGTGCCGTTGGCATTACCCAGCGTGACTGTCCAGTTGACGTCTCCGTTGGAGGTGGCAACAGAGGAGATCAGGGCATCGGTGCCGGTGTCGTCGATGGCGGCACGGTCTGAGACGCCCACCGCATAGACGGTGTCGTTAGAGTGGACCGCCAAACCCATGATACAGTCGTTCTCCGTGTCGCCGAGACAGAGATACCAAGCAAGCGCGCCGCTATCGGTGAGTTTGGCGACGAAACCGTCGCGGGCCCCGTATTGAGAAAGAGGGGAGATGTCTTGACTGTTGTGAATCGTGCCCTGGCCGAGAAAGCCGCCGATGTAGATATTGGTCTGACTGTCGCCAACGACGGCGTATGTGGCATCCATATCGTAGTCATCGCCGACGTACGTCCCCCAGCTGGCATTAAAACTCTGTTGCGCATGTGCTCCTCCGATCGTCAGGAAGAGCCAGAGACAGGCGGCGGCTATTTTTTCCGTCTTCCAGTATTTCATATTCCACCACTCCACTTCAGGTCAGCACAAGAGTAGCAAGAAACCAGAGGGTTCAACAAGGGCAATAGTCGGCTTCGCTAGGCTACGCGAAGACCGTTGGGACGCTTCCACCCTGCACCGTGCTCGGGTTCAAGCGAGGGGAATGGGAAGCACGGCCATGCGCGCAAATGACGTGCGCCCCTTTTCCCCTATATAGTTGAACAGTCTTTTTAAGATAAACCTGCTTGACGCTCAGCGGGCAAGCGGTCATTCTGTTGCCCTATGGTGAAGGACGGTCATATCCGCATCCTGCCCGTGAACGTCGCGAACAAGATCGCGGCGGGCGAGGTGGTGGAGCGGCCCGCGTCGGTGGTCAAGGAACTTTTGGAGAACGCCATCGACGCCGGCTCCACGCGCATTGATGTCACGGTGACGGCGGGCGGGCGCAAACTGGTCGAGATACGAGACAACGGGTGCGGCATGAACCGCGACGATGCGCTGCTCTGCATTGAGCGCCAGGCCACCAGCAAAATCCGCGACGTGGACGACATTGAGCGGATCGATACGCTCGGCTTCCGCGGCGAGGCCGTGCCCTCCATCGCGTCGGTTTCGCGCTTCACGCTCAAAACCCGCCGCCAGGGCGAGGAGTCTGGCACGGAACTGGTCATTGTCGGCGGCAGCCTGCTGGACGTGCGCGACGCGGGCGTGCCCGTGGGCACCACGATCGAAGTGCGCGATCTCTTCTTCAACGTGCCCGCGCGGCGCAAGTTTCTGCGCGCCTACCAGACCGAGCAGGCGCATATCAGGTCGGTCTTCACCCTGCACGCTTTGGCCCACCCCGAGATCGGCATGAGCCTGACAGCTGACGGACGAGAGGTCAGCCGCTTGCCGGCGGGTGCGACGCTCGAGGAGCGTGTCCGCGACCTTTTCGGTGCCGATTTCTGCGCTGATTTGCGCCCGGTCGGCAAAACCGTTGACGGGGTGCGTGTCCACGGGTTTGCGGGCCTGCCCAACGTGACGCGCAACGACCGCAGCGAACAGTACGTCTTCATCAACAAGCGTCCAGCCACCGCGCCGGTCATCGCCTATGCGTTGCGCGAGGCCTATCCGCCGCTCGACGGCGACCGCAAGCCGATTGTGCTGCTTTTCATCGAGATGCCGCCTGACCGGGTGGATGTGAATGTCCATCCCACCAAGCGCGAGGTGCGTTTCCACAAGCCGGCGGAGGTGCGCGAAGCGCTCATTCTCGCCATCGGTGAAGCCATCGGTGTGAAGCGGGCGTCGGCCCACCCCAATAACACGGGCGTCTCGCCCGTTTTCCCCGGTGGCGCAAGCTCGACGAGCACGCCGCCGTACGCTGCCGGGCGAAGGGCTCAGGCCGCCGAGCAGCCCGTCTCGCTCCGCACGCTCGTGCCGGAGGCCGCCGCACGACTGCCGGTATCCGACTTCCGACCTCCAACCTCCGAGTCCGTTTTCCCCTATCCTGCGCCCGCCCCCCTACAGCCGATGGCCTACAGCCCACCGTCTTCTCCCGCTGTTCCCATCGGTTCAGGCCTGCCGCTTTTCACCGCGCCAGAGGACGGATCGCCATGGCGCTGGTGCCGGTTTCTGGGTCAGATAGCGGGGCGGTATTTGTTGCTAGAGACCGACGGCGGATATGTCACCGTCGATCCCCGGGCGGCGCGCGAGCGGGTGCTGTACGAGCGGCTGATGGAACACCGCAAAACCGGCGAGGCGCTGTCGCAGCCGCTGCTGATTCCGGAGACCGTCCAACTCGCGCCTGCCGACGCCGAGCGCCTGCGCAAATATCTGAAGATCGTTCAGGACATGGGTTTCGGCGTTGAAGACTTCGGCGACGACCACTTCTTAGTGGAAGCTCTGCCGGATGTTTTGTCGAACGTTTCTAGCCGTGAGCTGTTGGGCAACATCGCGCACGACCTCGAGAATGCAGGGACACGCCGCGGTTCCGAGAAGTGGCGGGAGGAGATTGTGGCTCAGGCCGCCTGCCGCGCGGCTGCGGGTGTGGAAACCGCCCTCTCCAACGACGAGGGTGCGAAGTTGGTGGCAGAACTTGCCCGTACGCGCATGCCCTACACCTGCCCGCGCGGACGGCCCACGATGATTTTTACCTCCTACCGGGAGTTGGAGCGCAAGTTCGGAAGGTGAGTCGTCCGCTTGGTGCGCCTTACGTCTCATTTTTTTGCCTAGGCAAAACCCTCACACCTGCATTATTATCTTTCCCTATATTCAGTATTTTGACTCTATAGAAAAGGCGATTTCGTGCGAACATGAGAAAGGATGGTCTGGCTATGTCATCGAGAAGTCTGATTGTGCATTTGGCTGTCGCGTGTGCGGCAAGCGTGCTTTGGGCTGATAACGGCACATGGAGCGCTGCGACGGGTGGCAACTGGAGCGACACGGCCAACTGGGCGGCCGCCACACCTGCGACCGGTTCGACGTATACCGCCACCTTCAACACAGGCTCGGGTACGGTCAACAATGATCTGACCGATCTCTCGCTCAAGGGCTTGCAGCTCTCCGGCAGCGGGTTCACCCTCGCGGGCAATACGCTCACGCTCGATAGCGCGGGCTTCATCACCATGTCAGGCAGCAACAACACGGTCAATCTGCCACTCGCGCTACTGGGCAACGCGACACTGTCTGCGGCATCGGCGCAGACGCTCGTTGTCAATGGGGCGGTCTCCGGCAATGGCGGCCTGACGATTTACGGCGGCCGCGCCGTGCTCGGCAATACGGCCAATTCCTATACCGGAGCGACGATTCTCGTCACCGGCATTCTCGAGGTCGCCTCTGTCAATGCGCTCGGCAGCAGTCCAGCCGATCCGGCCAACCTCTCGCTGGGGGATGGAACTTTCCGCTACACGGGTTCCTCGGCGACCCTGAGCCGCGGCTTTACGCTGGCGCCCACGAACTTCGGCGGCAACCGCGCCCTCGCGATCGACGTGACCAACGCCGCTACGACGCTGACCGTCGCCGGCAAAGTCGCGACGCCCAACGGCTCCTTCATCAAGACCGGCGAGGGCACGCTGACCTTCACCTATCCCGGGTATCAGGAGATCGGCAAGACGAAACCGGCCAACGCTGAATCGGGCGTGATCACGTTTGACGCGAACGGCGTCGCCGACACCAACAGCTATCCAACGTTCCTCGTCGACAAGGGCCGCATGATCCTCGGCGCGGCGGGGCAGACCAACGTCATCGTCGCTTCCTCCGGCTGGGTCGGGTCGAAAACCCTCGCCTCGCCCCGCCTGGACATCATCGGCGGCGTCACCCGGTTCACCGGCGGCTACTTGACCATCGGCCGCGGCACGGGCACGACCGCCTCGCCCCAGCGGCCGAGCATGACCATCAGCGGCGGCGCTTATGTGACGATCGAAGGCTCGGGCCTCGTCATGGACAATGCCAACGGCCTAGGCGCTGCCCACCGCTGCAGCCCCTCCCTCGGCATCACGAACGCCACCCTGCGGGTCTTCAACGACTGCTTCCTCAGCGAGGACGGCAACGCCACCTCCACGGTGATCGTGGCCAACAACGGGCTGTTTCAAAGCGATTCGAGCAGCCCTGTCGGCGGCATGAAGCTCTCCGCCTCCACCGGCGCGAAGACCGATGTGACCTTCGACAACGGCAGCACGGGCCTCGTCTACCAAGCCCGGCTGGCCCGAGGCTCTTCCCTCACCGTGATCGGCAACAGCGTGTTCGCGATGGACACGACCCCGACCAACGCTTACCAAACGGATCTCAATGTCGGCAAGGTGCTCTTTAACGGCGGCAAGCTGGCCCAGCGCACGACCAGTCTCACCTCGGATTGGTTTGTCTCGCTGACCAACGTTCTGGTCGGCGCGAACAACATGACGCTGGATGTGGCCTCCCAGGCCTGGCTCGACGCGCCGACGCGGGCTGACCCCTCTAACCTAGGGGGCAAGCTGATCAAGAGCGGCAACGGTACGCTGGTGATCCGCCCCACCGCGCTGAACGTCCAGGTGAACGCCGGCCGCATGGCTTATGCCGTCGAAGCGCCGCAGGTGACCAATGTGAACAATACCTCCACCGCCACCTTCGCTGGCGGCTCGTCCGTCGAACTCAGCGCGAACGGCGCCGCCAACGGCGTCACCCTGGCCCTCTCCGGTGCAACCCTCAACCTCACCCCGCACAGCCTAGTCTCCAATCCGGATCTCTGGCGCTACAACGACCGCGCCATGCGCCGTGGCGACGGCATCCTCCAACTGACGCCGGAAATGGGCACCGCCGGTGCGCTCGCGAACCAGAGGGGCAGCGCCTTCCTCCTGCGCAAGCAGACCGTGAGCGGAGCGTGGACCGCGACCTATTCCTACATCTGTTGGGCCACAGGCACGGACCCCGCTGACGGCTTCGCCTTTGTTTTACAAAATGATCCGCGCGGTCTGGCAGCGCTCGGCGCCTCTGGCGCGAACCTCGGCTATGCGGATACGACGGCGAACAAGATCACGAACTCGATCGCGGTGGGCATCAACGTCACCGGGCACCAGATCCGCTTCGGCCGCCAAGGCACGCTCGTGGACACGCGTGCGCTGCCCACACTCCTCCCTAAGCTGGGCTCCGCACCGATCAAAACCAAATTCACCGTCAGCTACGACGGTGTAGGGCTGATGACCGTCATGATAGACCGTCCCGGTTCGATCTCCTACGGGTTCACCTGGCAGGTCAACATTGCCGCCGAAGTGGGCGCCAGCGATGCGTATCTGGGGTTCAGCGCTGGCACGGGCGGGCGCTATGGCCAGCACTCGATTACAGACTTCCTGTTCGACAACGGCACGGCTACGCCGCCCTCCTACTGCCGCTACGGCGGCCGCATCACGCTCGGCGCCGAGACGCTGACCACGCTTGGCAATCCCTCGACGCAGCAGCGCGGCTTCGTGCTGGGCACGCTGGCTTACGCCGAGCAGTCGGTGCTCCAGGCGGACGCCTCCGCAGTACCTGCCGCCCCGCCCGCGCCCACGCTGGCCGACAAAGGCATGTGGAAGCTGAACCAGTTCGCGAACTGGAAGCCCGACGGGAGGCTGGCCGTCTCCACTAACAACTACAGCAGCCCCGGCTCGGCTTTCACGACGAACTCCTATCCGGTCACAACCTCGTGGACCGCGCGCTTCGGATACGATATTGGCAACACGACCGTACCGCCCGCCGACTACATCACCTTCACGGTTCAGAACCTCACGACCAACAACACCTCGCATACGCCAACCCCCGGTTTCGCGATCATGTGGCGGTACTACGAAAACGGCACGAATACCACGTGGGTCAAAATGTACACGAACGGCGTGATGGTGATCGCCACCAACAACATCGCGCCGGTCAGCCTGATCAACGGCCAGCATGCCAATATGACGGTGGACTATAACGCGGCCACCAAGATCGTTACGGTCATCACCTCGCAAGCGGGCGGGGCCTTCACCAACTTCTTTAACGGCGTGGACATGCTGTCCGCCGTGGGTTCGACCTCCGCCTACCTCGGCTTCGGCGCCTTCACCGGCGGGCTTTATGCCGAGAACATCGTCAGCGACTTCTCGTTCTCTTCAGCGGCCGTGGCCGCGGCTTCCGGCGGCAGCGGTTATCTGGGCTTTGACAAGCTGTCCGGCAGTGGCACGCTGATCAAGCGCGGCACTGCCGCGCTGGGCTTGATGGGCGACATAGACCAGCCGACCTCGAACCTCACGGTGCGCCTCGAACAAGGCGGGCTGGTTCTGCGCAAGAACAACCTCGAGCCGCTCTCCGTGATCGGCGCGCGCAGCGACTGGGCCTTCACGCCGGAAGGCAAATGGGGCGACAACGGCACGCTGCAGTTCTGCACCTATGTTGTGAACTCCACCGGCACAGCCACCACGTCCCGCCGCGTCCGCGTGAAAGAGCCGTGGACCGTCACCTACAGTTTCATGAGCAGCGCGTCCGCCGACGCCTACTCGTTCTTCCTGCACAATGACCCGCGCGGCCCCAGCGCGGTCGGCGGGGCAACGACCGGTGCCGGTTACAACGGAATCACGCCGAGTATCGGTTTGCGCTGGTGTTTCTATCCGGGACATGCCGCATCCGTCTCGAACAAAGTGACCATCGGACGTGCAGGCAACTGGGATGAGAACAAAAATGTGAGCTATCTCCCGGTCGTCCTCCTGAACGGCTGGACCGGCTGCACCATCAAGTACGATCCGGTCGCAGCCACGCTAACGGCGGTGCTGACACAGGGTGTCTACGGGGTCACGAACGTCTTTACGGGCGTCAACGTTCCGACCGACGTGGGTAGCGATTACGCCTACCTCGGCTTCGGCGGCGGCTGCGGCGGCGCGACCGCCGAGATGCGCGTGCGCGATTTCACCATGACCTATGACTCGCCGCTGACCGATACGCTGCCGAGCCAGACGTATCTGGCGAGCCTGACCCTGCCCGCAGCCTCTACGAACACGGTGACGCTTGACACGTCCATTGCAAGCGGCTCCTTCAAGATCGCAGCGGCGACGGTGGGCAGCGGCGCCACCCTCGGTCTGGCTGCCGCCGTGCAGCCCGGCACGCTGGCCATCGGGGCGGTGACGCAGTTGGGCGACGCGTCCTATCCGGTCGCCGCTGGCTGCACGCTTGCGGTTTCGAACGTAGTCGGTGGCGCGGCGCTCACCAAGAGCGGTAGCGGCACGCTGGCGCTCTCCGGAACAGTGGCCACCTACACGGGCGTGACGCGGCTCACGGCTGGCACGCTTTCGCTGCCTGCTGCGCTGATGCCGAGCGCGACGGACCTCTATGTCACGTCCGGGGCGTTTCTGAACCTCGCCTTCACCGGCAGGCAGTATGTGCACATGCTGACCGTGAATGGCGTGATGATGCATGGAGGCACGTACACTTCGGCCAACGCCTCGTGGATCACCGGCCCCGGCACGCTGGTCGTCACCTATCCGCCGGTCGGAACGACGATTACAGTCAAATAAGACGTTTTTGCGGCACTTCAGCGCCGTTGGGTAGGGACGCTTCTCCGAGCCGTACGCGGACACCTCGGGGAGGTCTCCTACCTTGCATGTACAGCAGATGGCAAAAAGGATAAGAACACCCAGATGAAAAAAATCGCACTCTCCATCATAGCCGCATGTGCGGCCTGTTCACTCTTTGCTGCGGACGGCACATGGGGCGCTGCTGCGGGCGGCAACTGGAGCGACCCGGCCAACTGGGCCGCCGCCACACCGGCGACCGGTTCGACCTATACGGCTACCTTCAACACCGGCTCGGGTACGGTTACCAACGACTTGACCGACTTGGCGCTGAAGGGCGTGCAGCTCTCCGGCAGCGGGTTCACCCTCGCTGGCAACACGCTCACGCTCGACAGCGCGGGCTTCATTACGGCACTGGGCGGCAGCCATGTACTCACGGTGCCGCTCGCTCTCCAAGGTAATACGAATGCGGCGTTGTCGGCAGCGTCTGGGCAGACGCTGACTCTCGGTGGTGCCGTTTCTGGAAATGGCGGCCTCGTGGTTAACGGCGGACGCGTGGTATTGGCCAGTGCCAACAGCTATAATGGGCAGACGGTTCTTCAAACCGGCTTGCTGGAGGTCGCCTCCCTTGATGCGCTCGGCAATGGCGCAGCCCCTGTGCTCTTAGGCAAAGGCACGTTCCGCTATGCGGGTACGGCCGCGTCTGCCGACCTGACGCGCGGGTATACCGTCTATAGCGGCGGCGGCAGCAACACCACGGTGCTGGACGTGCGCACCAATCTCACCGTCTCCGGCAAGGTGGATGCTCCAGCGACTGGAGGCGGACGTTTCCTTAAGATCGGCCCCGGCACGCTCACCTATACCTATGCCGGCGCTCAGGTCTTGAACCGTGGCGGCTCCGGCTGGAACCCCGACACGAATCTGGTGATCGACACCGCCAACGGCGGCGCGGGCATACAAGGGTATTACGATTACACCATCGCCGACGGCAAGGTCGTCTTCAATACGCCGGGCCAGACCAACCGGTTCGTCAGCCAGATGACGATCGGCGTCCGTTACCCCGCCGCCGCCGCCATGGAGATCAACGCGGGCGTTGTCCAGGCTCCCGACACGTGGTTCTCCATCAGCCGCGGCAACGGCGACACGAACAACGCGTATTCTTCTTCGCTCACCGTCACCGGCGGCCGCCTGGAGCTGTGGGGCCTCATCATGGGCTACTCGGCAAACATGCCGGGTTTCAAGAGTTATCCCCGCCTGACCCAGACCGGCGGCGCGATCACGATTTCGGCCGACTCTTACGTGCCGGAGAACGGCACAGCCGCAACGCTTAACTTCTCGGGCGGCACGCTGACCGCCGACGGTACAGGACAGGGCTTCGACCTGTCGCGCGGCGGGGCCGGAACAGTCATGAACGTCTCCGACAGCGCGGTCGTCACGCTCGCAAAAATGCGCGTCAACACGGGCGGCACCCTGAACGTGACCAACGGCGGTACGCTGGCGCTCCGTTCAACACAGGCCGTCAACCCGGGTGCGGTGATCTTTGATAACGGAACCCTGACCACCTACGCGCCGCTGAACCAACCCAGCGAGTGGTTCCACGCATTGACCGCCTACAAGATCCGAGCGGGTGGCATGGCCGCTAACGTACCTGCAAACCAATACGCGTATCTCGCGACAGTTCCTACCGCCGACCCGACCAGCCTCGGCGGAAAAATAACCAAGACCGGCACCGGCACGCTCGCGCTCTACAACACGGAGCTGCCTATCGACGTCAACGCGGGCCGGCTGAAGCTGATGGGGGGCAACATCACCACCAACCGGCTCGCCAAGGCCATCACCCTGGCTGCGAACGCGGAGCTTGAACTGGCCGTGCCGCATGCGGCTGACGCGGATACGCTTTCGGTAGCGGCAGCGGGAACCAACAAGTTCGAGCTGACGATCCCGAGTCTCACCGCCCGCACCGAACTCTGGCAGGCGAACAGCGCGGCGATCAAACGCACCGACGGGCTTCTCGAATTGACGACGCCGAACGGCAGCGTCGTCGGCTCGGTCTTCATGACCCGTCCGATCAGCGTGACCAACGCGTGGCAGGCGAGTTTCTCTGTCGCCGCGTGGGGCGCGCGGACGCTGAACAATCAGGGCGACGGCGTGACGTTCGTGATCCAGAACGATGCGCGCGGCGCGGCCGCTTACAGCACCAACTTTTTGAGCGGTTTCGGTTACGCAGGCGGGGCCGCGCCGGTTACCAATTCTTTTGCGGTCGCGCTGGATCTGACTAACCGCAGGCTTCGTTTTGGCACAAACGGTGTGTTCATCGCCCAAACGTACGACCTCTCGGCCCTGACCGGACTGGGCGCCGACATGGATAAGACGTACTTCGCGGTCGCTTACGACGGCTCCGGTACCGTGACCTGTACGCTGACGCGCAAAGGTCTGCAGAGCCTGCCTTATACGTTCGCCGTCAATCTCCAGACGCTGGCGGGCGCCACCCAGGCCTACCTCGGGTTTACCGCGGGTAACACGGCGAGTCGCTATGAGCAACACATGATTGGGGATGTGGCCCTCACCACGGCCGCCGCCGCCAAGTCCTATGGCCAGTACGGCGGAAAAGTGACGCTGGGAGCGAACCAGACTCTGAATATGACCGTCAACCCCGCGGCCACGCAGAACGGCTTCGGTTTGGGTCAGCTCACCTATGCCGACGGGAGCGTGCTCAACGTTCGGCAGCCCCAGCAGCAAGTGCAGACTGCAGGAATCTCCGACACGGGGATGTGGAAATTGAACCAGGCCGCCCATTGGTTGGGCGACGGACGCCTGTCGGTCTCGTCCAATGCACCTAACAGTCCCGGAACGGCCTTCGTCACCAATCTGTATGCGGTTGCCGGCTCGTGGGTTGCGAAATTCGGCTATGACATCGGTGAAACCACCCCCGCCCCCGCCGACTACATCGCCTTCATCATTCAGAACAGCAGCCCTGGCAGCACAACCCATTCTCCTGCCCCAGGGTTCTCGGTCTGGTGGCGCTACTACGAAGGCGGAACGAATGCCACGTCGCTCCGGATTTTCACCAACAACGTCCAGGTGCTCGCCAGCACCAACATCGCGCCGGTGAGCCTGATCAACAAACAGCATGCGAACATGACGCTCACCTACGACGCGGTGGCCAAAACGCTCACCATCATGACGGTCCAGGCCGCAGGCACGAACACGTCGGTTTTCGCGGGCATCGACATCGGGACGGCGGTGAGTTCGCAGAACGCGTATGTCGGCTTCGGAGCCTACACGGGCGGACTGTCCGCCGAGAACATCATCAGCGACTTCTCCTTTGTGCCCAGCAGCGGCGGAACCGACACGTCGTGGCAGCGCGGCTACTTCGCGTTCGGCGCGGCCAGCGGTAGCGGCACGCTGATCAAGCGCGGCAATGTGGCACTGGGCGTGCAGGACAGCCCTGACAACCCGTTCACCAACGCCACCGTGCGCCTCGACGAAGGCGGACTGCTGTTGCGCAAGCTGGTGTGCGAACCGGTCACGCTGGGCGACGACTTCTATCTGAGTCCGAAGGCCTCGTGGGCTCCTGGCGGCGCGCTGCAGACCATGCCTCTCGTCGGGTCCACGTCCGGCAATGGCGTCACTGCCAAGCGTCATGTCGTTTCCCAAGCTTGGACCGCACGCTACACGTTCTTCGTCGGCGGGCGCGGAGGTCAGGCGGACAGCTTCTCCTTCTTCGTGCACAACGATTCGCGCGGACCTTCGGCACTCGGCGGGATCACCGCCGATGCCGGTTATGGAGGCATTGCCAACAGTGTAGCCCTGCGCTGGAATTACTATGAGGGCAACGCCATGAGCAACACCGTGGAATACGGTCAGAACGGCGGGTGGGTGACCACTACGCGGCGCAGCAACCTGCCGATCAAGATCACCACGATCCAGCTCGAAACCGATATGGTGATCCGCCATGACCCGGTCGCCAAGACGCTGGCGCTCACCATGTCCCAAGGTACGAACGTGTTTTCGACGACCTTCACCGGCGTGGACATCCCGGCGTCGGTCGGCGGCAACCTCGCCTACATCGGCTTCGGCGCGGGCGGCGGCGGCGCATACTGCGAAACGCGCGTCAAGGACTTCCGCTTCACGCTCGACACGCCGACGAATCCGCTGCCGGTCTCGGCCTGCCTGGGTACGGCCATCCTGTCCGCAGGCTCGACCAACACCGTCTCGCTCGAGACCGTCGTGCCGAACGCGGCGTTCGCGATCGGTACGGCGCAGGTCGGCAGCGGCGCAACGCTCGGGCTCGAATCCGTCAACGCCAATGGCGGCACGCTGTCAGTGGCGACCAACACGCTTTCGGGCGACGCGGCATTCAACGTCAGTGCGGGCACCGCGCTGTCGCTTGCGAATGTCACCGGCGGCGCAGCGGTAACCAAGAGCGGCAGCGGCACGCTGACCCTGACGGGCGCGGCTGCCACCTACACCGGCGCGACGCGGCTCACAGCGGGCACGCTCTCGACGGACGCGGCGCGTCTGCCGACCGCGACAGACCTGTATGTCACAACCGGCGCGACGCTGAACCTCGCCTTCACCGGCAAGCAGTATATACACATGCTGACCGTGAACGGCGTGCGGATGCCCGGCGGCCAGTACACGGCCGCCACGGCCTCGTGGATCACGGGTTCCGGCACGCTGGTCGTCACCTATCCGTCGGTCGGCACGATGTTCACTGTGAAATAGCGCGCTTCCCTCGGGTCTCGGGAGTCTCGGCGGTCTCTCTTTACGGAGAGGCCGACTCCCGTGACCGGAGCGACTCCCTGGACCGGAGGCCTGTTCTTCCCCGCGCTTGCGCCGCGTCGGCGAAACAGGTAACATACGCTCCGTTTTGTGCCGCTGCGGGTGACAGGCGCTGGTATGGATTCTTCTTTTCCGCCTGAGGGCCTTCAGCCTAAATGCCTATTCGTGAGGTTTAGCCATGCTGGACATCAAGCGTATCCGTGAGAATTTTGAAGAAGTCGCCGAAGGCCTGCGCCGCCGCGGTGCAGACCTCTCGCTGGCAGAACAGGCGCGCGACCTCGATGTGCAGCGCCGCGCGCTGGTGACCAAGACGGACGAGCTGAAGACGCTGCGCAACTCGCGCTCGAAGGAGATCGGCGCGCTCAAGAAGTCCGGGCAGAACACCGACGCCGTGCAGGCCGACGTGCGCGCCATCGGCGACCAGATCACGGAACACGACACCCAGCTCAGAGGGGTGGAGGAAGCGCTCGAGGCCGCCATGTTGCGCATCCCGAACGTGCCCTGCAAGACCATTCCCACCGGTCCGGATGCTTCGGCCAACCGCGTGGTGCGGCACGAGGGCGCCGCCCCCGCATTCGACTTTCAGCCGCAGGACCACATCGCGCTGGGCGAGCGGCTCGGCCTCTTCGACCTGCCGCGTGGCACGAAGATCACCGGCTCCGGCTTCCCGCTGATGCTGGGCGCCGGCTCGAAGCTCCAGCGCGCGCTCATCCAGTACATGCTCGACATGCATACCGAGCGGCACGGCTATACCGAGATGCTGCCGCCCTTCGTCGTGAACAGCGCCTCCATGCGCGGCACGGGCCAGCTTCCGAAGATGGCCGAGGACATGTACCACTGCGAGATCGACGACCTGTGGCTGATCCCGACCGCCGAGGTCCCTGTCACTAACTACTTCCGCGACGAGATCATGGACCGGCCGCTGCCGGTCTACCTCACCGCCTACACGCCCTGCTTCCGCCGCGAAGCGGGCTCGGCCGGCAAGGAGACGCGCGGCATCCTGCGCGTGCATCAGTTCGACAAAGTGGAGATGGTGAAGTTCGTCGAACCCGAGAACTCCTACGCGGAGCTGGAGACGCTGGTCGCGAACGCCGAAGACGTGCTCAAGGGCCTCGGCTTGCACTACCGGATCCTCGAGCTCTGCTCGGGCGATATCAGCTTCTCCGCCGCGAAGTGCTACGATATCGAACTGTGGTCGCCGGGACAGAAGGCTTGGCTGGAAGTTTCCTCTTGCTCGAACTTCGAGGACTTTCAGGCCCGTCGCCTGAACTGCCGTTACCGCGATGCGAATGGCAAGACGCGCCTCGTCCACACGCTCAACGGCTCGGGTGTGGCGCTGCCGCGCCTGGTGATCGCATTGCTCGAGCAGTGCCAGCAGTCAGATGGCTCGGTGCTTCTGCCGGAAGCCATCCGCCCCTACATGCGCGGCCTCGAGCGTCTCGTGCCGGTGAAAAAATAGGCGTGCAGCGGTTTAGGCTGTCAGGTTGGGTTTCCAGGCCAACAGCCTAGTCCCCTTTTCCGCTGCTCACAGAGTCAGCCCGGGCGCTTTGGGTTGGAGTTCGCTCATCTCCTGTGTCCACTTTTTCACATCCGGATCGTTCTCCGGTTGGGCAAACTCGCTGGCGTGCTGATCTTTCCAGGTGCGGAATTTCAGATGCGCGTCGTCATACTCGGCTTTGAGCCGCTTTTCGACCATTTTCATTTCGCGCAGTTGGTCCTCGAGGCGCATCTTGTCGGCTTCCGTCACGCGGTTCCGCTGCGCAGCCAGCTCTTTGGCCTTATCGATGTTCGCCATGTAGGCCGCAGAAGCGGCGTTGAAGGCGGCGAAAAATGGATTTTTCGAGGCCGAAGCCTGAAGCAGCTCATTCCTCCGAAGGACGATCTTGCTGTTGAGCGTATAGTAGGCTTGCAGGGCTGTGATCTGCCGCGAAGTGAGGTTCGTGTATAATCCGGTGAACAGATAGACGTCTTTCGAGCTGACCAGAAAGACACTGTTCGTCGCGTCGCCCGTGAGAAATTGGCACGCAACCATCGCACCCTTGGAAGACGAGCGCGTCTCCTTGAAGGTGAGGACCGTTCCGCCCGGCACGTGTCCCATACGTGAGCCGTCGGGTTTGTAATAAGAGGTCCGCTGATGTGTGACGCCCCAGGTCGGTTTGTCGATGCGGGAAGCGGGGTAAATTCCATGCAAGGCAGGCGGAGCGTCGTCGCCTCCTTCATTGGGACCGGACAGCGATGGCTGTGACGGGGGAATGTCCGCTACCGGCGGTTGCTGCTTCGAAGGCAGCGCTGCGGGGATGGCGGAAGTCGCCGCAGGCAAAGACGGCTGGGGAGACGCGGCCGTCTTACTGAAAGAACCGGCGACATAGGGCCGGGCCAACGGCGCGGCCACATAAACGCCTGCGGTCCCGACGAACAGAGAGGACAGATAAATAGGCCAGAAAAATTTCATTGCGCTGAATCGTAGCAAAAACCGTACCCCGGCCTCAAGCATGCGCTAAAGAGAAACAGTGCGGCGGTCGGGTGTTGACATTCAGCTTCCGCATACGGATCATCTTCTGCTATCATTTCATTATGCGCGTGTTTAAGTTTCAGACAAGCGAATCCGGGCAGGCGCTCTACGCCGCACTGCTCAGCATGTGCGCGGCAGCAACAGGCCTCGCCTCCAGCGAGGGCACCTCATCCCCTGCTTTCGGCCATTACCAGCCGATTCTCGATCGGATGCCGTTCGGGGAGCTGCCTTCCAATTTCAACGCCGTTCCCGTTGACCCGGCCACAGTCAAGAGTGAAGAACAGGTGAAGGCCGATCAGCAGAAACTGGCCAAGCAGATCAACATGTCGGCCGTGAACGTCACGCCGGATGGTGCGACGGCCATTGGATTCACCGATCTTTCGGATAAGACGCCGATCAACTATTATTTGCTGGTCGGCACCACCGCAGGCGGCTGGACGGTGGTCAGCGCGGATTACGACGAAGAGACGGCCACCATCGAAAAAGACGGGGTCAGCATCACCCTCAAGTTGGGAAAAGGGTTGATAGACCCCCCGTCGCCGAAACCGGCCACGGGGACCACAGGCGGTGGCGGTCTGCGTCGCGGCAGTCTCGTGTCCAAACATACTCCGGGAGAGCAGGCAGTCCCGATACCGCGGGCGGTCACCTTGCCCACCCGGTTGCCCGACATGCCGCCGGAAATGTCATCCGACGAGGGTGGCGGATCCTCCTACAAGGCGCGCTTGCTGGAGCGCAAGCAGCAAGAGGATAAAGCGCTTCAGGCCGCCGCCAAGAAGCAGCAGGAACAGCTCATGAAACTTGCTCACGAAGCGGCCGCGAACGAAATCAAGCGGCGCGAAGAGGAGTCGGCTCAGGCGGTCGCGAACACCCCGCAGGCGAACGAGCCTCCGCAAGAGGTCCAATAAGCCGCAAACCCGAACCCCGCTTTTCTGCTCCTTATGGGCCCATTTTCCCGCACAGAACTTCTGTTTGGCAAACCCGCACTCGACACGCTGAGCGCAAGCCGCGTCGCCGTCTTCGGCATCGGCGGCGTCGGATCTTACACAGTCGAAGCTCTCGCCCGTGCGGGCGTCGGACGCCTGATGCTCGTCGACGACGACCTCGTCTGCCTTACCAACCTTAACCGGCAGCTCATTGCCCTCCACAGCACGGTCGGCCAAGCGAAGGTCGAGGTGATGGCCGCTCGCGTGCGCGACATCAATCCCGACGCCGAGGTTGAGACCTTCAAGACTTTCTACCTGCCGGAAAACGCGGACACGTTTGATCTCTCCCGGTGCGACTACGTTGTCGACGCCGTGGACACGGTCAGCGCCAAGGTCGAATTGGCGGTCCGGGCGAATCAGGCCGGCGTTCCAATCATCAGCTGCATGGGCGCGGGAAACAAGCTTGACCCCACGCGGTTCGATGTGGCGGATCTCTTCGAGACCTCGGTCTGCCCGCTCTGCAAGGTCATGCGCAAGGAGGTCAGGCGGCGCGGCGTGGAGCGGCTGAAAGTGGTCTACTCCAAAGAGGAGCCGCTCATGCCTGTCGAGACCGAGGCGATCAGTTGCCGCCACCATTGCGTCTGCCCGAAAGGCGCCGCGCGCACCTGTACCGTCCGTCACCGTATTCCTGGCAGCGTCTCTTTCGTGCCCTCCGTCGCAGGCCTGATCATCGCGGGCGAGGTCATCCGCAGCCTGATCGCAAGCGGCAGCCGGCAGGGACGCCTCGGGGAACCGTCCCTGCCCACCCCGGCCTCGCGCGTCTAGAGAGTCGCGGGAGCAGCTTTCTCTAGTTTCCAGTCTCGCCTTCGACGACCCCGATCTCGGCGATCTCGATCGCATGCGGCTCGCTGGCCGCTTCCTTGAAGAGCCATTTCCCGAAGCAGACGTTCACCGTCTCCAGCCGCGACAGCCGCAGGTGCGGCCCTGCTTGCGCGGCGTATTCCTTGCCCCACTGCGTGAAGAGCTTGAGGCTGCTGACGGGTATGCGGATCGTCTGCCACTCGGACGTCAGCGGCACAGTCATGCCCCACGGTATGCCGCCGGACTCGATCAGCACCAGTTCGAAGCTCGTCGTGTGCGGACACGCCGCCCGCGCGCGGACGTGCAGCACGGCGCGTGCGCCATCCTCCGTGGCCGGCGGCGGCGCATGACACGGCACGCGCAGCGACACGCTGTCGTGCTCCCCGCCGAAACTTTCCACTCCGAAATGCACCGCTGCGTGCCGCCTATCGTCGGTTACGCGCCAGCGATGAAACGCGTCGAACCAGACGGGGGCGCGCAGCCAAGAATCGGCGTCGAAAAGGCTCCACGGAGTCGCCGCGTCCACGACGGTCAATGACAGCGCGGGTTCGAGCCGCACCCACTCCACGGCGGCCAAGTCGACCACCTGTCGATCCGTTCGATCCCGCTTCAGCAGCCATGCGCCGGTGAGCACGCTGATCCGCTCCGCATCCTGCCACCGGAAGGCATCGGCCGAGGGCAAGCCCCAAAGAGGAAGCAGCTCAGAGGCGGGCACCACGGTCTCGCTCCATCCCGCGCCGAAATGGAGGTTACAGCCGAGCCCCTGGCCGCTCTTCATGCGGAATCCGAGCTCGATTTTCGCGCCATCAGCGCCGCCATGGGCCACCACGCGGAGTCCCGCCTGCATCCTGTCGAGTGTCGCGCCGGACGCGGGAAGCGGCAGCGTATAGCCCGCCACCGAGTCTTCGCCGATCCCCTCGATCGACAGCCGCAACGCACGGGAGCCGGGCGTGCGGCCTTCGACCACAGCAACCTCCGCTGTGCGGACACCGTGCTGAACGGGGTCGATAGCTGCCGAGAGGTCCTTCTTTTCCGGCACGCGCAGCAGCGGCACCGCTGTAGCCGATGCCGGAAAACGGCGGATATCGAGCGTCTTGGCGGTCGGATAATCGGCCTCTCCCGCAGTGCCTGTCGCGCGGAAGGTAACCTGCCAAACCCCAGGCGTCAGCGCTTTGCCGGGCACTTCAGCCGCGTAGCCGTTTCCGTTGGTCGGATTCATGGGCATGGAGCAAACCGTGCCGTCATCGGCCGTGAGCCGCACGGTGACATTCGTGGCGAAGACCGCTTCAGCCTTGAGCGTGAGCGGCTGTCCCGCCCGCCATTGCAAGGGCACTTCGGCGCGCAGCAGGGGCACATCATCTGCGTCGGACTGCGGCGCGACGTAGCGAGGGGCGACGGCGTCCGCCAGCCGAAGCGCAGTCTCTTTCGGCAGGTCGCCCATGCGGGTGAGCAGATAATCGCCGGGAGGCACCGCGAACGCGCCCTTCTTGGCTTTTGTCAGCCGCCGGCCCGCAGTCTGACCGACAAACGGACGTACCGCGAAAGAATCGCCCAAATCAGGGAGATGCAGGGTCATGGTATGTTTGCAGGCAATCTCCCGGACCTTGGTCTCGTCCGTTCCGGAGTACGGGTCGGCTACGGTGAACACGTCGGGGTAGAGCTGAAGGCGCCACACGCCTTGCGCCGCGCGGTCGAGGAAGTACGCGCCGCTGCCGCCGAAAGCGACCACGGGCGAGCTGCCGCAGCCCCACACGCGCGTCAGCGCATGGGGCTTCGGAGGCGGGGTGTCGGTTGTGTTGCTGGTCAGGTACGCCTCGTCGGTCACCATTTCGGAGAGGTCGGCCTCGGCGGAACTGCGGAAAGGCGGGAAGACGGCGGCCTCGGGAAGGATGCCGAACGGGGTTCCGCGCGGCACGCGCTTGAACACCTCCGCCGCGATCGCCAGCGAAAGCGCCTTGCCCGGCGTATAGACGAGGTTCAGGTGGTGCGTCATCCAGTTGCGGTTCTCCGGCGCGAGCGGCAGGGGGTCGTACTGGAACTGTGAGGCGACTTGGACGCCCTCGGAGCGGAAGAACTTGGCCATGGACGGGTACATGTGCGATCCCGGCACGTCAGCCGCGTCGAATTCGTACACCATGCGCGACTTGCGGGCAATGGCGGCGTCCGGCTGGAATGACGAGCCGCGCGCCCGGAGCAAGTGAGGGCCTTTCAGTGCGCGGCCCGAGGCGAGTCCGGTGGGGTAATTGGACCCGGTCACCCCGTCGATGTGCGCAACGCCTGCCGCCGCGTTGCGGCCGCCCCACGAGTTGTAATAAATCGGTTTCGTAGTGCCGCCCTCTCGCAGGGCGTCGGCCAGCGTGTCGATGTACTCGGTGACGAGGTTGTCGGGCGTGTTTTTCGGGTAGAGCGGTTCGTTGATGCACTCGAAGGCCAGCACGGCTGGATCGTCGGCGTAGCGCTTGCCGGTGTAACGGTTGACGTGCTCCGCGAACTGTTTCAGGAACCGCGCCTGGACGGCCCACGCCTGCCGGTCGGTGGTCATCTGCCGGATGTCATAGCGGTCCGAGAAACCGGCGGTCGGCGCGGTTCCGCGCCCCCCTCCCCACCACGCGATCGGCGTGAGCACCGTATAGATGCCGTTGCGGCGGCACTCGTCGATCAGGAAGTCGAGCAGCTCCACATGCCGGTTGTCGATGAAATTGCCTTCGGCGTCGCTGAACTCGCGGTCGAAGCAGTGGACGCGGATGCAGCCGAGGCCGAGGCGGCGGAAGTGCGCCACGTCGTCGCGGATCGTCTGCCGGTGGTCGAGGCCGAGCCGCCCGATCTCGGCGTAATCGATCGTGAACGGCGTGTAGTAGTTCACGCCCAAGAGCGCGACCTCGCTGGCGTCGTCGGTCCAGCGCAACACGCCCTCCGCATCCACTCGCACGAAGCGTTCCGCATCTGCAGCCCAGGCCGCGCCCGCCAGTGCAGCCAGTGCCGCACACAGATAGACTCTCATCATCCCTCCGTTCGTCCAACTTCGGGAGCCTCGGACGCTCCCCGTCAGGATTCCTGATCCCGTGACGGGAGACCCAACCGTCGAACCATGAAACTCCCGAACCTAAAACGCACAGTTGTTGCTCTCGGCGTAATATTATATACTGCTTCCTCTTGAACTTCGAATCGAAACCTTGTTTTGGGAAGAGTGAATGAGCAAACAGACCCTTACGGCTAGAATTTCGGGCGTCGGGAAAGCCCTTCCAGAGAAGCGTTTGACCAACGCGGATCTTGAAAAGATGGTCGAAACCAGCGACGAATGGATCACCAAACGCGTCGGCATCAAAGAGCGCCGGGTCGCAGCCGAGGGTGAGTGGACCTCGCACTTGGCGACGCGCGCGGCGGCAGATGCGCTGAAGATGTCGGGGGTTCCGGCTGACCAGATCGACCTTATTTTGGTTGGGACGTCGACGCCGGACACGGTCTATCCCTCCGTGGCGTGTCTGGTTCAGAAAGAGATCGGCGCGGTCAATGCGGGCGTACTGGATATCAGTGCGGCCTGCACGGGCTTTGTGTATGGCGCGAGCCTGGCGTGGGGCATGATCAAGTCAGGGATGATGAAGCATGTGCTAGTGATTGCAGCCGAGGTCAATACGTCGTTGGTCAACTGGAAGGACCGCGACACCTGCATCCTCTTCGGTGACGGTGCGGGAGCGGCGGTCTTCAGTGCGCACGTTTCGGACACCGACGGCGTGCTCTCGATGAAGTTGGGTGGCGACGGCGAGTTCGGTCCGCTCCTGACGCTGCCGAACAGCGGTTGCCGCGCCTATCCCGAAGCGGCGGGGCGTTTCATTGTGATGCAGGGCAACGAGGTCTTCAAGCAAGCGGTGCGCAATATGGCCGACTGTGGGATATCCGTGCTGGAGCAGGCGGGGTTGACCGCCGCGGACGTCTCGCTGCTGATTCCGCACCAGGCGAACATCCGCATCATCGATGCGGTCTCCAAACGTCTGGGGATTCCCGAGGAGAAGGTTTTCGTCAATATCGCGAACTACGGCAACACCTCGGCTGCCACGATCCCGATCGCGCTGTGCGAAGCGCTGGAACAGGGCCGAATCAAAAAAGGCGACGTGGTGGTGATCGATGCTTTCGGCGCGGGTCTCACCTGGGGCGCGATGGCCATTCGCTGGGCGTGACCCCGGTGGCCGTGTGGCGGAAGAGGAGCGTTCATGGTCGCGAAGAATCGGAAAATGGTCGTCACATCGGCGCTGCCGTATGCGAACGGCGACATCCATCTCGGGCATCTGGTTGAATATGTGCAGACCGACTTCTGGGTGCGCTTCCAGAAGATGCGCGGCCACGAGTGTCTCTACGTCTGTGCGGATGACACCCACGGTACGCCCATCATGGTGCGGGCGCGGACGGAGGGAATCGCCCCGGAAGAGCTGATCGCTCGCAGCTACGCGCAGCACACCAAGGATTTTTCCGACTTCGAAATCCGCTTCGACAACTATTACTCCACGAACAGCGAAGAGAACCGCGCCTTCAGCAACGCGATTTACAAAGCGATGCAGAAGAGCGGGGCCATCGATACGCGCAAGCTGCCGCAGCTCTACTGCGAGCACGACGCCATGTTCCTGCCGGACCGTTTCGTCAAAGGCGTCTGCCCCAAATGCGGCGCGGAGAACCAATACGGCGATTCGTGCGATGTGTGCGGTCAGACCTATGCCGCCGAGGAGCTGAAAGAGGCGCGCTGCGTGATCTGCAACCGCGCGCCGGTCATGCGCGACAGCGAACATCTCTTCTTCGAGCTGGAGCCGTTCCGCGATTTTCTCAAGACGTGGATTCCTAAGCACACGGCCTCGGATGTGGCGAACAAGCTGCTCGAGTGGTTCAACGAGCCGCTGCGAGGCTGGTGCATTTCGCGCGACGCACCGTATTTCGGCTTCGAGATTCCCGGCCATCCTGGCAAGTTTTTCTACGTTTGGGTGGATGCGCCGATCGGCTACATGGCTTCGCTCCAGAAGTGGTGCGACGGCCACGGCGAGTCGTTCGACGCGTGGTGGCAGAGCCCGGAGGCGGAACTGTACCACTTTATCGGCAAGGACATCGTGCGCTTCCATTGCCTCTTCTGGCCTGCCATGCTGAAGGTCGCTGGGATCAAAACGCCGAACCAGGTCTTTGTGCACGGCTTCCTCACGGTCAACGGCGAGAAGATGAGCAAGTCCAAGGGCACGTTCGTGAAAGCGCGCACCTATCTGGACCATCTCAACCCGCAGGATCTGCGCTTCTATTACGCCTGCAAGCTGAACGGCACCACCGATGATCTGGACCTCAACATCGGCGACTTCGTGAACCGCGTGAATTCCGACCTTGTCGGTAAGATCACCAACCTCGCCTCGCGCGGGGCGCAGATGCTCCATAAGAGTTTGGGTGGGGTGACCGGTGCGCTGGACGCCGAGGGCCGCGCCCTGCTCGCGAAGGCGCAGAGCCGCGCCGAAGCTGTCGCGGCCCACTATGAGGCGCGCGACTTCAGCAAGGTGATGGTCGAGGTGCGCGACCTTGCGGACGCGGCGAACCAGTACTTCGATGCCAAGGCGCCCTGGGCGCTGGTGAAAAGCGATCCCGAGGCCGCGCGCAGCGTGATGACCTCGATCCTCAACATTTTCCGCGCACTGGCGATCTACCTTCAGCCGATCCTGCCGTCCTACGCAGCCAAGGTCGCGCGGCTCTTCAACGAGTCGCCCTACGTATGGTCCGATGTGGCCAAGGTTCTTGAGCATGTGCCGATCAATCCCTACGAATATCTCGCCACGCGCGTCGAACAGGCGGCGGTGGACAAGATGATCGACGCCAGTAGGGGCGGACCTGCGTGTCCGCCCAAGCCCATCGTTGTGCCCGCCTCACCCGCTGCTCAGGCGAAACCCGCCACGGTCGAGCCCGTCAAGGAGACCATCGATTACGACACCTTCGAGAAAACGGACTTGCGCGTGGCCACCGTGGTTTCGGCCGAGCTGGTCGACGGTGCGGACAAGCTGCTCAAGATCCTGCTCGACATCGGCGAAGCCAAGCCGCGCCAGGTGTTCGCGGGTATCCGCAAAGCGTATGACCCCGCCACACTGGTGGGCCGCCAGGTCGTGATGGTTGCGAACCTCGCGCCGCGCAAGATGCGCTTCGGCATGTCCGAAGGCATGATCCTCGCCGCAGGCAATCCCGACGGCGCGCTCTTCGTGGTCTCGCCCGACGCGGGCGCCGTGCCGGGAGCGACGGTTAAGTGATGTGTGTTTTTGACGCACGGACCTCTTGCCCGTGTTCAAGAGCATGGGCGAGATGCCCGGGCCACACGGAATAACGCGATGCAGAATGGATCGTTCAAAGACTGGCTAGGCGCGATGCGCATTTGGTCGCTTACGGCTTCGACCATCCCCGTTTTGGTCGGCGCGGTATTGGCTGCGCGGACTGGCCATTTTTCGTGGCGGATGCTGGCGCTGACACTGGTGTGCGGATGGCTCCTGCAGATCGCGACCAACCTGCTCAATATGTACGGCGACTTTCGCTCCGGCGTGGACGTGCCGGGCGCGTGTCCGACCTGTCCCCAACTGGTCGAGGGCCTGCTCACGCCGCGTGCGGTGTTCGCCGCAGGCGTCGCGACCCTCGCGTTGGCCGCTGGGCTCGGCGTGGCAGCCGCCGCGCTGAGCGACTGGCGGCTCCTGCTCTTTGCAGGCGCGGGCGTGGCAGGCGCGGGCGGCTATACCACCGGCGTGCGCTACAAGTATCTGGGGCTGGGTGTGCCGCTGGTTTTCTTTTTGATGGGCGTGCTGATGGTCGGGGCAAGCTACTTCGCTCAAACGTGCGCGCTGACGTGGAAGCCGCTTGTCGCGTCCCTTCCGGTTTCGTGCCTAGTCGCTGCGATCCTGCACGGCAACGATCTGCGCGACACCGTGACCGACCGTGAGGCAGGCATCAAAACCGCCACGTTGTTTGTTGGGGACCGGGGTGCCAGAGCGCTCTTTTATGCCCTGCATCTCGCACCGTATCTCATCGTGGTGGCGAGCGCCGCGTTCGGCGTATTGCCCGCGTGGAGCCTGCTGGCCCTGCTGGCCCTGCCGCTGACGGTCGGCGCGGTCCGCACCTGCGCGGGCGGCTTCCGCGCGCATGACGCGGTCCGCATCGGCAAGCTCGAAGGCCTGTCAGCCGGCACGCACTTCATCTTCGGCGCGCTCCTTGTGCTCGGACTGTCCATTGCGCATCTCTTAGGGTAGGGGAGGGCGGGCGTAACGCCCCGTGAGCCCCGTTCATGCGCAAGGGTGCATTATGCATTAGTTGCACGTGTAGAGGTGAGATTGCTTCCGCCAGGCCCTGCGCCAGCTCAAGCCGGCCCAGGGCACCAGTCGACACTGTGTAGCCTACGAACACCTAATGCGCTCCATGACCAACTCATTGACACCTAACCAACGACGTTCTACATTACGTGGCATGGATAAAATCACATTCATACTTATCGCAGCCAGTCTTGCCGTCTCCGGATGCGCTCGTCATGGAATCAAAGGCGATGGAACGATCGTCACCGAGAATCGGACGGTTTCTGAGTATTCTGCGATCACGGCCATGGGCGGCTGCCAAATCAAATGGACAAGCGGCAAGCCGGCGCTCGCCATTACCACGGATAGCAATCTGTTGTCTCACGTCAAGACCGAGGTTGTCGGGCACACGCTGAAGATTCTTTCGCCGGGAATCCTGAGGCCGACCCAGCGCATCACCGTTGTTCTCTCCAGCGCCAGTCTGTCGGATGTGCGACTGACAGGCGGCATGAGTTTCACAGCCGCCCCGCTCTCTTCCAGTGACCTGAAGCTGCAGTCCACCGGCGCATCGGACGTCTGTTTTGAAGGTGCCGTAACAAATCTGGACGTGCGCATGACCGGGGCAAGCAAGCTTGATGCGAAAGCGCTGAAGGCCCAAACCGCGACGCTGTCGCTGGTCGGCGCGTCGGTCGCCGACATCACTGTCGCCGAAGCGCTCAACGTATCGATGACCGGTGCCTGTTCGCTCACTTATTCCGGCAAACCAAAGACGGTCGACAAGAGCGTCACCGGTGCGTGCAGCATCCGGCAAAGGCTGTGATAACTCGCCGGCCTCTGCAAATCAAGCATGAAGGTTGTTTACAAAATCACGTGCCCGAACGGCAGAGTCTATATTGGCAATGATCTGACCGACAACAGCAACGACTTCGGCAGCGCAGATAGTCAGAACATTGCGAATGACTTCTCGCGTGAAGAGCGTCGCGACTTCACTATCCGGCGGGAAATACTCTGGAAATCCGAAACGGCCTCGGACTCGGAGGTAAATCAAAAGGAAATTGAGCTCATTCGCAAACTCCGGTCGAATGATCCCGCCGTGGGCTACAACCGGTGGCCGAAAGGGGATGCTAAGAAGCGGCTTCGTGCTGCTGTGCTTATGTGCCAAAAATGTGTAAGATAGCCACGTTTTTGGTGTCAGATTTTGTGATCGGGCTTCATACGAGAGACAGATGGACAAAAAATACTGGATGTTGGTTGCGCTGGCGGCGGCAGGGTTCTGCTGGGTGTTCGGCTGCCCTGCTGGAAATTTCTGGGTGAAAATCACGGTCACGGTCTGCGTGCTTTGCGCATCGTCGTTCGCAGTCGCGGGCGTACCGTTGCGGCGGGCGGAAGTCACGCTGCGCGAGGCGCTGATCGGCGTTGCGGCGGCCGTTGTCCTCTATGGAATCTTCTGGCTCGGCGACTTCTGCGCAGCGAAGGTCTTCGGCTTCGCGCCCAAACAGGTGGAGGCGATCTATGCGATCCGCCAGCTGGGAAACCCGTGGCTGGTCGGCGCGGTGTTGCTGCTGGTGACGAGCCCAGGCGAGGAACTGTTCTGGCGCGGGTACGTGCAGCGGATCGCGGCGCAGCGTTGGGGACGAAACCAGGGCCTGGTGATCGGTTCGCTGCTCTACGGCGCGGTGCATCTGGTCTCTGGAAACTTCATGCTGGTGATGGCCGCGCTCGTGGCAGGTATATTCTGGTGTACGCTCTACCGCTGGCGCGGCAACCTGACGGCGTGTGTCGTGTCGCACGCACTCTGGACCGTGGGCGTGTTTCTGGTGTTTCCGATCCGGTGAAGCGAGCCGCTTGAGGTGTGAATGGAAAACGCTGACCAAAGACTATGGCGCGCCGCGCTGGGGCGGCTGCGGACGCTGGATGAGGCGTGGGCCGACGATGCGTCGCGGTTGCGCGAGCTGGCGGCCTGCCGCGCGTGGATCGAGGAACAGGACTCACTGCCGCACCTCGCCAAGCTGGCCCGCCTGCTCGAACCCGGAATGACGCGCCAGCAGTTCTGGAGCGTGCTGGTGCCGGTCGAGCGCGAAGTCGCCCGCTGCAAAATCACCGACGTGGACATTCTCGATGCGGATCTGCCTGCGGGCGCGGCGGCGGGCGTGCAGATGCCGCTGACGGTGATCGTCGATTCGGTGCGCTCGGCCTTCAACCTCGGCGGCATCTTCCGGACTGCGGAGTGCTTCGGCGTGAGCGAGTTGGTGCTGTGCGGCTACACGCCATTGCCGGAACAGCCACAGGTGGCAAAGGCTGCGCTGGGCACCGAGAAACTTGTGCCGTGGCGTTATTCGGAGGATATCCGGCAAGTCATCGCTGAGCTGAAGGCTTCAGGAACGCCTTGTTTCGCGTTGGAAACCGTGTCGGAAGCGCCGGACATAGTCAAATTCACCTGGCCGTTTCCGTGTGCGCTGGTGCTGGGCAACGAGCGGTTCGGGCTCGACGCGGAGGTCATCGCGACGTGCGACGGCGCGGTACGGATCCCGCTCTATGGCCGTAAGAATTCGCTCAACGTGGTGACGGCTTTTGCGGTCGCGGCGTGCGAAGTGAGAAAGCAGTTTGAAGGTTTAGTTGGTTAACAACGGAACACGCGAAAAGAGGTAGAGGGAGAGCGCATGAAAAAAACAGTACTTGGTTTGAGTTTGTTGCTGCTCGCGTTCGGCGCATTCGCGGGCGGAACCGGGCTGCCGTCGCGCGATCCGAACCTGGATGTGTTGCCGGGGTTCAAGACGCCGCCGCCGGGCTATGGCGAGGTGCCCTATTGGTGGTGGACAGGGGATTCGCTCGACACGAACCGCTTGATCGGGGAGCTCGACGCGCTGCACAAGAAGGGGATCAGCGGCGTGCAGGTGAACTACTCGCACCACGACACGACGGGCTGGCTTACCGATCAGGACGAGCCCCCGATTTTCACCGAGGCCTGGTGGACCGTCTACGAGAAAGTCGCCCAGGCTTGCGCGGAACGCAACATGGGCATCGGCCTCAGCACCTACACGCTGGACTGGCCGCGCGGCGCGACCAACCTGTTCTACACTCTCTTCTACAGCAAACCGGAGCTGAACGCGATCCAACTGGAGAAAGAGGGTCCGTGGCATGTGAAGGGAGGGGAGCGCATCGAGAAGCGGCTGGCCGCCGGCGCGTTCGCCGTGCGCGCGTACCGCGTGAAGGCGGGCCAACCCGAGCGCGGCGGCGCGGATCTGACGCCGCAGATGAAGGACGGGGCTTTCGCATGGCAGGCCCCCGAAGGCGACTGGGACGTTTGGGCTTTTCGCGCGGAGCGCAAGCCGGGCTCGCTCAACCCGCTCCTGCCCGATGCTGGAGCGACGGTGATCCGCGGCTTTTTCCAGCCTTTCGAAGACCGCGCGCCGGGACGCTCCTCGGCCGGGCTCAACTATTTCTTCAACGACGAACTGCACATCAGCGTGGAGAAGTTCGCGTGGAGCAGCGATTTCGCCAAGGAGTTTCAGAAACGCAAAGGGTACGACCTGTTGGAGGTACTGCCCGCGATGTGGCAGGACATCGGCGCAATCACGCCCAAGGTGCGCATGGACTACGCGGATGTGCGCATGGCACTCATGGAGGAGCGCTATTTCCAGCCGATCTACGATTGGCACGCGTCGCGCGGCATGATCTTCGGGTGCGACTCGGGCGGGCGCGGTTTGAATCCTCATGAGTTCGGCGACTACTTCCGCGCCACGCGTTGGTACAGCGCGCCGGGCCACGACACGCCCGGAGGGAAGGCCGATCTCATCAAGGGGAAAGTATCGTCCTCGGTCGCCGACCTCTACGGGCGGTCTCGCGTGTGGCTCGAAGGCTACCACAGCCTCGGCTGGGGCGCGACGCCCGAGACGCTGATGTTCGCGACGCGCGAGAATTACCTCTATGGCACGACCCTGTTCAACCTGCATGGCTTGTACTACTCCACGTATGGATCATATTGGGAGTGGGCGCCGCCCTGCTACCACTTCCGCATGCCGTACTGGGCGCACATGACCACCTTCCTCGGCTACTTTGACCGGCTCTCGTATCTGCTGAGCCAGGGGCATCTCGCGTGCGACGTGGCCGTGGTGTATCCGGTCGCGCCCTATGAAGCGGAGATGGATGGCGACCAGGCGAAGGACACTGCTTTCGATTTGGCCAGGCGGCTCTTCACCGCGGGCATCAACTTCGAATTTATAGACAATGAATCGCTCGCACGCGCGGTCGTCGAGGACGGGCTGCTGAAGGTGAAAGACGCGGGCGCAGCCTACCGCGCGCTCGTTTTTCCGAATATGAAAGCCGTTCGCTGGCCAAGCGTTGAGAAGGCCGCGGCCTTCGCGCAAGCGGGCGGCAAGGTCTATTGCGTGGGCGCTCTGCCCATCGCATCGGAGCACGCCGGCCGCGACGATGCCGCACTGGCCGCGATGAATGACCGCGCCTTCGCACCCGCGTGCCGTCTGTCCACGGGTGAGCAGGCTGTCGAAGCCGTCCGCAAGGCTTTTGTTCAGGACGTGCAAGGGATCGGCCAGACCGTCCGCGCCCTGCACCGCAAAGCCGGCCCGCGCGACATCTACATGGTGATGGACGCCCAGCCGGGCAAGGCCGTCGAGTTCCGCGCGAAGGGCGCGGTCGAACTGTGGGACCCTTGGACCGGTGCGACCTCGCCGCTGCGCGTGACCGCGGAAACGCCGACGGGTACGCAGGTGGAGTTGCCGCTGGAAGCATATGAGGCGAACATCGTAGTCTTCTCACCTGGCGAGCCTCACGCGAACCCTCGGCCCGCTGATACGCGGCCCGAGCGAGCCAAGGCGTTGCCCCGCGAATGGACTGTCGCGTTCGAGCCTACCATGGACAACAAATACGGCGATTTCCGTCTGCCAGTCACGCCAGAGAACCGCACCATCGGCGTGGAGGCCCGGCGCTTCGCATGGGCCATCGAGACCGATGCGCATGCCAAGACAGCGATGCGGCCTGCGACGGATGACCGCGCATGGGAGAAGAAGTTACACGGTTTCGGCACGCAGTTCTACGTGCTCGGCCCCATTCCGAAAGAGACGGATGTCGCGCCGCTTGAAGCGCAACTTGCCAAGCTCACCGGCGTCCATCCATCCGAGCCCATAGCCATCGCTGGCAAGACCTACACGTGGCAGCCCTACGATTTCTCATGGCGCTACGGCAAAGAGGGCGACTCGGGCCACCAGGGCTTCCACGGGCTCAAGCGCACCGTGACCGACGATTTTCTTTGTCTGGGCAAGCCTAAAGGGGCGCTGAACGAGACGCACTTCGTGGATGAGGCGGCGGGTTCGCGCTACTACATCTGGAGCTGCGTGACCTCGGACAAGGCGCAGCATGCGGACATGCTGGTCAGCCGCGAGCCGCCTGCGGACGGCAGCCACACCTCGCCGATCCTTACGCCCGCCGTGGTGTACGTCAACGGCGAAGCGGTGAAGGACGCCGCAGCGCTCAAGGCCGGTGCCAATCCGGTGCTCGCCCGCTATGACAAGGCGGGCCGCGGATTCCTTGTTTTCCGCAGCCACGCCGCACCGTTGCCGACGACAAGAACCCCGCTCGCGATGCGCTGGTATGACGACAGCGGCGTGTTGCCCTTCGACGTGTCGGCCGGGACGCGGCCCGCCGAGTGGTTCCGCTTCGAGACCGCGCCCGGCACTGCGGCGATCCGCGTGCATGCAGAAGGCGCGGTCGAGGCCTGGCTGGGCGGCGAACCGATGAAAGCCCGGAAAGATGGACGCTTCGTGGCAGCCACGATTCCTGTTCATGCCGCGACCGTGGCGTTGCGCGTGCGGCCCGCGCGTGCGGGCCTGACCGGCGGCGGACTCATCCCCGAGCCAGTCGCGGTTGAGACGGACGGCAGCGGTCTGATGGCTTTGGGCGACTGGTCGAAAGTCGGCATCCTCAACAATTACTCGGGCGGGGTCCGCTACCGCACGCACCTGACGCTCACGGCCGAAGAGGCGAAGGCCAAGGTGACGTTGGATCTTGGGCGCGTGGCGGGTACGTCGGAAATCTGGGTGAACGGCAAAATGGCCGGCGTGCGGGTCGCGCCGCCGTGGAGGCAGGAGGTCACCGGATTCCTGAAAGCGGGTGAGAACACGTTCGAGGTGCTGGTCTACAACACGCTGGCGAACCACTATCAGACGATCCCCTCGCGCTATCGCGGCGACCCGATCTCTGGCTTGCTCGGGCCGGTGCGCCTGCTCTCCCGCGAGTGGCCGGAAAGCTCAGGTGCCCTTGCGGGCGCGGCGGATACGACGGTCAACGAGACGGAAGAGCGCGGCGGCGTGCGTTACACGTTTGCGGCAGGCGCAGGGAAGGCTGCGGATGACAATCTGCTTAAGGACGCGACGCTGTTCAAGGCGAGCGGCAAGGCCACGCATCCGGGAGGCGGGCATGACTTCACGGCGCTCTTCAACGGCACCGCGCTGAACGCGGCGGGCAACGAAGAGTCGGAGAACGACGGGCGTACTTTCATCGGATTCGGCGAGGGCGACACGCTGACGTTCGCATTTGAGAAAGCTGTCACGCTGCGCGGCGTCAGCACGGTCGCCTGCCATCAGGACGCGCGGGCGTCGCAGCACTACGAGGTCTGGGCGGCCGCCGCCGCAGCTCCCGAGGGATTCGAAAAGCTCGCGACTGTCGATCACGTTGCCGAGTCCGGCCTCAACCGCGTCGCCCTCGTTCGCGCCGATGGCACGCCGCTCGGTCAGAAAATTCACGCCGTCCGTTTCCAATTCAAGAACGGCACCGCCGGCTTCAACGTCTACCGCGAGATTGCGCTACTCGGGGGCGTGGAGAAGTAAAACATCTTACACAGAAGGGTCATGGCAAATTGAAAGCAGGGGTAGTTTTCACCGTTATCACACTGACTACTTCGCTCGTCTGCGCGCAGGAAGTCACTGTTTCAAATCGGGTACATGTGATTATGAGGGGCATATACCCTGCGCGAGAACGGGGTACAACTAACAGTTTTCTTCGGCATGGGGATTCGTGGGGATTCAGTGGAATTCATGCAGGCATAATCGCGCTTAAAAAGTCACAAAATCGAGACGGCAGTTGGGGAAGTGCTGATAAGACGAGTCTGACGACTCCGCTTGTGTTGACCGCAATACTTGGAAACGGTGAGTCTGTCCGATCTCAGGATTTTGGAGAGTGCGTCAGAAAAGCTCAGGCATGGGTTATGGCGAACAATCCAACAGGAATGGCAGAGCGAATTGCCTCCGCTGTGGCACTTTCAGTTGCTGTGCAAAGCCAGTACAGTGAAGAGACGCGTTCACTCGCACAGCCATTGATCGACAAGGCAATCGTCTTGCTACGCGACCTCGCTTTGCCGACGAACAGCCTGTGGACAACCTATCTCATGGCATACGGACTGCCTTCAGAAGTTCAACGATCAAGCCATGCAACGAGACCCCGTGATATCAAACCGCTATGGCGGGGACTGGAGGTTGACTTTAACCCTACGATGCTTGACGGGTATCTCAAGCTTTATGTCGCCACATGTTTGAGATTTCATACTGGGGGAAAAGACGCATGGGCAAATTATAGCCGAGAATTGACGCCCCAGATGGTGAAATGGCAAAGAGAGGATGGCTTCTTTCCTTGTGTGGATGAGGCGGACCGGTACGCCTGCACAGCGCTTGCTCTTGAAAGTCGGCAGTTGTATTTTATTTTCAGGAAGTGGTAGTCAGCGGCTGGTTAGGATGTCCGATCGATATGCTAAACCACGCGCTACTGCAGCAGGATCGCGCGGTAGAAGCGCTGCGTCACGCCTGCCGCAGTAGAGTCCGTGAACGTGGACATGCCGGCCAGGGCCCGGTTGGTATAGAGCGGCAGCCAGACGGGCGAACGCAGATCGTTCTTGTACTGCACGACGTAGGCGTGACCCGCTGCGGACGGTAGGTCGAGGGCAACGGCATCGGGCGCACGGAAGGCAAGGGCCGCGACGTCGGGCGTGGGCGGTGTGCCGAGCTGGTTAGATGCTCGCGGCGTCCAGTTGGTCATGCTGTAAATGGTGTTCGTGTTGCCGTCAGGAAAGAGGCCTTGGCTCACATTCTGAATCTGTGGGTCGAACGTGAGCGCGTGTTGCCGCACTCCTGCGGGAGAGAAGAGCCCCAGAGACTCGCCGTCGTTGCTCAGCTTGAAGGCCGCGTGAAGGTTGCCGTTCGTATCGGTCGCGTTCTGCGCGGACTCGTCGTCGGCCCAAACTAACAGGAATCCCCGTGCGGCGATCACGGTGTTCGTCGGAATTGACCATTTCGCCGGTTTGGACAGATCGTCCGTGAGGGTGTAGCCGGAGAGGTTGACGGACGTGTAGTTCGGATTGAAAAGCTCGAACCAATCCTGGAACTTCTGGTCAGCCGGATCCGGGTAGCCTGCGGGGCCGACGTTGTCCGCCATCCATTCGTTGATGACCACGGGCTGCGGCGCAAGCAGGCCGAAGTTGGTGACGGTGATGGAATCCGACGCGTTGGTGAGCAGGTTGCCGCGCAGGTCATAGGCCAGCAGGTTGAGCGGATTGGCGACAGCCGGGAGCGGTACGGTGACGGTCCAGTTCGTCACGGTTGTCCAAGTGACGGAATATTCCACACCGTTGACCACGATGCTCTTCACGGTGACTGAGCCGGTGCCGCCGAGCGTCACGGGGCTGTTGGTGACACTGAAGTTATTGCCGAAGTTGTTGGTGACCGCAAACGGGGTTGATAGCGGAAGCCTGTTGCGGACGTAGTCGGCGCGGTTCTTGAGATAGGTCACAAGGCCGCTCCAGTTCTGGCCGAGCAGTCCGCCGTAATGCGAGGCCCACCGGCCCATATAAGCGGTATCGCCCGTGATGGCCGTGAGATCGTAAAGGTGGCCGTAATAGGCGTGCAGATTGGCGGGCAGGTTGATGATCTTCGCCGTGTTCGCCGAGCCCGTGCCGGGAAAAACCTGGTTGGTGTTCGCCGCCATGAAGGCGTAATCCATGTCCCACGGAAAGAACATCGCCTTGCCGTCCTCGGGCCGGAAATAGAAGATCGCATTGTGCGTGCTATACATGAAAATGTCGCTGCAGCCGATCAAGCTGATAAACGCCAAGCTCCGCATCCACTCGTCCACATCCATGAACTGCCGCGTCTGCGTGTCGAGCGCGGTGCCGGTCAGGCTGAAGGCCTTGGCCAGCGTGACCATCGGGGCGTAGTTGTTGCGGTAGGTGTGGTTCTCCTTGAGGAAAGTCCAGCGGTAAGACTCCGGATTGCTTCCGAGATCCTTGATGTCTGTGCCGAGCACAAGGTCGGGCTCCGGGAGCTTGGGCGACTGCACATCGCCAGTGACTGTATTAGTCGGGTAGTAGACGAATTCGAGCTTGAACAGTTCGCCGTCTCCGCCGTTCTTGTACTGGGTGTCGAGATACTCGCTCCCATACTTGGCGAGGAGAAGCAGGCCGATGCCGTTGTCTGTCGCGCGTGGCGCGAACACTTGGCAGAGGTCGTCGTACATGCCAGGAATGCCGCCCGCCTTGTTGATCGCTTGTTTGAGCAAAATTTCATCTGGGTCGCCGCCTATGCCGGAATAGCCTCCGGAGCGATCCACGGTGATGCCGTCCAACACGCCGCGGTAGGGCCTGTCCGAGGGCAGGCTTACGGTGAAGCCTACGCGCGAGGATTGATCGCGGCCCCGCTCGCTGCCCTGCAGATGCATGCCCGCATCGTAGGCCACCGTCTTTTCGTCCGTGATGAGCGTGCAGCCGAGACGCTCGTTGCTCATGACGTTGACGACGTTGTGCAGATAAGCCGTGTCGGCGGGTGTCATGACGATCCGGACTGTGTGAAGGCGTGGCGTGACAGCTGTTCCGTCGGACACCTCGAACAGGGCGCGCGAGTTCGTGCCGTCCGCAGGCCAGGTGGCCTTTGCGCCGAGACCGTCCGTAGCCTCGGCGTAAAACTGCACGATGCTTCCTGCGGCTTGGCCGGGCACGGTGGCCGCAAGCGTCACCCCGCCACCGGATGCGGCCTGCGGACTGATCCGGACGGTCTGCCACGCGCCGCTGTTCACCGCATAATAGAGCGTGCCGGTCACGACGCCGTCTGGGTCTGCCGCTGCCACCGACACGGTGACCGCCTGCCCGGCAGAAGGTATGACGGGCAGGTGTGACAGGTCGTGGAAGGTTGGGCCCATATTGGCCACATACGTCGAGTTTCGTGCGCCCGGAGTGCCGGCCAGGCTGGGAACGGTGAGCTCCGTCAACCGCGGCAGGCGGTTGAAATACAGGCGTGTCAGCAGCCGGTTGCATCCAGCCACCCATTTGGCGCGGAACGAGATCTCATACTCGAGACCATTGGTCACAGCCGTGCTGTTGGCCAGCGTGGTCTCGGCGTGGTTGTGCATATGCTCGGTGTAACCGTCGGAGACCAGCCGCAGCACGTGGTTGCCCGCGTTGTCCGGATCGGTGATCACCTCGCTGCGGCGGTGGTTACCGATGATGCGCCAGGCATTGGTTCCCGTTTCGAAGGTGCTGTTCTGGAGCAATTGACGGGCGACGCCTGACGGCGATTGGATGACGCTGACATCGTCGAGCAGCACCTCGCCCTCGTCGATCAGGCCGAGCACAAACTCCTTCCACAGCGTGGGGCTGCTCGCCGTCTCAACCGTGGCGGTGCCGCGATAGGTGACTGTCTGCCAAGAGACCTTGGCGCGGTCATCGCTGGCAGCCCAGGCCTCAGGCCTTGAATTGTCGGCCCGCGGGTCGCGCAACTCGAGGCTGCCGCCAAGGCCGTGCGAATACGAGGGCCACGGGCTGCTTCCCCCATAGATCACGGTATCTGCCGGGTTGCCGGAGGCGTCGAACACCTCGATCTTTCCGCCGCCGCCGGGAAGGCGGCTAGTCAGGTCGCCGAGAATATCAGCAGACGGATACAGTCCTCGCAGATAAGCGGCGTCGAGGGCCACGACCAGATAGCCACCGCCTGCGAGCGTATGTCCCGCAGGAAAAGAGAACGCGGTGGCACCGTCGATCTCCATGACCCAGTCTGTCAGATTCACGGCGCCCGTGCCGCGGTTGAAGAGTTCGACCCACTGTTCCGGCGAATGGGTCGCAGGCCCCTGCGGGTCGCGCGGGTGATACATGATTTCGTTGATCACGATATCGCTGCGGAGGGCGACGCAGTTGGTTGTGCCTGGAGTGGCCGAGTCAGGATGCAACCACGGGCCCGTGCCCTCGGGCCATCGGGCGCGGGGATAGTGCTTGGCGAGCACAGCGTCCACCACGGCCACTTTGTTGGGCGTATAAAGCACGAGCCGGTCACCCGGGTCTGCGCCGAAGCCGAGGGCGGCCCGGTCGAGGACGGTACGGCCGCCGGGCGGAAGCGTCTGCGCGGGCAGCACATACTCGAGGTCGGACGCGCCAAAGCGCTTGAAAACGTAGTTCGACAGATTGACACTCTGCGCACCGTAATTGAAAACTTCCACCCAGAAGGTCTGGTTGGTGACACTGGGCAATTCGTTGAAAGCAAGAGTCGGCACCCACGGAAGCGGGCTGTTCGTGATCGACAGCGACAAGGCCGCTCCGAAAAACAGGTCATTCGTGCCGGCAGGGAACTGGTGGACCTCCACCGCGAGGACATTGGTGCCGCTCACGAGGCTGGTTGTCGGCAGGCTGAAGGGTCCGGACAGGACCGCGGTGACGACGTTGGTTGTCGCCGCTGTTGCACGGGTGACGGTGCCGTCGGGCATGTTGAGGCGCAGCACTTCGGTGCCGTTGAGGTAAAAGACCGCGCCGTCGTCCACCGCCGTCCGCACTTGCATGACGGCCGTGTCCAGCGCGCCGCTCACAACGAAGGCTGTGCGGAAGTACTTCGTGTCCGAACCGGTTGCCAGCAAGGTGTTCGTCGGCATCCATCTGTTCGCCGTACCACTGGTTTCGACGCGGAACCCGGAGGGGCCTGCGCCCTCATTGGTGACGCAGAAATCAAGCGTATTGATAGCCGAGGCAAAACCGTTGGAGAGGATGAACGGCGCGCTGAACGCGGCGTATCCGGTGTAAGTCAGCCCCTTGGCGGTGCCGTTCAGAAGAACACTCGTGACCCGGTTGTCCGCAGCGACCCGCAGCGTGACGTTCGCGGTATTGGTGTCCAGGCCGCTGAGGTCGAAGGTGGTGCGGAACTGGTAGTTACCGCCCGGCACATTCGCCGTGCCGGACGCCACGGCACCGATCCAGCGCGACGTCGCGTTGTTGGCCAGCCAGGCGGAATGGTTGGTCATCACCGTGGCGCTGATGTTCGGCGGGGGTGGCGTGCTGTAGGCCGACGCCGTGAGCGCATAATGCGGGTCGGGCAGTCCGGACGCCAGCGCCTGTCGGGCGTCGTCCAAACCGCTGCTGTAGAGCGTCGAAACGGTTTGTGTGTCCGAGGATCGCCAACTGGCCGTGCCGCCGTAGAACATCCCCCGTCCCGTGTTCCAGCCGCGGTCGTCGTAGGTGGACGTGTTCCAGGCCGCGCCGGGATCGGAGCCGTCCGCGAGGTACCGCCACGCTGTTTCAAGCCCCACGGCGGTCGGATTGATGAGGAGGCTGTCGGCGGGCGCGTTAGTCGTACCCGGCGACCCACCCAACTGGCGGCTGGCCCGCCAGTTGGCCGGGTCGGCAGTGGCGCCGTCCTCATCGATCTTGGCGAGAGACGGGCCCGCCCCGTCGGGAGCCACGGGCCAGGCGCCGTCTGTGCCGTAATCCAGCGTGTCCATCAGGCGGTCGTTGTTGTTCCGTAACTCCAGTGCTTCGCCGCTGTTACTGAGGCGGCCCGTGAACGGACCGACCACGTTCGTCACACCGGTGGCGGCTGTCAGGTCGGTTGGCGATCCTGCCACAACAAGGTAGCCGCGGCCCGCTATCACGGTGCCTTCGGGAAAGCGGTAGTCGATTCCTCCCTCAATGGCCCAGCCCGAGAGATCCATGTCCACGGCCATCTGGTTCCGCAGCTCAACCCATTCGAAGGCCGCCTCGTTCGTCTGTGTCGGATGGTACATGACCTCGTTGAAAACGACCGTGCAGTCTGCCCATGCCGCGGCGGCAAGGCCAAGCAAAACCGCTCCACTATGGAAACACCGCGTTTTCATCTGCGCACCGCCACCCTTATCAAGACCAGGCCTTCAGATGGATATCTCACGCAATAACCAACCCGTCACCGCCGTTCAGAATCTACTGAAAGAAAGTATCAGGTGCTGTGAGTGGGTGCAAGCTTGAAGGCTTTGCAAGCTCAGCAACCGCGTGACCTACTCCGATAGGCGCTGGGCGTCTGCCCCGTCTTTTTGGTGAAGGCGCGGGAAAAGTAATAAACGGTCGCGAACCCGGTCTGAACGGCAATTTCTGTGACGGGCAAGTCGGTGGACGACAGCAGGTCGCGTGCGCGGTTGATCCGGATCGTGTGCTGGAAGTGCGCGGGAGAGACGCCGGTCTGCTGTTTGAAGGTGCGGCGGAAGGTGGTGTAGCTGACTCCCAGCGAGCGAGCCAGAAGGGCGAAGTCGATGGGGTACGCGGCTTGTGTCAGTATTCGGTTCTGCGCTTCGCGGGTGATGCCCGAAAGATGTCCTTTTGCGCCGACGTTCTGGAGCCGCTCCTGAATAAGACCCAGGAGGTCGATGATCCGCCCCGCGCTTGAAAACGGCGCGCCCGCAGGATCGCGCTCGAGGCCGTCGACCACCGAAAGGAACCGCTGCCGCAACGCCTCGTCCACGCCGATTCGCAGAACTGGTTTCTTCTGCCGGAAAAACGGCGCGCGCAACAACCGTTCGGTCAACGGCCCGTTGAACCCGATCCACTGTTCGTCCCAGCCGGTTTGGGGGTCTGGCGCATAGCGGTGCCACACGCCGGGGAAAAGGATGAATACGTCGCCCGCCTCGATGGCTTGCCGCCTGACTCCCTTCGCTTCGAAGACGCCCCGACCGCGTGTGATGTACACCACCTGATACTCGTCGAGCGTGCGGCCGCGCTTCCAATCGAAGTGATATGCGTCTGGGTGACGCTGCGGGGGATATGGCGAGCCAGGCTCGATGACGGTGTAGCCGCAATCGGTCAAAAACAACCCCCACTGACGCTGGACGCTTAAAACGGGAAGATACCGGAAATGGGATTCCAACTTCATATGGGTTAGCCTTTGAGCGGAGGTCCCTTGTTGGTAAAGCAGTGTTCAGTATTTCACGATCCGATTCCCCCTGCCAACATGAAAATGGTCAAAAAATGTAAAACAATGGTCATGAAGTGCATGGCTATTTCTCGCTGAAACAATCATACTAAAACCATCAATCGAAGGAGGCGTTGCATGCAGAGCACATTCAAGGTCGGTTTTTTCAGCATAGGTCTCGACACCTACTGGGGTCAGTTCAAAGGGCTCAAAAAGAACCTGCTGGGCTATCATGAGCAGATCCGGCGCGAACTCAAGGGGGCTGGCGCCAAAGTGGTAGACGCCGGGCTGGTGGACAATCCGGCTAAGGCGCGGGAGGTTGGCAAGCTCTTCCGGGCCGAGGGTGCGGAGATCGTTTTTCTCTACATCTCGACGTATGCGCTCTCGTCAACGGTGCTGCCTGTGGTGCAGGAGGCGGGGCTGCCTGTGGTGGTGCTCAATATCCAGCCGGTGGCTCAATTGGACTATGCGGCCTTCAACGCGCTGGGCGACCGAGGCCTGATGACCGGCGTCTGGCTTGAACACTGTCAGGCATGCAGCGCTCCGGAGATCGCTTGCGCTTTCAACCGCGCGGGCATCGACTACCACTTGGTCACCGGTCACCTGCAAGACCCAGAGGTGTGGCGCGAACTCCGCGATTGGGTGGATGCGGCGAAGGTGCGTGCGGGGATGCGCGAAAACCGCATGGGCGTTCTGGGGCACTATTACTGCGGCATGCTGGATGTGTACAGCGATTTGGGGCAGCAGTCCGCCGTGTTCGGCACGCATATCGAACTCTTGGAAATGTGCGAGTTGCACGCCTTGCGCGAGGCGGTCACAAAGAAGCAGGTGACGAAGAAGCTCGCCGAGTTCGAGGAGAGTTTCGAGGTCGTGCCCGCGTGTGAGGCGGCCGAGCTGGAGCGTGCGGCGCGCACGGCCGTGGCGCTGGATGCGCTGGTGAAGAAGCATGATCTCGGTTCCCTGGCCTATTACTATGAAGGGCAGCCAGGAAACGCTTACGAGAACATTGTGACCTCGATCATCGCGGGCAACACGCTGCTGACCGGACGCCATGTGCCTGTGGCAGGCGAGTGCGAGGTCAAGAACGCGCAGGCCATGAAGATCATGGATCTGTTCGGAGCGGGCGGCTCGTTCTCCGAGTTCTATCTGGCGGATTTCAAGGACGACGTCGTGTATCTTGGCCACGACGGTCCGGCCCACTTCGCGATCGCCGAAGGGCGCGTGGGGCTGGTGCCGGTTCCTGTCTACCACGGCAAGCCCGGCAAGGGGCTCTCGATCCAGATGACGGTCAAGCACGGCCCGGTCACCTTGCTTTCCGTGGTGCAGCGCGGCGACGGGAGATTGATGCTGCTGGTCGCTGAGGGTGAATCGGTTCCAGGTCCGGTGCTGATGATCGGCAACACGAACAGCCGTTACTGCTTTTCCATCGGGGCGAAAGCTTTTATGAATGCGTGGAGCAAGGCGGGTCCCGCGCACCACTGCGCGATCGGCGTCGGACACATCGCGGAAAAAATCGAGAGGTTCGGCGCGCTGGCAGGGCTCGAGACGGAGCGGGTGTGCTGAGTGTTGAACGTTGATCGCTGTCTGTTGTAATCACTGGAGAAACATGAAAATTCTACAGAGGACGTGTTACCCGAGCTGGGCCCTGGCCGTCTTAGCGGCCGCCGCAGGTTGTTTGAGTTGCAAGGCTGATCCGCTGGCCGAGCAGTTCGCTAAGCCGCCCGCGTCAGCGCGGCCTTGGGTGTACTGGTTCCCGCTCGACGGAAACATCACGCGCGAGGGCATCACCGCTGACCTGGAGGCGATGGCCCGCGTCGGGATCGGTGGCGTCCTGTACATGGAAACGGACCAGGGAACGCCGAAAGGCCCCGCGCCGTTCGCAAGCCCTGCGTGGCGCGAGTTGATCCAGCACGCCTGCAAGGAGGCGAGCCGCCTCGGCCTGAAGATCAACATGAACAACGACGCCGGCTGGTGCGGCAGCGGCGGGCCCTGGATCACACCGGAGCTCTCCATGCAACGCGTCGTCTGGACCGAGACGGCCGTCACCGGCCCCAAGCGTTTCGAAGCCAAGCTCCAGCAGCCGAAAGCCGAGAAGGATTACTATCGCGACATTGCCGTGTTCGCCTATCCCACGCCCGCGAAGCCGTGCCGCATACCGCAGCTTCGCGGAAAGTCGGCTGCGGCGCGCGAAGACGTCCCTCTCCGGACAACGTATCCCGACTCGCCCGCCGATTCGGTGATTCCGCGTGACCGGATCGTCAACCTAACCGCCAAGCTTGCCGCCGACGGACAGCTCGCGTGGGACGTGCCCGAGGGCAACTGGACGCTTCTCCGGATCGGCCATACCTCGACGGGCAAGGACAACCATCCCGCGCCCATCGATGGCCGCGGACTGGAATGCGACAAACTCAGCAAAGAGGCCGCCGAGACGCACTTCAACAACCTGATGGGCAAGCTGGTCGCCGACAACCGGGCGCTGACGGGTCAGGAGAAGACCCTTGTGACGACGCACATCGACAGCTGGGAAGTGCATTCGCAGAACTGGACGCCGCGCTTCCGCGAGGAGTTCCAGCGGCTGCGCGGCTACGATCCGCTGCCGCTGCTGCCGGTGATGTCGGGGCGCGTGGTCGACAGCCTGGATATCTCGGAGCGTTTCCTGTGGGACGTGCGCAAAACAATTTCCGAGTTGCTTGTGGAAAACTACGCCGGCCACATGCGCGAGCTGGCCCATCGCAGCGGGCTCAACCTGTCGATTGAGGCTTACGGCGACGGGCCGTTCGACGATCTGGCCTTCGCCGGCCAGGCCGACGAGCCGATGTCCGAGTTCTGGTCGTGGAACCGTTTCGGGGCTGCGGAAACATGCACAGAGATGGCCTCCGCCGCGCATGTCTACGGCAAGCCTGTTCTCGGTGCCGAGGCGTTCACCGCGACCGATGCCGAGAAGTGGCAAGGTCATCCGGCTAACATCAAGGAGCTCGGCGACTGGGCGTTCTGCGAGGGCGTCAACCGCTTCGTTTTCCACCGCTATGCGCTGCAGCCGTGGAAAGACGTCCGGCCAGGCATGAGCATGGGCCCGTGGGGCTTGCACTACGAGCGGACGCAAACGTGGTGGGAGCAGTCCCGCGCGTGGCACACGTATCTCGCACGCTGCCAGTACCTGCTTCAGCAAGGGCTGTTTGTTGCCGACCTGTGCTTCCTGACGCCGGAGAATGCGCCGCAGGGCTTCCAGTCGCCCGTGAAAGGCAGCCATGACCGGACCGGCTACAATTTCGACGGCTGTCCGCCCGATGCCCTGCTGACGCGCATGGAGGTCAAGAATGGTCGGCTTGTGCTGCCCGACGGCATGAGCTACCGGATGCTGGTGCTTCCCCGGACAGGGGCGATGACGCCGCAGATGCTGCGCAAAATCCGCGACCTCGTGGTGGCGGGCGCGACCGTCCTCGGCCTGCCGCCGACCCGTTCGCCGAGCCTTGCCGGGTATCCGCAGGCTGACGCCGACGTGCGGCAGCTCGCCCAAGAGCTATGGGGCGACGGCAAGCCTACGACCGAGTTAGTGGAGCGGGCCGTCGGCAAAGGTCTCGTGCTCTGGGGGCGCGAACTGCTGCCGCAACCGGAGCCCGAATATGATTCAGGAAGTGCGTTGGGTTCGGCGAAGTGGATCTGGTTCAACGAAGGCCACCCCGAACGAAGCGCGCCGCCCGGCACGCGGTATTTCCGCCGCATCGTCACTCTGGATGCGGGGAGCAAGGTCGCATCGGCCCGGCTCCTGATGACCGCCGACAACGAGTTCGACTGCTGGGTCAATGGCCGCAAAGCCGGCCACGGCGACCGCTTCCAACAGGCTCATGCGATGAGCGTGGGTCACTTGCTCAAACCAGGCCCGAACGTGATCGCCGTGGCTGCGGTGAACACCACCGAAGCGGCCAATCCCGCCGGGCTCGTCGGCGCGCTGACGGTTCGCTTCGCCGACAAGAGCAAGCTGGATGTCGTCACGGACGGCTCGTGGGAGGCGTCCAAGACGGTTGCCGACACATGGAAGACCGATCCGGCGCCGGCGGGCCGGCTTACCGCGCTGCCACTCGGGCCCATGGGCATGGCGCCGTGGGGTGAAATCGAAGAGAACGCGCCCGGCGGCAGCGACACCACGCTCGATATCGCCGTGGCAAGCCGCGTGCTGAACACGCTCGGCGTTCCACCTGATTTCGCCTGCGCCTCGGCAGCCAACAACACGGGCCCTCGCTACATCCACAAGCGCATCGGCGATGCCGATGTCTATTTCGTGGCCAACAAGGATGCCCAGTGCCGAGAATTCGTCTGTTCGTTCCGCGTGCAAGGCAAGCGGCCAGAACTCTGGTGGCCCGATACGGGACGGATCGAGCCTGCGGCCGTCTTCGAGCAGGCTGACGGCTGCACCCGCGTGCCGCTCCGCCTGGACCCGAGCGGCTCGGTGTTCGTCCTCTTCCGTCAGCCGGTAGCGGGCTTTGACCCGGTCGTGTCGGTCGCCCGCAATGGCGAGCCGGTTCTGCCCTTCCCGAAGACCGCAGCGAACCTCACGGTTCAGAAGGCTGTTTACGGATTGCTCGAAGATCCAACCGCCACGCGGGATGTGACCGCAAAAGTGCAGGCCTTATTCGCCAAGGGAACGTTAGCCTTTGCGGTCACCGACATGGCGAAAGATGATGATCCCGCGTTCATGCAGGTGAAGACGCTGCGAATCGACTACCTGGCCGACGGCGAAGCCGCTTCGGTCAGCAGCACCGACGGCCAAAGAATCTCGGTGAGTCCGCCCGCACCCGCGTTGACAGCCACACTTCACAGCAGTGACGATGGAGCGATCTTGATTGAAGCCTGCCAGCAGGGACGCTACCAAGTTAAAACCGCTTCCGGCAAAACGCTCATCGCCGAAGTGACTTCAGTGCCACCCGAGATGGAGATCGCCGGGGAATGGGCCGTCGAGTTTCCGCCCAAGAGCGGGGCACCCGGGCGCGTCGTGCTTCCCAAGCTGATTTCGTGGAGCGAGCACGCGGATAACGGCGTCAAGTACTTCAGCGGCACGGCAACCTACCGCAAAACGTTTGAGGTCCCCGCAGCGATGCTCGACGCGAACCGGCGCATCACGCTTGATCTTGGCAAGGTCGCGATCATGGCCGAGGTGAAGCTCAACGGGAACAGCTTTGATGTCCTCTGGAAAAAGCCGTTCACGCTCGATGTGACCCGCGCGGTTCATCCCGGACAGAATACGCTGGAGATCAAGGTGGTCAACCTGTGGATCAACAGGCTCATCGGCGATGAGCAGCTACCCGACGACAGCCCGCGCAATAAAGACGGGAGGACGCTTTCGGCTTGGCCCGACTGGCTGCTGGCGGGCAAGCCGAGCCCGACGGGCCGCTTCACCTTCACCTCGCACCGGCTGTGGAAGAAAGACGACCCGCTCGTGCCGTCCGGCTTGCTGGGCCCCGTGAAACTGCGGGCAACGCAACTGGTTAAACCGGGAGAGTGATGCAAGACAATCTATTAATGTTAGCGGTTATAGCCTGTTTGACGTTAGAGATAACAGCTGCAGCAGCAACCGGAAGTCCGGCGGCGACGAACTGGGAACGCGAGTTCAAAGATCCGCCGCTCGCGCTGAAGAGTTTGCCGCTTTGGCACATGAACGGGAAAATGACGTCCGAGGGGATCGCGGCGCAGCTGCAGGATTCGCGCGACAAGAGCGGGTTTGCCGGCGTGGCGGTGTTGCCCGTCAAGGAAACCGAGCCGGCGTACCTGACCGACGAGTATTTCGCCCGCTACGGGGACGTTCTTGAGACGAGCAAGAAACTCGGCCTGAAGGTGGTCTTCTACGACGACATCGGGTTCCCGAGCGGGTCGGCTGGCGGCCTGATGAGCAAACGTTTTCCCGACGACACGGCCTGCCGCTTGGATAATGCGGAAACGAACATCGCCGGCCCGGTCACGTGGGAACGGTCGCTGCCCCAGGGCCTGTTTCTGGGCGCGGTCGCGATGAACACGCAGACCGCAGAGCGCCGCGATATCAGCGCTGCCGCGCATGACGGCCGCATCGCTTGGCCCGTGCCCGCTGGCCAATGGAAGCTTATGGTCTTTACCTGTGTGCGCGTCGGCGGACATGTGGATTACCTTTGCCCGGAGTCGGTCGAGAAGTTCATTTCGTTGACGTACGACGAATATTACAAGCGGTTCGCGCCGTATTACGGTTCGACCCTCTTCATGACTTATTTCGACGACGTGGGCGTCCGAGGCGCAGAGCGCCGCACGTGGACGCCTGCTTTCAATGAGAAATTCCAGAGTAAATACGGGATCAGCCCTGTCGCACTCTACCCGGCCCTGTGGCACGACATCGGGCCCGACACCGAAGCCGCACGCGTGGCGCTCTTCGGGTTCCGCGCTGAACTGCTGGCCGAGGGCTATCCTCGCCAAGTGCACGAATGGGCTGCCGCGCATGGCATCCAGTCGTCGGGTCACGCCATGGGACAGTACCATCCGCAGCCCGCTTTCTTGGGCGGCGACCACATCACGTTCTACCGGCACAGCGATATTCCGATGATCGATTCGATCCACTACTACGGCCACGGGCGGCCGGGTTTCAAACTGACCAGCTCGGCGGCCTGCAGTTACGACCGTCCGCTGACCGCTGTCGAAATCTACGGCAACTACAAAACATTCGATGCGGCGATGCTCTACCGCTCCGGCATGGAGCTGTTCGTTCGCGGAGCCAATCTGTTTCTGCCGCATGGCATGTGGTACGACCCCCAGAAGGTGCGCATCAAGCCGCTTATTTCACACTTCAGCAAAGAAATCGGCCCTGGACTGTCAGCCTATAACGACTGGGTAGGGCGGTCGTGCCTGTTGCTTCAGGGCGGTCGGCATGTTGCGGATATCGGCGTGCTGTATCCTGTGGCGGCGATGCAGGCCTTTGCGCGACTGGATGCCGTCGTGGATCAGCCCAAGGTCGCCGGCAACACCCATCCCGGACTCTGTGTGCCGCCGACATGCGATTTGAACGAACTCAGCGACAAACTCACAGGGGAGCTTCGCCGAGACTTCACCTATCTTCACCCCGAGATCCTTGACGGCAATTGCGCGGTGAAGGGGTCGGGCTTGCATTTGAATAACGTGACGAATTACGAAGACTACGGCGTTCTCATCCTGCCAGGCGAACGCGTTATCCGCTGGAGCAACCTGCAAAAAATCAAACAGTTCTGGGATGCGGGAGGAAAAGTCGTCGCGACCACGCAGTTGCCGTGCAAGGCAGCCGAATTCGGTCACGACAAAGAAGTTGTGGAAACGGTTCGCGCCCTGTTCGGCGAAGGGGACACGGGCGTTTCGCCCGTGCTTCATGGGCGAGACGCCCATGCCACGATGGGTGATGCAAACGCGTCGTATTCCAAGCGGACCAACGCCGCGGGAGGTGCGGCCTATTTCGTCCCGAAAATAGGCGGCGAAGGGCTGACCTCTGCGCTCAACGACGCGTGTCCGGTTGCGGACGCTTCATTTTCAGAAAAAGGACCATCGGTCGAAGCGGAAAAGGGCATGCTCTCGTATCTGCATAAAGTCAAGGATGGCCGTCAGGTCTACTTTGTGGCAAACTCGGCAGACCAGCGTGTCGATATGGACCTCACCGTTCGCGGGCACGTATCGTTGCAGCGATGGGATCCGCTCGACGGCAGCGTTGCTGCCGCGGAAACAAGCGACCGCATGGTGGGCGGGCAGCCGTGTACGCGTGTGCATCTGCTACTCGAACCCGTAAAGGCTGTGTTCTTCGTCGAGGCCGTGGAAACGGGCACACCCTGAATGACTCGAGAAACAGAGTGACCGCCGCGCTCATGCTGGGCGCTTTTGCTATGTCCGCGTGACGGCGATGTAGCTTTGGAGCCGGCAGAGCGGCGACAAACCGTATTGCTTTGCTCTCGCACAACGTGAGGCGTTCTCGGACGGACGGAACGTCGCACAGAAGACCGCGGTGACGGCAAGGGACAGCACTGAGAACTGGGGCTTGGCCAAGGCGAACCTGACGGCTGGGCCGCGTTCTTCAGCACAGGCCGAAGATGAAGAGGATGCCCTGAAACCGTCTGCCGGAATTCAGCTTCGAAAGGAGTTCGTGCTGGAGAGGGAGGTCAAACGCGCAGCCGTGTATGTCTGTGGCCTGGGCCATTACGAATTACAGGTGCTTTCGGCCTCCCGATCAGCGCCCTCCTGCTCACGCCCTTTCGGTGTGTACGTTTCGACCTCGAACGCCTCTGCGTAAGGCGCGTCGAGCGTCAGCTCGCGTGCGATCTGCCGGTTGCCCTCCAGAATACGCTCATCGAACCCTGATCCGCGGGTCGTCAGATTTCGCTGATGCTGGGTGTCGTGGAACCGTAGGAGCTGCGCCTTCCACGCGGCTTGTTTCTCGTCGAAAGGCATGTACAGATCCGTGCGCATCGCGACGGTCTTGGGGTCGCGGACGAGGAAAAGGATCGGTGGCTGATCCAGGCCGCCAACGAGTTTGCGGACCATCGCGTAGAGCGCGCGGTGTGCGCTGTTGGTGTCGTTGCCGTGGGGGATGAAAAGGATGTCGGGCTTCCTCTCAGTCACAAAGGCCGTCAGCGTGGCGAGATTCGCGGGCGTTTCGCGCAGCTGGCCTTCCCCGTCGTCGTTGTCCAAGGAGAAAAAGGTGACGGCGTTGTCGGGCAGGCCGAAAAAGCGCATGCTGTTCCGTTGTTCACGCTCACGGATATCCGCCTTTTTCCCCCACGTCAGATCGGAGGCATAGGTGTCGAGCACGCCGCTGCCGGTGCGGACGATGCCGGCAGCAAGGGGGTTGCCTCCGGTTGTCAGGCAGCGCAGAGTCACAGCGATCGCATCGAAATCATCGGGGTGCGGCCCAAGCACCAAGAGCCGTGTGCGGTGAGGGAACATGTTCTGCCGAACTGGCTGCGGACCTCGGATATGCGCAAAAATATGCGGTGATTTGAACATAGGCAGCGTCCTTCAGTGATATCGTAAGCATAGCACGCGCAACCGGGAACACCCAAGAGCCATCTGACGAGACGAAGGGTGTTAGAGGAAATAGCCTTCCACAGCGCTAGGTTTTTTTGTATTGTGATCACAATAAATCGTGTTTTGTGTCGCATCTCTTGGGGGAAGAGAGCATGAGCAACTACCGGGTTCTTACCGCCTTTTTGTCAGTGATGGTCGCAGCGGATTTATCGGCTGCCTCCTGGTGGCTGACGCAGCTTGATCAGGTTGAGGCATTCAATAAACAGACGGCGGAGTCGCGCGAGGCGATGCACGCTGCCAATCCTGGCTGGAAAGAATTCAAGACGTTCATGCAGCCGCTGGAGAGCGACGTCGAGTCGGTCCCTGTGCGCGTGAAGATGACCGGCATCCGCAAGGTGTGGCTCGGCTCGATCGGCCGCGGCCAGTCTTTCGTCGGTGAGCCGGTCTGGGTGGATGCGAAGGGCAACCGGTCGCCGGTCGCCATCGCCACGAACGCGCCGCTCGCGGGTAAACCGGTGGGGTTCACCATCCGCGCCGCTGGAAAGAACCCGTATAAGCTTCGCGGCGGCAGCAGCAAGACGTACGCGTATGGCTATTTCTTCAACGAGTGCCAGGCGCTCGCAGAGGCACCGGAGGGCACCGAGTGGTTCGAGGCCACAGCCGGGCAGAACAACCCCAACAACACACGTTCCGTCGTGCGCCTTGTCCTCGAACTCGAGTCGCGTCTCGCAAGTGCGGAGTCGCGCACCGAGACCGCGAAGGATATCCAGACCGATGTCGCGCGCGAATTCAATACGCCGCAGGACGTTTTCGAGCAGCTTCTCGAGCAGAGGGAGAACATCTGGGGCGGCAGCGCGGTCTCGTCCGATCTGCGCCAGCTCACCGACCGCTTCACGTCGGCCTGCCCGCCCGGCCTGCGCGAGAAGGCGCAGAAGCTTCGCCCCTACACACGCGAAAACCTCGAAAAAGTGCGTGCGCTCTACTACCTCGAACAGGCTCGGCAGCGGCTCGACCTCTGCCGTAAGACCGCCGACTTCGTGACCCGCGAAGGGGGCAGCGTGCCATGGGCCGAAGCCGAGATCGCCGCACTTGAAGCGAAAGTGAACGCCGCGATCACCGCCGCTCCCAACGGGGACACCGGGCTTTTCGGTGAAGTTTTCCATCTGCGCCGCAAGATTCTCTTCGCGCATCCGAAGCTGGCTTTCGATACGTTGCTCATCAACAAGAACGCGCCCACGATGTACAGCCACAACTGCGATCAGTACCTCGGCCGCCACAGCCGCATCGGCGAAGGTCCGACCCTGCTGACGAAGTGGCAGAGCGATCAACCCAAAGAGCGCGTCCTCATCAAAGACCGGCTGCCGCCCGGTGCGTTCTACCGCCCCAGCCTCCATCCCGACGCCACGAAGTTTGTCTTCGCCTACTCCGACCATACGACCAACAATCCCAACTTCTTCCGCTATTTCCTGTACGAAGCCGCGATCGACGGCTCGTGGGTGCGGCAACTCACCGGTACGCCGCGCGACCCGCTCAAGACCATGGATAACCGGTCGACGGTGATGATCGAAGACAGCGACCCTTGCTATCTGCCAGATGGCGGCATCGTCTTCGTCTCGACCCGCTCTCAGAACTACGGGCGCTGCCACGGAGGCCGCTATACCCCCGCGCTGATGCTCTACCGCTGCGATAAGGACGGCGGCGCCATCCGCCCGCTCTCCTACGGTATCGAGAACGAGACCACGCCCTCGGTGCTGAACGACGGCCGCATCATCTACACGCGCTGGGAATACGTCGACCGGCACGAGATGGAGTTCCACAAACTCTGGTGGAAGCGTCCCGACGGCACCGGCGTCTCCAGCTACTACGGCAACGACACCATCTACCCGCTGATGATCTCCGAGGCTCGCGCTATCCCGGGCTCGCAGAAGATCGTCGCCACTGGCGTGGCCCATCACAGTTTCCACACCGGCACAACGATTGTGATCGACGTGCAGAAGGGCGAGAACGGCCCCGACCCGGTGACGCGCATCACGCCGGAGCGCAAGTTCCCCGAGTCCGACGAACCTGGCGGTCCCGGCCAGTTCTGCACGCCCTTCCCGCTGACGGAAAATCTCTTTTTTACGACCTACTCGCCGAACAATATCCCCTTCCAGGGCACCGTTCCCGACGCGACGGGTTACAGCATTATCCTCGTCGACACCGTCGGCGGACGCGAACCGATCTTCCGCGATGCGGACTCTTGCTGCTTCTGCCCGCAGCCCGTGGTGCCGCGCCCCATGCCGCCTGCCCTGCCCTCGATGCTTCCTGAGCATCCCGAGAGCGACACGGGTATCTACGCGGTGCAGAACGTGAACCTTACGCGCAACGATCCGAAGGGAATTCTCAAGCCGGGCCAGATCAAGTACCTGCGGTTCAACCGCATCTTCGTCAAGCCCATCGCCTCCAACGCCGCGCTCAACTGCCGCGTGGGCGTAGGGCTGGCCAAGCGCATTCTCGGCACCGTGCCGGTGGCGGACGACGGCTCGGTCGTGGTGCGCGTGCCAGCGGGGGTGCCGCTGCAAATCCAAGCGCTCGACGAGAACGGTCTGGCCGTGATGACCGAGCGCTCGTTCCATTATCTCCACGCGGGTGAGCGCCGCGGCTGCGTCGGCTGCCACGCGGAGAGTTTGGCCTCGCCGCCCGACAGCGCCTCGTTGCTCATGCGCAAACCGGCCGAACTCACTCCTCCGGCCGGGCCGGCTTACGAGGGCGGCTTCAGCTTCGTCAGAACCGTGCAGCCCGTGCTGGACCGCTACTGCATCCGCTGCCACGGCCTCGGCGAGGGTCAGCCGCCCAACGGCGTCAACTTGGTCGGCAACCAGAACGGCAGCTTCTCGCAGTCGTACGTCACCCTGGCGCGCTACACGAATCCGATCGGCCTCAAGTCTGAGACCCACGGCATCGACAAGAACGTTAGCCGGCCCATGGACTACTACGCTCACGGCTCAAAGCTCGGCAAGATGCTGCTGGAGAACCACAAGAAGGTGAACCTGCCGCGTGAGGACTTCCAGCGCATCATCGATTGGCTGGACCTGAACACGCAGGCCAACGGCGACTCGTCGCACAACCGCATCGAACACGCCCGCGAAAACGGCGAAAAGGAGAAGGTGTTGCGCGAGGCGGTCAAGGCGCGTTTCGGCGAGGCGCTCGCCAAGCAGCCCTATCACGCGCTGGTCAACCACGCCCAGCCCTCCGAAAGCCGCCTGCTCATGGCCCCGCTCGCCAAAGAGGCCGGCGGCTGGGGCCAGATCGACAAGGGCTGGACCTCCAAGAGCGATCCCGAGTACAAGAAGTTCAGCGACCTGATCGCCGCCACCATCGACCCCCTGCCGCCGGATATCGACGGCACCTGCGGTCGCGACACCGCCTGCGCATGCGGCGACTGCTGGATCCGCCTCAACAAACTCAACGTCCCGCCTCTCGCCGCCACGCCGATCAAATAAGAAGCTGGAGCGGATGCTCGAACATGGGAATGCGAAATGAGAAAACTGCTGCTGCTGGCGGTCGCCGTTTTGAGCGAGCCTCTATTTGCTGCCGAAGAAGATTCCGCGCGGTACGTCAATCCGTTCATCGGAACGATGGTGGAGGGGCACACGTTTCCCGGAGCGTGTTCTCCGCTGGGAATGATGCAGCCAGGACCGGACAGCGGAACGAATAACCTACACACCTGTTCGGGGTATGTCTGGAACGATGAGGTGATCCACGGGTTTTCACAGACGCACCTGAACGGCACGGGGTGCCCGTGTCTGGGGGATGTGCGGCTGCTGCCGTTCACGGGTGAGGCCGTTCGGCCGACCTATGCAAGCCGCTACAAAAAGGAGTCTCAGGAGGCGACGCCGGGGTATTACGCAGTGACGCTGGACGATTTCAACGTGCGTGCGGAGATGACCTGCACGAAACGCGCGGCGATTCACCGGTACACCTACAACGGCGACGGACCGGCGCGGCTTTTGGTGGATCTGGATTACGGGCTTCATGTGCTGTGGCAGGTGAAGCGCGAACAGCTCGTCAGCTTCTGCGAGGAGCGGCTGGAGGACCCCGAGACGCTCACCGGGCACTTGTCCAAGCACGGCTGGTTTGACCGCGAGGTCTATTTCGTGGTGACGTTCGATCGGCCCGTGAAGACGCACCAGCGGCTTTTCGAGAAAGAGGGTTTCAAGGCGCCGCAGTATGTTTTCGACTTCGATTTGAAAAAAGGCGAACAGCTCCGGGTAAAAGTCGCCATCTCGACTGTCAGCGTCGAAAACGCGAAGAAGAACCTGCAGGCCGAGATCCCCGGATGGGATTTCGACGGCGTCCGGAAGCAGACCCGCAGCGTCTGGAACCGGTATCTCGGCCGGGTCGGGATCGCCGGAACGGAGGAGCAGAAGATCAACTTCTACACCGCGCTGTACCACCTGTTCATTCAGCCTTCCGACATTTCGGACGCCAACGGCGAATACCGTGGCGCGGACAACAAGACCGCGTCCGTTCCGCCGGGACGGGCCTATTTCTCTACCTTTTCGCTGTGGGACACCTTCCGCGCGGCGCATCCGCTTTACACCATCGTTGCGCCGGAGTTGGTGGATGATTTCGTCCGCTCGATGCTGGCGCACTACCGGGCGGTCGGGTATCTGCCGGTCTGGACGCTCTGGGGCAAGGAAGGCGACGACATGATCGGCAATCATTCGATTCCGGTGATCGCGGATGCCTACTTCAAGGGGTTCAGGGGATTTGATCCGGAAGAGGCTTTCGCCGCGATGAAGAGTTCGCTCATGGTTCCGCACACGAAATCCCACTGGGACATTCTGGACCGGTACGGCTATCTGCCTTTCGACAAAGTCGACCACGAGGCTGTCTCCAAAACGCTCGAGTATACGATTGACGACCACTGCGCGGCGCGGCTCGCCCAAGCGCTCGGCCGCGAGAAAGACGCCGATTTTTTCTTCAAGCGTGCTCAGAATTACCGGAATTTGTTCGACGCAAAAACCGGCTTCATGCGCGGCAGGGACGCCGGCGGCAAATGGCGCGAGCCGTTCAACGAGTTCTCCATGCACTGGAGCAAGACGTTTGGCCGGGATTACACCGAGGGCAATGCCTGGCAGTATACCTGGCACGTGCTGCATGACCCCGAAGGATTGATAGATCTGATGGGCGGCCGGAACGCCTTCTACACGAAGCTCAACACCTTTTTCACGCTGCCCGACTATGTGCCGGTTGAGGGTGAGCCCAAGACCGTGATTCTCGGTTTTGTCGGCCAGTATGCGCACGGCAACGAACCGAGCCACCATGTGGCGTATCTTTTCCCTTATGCCGGCCGCTCCTGGCGCACGGCGGAAATTGTCCGGAAGGTCTGCACGGAGCAGTATGTGAACAAGCCCGATGGACTCACCGGCAACGACGACTGCGGGCAGATGTCGGCGTGGTACATCTTCTCCAACATGGGCTTTTATCCGGTCAATCCGTGCGCGGACGGCTACGTGCTCGGCGCGCCGCAACTGCCGGAAATGACGGTGGACGTTGGCAACAGCCGCACGCTCAAAGTCATCGCCAAAAATCTTTCGAAAGAGAAGCTGTATGTGAAAAGTGTCCGCCTGAACGGCAAGAAACTCAGCGGCATCAAAATCCGCCACGAGGATGTCATCGCGGGCGGCGAGCTGGTTTTCGAGATGACCGATCGGAAGTGAAAGGCGTTCGACTATATCAGCGCCTCAAGTGCTTGTGCCAACTGATCCGGGCACGAAGTCCCATTTTGACATTGAATGCCTTTCAGTAAGCGAATCGCTTCATCGACCTCTTTTCCGATGACAAGCCTGGCAACGGCTTGGGTGTTTCCCTCGCATCCGCCGTTGAATGTGCAAAAGGTAATCCGGCCGTCTTGAACTTCGAACTCGATGCTTTCGGAACAGGTTCCTTCTGTCGTATAGGTCTTCCGCATAACCATTCCTTTCCGCTCCACTGGTCAAAGTGAGAGATGGCGGGCTTGTCTGCCGTTCGCTCCGCTGGATGGCTCTGCGATCTTTCGGCCAGCAGCGACTCTCCAAACAAGACTCCGCGTGCGCCCCTTCGCTCGGGAAAGACCAATGTCTCTTTCTAGCTGCCGGGTCCATTCTGGACAGGGGCGGTCATACGGCAGGCTGAGGCGCTCACGCAAATCCACCCACGTCAGGCCCTCGGGCATCTGACGCAGCTCGTTCCGAATCACATCGCGAAACTCAGTATAGTTCATGTCACAGCCTGGATTGCCGAACGTCCGGCGTGTCCGCCACGGGGAAAGGGTGAGAACAAAGCCGGGATTCGCCAAGCAGTCGTCGCCTGTCCAGAGACGAATGACTTTAACGGTCTTAACGTCATCCAGCACCTGATATATGAGAGCGTACGTTATTCTTCCCGATCAGTCAATCAGGCGCACAAAGAGACGATTGTTGTCTCCCTCTTTTGGAGACCCGTGCTGGACAGTTTTCAGTCACTTCACACATCCGGAATAGCCAGAAACTCGAATCCGGTATGGCTTTCTGTTGAGGAAGGTGATCACTTGACTTTTGCACAACGTCAGCCGTGAGGTCCGGCGAGCTTGCGAGCCGTAACTTCCGGGGCTTGGTTGGCTGTCTTACCAGTATGTTTCAGACTCTTTCCGATCACTGCAGTTTGCATACAGCCACTCGGCAGCTTGCTTAATTCGAGGATCATCCAGCACTCTTGCGTGGCTTGGGCATGCGTTAACGCAAGCACAGCACCTGATGCACAATTCTTTTGCCGTATCTGTAGGCTGTTCTTTGTCTATTGCCGATGTTGGACAGACAAGGACGCATTTTCCGCACCTTGAACAAAGAGCGTCATTCACGGAGGGAGCTATGCCTGAAAGCATCCGAATCTCTTTGTAGGGGACATTTCCCGGTATGTGAAGAAGCTTGTTTGGACTGCCACCGCCGGCCATGAGTGTTTCGCGAATGGCTTTCCCGAAGTTATGGGCCGTTACCAGGTCGGCAGCATCAGGCCGGCCCTCTGCGATTGGCAGGTCAGACGTTGAATAGGAATGTTCCCCGATAAAGGCTCCAGCCGCAATAGGCCTGAAGCCAACCTCAAGGGCAATATCCCGCAATTCGATAAGCGCGTCTTCATATGCCCGGTTACCGTAAACAACAGCAAGGGCTGCCGGTCTTCCGTTCCCCTTTATCTGTCTGAGCCGAGAGAGCATGACAGAAGGCAGCCTTCCGGCATAAACTGGGGCACCGATGATTGCCACGTCTTGAGTAACTTCTTGGTGCGTCTGGGCAACCGCATCAGGTAGTGTGAGATCAAAGCAATGCACTGTTGATGCATGCAGGCCTTGCGCAATACCTTCGATTACCTTTTTGGGCGCTTCCGGGTTTAGTGTGGGAAAATCCATTGGTTAATGTAGACTATGCCGCATGAAAGACACCCAGCTCTACCAGCAGATTCTCGGGGACACGGCGCCTTGGCAGGTGGCGGAGGTCC